>Ga0136615_10000712_pt1 | contig 15466 bp, 11 predicted proteins | sample AntDrymUQ2882206_2_FD_106647 | JGI IMG/M metagenome (GOLD analysis project Ga0136615, IMG submission 106647) | Polar desert sand microbial communities from Dry Valleys, Antarctica - metaG UQ288 (22.06) | ecosystem: Environmental > Terrestrial > Soil > Desert | place: Antarctica: Dry Valley...
ACGAGCCGTCGAGCAGGAGGTTGCGGTGGCCCACGGAGTTGTTCCAGGCCTCGATCACTTTCGAAATCATCAGATCGCTGCCGTAGTGGATGGAGAGCACCTCCCCGCGCCGCGAGGTGGCGGCGCCGTGCGCGAACCGGTTGTTCCTGATGACGCGTCGCGCCTGGGCCTGCGAGGAGCGCGAGAGGTAGCCGGAGTGCGCGAGCGCGTGCCGACCGTTGGCGGCGCGGAAGGCGTTGACGGCGTTGACCATGTCGACCCGCGGGTCGGCGACGGCACTGGCGGGACTCACGACGAGGAGGACCATCACCGACACGAGGCCGGCGATGCCAAGGCGGGCGGAAGCCAATGGCATTCTCTTTCGGTTCGGGCCTACGGGGTTAGCTGACGGGCTCGCGCACGAAAGAGCTTGCGCTACGCCGGAGGCACGCCTCCGACGACTCGCCCCACCAGATCGGTTCCCCCGCTCGCCCCCGTTCCCCTGAACGACGACGACTCGGCAAGATGACGCGCGGCAGAGTAGCGGCTTTGGCGGACGTTGCCCGAGTCCGGTCGAAAAGCGTGCTTCTAGCCCTACGGCGGTCCTCGGCTCCGCCCGCGGCACTAGAGTGCGTTGGCATGTGCGGCATCTGCGGGTTGGTCTCGTTCGCGGGGGACGAGCCCCCCGAGCGCCACATCCTCGACGCGATGAACGAGGCGCTCGGGCACCGCGGCCCGGACAGCGCCGGATCGCTGATCGACGGCCCGGCCGGGATCGCCATGCGGCGGCTGTCGATCATCGACCTCCCCGGCGGCGACCAGCCGATCTCCAACGAGGACGGTCGCATCCACGTGGTGCAGAACGGGGAGATCTACAACTACCGCGAGCTTCGTCGAGAGCTCGAGCGTCGCGGGCACAAGCTCCGAACGAGAAGCGACACCGAGGTCCTCGTCCATCTCTACGAGGAGCACGGTCCGTCGTTCGTCGAGCGACTTCGAGGGATGTTCGCCCTTGCCCTCTGGGACTCGCGAGGTGGGCGGCTGATGCTCGCCCGCGACCGGTTCGGGATCAAGCCGATGTACCACAGCTCCGTCGGCGGGTCTCTCGCGTTCGCTTCGGAGCTCAAGTCGCTCGTCCGCCAGCCGGCGTTCTCGCGCGAGGTGGATCTCGACGCCCTCGAGGCCTTTCTGGCAAACAACTGGATCCCGGCTCCGCTCACGATCTTCCGCGACGCCCGGAAGCTCCCCGCCGGCCACGTGTTGATCTGGGAGGGCGGGGACGTCCGGATCGAGCGCTACGCCCGTCCCGCCCCGCCCGCGAAGGAGGGCCTCGACCGCCGGAGCGAGTCAGAGCTCGAGGCGGAGCTCCTGGCGCGCATGCGGGACTCCGTGCGCGCGCACCTGGTCGCGGATGTCCCCGTCGGGGTGTTGCTGTCGGGAGGCCTCGACTCCTCTGCCCTCGCGGCCCTGGCGGCCATGGAGAGCGGCGAGCGGCTTGCGACCTTCTCGATCGGCTTCGAGAATCGGCGCTTCAACGAGCTGGAGCAGGCGCGTCTCGTGGCCGACCGGTACGGAACCGACCACCACGAGCTCGTGGTGAGCCCCGATGCGGCGGAGCTCCTGCCCGAGCTGGCCGAGGTCTTCGACGAGCCGTTCGCCGACTCCTCCGCCCTACCCACCTACCTGGTCTCGAAGCTCGCCGCCGAGCACGTCAAGGTGGCCTTCTCGGGCGAGGGGGGCGACGAGCTATTCGGCGGCTACAACACCTATCAGGCCACCCTCCTCGCCCCCTGGATCGGCCCCCTCGCCGCGGGCCTGCGCCCAGTCGTCGAGCGCCTGCCCAGCTCGTCCAGCCGGCGTCTCGACGATCGGATCAAGCGCTTTGCGCGCGCGGCCCGGCTTCCGGCGCTCGAACGCCATCACGCATGGTCGCAGGTGCTCTCCGAGGCGGCGAGGCACGAGCTCCTGCAACCCCAGGCCCGCGGCGCCGCCGATCCCGTCGACGCGTTCCGCACGCGCTACGCGGAGACGGCGGGCGCGGAGCCGCTCACCCGCCTCCGAGACGTCGACCTCGGCATGTTCCTGGTCGAGGACCCACTGGTGAAGACCGACCGTGCGAGCATGGCGCACTCGCTCGAGACCCGGGTTCCGATGCTCGACAACGGCCTCGTCGACTTCGCGCTCGCGATTCCGAGCGCGATGAGCGTCACCCCGTTCGCGAAGAAGCGGCTGCTGCGGCGCGCGGTGGCGCCGCTCCTGCCGCGCGAGATCGTGGCTGGCCGCAAGCGTGGGTTCTCGATCCCCGCCGCGGCGTGGCTGAGGGAGGACCTGCAGCCCATGATGCGCGACCTGCTGTCGACCGAGAACGTCCGGCGGCAGGGCTACTTCCGTCCGGAGGCGGTCGGCGCGCTGATCGAGCGCCACGTGTCGGGGCGCGAGGACCTGAGCCGTCAGCTCTGGGGCCTCCTCACCTTCTCACTCTGGCTCGAGCGCTGGACGAGTCCCTAGGCCGCGCCGGGTGTGGCTGCGGAGCCACGGGTCGCTCGTGGCTTGCTCGATGAACCGCGCAACGCGGGCGCTCTCGGCCTCGACCGTGTGACTCGACGCCCTCTCCAGTCCGCACGTGACGAGCCGCTCGCGGACCGACGAGTCCGTCGCGAGCCGTTCGAGTGCCTCCGCCGCGGCGTCGGGGTCTTCGGGAGGGATCAGCAGTGCGCTGTCCCTGGCCACCTCGGGAACGCTTCCCACGGCCGTCGCCACCGTCGGAAGCCCAGCGGCGAACGCCTCGAACAGGACCTGCGGCAGTCCCTCGGTCGACGAGACGTGGAGGAACAGGTGGCTCTCGCGGTAGAGCTCGAACAGGCCTCCCCCCAGCGGCACGTAGCCGCGAAGCTCCGCGCGATCCTCCACCCCCAGCGCTTCGAGGCGTCGGCGCAGCTCGCCGTCCATCGGGCCCTCACCGCACACGACGAGCCTCCAGCGCCGCTCCCCCCTCCCTAGGCGCTGGAGCACGTCAGCCAGGAGGAGCGGGTTCTTCTCGGCGTCGATCCTCCCGACGCTCAACACACGAAGCTCTCCCTCGTAAGAGCGCTCGAGCGCACGCTCGCGAGTCTCGATGTCCGCCTCGGACACGAGCGAGACGGACAGTGGAAGCAGGCGCCGGGCCCGCCGGTAGGCACGCGCCAGCTCGGGTCCGACCGCGACGACGCTCAGGCGCCGGGCGATCACCCGGTGAAGTGCCTCGAGCGCCAGCGCCGCCGCCCACACAGCGGGACGGTGCGGATGACGGCTGCGGGCGTAGCGAGGAAGGTCCTGCCGGACGCCGAGGACCACCGCACGACCTCGAAGTCGGGCGAGGGCGGCGAACAGGATCGTCAGCGGGGTCGGGCCGAGCAGCCAGACCGCGTCCACCCCCGCCAGCGTGCGCCAGAACGCGCTCAGCGACGCGGCCATGGCCGGGACCGAGCGCAAGGCGCCGGCGAGGCTCGGGTAGTACGGGAGCGGCACGAACTCGACGCCCTCGGGAAGTCGGTAGTTCCAGGTGCCGCCGCGCTTGTCCTCGCGTCCCACGACCACGAGACCCCCGAGGTGGTCGGCCAGCCTGCCGATGAAGAGCACGAACGCGTGCTCCGCCCACACGGTCTCGCCCTGGCGGCGGTAGACGAAATCGGTGTAGACCGCGACCCGGGAGTTGCTCACCGGAGGAACCTGCTTGCTCTCGGGGACGGCGGCAGGCTCGAGACCATAACGGGCCAAGACGCCGCCACGGCCTCGCCCAGTAGACTCCCCACCCGTTTGGTGCACCCTCGCGAGAACCTCAAGGCCGTCCTGAGGACCGTTGACCGAGCGCTTCCGTGGTCGCTCCTCTACCGCGGCGACCGGGTCGAGTGCCCTTGCTGCGGTGGCCGCTTCCGCAGCTTCCGCCGCCACCCCGGACGCCCGGGGGCACTCTGCCCACGCTGCCACTCGCTCGAGCGCCACCGGCTCCTCTGGCTGTGGCTGCGCGAGCGGGGCGAGATCTTCACGGAGCGCCTCGACCTCTTGCACTTCGCGCCCGAGATCGCGTTCGAGCCCGTCCTCGCGGCCCAGTCGAACCTGCACTACGTGCCCGCTGATCTGCACCCCACGACCGAGCGTCAGATCCGCGTGGACATCATGGACCTGCCCTTCGAGGACGCCTCCTTCGACGTGGTGCTGTGCAACCACGTGCTCGGCGAGGTGCCGGACGACCGGCGGGCGATCGCCGAGCTGCACCGCGTGCTGCGACCCGGCGGCCGGCTGATCACCACGAACGTCATCAACGAGTCGCTGGCCGAGACGCGTCCGCGCCCGCGCCGGGCCGCACGGCCGGGCGAGGGTCAGCTGACCGGAGGCAACATCCGTCTCTACGGGCGCGACTTCCCCGAGCGGCTCGCCGCCCCTGGCTTCGACGTCGAGGTCGTGCGTTACCTGGACGCCATTCCCGAGGAGCAGCGCGAGCGCTACGGGCTGCGCGAGGTCGGCGGCGCGGGAACGGGCAACGATGTCTACGTGGCGAGGAAGGCCGCCCGGGACGAGGCATCGGGCGGCGCCTACGGCGGCGCGCACGTCCGGACCTCCGGCGCCGGCCTCGAGCAGCCCCGCTAGGTCTCGCTGGCTTCGCCGGGTCCGTCCGCGCTCCCGGCGCCATGGGCCGCGGCGCCGGGAGCACCGTTGCGGCGCACCCGACCCGGCCACACCCGCGCGAGCCGCGGGCTGCGGGGCACGACCAGGCGAAACGCCAGCTTGCGACCGAAGGCCGCGGCGCGTGCGGCGCGCGACGCCGCGTAGCGCTCGAACGCGCCGAGCGTGGTCGCGATCTCCGGCCGTGGGGCGAGTACCTGCATCGCCCGTAGCTGGTTGACGTGGAGGGCGTGGTAGGCGGCGCTCGCGACGTTCACCACCGGATGCGGGAACAGGTCGTACCGGGACCACGATCCGGTGTCCCATCGATGCACGTTGGCCGCCAGCGTCTCGACCGACTCCTCGAACGCCGCCTTGGCCTCCCCGTCGTCTAGCCCGACGCCCACGTCGTGCTGGCCCCACATGGCGAAGATGCCGCCGTTCAGGACGAAGGAGCCGGGCGAGGTCGGATACTCCTCGGGGAACGCGCGCCCGGCGAGGATCCCCATCACCCCTCCGCGGGCGGAGGGCACGCCGAGCGGCCGGAGCGCCCGGCGGGCGTGGTCGGCGTAGCGCTCCTCCCCGGTCTCCAGGTACAGGCGCACCAGCAGGCTGGCGGCCTGACCCTGTGAGTTGGACGAGAGGAACGGCGGGCGCAGCGGAAAGGTGTGACCGAGCTCGTAGTGGTGGACGAGGCCACCGTCGAACGCTCCGCCGACGTGCTGGTGCGACATGAGGTACTCAGCCACGCTACGGGTCGCCTCGAGCCACTGCTCGCCCTCGCCCGCAAGGTGTCGCTCGTAGGAGCCGAGGGCCGCCTGGCCCAGGACGTCCCAACCCCGGGAGCCCGGTGCCCAGGGCCAGCCGCTCGGCCAACTCGGATGCGGCGCCTTCACGCGCATGTCCACGTAGTAGCCGCGGACGCGGCCCGGCTCGAATCGAGTCCCGAGGGGTAGCGGGAAGGCGCTCTGCGTGCTGAGAAAGCGGGCGAGGTGGTCGCCCGCGCCTAGCGGCCCGCTCACCGGCGCAGGAAGGCCGCGAGACGGCTGTGACGCAGCTCTGGGAAGATGCTCTCGATGTCCAGCATGTGCCGGGCGGCAAGCATGATGCCCGCACCCGCGCCCGCCGACAGAGCGACCGCGACGACCAGGGGCGGATCGAACACGACCTGGATCGCGGCCAGCACCACGAGGACCGTCAGGACGCCGAGCATGAGCCGCACGTAGTCGCGACCGAGCACGGCTCCGCCGATCGAGCGCCTCAGCGCGCCTTGAAGCATGGTGTTGCGGGCCACGAGCGCTAGCAGCGTACCGAGCGCGGCGCCCGCCGCCCCCGCGAGGAGCACCAGGCTCACGATCAGCACGAGCCCGATGACGAGCGTGATGAAGTCGACCGTCACCGCGTAGCGCAGGCGCCCCAGGACCTTCAGCGTCGCGCTGTTCGGCCCGAGCGCGGGCAGGAGGAAGTACGCGAGCGCGAGCAGGACGAGCACGTCGGTCGAGGACGCGTAGCGCTCACCGAACACGGTCGGGACGAAGGTCGGGGCGAACGACGTGGTAAGGGCGAGCCCCGGGAACCCGAGCACCACCATCCAGAGGGTGGTGGTGCTGTAGGTGTGCCGAAGATCCGACGTGAGCCCGCGCGCGAGCAGGCCGGCCGCGGTCGGCAGGTAGAGGACCGAGAACACGGCGTAGACGAGCTGGTTGAGCCGCGCGGGCGGGAGCACGGCCTCGAACTCGGCGACCTCGGCCGGCCCTCTGAGCACGCCGAGGGCAACGGTCGCGGAGCCCAGCAGTGCGATCGTCAGCAGCACGCCCACGAAGACCGGCAGCGCGAAGCCGAACACCTCACGAGCCGGAAGGTCGAGCTTCGTGCCGGGGGTCCGCTCGGATGCGAGCGCGGTCAGGCCCGCGCCGTAGAGGAGAAGGCCCGCCGCGCTCGCCAGCACGTAGCCCATGGCGAGGAACAACGCGCCGTAGCCCTGCGTGACCAGGGCGACCACAACGACGAGCCTCAGGCCCGGAAGCAGGACGTACTGACGGAGGAAGATCAGCCGGACGCGGCCGAACGACGCGAAGAGCGCCTCGAGCACGAGGTTGACCCCCTCCAGGGGGACGTAGAAGATCAGGACCGTGAGCACGGCGGTGGCGCGCTCGCTGTCGAGCAACGAGGCGGTGAGGCCGGGGAGGCCCAACACGAACGCGACGCAGGCGGCGCCCACCCCGGCCACGGCCGCGACGGAGAGGATCACCGCACCCGACACCCGCCCGCCCTGGCCTCGCTCGCGGTAGAGCGGCACGAAGCGCGCGAGCGTCTCCGGCAGCCCGAGCTGCACCGCAGTGGACAGGAACAGGGCGATCGTCAGGGCGTAGGAGTAGGCTCCGAACTCCTCCTTGAGCAGATAGCGGACGGTCAGGACATGGGCCGCGAAGTCCACCCCGAGCGCCATCACCCGCCCCGCCAGGAGCAGCGAGGAGCCTCTCAGATGCGACGCAGCGGCCGACCGCGACGCCGGCGGCTCGGGGCCGGCCTGGGCGGCTGGGTCCTCGGTGGCCAGTGGCCTAGACGCCGGCGAGTGACCGCGAGCGCTCGACCGTGGTGGAGTACCCGGCGTAGGCGTCGAGCGGGCGCGCTGGCGCAGGTGCGCCGCGGCGGACGGCCATCCCGAGGATGGCGGGACCGAGGGCCAGCAGGATCCAGAGGCGCTCGTCCTGGCCGCCCGATAGGAACGCACCGGCCGCGAGGATCGCGACGATCGCGACGAAGACCGCGCGCGCCATCGCCGCGAGCGAGGCGTCGCCCATGTCGTCGAGACGCACGATCGCCCGCCAGCACGCCATCAGCCCGCCGCCCACGGCGACGAGGAACAGGCCGAGACCCACGATCCCGGTCTCGGCCAGCAGCTCGAGGTAGAAGCTGTGGGCCACGAGGTGATCCTCGGCGATGAGGTCCGCCCGCTCCAGCGGCCCGACCTCGTCGACGTAGCGCGGCGAGTGGACCGCGAAGTTGCCGATCCCCACGCCGAGGATCGGGTGATCGGCGGCCACGGCGAGCGCGACCCTCCAGATGTCGGTGCGTCCGGTGCCGCCCTCGTCGACGGTCGTGACCCGCTCCAGGGCCTCGGGGTTCACCGCGAGCGCGGGCGCGCCCACCGCGATCGCCAGTCCCACCAGCCCGAGGACCACGAGCCGCCGGCGCCTGAAGACGACGAGCGCGCACGCCGCCGCGGCGCCGAGCGCCACGAGCCCGCCACGCGACTGGGTGGCCAGCGTTCCCAGCACGAGAATGCCGACGGCGGCGAGGAGCGTGAGCCGGACGGCCACGCCGCGGTGGGCGGCCATCAGGCCTCCCGCCAGGACGATTCCCGCCACGAGCAGCGCGGCGAAGAAGTTCGGATCGGCGATGCCGCCCTGAAGACGGTCCTCTTGAACCGCGTCGGGCACGAAGGGTAGGCCCGGGGCGAAGTGGGTGCCGCCCAGGCCCCCGATCGTCAAGAGCACCCCCCCGAGGACGATCGCCGCCGAGATCCACCACAGGTGCGCCTCGCGGGTCACGAGGGTGACGGTCATCAGGAAGATAGCTATGGCCACGTACCAGCTGACGAGGATCACGTCGATCTCAGGCCGCTCCGACCACGAGATGGAGGCCGTGATCCAGGCCACGAAGAGCAGGATCGTCAAGGCCAGCCTGGTGTGGCGCCCCAACAGCTCGCGGACGTGCGCAGAGCGAGCGCCCATGGTCGCCAGCCACACGACGAAGAAGACGACGGTCGCCGCCTTGACCGCCAGCTCGAGAGCGGGGACCCCCTCGAAGAGGCTCGCGAAGGTGAGGACCGCGAAGGCTCCCTCGATGTTGAGGAGCAGAAGCGCTCCGAAGCCCACGGCTCCTACGGCCGCGAGCCCGACCGCCACTCCCCCGAACGCCGGCGCGAGCCCGATGCCCGCGCCGCCGAGACAGGCGAGAGCACGAAGAATCCGGTTGGCGCGCGTCAACTCGCCTCGGCTAGGCCGGCGCCGAGCCACGGGTACGCACCGGCTCCTTGCCGGTGCTGGTCAGTGCGCGCATGTAGTAGGAGCTGCTGGTCTCGTGGAGCGTCTCGCCTACCAGCACCAGTCCGCGGGGCAGCACCCCGGCGCGATGGAGCAGGTCACGCGCGACCTGGAGGCTCGCACGATCGGTGTGGCGCGGACGGGCGACGAGGATCACGTCGTCGACCTGCCGTGCGACCGGAAGCGCGTCGCTGACCTCGCCGAGCGGCGAGGAGTCGATGACCACGTAGGTCGCGGTCTTGAGGGCCTCCGGGATGAGGAAGGCGGCTCGCCGCGCGAGCATCTCACGCGAGGTGCCTCGGGCCGCGGGCATCAGCCGGACCCGCGATCCGTGCAGCGACGCGACGATCGGGCCGTCCGCGCGGTCGTGGTCCAGCCGCGCGGCGTTGATCGTCTCCGAGAGCTCTGGCTTGCGCACGTCGAGGTCGACGATCACCACCTTGTGACCGGCCTCCGCGAGCGCGAGCGCGAGGTTCGCGGCCACGGTGCTCTTGCCGTCGCCCGAGGACGCGCTCGTGATCAGCACCGTGCGCCCGGTGCCGTAGCTCTGGACCTGGGTGGCCAGGGTGCGCATGGGCTCGAACGCCTCGGGCGGAAGCTCACCGGCCTGGCCGGCGGTTCGTGACACGTGCGGGACGCCGGCCAGGAGGGGAAGGGGGTAGATGGCCCGTATCTCCTCCTGATCGCTGACCCGGCGATCGAGGAGCTGCATGCCGACCGCGGCGAGCGCGCCGACGGTCAGGCCGCCGAGGAGCGCGGCGGCGAGGATGAGCCACGGAGGCGCGCCAACGGGGGCGGGCGGCGGCGCGGCGGCGCGCACCGGTGACAGCGTAGGGTCTCTGCTGGACGTGCGCAGCGTCTCGAGGGCCGTGAGCCGCTCGGCGATGGACACCGCGGCAGCCTGGTCCCCGGCGTCCGCCGCCCGCCGCGCCTCGAGTCGGGCGATCAGCGCGTCGAGCCGTCGGCGCAGATCCCGGGTGCGCAGGTCGAAGGACGCGGCTACGAAGGTGTTCGCGATGCGCGCGGCAAGGCCCGGCTCGGGCGCCGTGGCCGTGACGCTCAGGATGCTGCTGTCGCCCTTCGACTCGATACGGACGGCCTCGAGGACGCGCCCGGCGTCCCAGCCCTCACCCAGCCGCCGCGCGGTGAGCTCGGCGGTCCGGGGCGAGAGGAGTATCGAAGCTGCGCTCTGGGCGTCGCGCGTGGGGTCTCCGGAGTCCCGCAGCAGTTCGAGTCCGAGAAGGCTCTGGTCGTCGCGGTTCAGCGGGGTGACGAGGACCTCGGCCGAGGCCTCGTACTGGGACGGGCCGAGGGCGATCGCCATGGTGGCCGCGCCAAGGGCGAGAAGGGTCACGATCGCGACCACGCCCCAGTGGGCGCGCACCGCACCGAGGTAGCCGCCGAGGCGCCGCTCGCCCGCCTCGCCGGACGAGAACGGGAGGGTGGGGCTCGCGTTCAAGGCGGCGGAGCTTAGGGCACCCCGACGACCGCTGGGGGACCGTGCCCACCGGAGGACCTCGCGGCCCGTTGCGCCTGTGCCCGCCTGTCGTTCGCCCGGGCGGCGAGTCGGGCGCACCGCCGGCGAAGCACGTGCCTTCCGCCCGGCGACCGAGCGCTGCGGATTCCCCGACGCACGCAGCGCTGGTAGACCGCACCGTGGCCGCGGCCGGCCGGTGCCGCGCTGGGTACGGCCGGAGTGAGCGCCGCAGGCGTCGGGACGGTGGCGGGGAGACCGGGTGCGCCCGAGGAGCCGCCGCCCGAGCCGGCACCGCCGCCGGAGCCGCCGCTGCCTCCGGAGCCGCCACCGCCGGATCCGCCGCCGCTCGAGCCGCCGTCGCCGGAGTCACCGCCGGCGTCGTCGCCCGATCCGCCGGAGTCGTCGGACCCGCCCGGGTGGCCGGAGCCGGCCGAGTCGGAATCGCCGTCGACCCCGCCGTCGCAGCCCTCGTCCGCCGCGACCGAGACCTCGGACCCGTCCACGTCGCTCCCCTCGGAGTCGCTCGCGCCAGGATCGCCGCCCTCGCCGTCCTCGGTGCTCGCGGCCTCGGTGTCGGGGTCCTCACCGTCGCTCGCGGTGTCGCCGGTCCCCTCCGCGTCGTCGGCGTCCGACTCGGCGACGCCCGCGTCCCCGGCCTCGCCTCCGCCGGCACCCTCGTCGGCGTCCTCGTCGTCGTCGGCGTCGGCGTCGTCGCTGCTCTCGTCGTCGGTCTCGCCCTCGTCCCGATCCTCACCACCGGAGGCTTCCTCGTCGCCCGAGTCGTCTTCCGCGTCGCCGGAGTCCTCCTCATCGCCGGAAACCGCGCCATCGCCGTCCGGCGTGGCCTCATCGCTCGCGCCCCCGCCATCCTGCGCCTCGAGCTCGTCCGCGGCAATCCCGGCGGCCGTCTGGCCCGAGAGCGGGCAACTCGCAGGATCGGTCGGCTCGGCGGGAGGAGCCTCGACCCCGTCCTCGCGTGGTCCCACCTCTCCGTCGCCGAAGAGCCCGCGGCACGGACTGTCCGCCCGTAGCCGGTAGTCGCCATCCGAGGGGTCGGCGTAGCGCGGATCTTGATGGATGTTCCCGCTCGCCGTGAAGCCGACCTGCGGCGATTCGATACCGGACCCGGCGGGCGAGCCGGTGCGCGCGCCCCCGTGGACACAGTTCGATCGCACGAGGTTGTCGGTTCCCGAGGCCTCGTAGGATTCGACGTTGAACCTGATCCGCGAATTCGTGATCACGTTGCCCTCGACGCGGTTACCGTCCGAGGCCTGCCCGAAGTGGACGTTCTCGCCGTTGCCGTCGAACACGTTGCCCCGGATGGCGCTCCGTATTGCGCGCGGGTAGAGCTGGACGCCGCGATCGGCGTTGGAGTGGACGAGGTTGCGCTCGATTCGGGTGTCGACCGCGTTCTCGACGTAGAGGCCGTGGCCGTGGTTGTCCGCCGGCAGTCCCCCGCAGTGGTGGATGCGGTTGTTGCGGATGACCGTGCGCTCGGCCGGGCTCCGGCCCATGACTCCGATGAGGAAGCAGATCGCCCGGTTGTGGTTGGTGACGTCGTTGTCGGCGAAGACGGCGTCGTCGCCCCGAATCCACGGTGACGCGAGGATCTCGCACTGGGCGCCCCCATCGCAGGGCGGCGCCGCGCTCCCGTCGAGGTCGAGCATGCGGACCTCGACGAAGTCGGCGCCCTCGTGAACCTGGACGGCGCCCAGAACGGTGGCGCGCTCGCCGGGTTGGCTGCGCAGTATGACCGGCTGTCCCGAGGAGCCCCCGCGGCGGAACGCCAGGTTCTCCCGGAAGGTCCCGCCGCGCAGGCACCCGGTCTCACCGGGGCGTAGCGAGTCGATCAGCCGCTGCGCGCTGCGGAAGGGCTGCTCGTAGGTGCCCGTCTCCGCGCTAGAGCCCGTCGTCGAGGCGTAGCGGTCACACTCCGCACCCGCCCGCGCGAGGTCGGGCCCGGGCACGGTGAGCACCGCCAGCGTCGCAACTGCGAGCAGTGCGGCGAGCGCGAGCCGGCGCAGCGCTCCTCGACCGACGCGCGACAGGTTCACGGGGTTCAGCACACCTCCGGCATCGGTCCGGCCGGCCGCGGGCTCCATCGAACACACGTCCACCCGCCCGCCGCTGTCGCCCACGGCGCCGGCCCGGTGGCTCGGGCCGGGCCACTAGCCGGGCCGGCCGCACGAGAGCGTCAGGGCACCACCGACCGGTACGTGCGACCCGCGCGGAAGGCGTCCACGATCACGTAGCTCGTCCGCCCACCCAGCGGCGAGTGGTAGTAGCCCACGCGGGCGTGGTTCGCCTTGCCGCGCTCGAGCGTGTGCGTCCGTCGCGAGACCACCTTTCGCAGTGGGCCGCTCGGCCCCGCGGCGTGCCAGACCTCCTGCCGGCCCCGCCCGTAGCTCGAGCTGTACCGGATGTGGATCACGAAGCGGTGCCACACTCCCTTCGTCGCGGGAGCGATGACCCGCACGCCCAGCCTCCTCCTCGGCTCGTCGTTGTTGCCGAGGGTCCAACGCCCGCGCTCGATGTGAAGCGCGCTCTCCGGGAGGTCGGCGGGGGCGACCGACTTCGACTGGAAGTAGGTCTGCCACTCGCCGAGAATGTGCTCTCGCGGGAGGTAGAGCGCAAACCCGTAGTACACGTCGCTGCCCTCCCGGAGCAGCCGCCGCTCGTATCCCGGTCGGGTGGGGTTCCCGTTGGCGAACTCCGCGCGCTCGCAGTCGCAGTCGAAGTCCGAGTCGTAGGCGCCCTCGTCACCTCCACGCGTCTCCATGCGGTAGGCGTGCGACCCCTCGAGGACCGGCCCCTCGTCCCGCCCGATGCGCTGGGTCATCCAGGGCCGTCCGGGCCGCTCGGTCGTGGACGCCCACTCGGGCCCTGGGTTGCCGGCCTCGACCCCCCAGCCCGCCGGAGCGGGTGCGTCGGCGCTCGCGTCGTAGAGGAGGCCCGCGTCCCGGGGATCGGCGGCGTCCACGCTCATAGCGAGCCCGCCGAGCGAGGCGAGCGCCGCGGCCGCCGCGAGGAGGGCGGTCAGGCGGGCCCTCTGCCGGGCGCGTGGCTGGGAACAATGGTCGCCGGACGTCACGGGCAAATGGTCGCAGGTTCAGACAGGACGAGCGCGAGCGCGCCGCAGCCGCTCGAACGTACGGGGGCCGAGCCGCTTGGCGGCCTGCTTGGCCGTCCACGCAGCACGCTGGCGAGCGGCGGAGAGCGAGGGTCCGCCCGCGAGCGCGGCAGCGACGGCGGCCGGGGTGCGGTCCCGTATGGTGTAGCGGCCCACGACGGTCAGCTCGCCGAGCACGCTCGACCTCGACGTCGGCCGCGAGGTCATGAGAAGCCGGTAGCCACATGCGCCGGCGCTCTCGAGTACCGCGGAGGTGACGAAGCCTCCCGGCACCGACGCGGTCGACGGGGGCTCTCCGAGGAGGGCCGCGAGCACGGTGGCGCTCTCACGCCACTCCCGCGCCATCTCGGCCGGTGCGAGGCGGCCAAAGTAGGTTGGATGGCTGACCGAGTGGCTCCCCACCGCGTGTCCGCGACGAGCGAGCTCCACGACGCCCTCGCGATCGAGAAAGCCGGGTGAGCCGATCCGGCCGGTGGTGACGAGGAAGTGGCCGCGCCAGCCTCGCCGCTCCAGCTCCCGGGCAGCGAGCAGCGCCGAGGCGCCGCCATCGTCGAAGCTGAGGACCGCGCGCGGCGAGCGGCGTCCGGGCTCGAGCAGGCCCACGTCGATCCCCGCCGCGGCGATCGCGTCGAGGTGCGCCCTGAAGTCGGTCAGCAGGACCTTGTAGCGACCCGCGGCCACGCCGGAGAAGCCCGTGTCCGCGTCCTCGCTGTCGCCGAGGACGTCGTGGTAGGTGAGGATTCGCGTCACCGCCGGAGGAACGTCCGCAGGCCGAATCGGGCCGCGCCCTCGAGCATGCCGAGCCCCCACGCCACGTGCATCGTGGCGAAGATCGCCGGGAGGGCGAGCGCGTCCTGCGCCGCGCCCGCGCGCGCGATCCGCGCTCCCTCCGCCGCCAGGAGCGCCGCGTAGACGCCGAGTGCCCCGCGGGCAGGTCGTCGAATCACCCCCGGTCCGGCCAGCGCGGCCAGCGCCGTCAGGACGAGGGCGGGCGGCAGCAGATGCGACAGCCGCGCGGTCTCCGGATGGCGCGCGGTCGTCTTGGCGCGGTAGTGCCCGTACCGCAGGTACTGGCGAGCCAGGGAGGGGAACGAGTTCCGCGGGATGTAGCGCGCGGTCATCACCGGGAGGCAGACGATGCGGCCCTCGTTCTTGCGGATACGCGCCGATAGCTCGGCGTCCTGGTTGATCGGCCAGTCCTCGTCCCACCCGCCCTGACGCTCGAGGGTGCCACGGTGCATGACGCCGGCGAAGCCGCTCGGGATGTCCCGTTCACCGGACGACACGTGGCGGAACACCGACCCGCCGGTGCCGACCTTCGACCCCAGGGCGAGCGCCACCTGACGGGAGCGATGGCTCACGCCGTGCGGGGCGGCAGCGCCTGCCGCCCACGCGACATCGCCGCGGCGCACGCGCTCCACACCGCGGGCGACGTAGTCGTCAGGGTAGAGGGTGTGGGCGTCCATACGCACTATGTACTCCCCACGCGCGGCCGCGAGACCCACGTTCAGCGCGTTCGGCGTCCGCCGCCCGGGGTTGTCGAGCACGCGGATGCGTGAGTCCTCGGCGGCGGCCTCCTCGAGGATCTCGCGGGTACGGTCGCGTGAGCGTCCGTCGATGAACAGCAGCTCGAGCGTCCCCGCGAAGCGCTGGCCGCGCACGGCCACGAGCACCTCGCCGATGTGCTCCTCCTCGTCGAGCACCGGCACGAGCACGCTCGCGTCGAGCTGCGGGCCGTCGGACCCGGAGCCCGCCTCAGGCACTCGAGCTGACGACGGGCACCGAGTGGTCGACCGGCAGGTCGGCTCCCGGGAGGATGAAGGATGTGTGGCGCGGCTCGATGGCGTGCCTGCGGTCGCTGAACAGCGTGCGGAAGGTCTCCCCGAGGATTACCACGTCGAAGACCATCGAGCGGTGCTTGAGGTAGTAGAGGTCGTGGCATAGCTTCCAGGCCGATCCGACGTCCGACCCCGCGTAGCCGCAACGGACCTGGGCCCAGCCCGTGATGCCGGGCCGCACCATGTGACGGCGCTGGTAGAAGGGGACGCTGCGCTCGAGGCGGTCGACGAACTCGGGTTGCTCGGGCCGCGGGCCGACGAGGCTCATCTCCCCCTTGATCACGTTCCACAGCTGGGGCAGCTCGTCGAGGTGGGACTTGCGCAGGAAGTGCCCGATCCGGGTGATGCGCGG
>Ga0136615_10000713_pt1 | contig 15465 bp, 11 predicted proteins | sample AntDrymUQ2882206_2_FD_106647 | JGI IMG/M metagenome (GOLD analysis project Ga0136615, IMG submission 106647) | Polar desert sand microbial communities from Dry Valleys, Antarctica - metaG UQ288 (22.06) | ecosystem: Environmental > Terrestrial > Soil > Desert | place: Antarctica: Dry Valley...
AGCAGAGCATCCACATCATCGACCAAGTGCTGCACCGCATGCCGGACGGCCCGGTCATGGCCAAGGTGCCGCGACTGATGCGTGTCCCGCCCGGCCGCGCCTACGTCTCGATCGAGAGCCCGCGCGGCCAGTACTCGGCCTACGGCATGAGCGATGGCTCGGACCAGCCCTTCCGGCTGCGCATCCACGACCCGTCCTTCTTCAATCTCCAGGCTGTGGGCCTGCTCATGCCGGGCAATCTGGTGGCCGACACGATGGCCATCATGGCCAGCGTCGACCCGATCATGGGAGGCGTGGACAAGTGAGCCGCCGGCATCGACCAGTGAGCCCCTGCGACCCGCTCCGGGGGATCGATCCGTGAGCATCATCACCCGGCCCTGGGGCCGCCTCACGCTGGCCGGCAAGATCATGCTGCCGCTGGTGGCGCTGCTGGTGCTGTTCACCGTGCTGCTGCTGGTCGGTTTCGCCTCGGGCGCGTTGCCCTTCGTGTTGGGGCTGGGCGGTCAGCTCGTCGGTGACAACATCGACATCGCGCGCTTCGCCGCCGCCGCGACCGCGCTGCTGCTGTTCACGGTGCCCACGGCCTTCGTGATCATCCTCATGGAGATGAAGCTCATCGCCTTCGTGAACCTGCGCGTGGGTCCCAACCGTCAGGGCCCCTGGGGCATCCTGAGCTCCACGCTGCACGGCTTCAAGGTGCTGGCCAAGGAGGACTTCACGCCGACCGGCGTGGATGTGCCGGTCTTCACGCTGGCCCCGGTAGTCACCTACCTGGGAGCCGTGATGACCATCATGGTCATCCCCTTTGCGCCGGGCCTCTTCGGGCTCGACATGAACATCGCGCTGCTCTATTTCTTCGCCGTGGCTGGCCTGGGTGTCATCGGGCTGATGATGGCCGGCTGGTCCAGCTTCAACAAGTATTCGCTGCTGGGTGGCCTTCGCGCGGCGGCGGGCATCATCTCCTACGAGATCCCGCTCATCCTGGCGGTGGTCGGCGTAGTGATGCTGGCCGGCACGATGAGCCTCAACCAGATCGTGGCCAACCAGGCCGGCACGTTCGCGGACTGGTATGTGTTCCAGCAGCCGCTGGGGCTGATCATCTTCTTCATCGCTGCCGCAGCGGAGACGGGCCGGACGCCTTTTGACCTCAACGAAGCCGACAGCGAGATCGTGGCCGGTTTCGCCACCGAGTACAGCGGCATGCGCTTCGGCTTCTTCTTCTTTGCAGAGTACGTCAACCTGTTCATCATGTCGGCGCTCACCACCACCCTCTTCCTGGGTGGCTGGAACGCCCCGCTCGATGCACAGCCGGTGCTGGACTTCTTCAACGTCACACTGAACACGGCGCTCGATCCGGGCGCGCTGGGCATGGGCCTGCTCTTCCTCGTGGCGTTGGGCCCGCCGCTGCTGATACTGCTGTTCACGCTGCCCATCTGGATGCTCAAGTCCGACTGGTCGTTCCTGAAGTCCCTGGTGGTCGGGTTCCTGCTCTTCAACCTCGTGGTGATGCTGTTCGTGGGCATCTGGGCGTACATGACCTTCCCGTTCGTGGCCGGCCTGTTCTGGTTCATGGCCAAGACATTCACGCTGGTGGCTCTGTTCGTGATCATGCGTGGCACACTGCCGCGCGTCCGCATGGACCAGCTGATGGGCTTCGCCTGGAAGTGGCTGATCTCCGCCGCGTTGCTGAACCTGCTGATCACCGCCGCCGCCATCGTGGTCCTGCGCGACCCGTCCATGCCGTGGAACTGAGCTGATGTCGTTCATGGATCGCCTGCCCGGCTGGGGCCTGTTCAAGGGTGTGAGCTTCGGCGTGGTGCAGATGTTGCGGCCCAAGGTCACGGTGCAGTACCCGGAGGAGATCGTCGACATCTCGCCGCACCACCGGGGCCGGTTGCTGCTGCTCTACGACGAGTTCGGCACGCTCAAGTGCGAGACCTGCTTCCAATGCGCGGCGGCCTGCCCCATCGAATGCATCGACATGGGCGGCGTGGACACCAAGAATCGTTTTCACGTCCACTGGGGACCTGCCGAGCAGTACGCCGAGCGGCGCGAGGAGTCAGCGCTGCGCCGGTCGGGTCGAACAGTGCCCGACCGCTCCTTCAGTGCCTGGCAGGGCATCGACCTGGCGCCCCTCGATGCGATCCTGACCGAGGAGGACCACAGCCCACGGAAGATGCTGCGCATCCTGGAGCGGACCCAGGAGACCTACGGGCATCTGCCCGTGGCGGCCATCCAGCACATCAGCCACAAGACGGGGGCCTGGTACAGCGAGATCTACGGTATCGCCACGTCCTACCGCCAGTTGCGCTTCCAGCCGGTCGCGGCGCATGAGCTGGCTGTCTGCCGCTGCACCGTGTGCACGCTGCAGGGGGGTGGCCGGGTGCTGGCGGCCTTCGAGGCTGCCCTGGGCACCGGCGTGGAGGGCGTCAGCCCCGACGGTCGGGTACGGCTGCTGACGGTCGACTGCGGCGGCGAGTCGTCGGGCACCGGCCCGCGCGTGCTGGTCGATGGCGTGGCCCAGACCCGCCTGACGGCGGAACGCGCCACGGAGATCGCCGCGCACCTGCGCAGCGGCCACCTGGCCGACAGCCGACCGGCCTGACGATGCGCATCCTGGAGCCGACGCAGGACTGGCCGTCCGTGCTGCTGGCGCGCGCCGGCGAAGCTGCCGAAGAACCCACACTGGGCCGCGCCGAGGCGGCCGGCGGCTGGGCCTCGTTCCGTCGCGCGGTCACGGCGTTGAGCCCCGACGAGGTGACGCGCATCGTGGCCGAATCCGGTCTGCGCGGCCGGGGCGGTGCCGGCTACCCCACCGGTCGCAAGTGGCGGGCCTGCGCGCAGCAACCGCCCAGTGCCCGCTTCGTGGTGGCCAACGGCTTCGAGGCCGACCCCGGCGCGCAGCTCGACCGGACGCTCATGGAGCGCGACCCGCACGCGGTTCTGGAGGGACTCGCGCTGGCGGCCTATGCGGTCGGTGCCACGCAGGCGTACGTGGCCGTGAAGAGCAGCGCCACGCTCGCTGCTCGACGCCTGCGCGAGGCGGTCCAGCAGGCGGAGGAGCAGGGCATCCTGGGCACGCGGGCCATCGACGGCCGCGTCGATCTTCACGTGGAGATCCGAGAGGTACAGGGCGGCTTCGTGGTGGGTGAGGAGACCGTGCTGCTGCGAGCCCTCGAGAACAAGCGCGCGCAGCCGGACCAGCGTCCGCCGTATCCCACCGAACGGGGTCTCTTCGATCGACCGACGGTGGTCAACAACGTGGAGACGCTGGCCGCCGTGCCCTGGATCGTGGCTCACGGCGCGGCGGCCTACGCGGGGCTGGGCGTCGGCGGGCAGTCCGGCACGACCCTGCTCCAGGTGAGTGGTGCGGTGCAGACGCCGGGCATCGTGGAGGTGCCCCTGGGCACGGCCCTGACGGAAGTCCTCGCCCTGGCGGGGTCGGTCGAGGCGCCCAAGGCAGTGTTGGTCGGTGGGCCGTCGGGCGCGTTCCTGCCACCCGACGGGTCGGCTGTCGGGCTCGATCCAGACCGACTGGGCGAGGCCGGCGCCATCTGGGGCTCCGGCACAGTGCTGGTGGCCGACGAGCACGCCTGCATCGTGGACATGGCCTCGCTCATGACGCGCTACCTCAATGACGAGGCCTGCGGCAAGACCATCCCCTGCCGCATCGGCTTGCGGCGTCTGGCGGAGATCGGCGACCGCTTCACCTCCGGCCGGCCCCGTCCCACCGATCGCCAGCTGCTGGACGACCTCTGCGCGGATACCCGGGACGCCGCCCTCTGTGCCCTGGAGTCGACCGCCACGAACCCGCTCCTGAGCGGGATGCGATACTTCGCCTCGGAGTTCGAGGCCCACATCGTCAGAGGTGAATGCCCAGCCGGCGTCTGCCAGCCCCTCCGTGTGGCGGCCGGAGCCGCCCGATGACGATCATCCCCGGTCGCGCCGCGAGGATCCGCTGCTCCCGATGACAGATACGCTGCCGCAGATCCAGGACACCGCCCCCGACGTTGGCGTCGAGCGCCTGCTCGAGACGCAGGCGCCGCAGCGGCCCTTGGTCACGCCCACCTTCAGCGTGGAGATCGACGGGCGCCAGGTCACCGGGCGCATCGGCCAGACCATCCTGGAGGTCTGCCGCGACAACGGCATCGAAGTGCCCACGCTGTGCTACGAGCCGAAACTGCCCGGCTTCGGCGCCTGCCGCATGTGCGTGGTCGAGGTCGAGGGCGAGGGCCAGCCGCCCATCAGCTGCTCCCGGACCTGCGAGCCGGACATGGTCGTGCGCACGCAGACGCCGCGGCTGCGCCAGGTGCGCAAGACCAACCTGGAGCTGATCTTCAGCGACCACAACGCCTACTGCCTGCCGCCCTGCCAGAACAAGTGCCCCAGCCACATCGACATCCCGGGCTTCCTCAAGGCCAACACGGAGGGCAACCCGCGCGAGTCAGCGCGCATCTTCAAGCGCACCATCCCCTTTCCCAGCGTGCTGGGACGCGTCTGTCCGGCGCCCTGTGAGGAGCATTGCCGCCGCGACGAGGTGGACGAGGCGATCGCCATCCGCGACAGCCATCGCTGGGCCGGCGACCAGGTCCTCAAGGCCCAGGCGCGCGGCGAGAAGGCACCCGTCCCCTTCGAGATCCAGCCGCCCTCCGGCAAGCGCGCCGCGGTCATCGGCTCTGGGCCGGCGGGCATGTCGGCGGCGTACTACCTGGCCATCGCCGGCCATGACGTGACCGTCTTCGAGCGCGATCCGGCGCCGGGCGGCATGCTGCGCTACGGCATCCCGCAGTACCGCCTGCCCAAGGTGGAGGTGCTGGAGGCCGAGTACCAGGGCGTCTACGACCTGGGCGTGAAGATGGTCACCGATGCCGGCCTCGGTCGTGACTTCACCCTGGACGACCTCCAAAACCAGGGCTTCGACGCCGTCTGCGTGGCCATCGGCTGTTACGACACCAATACGCTGGGCATCCCCGGCGAGGATGCCCAGGGCGTGCTCGACGGGTTGGAATATCTGCGCGTGGCCACCCTCGGCCTGCCCTACCCGGGCCACGCTGGCACGCGCGTGGTCGTCATCGGCGGCGGCTTCACCTCGATGGACTGCTCGCGCACGTCCATCCGGCAGGGTGCTGCGGAGGTGACGCTGGTCTATCGGCGGGACATGAAGGACATGCCCGCGGCCTTCGAGGTCCACGAGATGCTGGAGGAGGGCGCCCGGGCCATCTTCCAAGCGGCCCCCACGCGCGTCCTGGCGGATGAGCGGAACGTGGTCACCGGCGTCGAGTTCCAGCGCATGCGCCTGGGCGAGCCGGACGCCTCCGGACGGCGGCGGCCGGAGCCGGTGGCGGGCACGGAGTTCGTCATCGAGTGCGACCGGGTCCTGCTGGCCATCGGCCAGGGACCGGACCTCTCCTGGCTGGAGCGCGGCGCGGACGGCGTAGAGGCCAAGAACTGGCGCCTGGCAGCGGACGCGGTGACCTTCGCCACGGGACGGCCGGGCGTCTTCGGCACCGGCGACGTGCGCATCGGTGCGGCCACCGTTGTGCAGGCCAACGCAGAGGGGCGCCGTGCCGCGTACGCCATCGACGCCTATCTCAAGGGCATGGACCTGGAGGCCATCCGCACGCGACAGACGCTGGCCGAACCACAACCGGAGTTCCTCTCCATCGTGCCCTTCACCAACGAGGTCAAGGAGCCGCGCTACCGGCTGAAGTCCATGGAGGCCGAGGCACGCAACCATTCCTACGTCGAGTACGAGATCCCCTACACGCAGCAGGAAGCGATGGCCGAGTCGCAGCGCTGCCTTCAGTGCACCTGCGAGGCTATCGGCTACTGCGACCTGCGCCGCCAGGGCATCGAGTACGGCACCACGCTGAAGACGCTGGAGCCGCAGGCACGCGGCGCCTTCTCCTACCGCAGCGTTAGCGAGAACCGCTTCACCGGCACCAACCACGACTACCTGCGCGACGACTCACACGCCTTCATCCTGCGCGAGCCCTCGCGCTGCATCGACTGCGGCCGCTGCGCCAACGTGTGCAAGGAGATCGTCGGCGCGGCGTGCTACGACTTCATGCGCACAGGCTTCGACACGCTGGTCACCACGCCACTCGACATGAGCTTGAACACGACTCCCTGCGTGTCCTGCGGACGCTGTGCGGAGACGTGTCCCACGGGTGCCCTGATGCCCAAGCCGCGCGTGCTGGAGAAGTACGACGTGGACGAGAGCCGCTGCATCCTGTGCGGCATCTGCGTCGACGCCTGCCCCTACGACGCGTTGCGCTGCGGTCCGGACTTCGAGCTCAGCCATGACAGCCGCTCGGAGCCGATGATCGACCTGATGGCCATCAGCGCCATCGATCGCGATACGGAGCTGAGCTGGGTGCGCAAGGAGCGCGACTGGGCGTCTCGCGCGGAGTCCGCCGGGCGGTCGCTGCCCATGGGCCGGATGCTGCCGATGCTGCCACCCGGCGCGGTCAACGGTCAGGGCAACGGTGCACACGACGGTCAGGCGCATGGCAACGGCCACCGCCCGGGTGGTGTCGACGGCGATGGCGGCAGCCCTGGCGGAAACGCCGGCGGCCACGCCCACGCCCGCTAGCCGGCTCCCGGGGAGTGGCGCTACCCCAAAGCGTTCCCTTCATCGGGTGGGCGTGGGATGACCTGATCTTCCTGCTCCTGGCGGGCATGATGCTGGGCGCCGCGCTTATGGTCGTGCTGGGCAAGGACATCATCCGGGCCGGCCTCTTTCTCATGCTCTCGTTCGGGGCCCTGGCCGGCATCTACGTGCTGCTCGGCGCGCCCATCGTCGCGGCCGCGCAGGTGCTCATCTACATCGGTGCCATCGGCGTGTTGATCCTCTTCGCCATCATGCTGACCCAGACCAAGTCCGGGTCGGGCAAGCTCACGTTCCATCACCAGGCCTGGGCCGGGGGCCTGGCCGCCATCGTCCTGGCGCTGATGCTCCTGTTCGTGGTGCTCTCCACCGACTGGCCGAACGTCCTGGACGCGCCTGCCGCGGCCTCCACGACGGCCGTGGCCACCCTGCTCTTCACGGACTACGTGTTCGCTTTCGAGGTCATGGGCGTCCTTCTCCTGGCGGCCGTGATCGGCGGCATCTTCCTGGCCAAGCGCGAGGACTCGGTGGATCCTGGTCAGCGCGATGCCGACCAACCCTCCATCCTCGCCCCGCTCGAGCCGCGCCACGCGGCGTCCCGGCTGCGTACGAGGCGATCAGAGGCCAGCGGCGCGGAGCCGGACCAGGGCCGCGCCACGATCATCACCGGTGACGAGCCATGACCCAGTCGCTGGATGCCTACCTCATCCTCTCGGGGCTCCTCTTCACCATCGGCACCTTCGGCTTCCTGGCCAAGCGCAACGCCATCGCCATGCTCATGTCCATCGAGCTGATGCTCAACGCCGTCAACCTGGCCATCGTGGCCTTTGGCGCGTTCGTGCCCGGTCTGGCAGCACAGGGCGCGCTCATCGCTCTGTTCGTGATGGCCGTGGCGGCGGCCGAGGCGACCGTGGGGCTGGCCATCGTCATCGCTATCTACCGGAACCGGAGGACGCCGCTCGTGGACGAGTACGCGTCCATGCGGGAGTAGCGGTGCCGCTCTTCGCCGAGGCAGCGGGGGCCGGCACGACCGGCACGTCCCTGGACCAGGCCATGGTCCTGGCGCTGCTCGCGCTGCCGCTCATCGGCTTCGCCTTGACCGCCCTGGTCGGTCGCCGGCTGGGTGCCCGGAGCCCGATCGTGCCGGTGGCCTTGATGATCGTGACCTGGGTCATCGCCATGGTCCTCGTCTACCAGACGCTCATCGCGGGCGCCTTCGGCGAGGCGGGCCTGCACTTCGACCTATACCGCTGGATCCCGGCGGGCGACTTCCAGGTCGAGGTGAACTTCGGGGTCGACGCGCTGACCGCCGTGATGCTCATCGTGGTCACCACGGTGGGCATGCTGGTGCATGTCTATTCCATCGGCTACATGGCCCACGATCCCGGTCGCTGGCGCTTCTTCGCCTACCTCAATTTCTTCATGTTCAGCATGCTGCTGCTGGTCCTGGCCGACAACTTCCTGCTGCTGTTCGCGGCATGGGAGCTGGTGGGCCTCTCGAGCTACTTGCTGATCGGCTTCTGGTACCGGCGGCGCAGTGCGGCCCTCGCCGCCAAGAAGGCCTTCATCGTCAACCGCGTTGGGGACCTGGGCTTCGGCCTGGGCATCATGGCCATCTGGACCACCGTGGGCACGCTCAACTACACCGATGTCTTCCAGCTGCTGCCGGAGGCACTGGCCAGCGGCGCCATCGAGCCCTGGATGATGATCGGCATCTGCCTGCTGCTCTTCGCCGGCGCGGTGGGCAAGAGCGCCCAGTTCCCGCTCCACGTCTGGCTGCCGGACGCGATGGAGGGTCCCACGCCGGTGAGCGCCCTCATCCACGCCGCGACCATGGTCAACGCTGGTGTCTATCTTGTGGCGCGCGCCAATCCGCTGTTCGCCCAGGCGCCTGAGGCGCTGGTGGTGGTGGCCGCCGTGGGGATCTTCACCTGCCTGATGGCCGCCACCATCGCGCTGACCCAGACCGACATCAAGCGCGTGCTGGCCTACTCCACCCTGAGCCAGCTGGGCTACATGTTTGCGGCGCTGGGCGTCGGCGCCTTCATCCCGGCCATCTTCCATCTGGTGACGCACGGCTTCTTCAAGGGCCTGCTCTTCCTCGGCTCCGGGTCGGTCATCCATGCCGTGCACGAGGAGCAGGACATGGACCGCATGGGCGGGTTGCGACGCAAGATCCGCATCACCCACATCACCATGCTGGTCGGGGCGCTGGCCATCGCCGGGATCCCGCCGCTGGCCGGCTTCTGGAGCAAGGACGAGCTCTTGGCGGAGTCCTTCAAGTTCGGCTTCCCCTGGGTCTGGGCCATCGGCGTGGGGGTCTCGCTGCTGACCGCTTTCTACATGTTCCGGCTGATGGGCAAGACCTTCTACGGGCCCAGCCACATCGATCCGCACGCGGAGCCCAGGATCCACGAGTCACCGCCGTCCATGACCGGGCCGCTCATCCTGCTGGCCATCCCCTCAGCGTTCGTCGGCTTGTTGCTGGGCTTCCCGCCGGAGAGCGGGCCGATCCACGACATCCTGGACCCCGTCTTCCACGGTGCGGAGGAGACGCTCGCTCTACCCCACGAGCCCTACACGCTGTTCGGCCTGGACGGGATCCTGCTGGGCGTCAGCGTGGCCGTAGCGGTCATCGGCATGCTGGCCGCCTGGCGGCTGTTCGGCTTCTTCGGGATCGCCCCCCGCCCCAAGACGGTCCGGGCGCTCACCGAGCGGCTGCGTCTGCCGTACCGCATCTCGCGCGACAAGTGGTACTTCGATGAGCTGAACGACCTGCTCTTCGTGCGCCTCGGCGGCCTCGTAGCGCGCGGTCTGTGGTGGTTCGACGTGCACGTCATCGACGGTGCCGTCAACGGCGTCGCGGCAGCCACCCAATCGAGCGGTCGGGGGCTGCGCCACATCCAGACCGGCCGCGTCCAGAACTACGCGCTGGGCATCGCCGGTGGCCTGCTGCTGATGGCCATCGGCTACCTGGTGGCGCGCTGATGGACATCGGCGGTCTGCCCATCCTGAGCGCCATCGTCTTCACGCCGCTCATCGGCGCCCTGCTCATCGCGTTCGTGCCCCGCGAGCGGGACGACCTTGTGCGCCGGCTGGCCTTGGGCACGGCCCTGGTCACCCTGGGCCTTTCGCTGGTCGTGGCGGCCGGCTTCAGCGCCGCACAGCCGGGCTTCCAGTACGTCGAGACGGCCGACTGGATCCCGGCCTTCGGCATCCAGTACAAGCTCGGTATGGACGGGCTGTCACTCCTCCTGGTGGTGCTCACCACCACGCTCACGGCGATCAGCCTGCTGGCTTCCCTCGGCCCCATCAGGACACGCGTCAAGGAGTACATGATCGCCTTCCTCGTGCTCGAGGTGGGCTTGATCGGCGTCTTCCTGGCCCTGGACCTCTTCCTCTTCTACATCTTCTGGGAGATCGTGCTGGTGCCGATGTACCTGATCATCGGCATCTGGGGTGGCGCCAACCGCATCTACGCCACGCTCAAGTTCGTGCTCTACACGCTGGTCGGGTCACTGCTGATGCTGGTGGCCATCCTGGCCACCGCCTTCGCTTACCAGGCCGCCACGGGCTCCTGGGCGGGTGCCTTCGACTTCGAGCAGCTGCGCGGCTTCGGCTTCGACCCGGCGCTCCAGTTCCTGGCCTTCGGGGCCTTCTTCCTGGCCTTCGCCATCAAGGTGCCCATGTTCCCCTTTCACACCTGGCTGCCCGACGCCCATGTGGAGGCACCCACGGCAGGGTCGGTGATCCTGGCCGCCATCATGCTCAAGCTGGGTGCCTACGGGTTCATCCGCTTCTCCCTGCCGCTCTACCCGGATGCTGCTCAGGAATGGGCGCCGGCCATCATCGTGCTGTCGCTCATCGCCATCGTCTACGGCGCCATCTTGGCGCTGGTCCAGCCGGACCTCAAGAAGCTGGTGGCCTACAGCTCGGTGAGCCACATGGGCTTCGTGACGCTGGGCATCTTCATCTTCCAGCCGCAGGGCATGCAGGGCGCCATCGTCCAGATGATCAGCCACGGCCTCATCACCGGTGCCCTCTTCCTGTGCGTGGGCGTCATCTATGAGCGGACGCATGACCGGACCATCGACAAGATGGGCGGCCTGGCGGCACCCACGCCGGTCTACGCGGCTATCTTCGGCTTCTTCATGCTCGCCTCGCTGGGGCTGCCGGGACTGGCCGGCTTCGTGGGCGAGTTCCTCGTCTTCCTGGGCACGTTCGCCTACTCGCCCATCGCGGCGGCCGTCGCGGTGACGGTGATGATCCTCTCGGCGGCCTACATGATGTTCATGTATCAGCGCATCGTCTTCGGCGAGCTGTCGGTCTTCCTGAAGGGGCTGGGTCATCACCTCACGGACATGACCCGTGTGGAACTGCTGACACTTACGCCGCTGCTGGCTCTGACGGTCATCTTCGGCGTCGCGCCGGGCATCCTCCTGGACCTGATCCAGATGCCGGTGGCCGAGGTCCTGGCGCAGTTCGGCACGGCGCCGGCGGTGGGATCGGTGCCGTGAGCGGGAACGAGTTGTTGGCCGCGCTGCCCTTCTTGATGGTCATCGGGATGGCCATCGCGGTCATCGTCGTGGACATGATCGCGCCCGGCCGCGACGATCTGGCCAGCTTCGTGGCCGTGGGCGGCCTGGTGCTGACGATGGTGCTCATCGGCGTGATAGGCCCACTGCCGGGTGGTCTTGGTGTGTTGCCGGCCGACGGGCTGTCATCGGTCGGTGGCGTCTACGTCCGCGATCAGCTCACGATGTTCCTTGACCTGCTCTTCGTGGCCATAGCCATCCTGACCCTGCTCTTCGCGGTGGACTACCTGAGACCGCGGGGCCTGCCCATGGCAGAGTTCAGCTCGATCCTGCTCTTCGCCATCAGCGGCGCCATGCTGCTGGGCGGCGCCAGGGACCTGCTGATCATCTTCATCGGCCTGGAGCTGCTGGTCCTGCCGGGCTACATGCTGGCCGGTTACGCGAAGCGGGATGGCCTCTCCACGGAGGGCGCCATCAAGTACTTCCTGCTGGGCAGCTTCTCCAGCGCCATCTTCCTGTTCGGGCTGGCCTTCGTCCTGGGCTACACGGGCTCCACGGACGTGGCTCAGGTCGCGCAGGTCCTGGCGGGCATCGCCGCCGGCGAAGCGGCCCTGGCGCCTGGTCTGGCCATGGGCCTGGCCCTGCTCACTACGGGCGTGGCTTTCAAGATCGCCGCGGTGCCTTTCCACTATTGGACGCCCGATGCGTACCAGGGCTCGCCCACGCCCGTGACCGGTTACCTCTCCGTGGGTCCCAAGGTGGCCGCCTTCGCGCTCATCCTGCGGCTCTTCGTCGAGGCGCTGGGCCCGCTCAAGGCCGACTGGCTGCCCTTCATCTTCGTGCTGGCCGCGGTGACCATGACCCTCGGCAACCTGGTGGCCATCACCCAGGACAACATCAAACGGATGCTGGCCTACAGCTCCATCGCCCACACGGGCTACATCATGGTCGGCCTGGCCGCCTTCGCCGCTGCGCCCACAGGTTCGCGGGCCGAGACGCAGGGCCTGGAAGCGCTGCTCTTCTATTCCGCGGCCTACGCCTTCATGAACCTGGGCGCCTTCGCCTGCGTCGCGGCGCTCCAACGTCGACCCGGCGTGACCAGCCAGATCTCGAGCTTCGCGGGCCTGGGTCGACGTGCTCCCTTGCTGGGTTTGGCCATGGTGCTCTTCCTGCTGTCGCTAACGGGTATCCCCCCGCTGGCTGGATTCTTCGCCAAGGCCTACGTCATCCTGGCCGCCGTGGAGGTCGGTGGCTGGGTCACCTGGCTGGCGGTCCTGATGATGCTCAACGCTGCCGCGGCCGCCTTCTACTACCTGCGCGTGGTGGTCTACATGTACATGCGCGAGGCGCCGGAGGGCGCCAGGTCGATCGAGGTGGGGGGTTTCACGCGGGCCGGGCTCCTCGTCGCCGCGGCGCTGACCATCGTCATCGGCCTGGTGCCGCCCATCACGACGGCCGTCATCGACATGGCACGCGAGGCGGCGCAGGCGCTCTTGTGAGGTCCGGATCGCCGTGAGCATGGCCGCCCCTGGTCGAGCACAGTCGCTGCGTGACCATCTGGAGCGGCTCCTCGAGCCAGACCAGCGGCTGGTCGTGGTGTCCAACCGCGGACCGCTCAGCTTCGAGCGGTCCCGGGCCGGCGAGTGGCGCGCCAAGCGGGGATCAGGGGGCCTCGTGACAGCCCTGGCCGAGGTGGGCCGCCTGGCGCCGGTCACCTGGGTCAGTGCCGCCATGGACGCCTCGGATAGAGCCGTGCGCGAGACCCTGGCCGGGGGGGCCGAGTCCAGCGCCGCGCTGCGGGAGGTGATCGCGGCGGAACTGCCAGGTCAGGACCTGGAGCTTCGTTTGGTGGAGGTCAGCGACGATGCCTTCCACGCTCACTACGACGTCGTCTCCAATCCCTTCCTCTGGTTCCTCCAGCACCAGCTGTACCAGCTGCCCTATGAGCCGCAGGTGGACGAGCGCCTGATCGACGCCTGGCAGAACGGCTACCGCGTGGTGAACGAGGAGCTGGGCCGAGCGGCGGCGGCGGCTGCCGGGCCGGGCGCGCGGCCGGTCGTGCTCTTGCAGGACTATCACCTGTATCTGGCTGCGGCGGCCGTCCGTGAAGCGCGACCGGATGCCCTGCTGTTGCACTTCAATCACATCCCGTGGCCGTCCGTGGAAGCCTGGCAGGTGCTGCCCCAGGCACTGCGTCGCGCGATCTGCGAGGGGCTGCTGGCCAACGACATCCTGGGCTTCCAGACCGACCGCTACGCCACGAACTTCCTGCTCACGGCGGACGCCTTCGTGCGCGACGCGCGGGTCGACCCGGACGGTCGTCATGTGCGCTGGCGGGGTCGCACCGTCTGGATCCGGTCGTATCCCATCTCCCTTGACCCGAAGGCACTGACCGGCTTCGCAGCGGGGCGCCAGGTGGCGCAGCAGCGCGACGCTCTGAAGGCGCGTCTGGAGCGGGTGGGCAACCCACGGCTCATCGTGCGGGTCGACCGCCTGGAACCATCCAAGAACGCCCTGCGCGGCTTCCTGGCATTCGAGGCGCTGCTCCAGCGCAAGCCGGAGCTGCGCCACTCCGTACGGTTCCTGGCCATCCAGTCGGCCAGTCGCGAGCGGCTGCCGGAGTACGCCCGCTACGCCACGGAGGTGCGTGAGGTGATCGCGCGGGTGAACGGCATGGGCGATCCCGACAGCCAGCCTATCTGGCTTCTCGATGGCTCGGACTATGCGGTGGCCATCGCCGCGCTCCAACTGGCGGATGTGGCGCTGGTGAACCCGATCGTGGACGGCATGAACCTGGTGGCCAAGGAGGCCGTCCTGGTCGGCGAGCCCGTGCTGGTCCTGTCCGAGACCGCCGGCGCGGCCGAGCAGCTCGCGTCGGACAGCCTGACCGTGACGGCAGCCGACGTGGCCGGCACCAGCCGGACCCTGCTGGAAGCACTGGAGATGCCCGACGAGCAGCGGCTTCTTCATGTCCGACGACTGCGTGCCAGCGTCCGCGCCGAGGACCTGGGTTGGTGGCTGAGCCGGCAACTGCGCGACCTGGCCGCGGTGAAGAGCGGAGGACGCCCACCCAGCCGCCAGTTGCGCGACACCACACGCCGCTTCGAGCCGCTGCTCTTCAGCTGACCAGGACGAACGTCATCGCGACCCCACCCTGTGGTGCCTCGTCGTTCATGCCCGGTACCGATAGCGGTGGTACAACGTCCCTGCCGTTGGCGCTGCCGCGTCTCGCTCGGCCTCGCGCCGAGAGCGTGAGCGGCCCTTGCATGGCGAGGATCAGCTGGACGCGACGCGGCGCCCCAGGCCGGACAGGAAGCGTGCCGCCTCGCTCGGTGAGGCGAGCACCAGGTCGGCGGCAGCCGCCACGGCCGGGGGCGTCTCGGTTCGCGCCTGGACCGCGATGGCCAGGCCGTCCACCCGTCCCGCGGCGCGCGCCGAAGTAAGGGCCACGAACGCTTCAGCGTCGGACACGTCGTCACCCAGCATGAAGACGGCGGCCGGTCGATGCTCGGCCAGCAGCGACCCCATGGCCTCTCCCTTGGCCGGGACCCCCGGTGGCCGGAGCTCCAGGACACGTCGCCCTGGAAAGCGCACCAGCTCGCGCTCCGGATCGAGCTGATCCACGGCATCCGCCACGCGCGCCGCGGCGGCATCCACGTCCGGCGCTGAGCGAAAGTGGAGGCTCACGGCCGGCGGCTTGCGCTCCACGACCAGCCACGGATCGGGGATCAGCCCGGGAAGCTCCGCGGCCACCCGCTCGGCCACCCGTGCGTACCGATCCGGGACTGCGAACACCTCGATGGCCATCGAGTCGGCGCGCTGCCGGCGGGCCAGGCGGCCCCGCTCCACCCCGTGGTTGCCGAGGTAGCTCGCGCCGCCGATGCGCGTCCGGGCGGCCACGTCCGCGGCAGTCCGGCCCGACAGGACGGCCACGTGGACACCCGCGACACCGGCCAGGCGGCGCAGTGCGCGCTGCGCGGCTGGCAGGACTGCCGCCGCCCACGGATCCATCACGATGGGACTGAGGGTCCCGTCGAAGTCGGAGACGATCAAGAGCGGCCGGAGGGTCAGCAGCGTCCCCGCCCGGTGGAGCGCCTCCCGTGCCGTGATGACCTCCACAGGCGGGTCCCCGCCCTGCTCAGCGACCGCCGACGCCATCGGACCCGTCAGGGCTCGAGTCCGGCGTCAGGAAGCACTGTCTCGATGCCCTCGATGAACTGCTCAGAGCCGGCGCCGCCGTACAGGAAGCCACCGACGCGGCCCTCCTCGTCGATCCAGTAGTGGACCGGCAGGGCGAGGGCTCCCCAGGCGTCCCGCGCC
>Ga0136615_10000714_pt1 | contig 15463 bp, 14 predicted proteins | sample AntDrymUQ2882206_2_FD_106647 | JGI IMG/M metagenome (GOLD analysis project Ga0136615, IMG submission 106647) | Polar desert sand microbial communities from Dry Valleys, Antarctica - metaG UQ288 (22.06) | ecosystem: Environmental > Terrestrial > Soil > Desert | place: Antarctica: Dry Valley...
ATGTGGGACCGCGTACTGGCGGTCAACCTTCGCGGAGTGCTGGCGGTGACCCACGCGGCCCTTCCTGGGATGCAGGAGCGCGGCTACGGACGGATCGTGAACGTGGCGTCGGAAGCCGGCCGCGTCGGCTCCAAGGGCTCGGTCGTCTACTCGGCCGCGAAGGCGGGGGTGATCGGCTTCACAAAGGCCGTCGCACGCGAGTCCGCCCGTTACGGGATCACCTGCAACGCCGTGGCGCCCGGTCCGATCGAGACGCCGCTCCTGATGGCGGCCCCCGAGCAGCTCGGCGAGCTTGGCGAGCGCCTGGTCCAAACGATGGTCGGCTCGACGGCCATGCGCCGGATCGGCAAGCCTGAGGAGGTGGCCGCGGCCGTGGCATTCCTCGCCTCTGAGGACGCCGCCTTCGTCACCGGGGAGACGCTGGGCGTCAGCGGCGGCCTCGGCATGGTCTAGGAGTGGGCCCAGCGATGGACCGCGGCGCACGGGTCCTGATCCGGGAGGTCGGGCCGCGGGACGGCTTTCAGAACGAGCCCGAGGTGATCGCGACCGCCGACAAGGTGCGTCTCGTCGAGATGCTCTCCCGGACCGGCGTGGAGCGGCTCGAGGTGACGAGCTTCGTCCGCGGCGACGTGGTCCCTCAGCTCGCCGACGCGGCCGAGGTGCTGGGAGCCGCTGAGATTCCCGACCACGTCTCCGTCTCGGTGCTCGTCCCAAACAGACGTGGGCTCGACGGCGCGCTCTCCCAACGCGACCGGATCGACGAGGTCAACGGGTTCCTCTCGGCCACCGAGACGCACAACCGCAAGAACGTGAACCGGTCGGTCGAGGAGTCGCTGGTCGGCTTGGAGGACGTGATGAGGACCGCACGCGGCGAGGGCCTGCGCTGCGAGGGAGTGGTATCGGTCGCGTTCGGCTGCCCCTACGAGGGCGCGGTCGCGCCCGAGCGCGTCTTCGCGATCGCCGAGCGCCTGGTGGCCGCGGGGTGCGAGGAGGTGGCCTTCGGGGACACCACGGGGATGGCCAACCCGCGCCAGGTGCGCGAGCTCTTTCCCGCCGCCCGCGAGCGACTGGGGACCGACGTCGAGCTGACCGCGCACTTCCACAACACGCGCGGCCAGGGGCTCGCCAACGTCCTGGCCGCCCTCGACGCGGGGGTGCGCTCCTTCGAGGCCTCGTTCGGCGAGCTCGGGGGCTGCCCGGTGCCGCGCGGGGCGACGGGGAACATCGCGAGCGAGGACCTCGTCTCGATGCTGCACGAGATGGGGCTCGAGACGGGCGTCGACCTGGAGCGACTGGTCGCAGCGGCGCGCGAGGCGCAGCGGGTCCTGGGGCGGCCGCTGTCGGGGCACGTGCTCACCGCCGGGCCGGTCGAGTGGCGCCCGCGCGCCGGCGAGCGGGAGGGCGCCTAGCGCCGCGCGGCTCGCGCGAGGTTCACGCGGCCGAAGCCGTAGCGCGCGTCGTGGCCGCGCCTGCCGAGGTCGTCGGCCGAGCGGCGGATGACCTTGCGGACGCGGCTCGCGGGCCACTTCGGATGGAGCCCGCGGACCTGGGCGGCGACTCCCGAGACGTAGGGCACGGACATCGAGGTGCCTGAGAGCTTGGTGTAGCCGCCGCCGCTGTAGGTCGAGAGGATGCCCGCTCCCGGCGCGGCCACGTCGACCGTGCTGTGGCTGTTCGAGAAGCTGGCGTGACGGTCGCGGTCGTTGGTGGCCGCCACCGATATGACCTCCTCGTGAGCGGCGGGGTAGGTGGGAAGGTTGAAGCCGCCGTTGCCGGCGGCGGCGACGAGCACGGAGCCTCCGCGCCGCCCGCCTTCCCATGCGCGCAGGATCGCGCGATGAACGGTCTTCGAGCGACCGCCGGCGAAGCTCATCGAGATCACTCGCGCGCCACGGGCGTGCGCCCACTCGATGCACTTGGCGACGTCGGAGGCGCGACCCTTCTGGTCGGAGCCACCGAGCGCCCTGCAGACGAGCAGCGGTGAGTTGAACGCCACGCCGGCCACCCCGATGCCGTTGTCGGCCACCGCCGCGAGGATCCCGGCCACGTGGGTCCCGTGACCGGTGTCGTCGATGCAGCTCCCCGTGCTCAGCACCGGCACGATCTGCTCCTGGCAACGGAGCGTCTTGCCCGCGAGGTCGGGGTGTGCGCGGTCGATGCCGGTGTCGATGATCGCGACGGGCGCGCCGCCGGTCGCGGGATAGCTCGCCACCCTCGCCTCCGACCAGCCCTTGACGGCGCTGATGTCCGCGCCCGGCCGGCCGCCGGTCTGCCCGGCGTTTCGCAGTCCCCACAGGCTGCCGAAGCCGGCGTCATTGGGCCTGCGGGCGGCCTGGGCACTGAAGAGGACGTTCGGCTCGGCGTAGGCGACCATCGGGCTCGCCTCGAGCCGATCGGCCACCGCCGCCGGGTCGCCCTCGACCCGCACCACGGAAGCGTCCACGCTCGCGATCCGCTCCACGGTCCGCTCGACCCCCGCGCGATCGAGCAGCGGCAGGGCGGCGGCGCGCTCGACCCGCGGCTTGTAGCTGACGATCACGGTGTCGTCGTCGTAGTTCGCCGCGCCGTCGTAGCCCGGCTCCTGGGCGCTCGCGGCAGGGGCGAGCGCCACCGCAAGGGCGGCCGCCAATACCGTGGTAATGCTGCGCGGGAGCATGCCTGCCTGCCTTCGAGCTCGGCGGCGTCCATCGCCGCCACGATCATGAACACGAAAGGGTACGCGGAGTTGCTTCGGACCGCGTTACAGGGTCGGCGCGGCCGGTCAGCGCCCGGCGAACTCGGGATCGCGCTTGTCGAGGAAGGCGCGCGTCCCCTCGGCGTAGTCGTCGGAGCCCGCCAGCACCACCTGCGAGGTGACCTCCTGCTCGAGCGTCCCGGCGAGCGCCGGCTTGGCTGCCGCGTCCATCACCCGCTTCGCGAGCCCGACAGCGAGCGGCGCGCACGCCAGCAGCTCGTCGCACAGCGCGCCCGTCACCTGCTCGAGCTCCGCCGCGGGCGTGATCCGGTTGGCCAGGCCGATCCGGTGCGCCTCGCGCCCGTCGATCACCCGCCCGGTCATGATCAGCTCCTTCGCCACCCCCAGCCCGACCACGGCCGGCAGCCGCGAGCAGCCGCCCACGTCCGGGAGCAGGCCGATCCGGGCCTCGGGCAGGCCGCAGACGGCGTCCTCGGCCATCACGCGCATGTCGCACGCCAGGGCGAGCTCCATCGCCCCGCCGATGCAGGCGCCGTGAATCTGGCACACCGTCGGCTTGGTCATCTCCTCGAGCAGGTTCCAGGCGCGCAGCACCCGCGCGCGGAACGGCCTCAGGGTCTGCGGTCGCTCGGAGAGCTCCCGCAGCGCGGACAGGTCCATCCCCGACGAGAACATCGGGCCGTCGCCGCGCACCACCACGCAGCGAACGGCGTCGTCGGCCGCGGCCGCCTCGAACGCCTCGCCCAGCGACAGCACGACCTCCGCGTTCATGGCGTTGCGCTTCTCGGGCCGCCGCATGACGACGTGGCGGACGGCGCCGCGATCCTCGACTTCGACGAGCCGCATATAAGCTCCCGACGCTCCTACGGACGATCCAGGCGGGATCGGAGGCTAATGCAGATCGGAGGCTGTCGCTGATGCAGGTATCGAAGGTCGGCGTCCTCGGCGGAGGGCTGATGGGCCACGGCATCGCCCAGATCGCGGCGCAGGCCGAGTACGACGTGGTGCTGCGCGAGCGCGACGTCGAGCGCGTCGAGCGCGCCTACGCGCGCATCGATAAGCAGCTCGCGCGCGCGGTCGAGAAGGGCAAGGCCGAGCAGGCAGACGCCGACGCCGCCCGCGCGCGCATCGAGGCGACCACCGACTACGGCGCGCTCGCCGACTGCGACCTCGTGATCGAGGCGATCACCGAGGACCTCGGCACGAAGCTCGAGATGTGGAACGAGGTCGACGCGATCGTCAAGGACGGCGCGGTCTTCGCCACCAACACCTCCTCGCTGGCGGTGATCGACCAGGCCGCCTCCACCAAGCGGCCCGAGCGCTTCATCGGCCTCCATTTCTTCAACCCGCCGCAGCTGATGCCGCTGCTCGAGGTGATCCAGACGATCACGACCGACGAGGAGTCGCTTCGGACCGGCTTCGAGTTCGGCGAGCGGCTCGGCAAGCTCTGCGTGCATGCCAAGGACAAGACCGGCTTCATCGTCAACCGGCTGCTGGTCCCGTTCATGCTCGACGCGATCCGTGCCTATGAGGAGGGCGCCGGGTCGATCGAGCAGATCGACGCCGCGATGAAGGCCGGCGCGAACCACCCGATGGGCCCGTTCACGCTGCTCGACTTCGTGGGCCTCGATACGACGAAGGCGATCGCCGACATCATGTTCGACGAGTACCGCGAGCGTCGCTTCGCGGCGCCCCCGACCCTGCGCAAGATGGTCTCCGCCGGCTTCTTCGGTCGCAAGTCGGGGCGCGGCTTCTACGACTACTCGGGCGAGAAGCCGGTGGCCGCCGCGCTCGGACTCTGACCGAGCCGCGGAGCACCGCGTCGGACCTCGCGGCGGCGCTCGACCGAGCGCGCGCGGGCGGCCCGGCGCGCCACCGCGACCGGGCGGCCGAGCAGGGCAAGCTGCCGGTGCGCGAGCGCGTCGCGCGCCTCGTGGACGACGGCTCCTTCTCCGAGGAGGCGCTGCTCGCCAACTGGGAGGAGGAGGGCTTCGGCGCCGACGGCGTCGTGACCGGGACGGCCACCGTCGCCGGCCGGCCGATCTGCCTGATGGCGAATGACCCGACGGTCAAGGCGGGCTCCTGGGGGCCGCGGACCGTCGAGAAGATCATCCGGATCCAGGAGCGCGCGCTCGCGGCCCGCGTGCCGATCGTCTACATGGTGGACTCGGCCGGCGCGCGCATCACCGATCAGGTGCGGATGTTCCCCGGCCGGCGCGGGGCGGGGCGGATCTTCCACACCGAGGTCAAGCTGTCGGGCGTCGTGCCGCAGGTGTGCGTGCTGTTCGGGCCCTCCGCCGCCGGCGGCGCGTACATCCCGGCGTTCTGCGATGTCGTGATCATGCGTGACGGCAACGCGTCGATGTACCTCGGCTCGCCGCGGATGGCGGAAATGGTGATCGGGGAACGCGTCACGCTCGAGGAAATGGGCGGCGCGCGCATGCACACGGGCGTGTCGGGCTGCGGGCACTTCCTCGTCGACTCGGACGAGGAGGGCGTGGACCTGGCCGCCCGCTACCTCTCCTACTTCCCGTCGAGCCATCGCTCGCCGGCGCCGGTCGCGCCCCCGTCAGAGCCCGAGGCCGGCCAGGGGCCGATCGGCGCGTTGCTCCCTGCCGACGAGAACAAGCCGTTCGACATGCATGGGCTGATCGACGCGCTCCTCGACGGCGGCTCGTTCCTCGAGGTCCAGCGGCGCTGGGCTAAGGAGCTGATCGTGGGGTACGGGCGGCTCGAGGGCCGGGTCGTCGGGATCGTGGCCAACCAGCCGCGCCAGCGCGGGGGAGTGCTCTTCGTGGACTCGGCCGACAAGGCCGCGCGCTTCATCTGGACCTGCAACGCGTTCAACGTCCCGCTCCTGTTCCTCGCCGACGTGCCCGGCTTCATGATCGGCACGCAGGTCGAGCGCCAGGGCATCATCCGCGCTGGCGCCAAGATGATCTCGGCGGTCTCCGAGGCCACCGTCCCCAAGCTGTCGGTGATCGTCCGCAAGGCCTACGGGGCGGGCCTCTACGCGATGGCCGGCCCCGCGTTCGAGCCCGACGGCTGCATCGCGTTCCCAGGGGCGAAGATCGCGGTGATGGGCCCCGAGGCCGCGGTCAACGCGGTCTACTTCAACCAGGTCCAGGCGATCGAGGACGAGGAGGAGCGCGCCGCGTTCGTCGAGCGGCTGCGCACCGAGTACGCGGCCGAGATCGACGTGCTGCACCTCGCGTCGGAGCTGGTCGTGGACGCGGTCGTCGAGCCCGACGACCTGCGCGCGGAGCTCGTGCGCCGCTACGCGTCGCTGGGCTCCAAGGCACGCGAGTGGCCCGCGAAGCACAACCCCGTCACGCCGGTCTGAGGCAGGCGCGCGGGCGCCGGCCCGCCTCTCAGTCGTCGAGCTCGTCCAGCCAGTCGCCGGGGACGTCTTGCCGCTTGCGCGCGACCATCGCCACGTAGTGCAGCGGCTCGAGTGACATCGACAGGCGGTGGCGGTAGCGCCGCTTCCCGAGCAGGTCCAACGTCTCCTCGCGGAGCATTCGACGTATCAGGCTCGCGAAGCCGGTGCCATTGCCGTCCTCGTTGGTGAGGAAGTCCTCCTTGATGTTGATCGCGATCCACCCACCGTCGGCGACGAGGTTGTAGGCCTCGGCGAACGCGCGCGGCGGCATGTCCCCGAAGCCGAGGGCGGCGACGCTAGTGAGGCAGTTGAAGCGCCGCTCCTCGAGCTGCTCGCGCGTCTCGGCCGGGATGTCGGTCAGGTCCACGACGAGGTAGTCGTCGTAGACCCCCGGGCGATCGCGCTCCGCGGCCTCGGCGGCCTCGGGGATGATGTCCACGCCGACGATCGAGTCGCCGCCGAGCTTGGCGAGCTCCTCGCCGACCATCCCGTTTCCGGCTCCGACGTCGATGACGCGCAGTTCGCCGGCATCGGCGTCCGCACGGTCCAGCTCGTCGCGCAGCAGCCCGCAGACCGTCTGCGGCGACTCGCAGCCGAGCTCGTCGTAGAAGATCCGCTCGTACAGCCCCGGAACCGAGTACACGGCCGCGTAGTCGTGGAAGCGGATATGGCGCTTGGTGCCGTCGTAGGCGACCTCGCACCACTCCTCGTCCTGATCGACCTCACCGTCGTGGGCCGGGAACCGGATCTCGAGGGGCTCGGCGGGTGACTTGCGGGCGCGTGAATCGACAGCCTCTGCGTCAAGCACGTACGTCGGCCTCCTATGTTGGAAACAAGAGCGCCGCCCGGAGCGGGCGGGCGGAGCCAAGGCTCCGACGAAGTGCCGGGAGCGCACGTCTTGACGCGCCTCCTCCTCCCGGCGACGCGGGATTCTACCGAGAACGCTCTACGACGGATGTTCCAGCTCGGGCCCGAGCTCGTCGTCGACGCGCTCGATGAGCTCCGAGGAGAACGCCAGCGCGCGCTCGAGGGCCTCGGGATCGACCCGGTCCGGTGTGTCCGTCGGCTGGTGGTGGTTCGGCTGGTAGTCGAGCGCGGACAGGCAGGAGAGCGTGATCGACCGGTATCCGCGTGCGCGTGCGAGCAGGGCGTCGCTCGTGGCGCGGCCCACGACCGGCCGCGCGCCGAAGCGCCCGCCGTCGTCCCCCGCGGCGATGTCGTCGCAGATTCCGACGATCTCGGGGTCGTGCGCCGCCGCGACCACCAGGCCCTCCTTCGCGGCGTAGCGGACCGTGCCGTTCGCGACCTTGTCGAAGTTCAGCACGAGCGTCCGCTCGCCCGGCAGCCTCGAGCGCTGCGAGCGCAGCCACTCGCGCATCCCGAGCGACATCGACTCCTCGGCGCCGGTGAACAGAACCGTCAGGTCGAGGTGGTCCAGCTCGCCGCCGTAGCGCCGCGCCAGCTCGAGCACGGCGGCCACCCCGGAGGCGTTGTCGGCCGCTCCCGGCACGGGGGAGGAGACCTGGATGTCCGCAAGCGCCGGCACGGCGAGCACCAGCAGGATGGTGGGGACGAACTGGACGATCGAGACGAGCAGCGAATCGACGCCGAGGAGCCTGAGCCCGGTGCACAGCAGCACGACGAGCATCGCGATCGTAAAGGCGCCGCCGAGCCCGATCGGGAGGCGGAGCCGCTGCGCGAGAGCGGCGCGCCGCTCGGCGAGGCGTGGGGCGAAGATCGCGCCGGCGCGGGCGGCGTCGTAGTGGGCCACGAGCACCAGCGTCCCGGGCTTGTCGCCGTCCTCGCTCGAGACGACGTTCTGCGACGCCCTGCGGCCCGTCAGGCGACGTACGAGAAACAGCGTGCCGGTCATGTCCCCAACCGCGGAGAGCAGGGCGAATGCGACGATCAGCACGCCGGGAAGGGGAGAGGCGACCGACACCAGGCTGCCCACGACCGCGAGCAGCGCGTGCAGCATGTGTGTCAGGGCGTAGTTGGGCCAGACGCTGATCGGCTGCACCTCGGCCTCGCGGCCGAGCGACCGCAGGCGTCCAGCGAGGTGCTCCGCGGCGCGCCGCTCCGCGTCGCTGCCCGCGATCCTGCCCTCGAAGGCGACGAGCGCCTCGATCTCGCGCATCGCTTCCACGGGCGCAGTATCGCCGCGGGCGGCGCTCTGCGCTCCGCCGGCGCCGCCGGGGCGTCGAGACGGGTGGGCGCCGACGCTGCGGTTAGAGTCCGTCCCGGATGGCGGGTGTCGACCGCGTTCGAGAGCGGCTCCAGAGCTCTGGCGTCCTGAGTGGGCGAGGCCGCGCGGGACCGCGGGGGACCGGCGGTGGCCGCGGAGCGGGCGCGCCGCGCGGCGGCGGCCTCTCGCTGGACCGCCCCGAGCCCGGTCTCGCGCTCGGCGCTGGGAGCGCGCTCCTTCTCCTGATCCTGATGCTGTTCGACTGGTTCCTGGGCGGCAGCGCGTGGCAGCTCAAGTGGGTGGACCTGCTGCTGTTCGTGCTCGCAGCGCTGGCTGTTGCCGTTGCGGTGATTCGCGCGGTGAACCGTGAGGCCTTGCCGCTCGAGGCCGCGGGGCTCCTGCTGCTGCTCGCCGGCGCGGTCGCGGTCGGGGCGATGCTGACGCTGGTGCTGGAGTCGTCGGGCGGGACGGTTCCGTTGATCCTCAGCTTGGTCGCGGCGGGCGGGATCCTCGGCGGCGGGCTGCTGACGGTCAGGTCACCGGCGCTGGACGGGCGCTCGGATGGGGGCAGCGGCGGCCGGCCCAGTAGCGCGGCGACGCGCCCCGCGCGGAGCTCGCCAGCCCCCGCGGACGACGGTCCGGCCGGCCCGTTCGACAGGGGCACCCCGGCGGCGTAGCGTCTTCGCGGCGCCCGCCGCTTCCGCTTCGGGGGCCGCCGGCCGTTTGGCTTTCTGGTCACGCCGGCTCCCCGCCGTAGGATTCGACGTCAGAGCGGCGGTGTCGAAACTGGTAAACGAGGCGGTCTCAAAAGCCGCTGCCCGCAAGGGCTTGTGGGTTCGAGTCCCACCCGCCGCACTGCTTGTTCTCGTTCGTTGCGCTCGGTCGCTCAGGCGTCGAGCGAAGCGAGCGGCGACCTGGGCCTTTCTGACGCCGCATATCGGTGGAACGACGGCCCAGGTCGACCGGATGCGCCGCGGCGCGCGGGCTCAGGGGGTGCCGCGGGAGCGCGCGCCTTCGGTCGGCGCGTCGTACGTCTCCCGCTCGGCGGGGGGCTCGTCGGGCGCGCCGCGGGACTTGCGGGGCGGCTCCTCGTGGGGCTGACCGTCCTCGCGGATCTCGACCTCGACGCTCCACTCCTGCTGGAAGCCGCGCATGGCGAACAGGATCAGGAGGATCTGGACGGCGAGGATCACGAACGTCAGGAGGCCGAGCAGCCCCGACGGGAGCAGCGGGTCGTCGAGTCCGGTCTTGTCGCGCGCCAGCCACGCCGGGGCGGCAACCGCCGCAAACGTGGTGAAGATGATCGCGAGCGCCGCGGCCATCGGCAGCACGCCCCGGCTCCAGCGCGCCACGAAGTACGCCATCACGAGGTAGAGCACGACGTATGCGACGGCGACGATCTGCGCGCCGGCCAGCTCGCTCAGGCCCCCGATGAACACGATCGCGATCAGCGCCGCGCTGGCCACCAGGAGCAGGATCACCCCAGCCTTGGTCGCCTTCGCCTGGGGCTTCTCCCGATTGGGGTGGTGGATGCGGATGCCGGAGGCTTCCACGCGGGAGCAGTGTAATCCGTCGGGGGGCGGCGTGCAGCGGTTCCGCGAGGCGACTTTCGGCGTCAGCCGCGGCTCCCTCCGAGTGCGGATGGAGGGACTCGAACCCCCACGGGCGATGCCCACCGCGACCTAAACGCGGCGCGTCTACCAGTTCCGCCACATCCGCTCGGCCCAATCCTACGAGCGGGCTACGTCTTCGGACCGATGGAGGAGTCGAGGAGCGACGCTCACGCGGTCGGAGACGGAGATGCTCTTGAAGTTCGACTGCGTCCAGCGGACGCCCAGTAGGTCGCAATGGCTCGCGAAGATGTCGCGCATGCCGGTAGGCCCGGGCCGTGCTGGGGGAAGGCGACGGGCCAGATCGAACAGCTCGCCGAGAGGACGACACAACCTTTCTTCGGATGCTGCCGTACGGGCGCGGAGGGGACCACCCTCGTAAACGCGTCTCGCGCCTCAGCGACGATCAGGCTGTATCGGGCGTCGAGGTACAGGCGCAACACGGCCGCGTGACCTGGGCCTGCCACGATGTGGCCGTCGCCGAGGTAGAGACCGAGCAGGTGGGAGTACGCCGACTCGTCTGCCGGAACGCCAATCACGCCGGGGCGGCGTGAGGAGTCTGCGCACGCGGTAGGGGCGTCGGCGCCAGGTTGGAGACAGTCGCGCGCGGAACACCGGTCCTCCGCGCGATCTCAGCGCTCGAGAGGTCGCCGCCGAGCAATCTCATCACGGACTCGAAGTCCTCTCGCGAACGCATGGTGGCGAACACACGTTCGCACGAGCTACAGACGGATCGCGCTCCGTCGATACGATTGGCGACCTTCGGGGCACTGGCGAAATTGGACATCGCAGCGGCCTCCAAAGCCGAAGATTCCAGGTTCGAGTCCTGGGTGCCCCGCTTAGAGAAACAGTGCGCTGCTCAGCGCGCCTCCCGCTCCACCGCCACACTGAATCCCTCGGCCCGGGCCGCCTCCACAATCGCCTCGCCGTGCTCGCCGCCGTTTGTCTGGAGCACGAGCTGGATCGCGGTCTCGCGCACGTGCAGGTCGACGCCGTCGCGCAGGTGCTCGACATCGAGGACGTTGGCGCCGTGGTCGGCCACGACACGCAACAGTCCCGCGAGCGCGCCCGGCTGGTCGGGGACCACCGTCGCCAGAACGATCCGCCGCCCGGCCGCTGTCTCCCCGAGCCGGATGCACTCGGCGAGCAGGGACGCGTCCACGTTGCCGCCGGACAGCACTGCGCAGACCTGACCGCGCGCCGGTGGCGTGACGCGTCCCTGCATCAACGCCGCGACCGCAACCGCGCCGGCGCCCTCCACCACCATCTTCGAGCGCTCGAGCAGCAGGACCATGGCCTGGGCGATCTCGTCGTCGCTCACGGTCACGACCTCGTCCACCAGGCGCTCGACGAGCGGCAGCGTCAGCTCGCCGGGTCGCTTGACCGCCACGCCGTCGGCGATCGTGCGCGACGACCGTGCGCCCATCGGCCGATGAGCCGCGAGCGACGACGGGTAAGGCGCGCACGCCTCGGCCTGGACGCCGACGACGCGCACGTCCGCGAGCCGGTCCTTCGCCGCCAGCGCGATACCGGCGGCCAGGCCGCCGCCGCCGAGCGGGACCACTACGAGCCACGTCCGCGGAGCCTGCTCCGCGATCTCCAGCCCGACGCTGCCCTGCCCGGCGACGACGTCGGAGTCGTCGAACGCGTGGACGAGCGTCTTGCCCTCCCGCTGCGCCACCTCGCGGGCGGCCTGCCCGCACTCGTCGTAGGAGCCCACCACAGGCCGGACCTCGCCGCCGTACTGGCCGACCGCGGCCAGCTTGGCGAGCGGCGCGCCTTGAGGCATGCAGAGCGTCGCCCGCACCCCAAGCCGCCGCGCCGCTAGCGCCACGGCCTGGGCGTGGTTGCCTGCGCTCGCCGCGACCACGCCGGCGTAGCGCTCCGCCTCACTCAGTTGCGCCAGCCGATTCGTGGCGCCGCGGATCTTGAACGAGCCCGTGAGCTGGAGATTCTCGGCCTTGAGGCACACCTCGGCGCCGACCCGCCGTGACAGCTCGCCGGCGGCGACCAACGGCGTCTCCCGGATCCGGTCGGCGATGGTCGCGCGAGCCCGCTCGACGTCGCGAGCGGTCACCGACGCATGGCCGACCGCCATCGCAGCGTCAGTCCGGTAGCGCCACGACCGCGTCGACCTCGATCCGAGCGCCCTTGGGCAGCGCCGCGACTCCGATCGTCACGCGGGCCGGCGGGTCGCTCCCGGTGAAGTACGCGCCGTACGCCTCGTTCACCGCACTCCAGTCTCCGGGCAGGTCGGTCAGGTACAGCGTGATCCGCACGGCGTCGGCGAGCCTGGCGCCCGCGGACTTGGACACGGTCGCGAGGCTGTCGAGGCAGCGCTTCAGCTGCGCGGGCACATCGCCCCCCACGAGCTCGCCGCTCGCGGGATCGAGCGGTACCTGCCCCGAGCAGAAGACGAGGCCGTTCGAGACGACGGCGTGCGAGTACGCGCCCACGGCATCCGGCGCGTCCGGAGCGCTCACGGAGTGCCGGTGGTGGGTCACCCTCCGCAGGCTACCCGAGCGGCCTGGATCGGCCCCCGCGCGCCGGTTTTCCGGCGCGCTCGCCGGGTAGACCCTTGGTGACGAAGGAAGGAGGGGACCGAAGATGCTGAAGCGATTGATGCAGTTCGCCGCCGCCAAGCGCCTCTATGACTCGTGGCGCGCCCGGCGTGCCCGCCGCTACTAGACGGCGCCGCTCTTACGTGGCGCCCCGCACCGCCGAGTAGAGCGACAGCGAGCCGAACGTCACCCTCAGGCGGGATCCTTCGCGAACGTCACTCAGGCCGGCACCCGTGAAAATCGCGGGGAGCCGGCCGGCGATGTTGTCACGCGTCGACTCGAAGCCGTCGAAGGCCTGGACGAAGAGGAACTGAAAGCGCGCCACGGGGTCCGGCGGCGGGCCCCAATCGACGACGTGCAGCTCGCCGCCCGGACGCAGCACGCGCGCGACCTCACGCGCGGCGCCCTCCTTGACGTCGCGCGCGAGGTGGTGGAAGAGCAGGGTCGACAGGACCTTGTCGAACGAGCCGTCCGGATAGGGCAACTCGTCGGCGAGACCCTCGTCGAGGCCGATCTCGAGACCCGCCTCGTCCGCCTTCGTGCGGGCGCGGCCGAGGATCGCCGGATCGCCGTCGATACCGACGAGCTCGGCGGCCGGCTCGCGCCGTTTCGCCATGAGCGCCAGCGTCCCGGTGCCGCAGCCGAGGTCGAGCACACGCTCGCCCGATGCGATCGCCGCCTGGTCGAGCAGGCGCCGCTTGAACGCCCGCTCGCGCGTGGTCAGCCGGACGACCGGGTCAAAGAGCGGCGTGAGGCGGTGGAAGGCGAGCGCCGGGACGTAGCTGTCGCGGGTGGATGCCATCCTGGTTGTCACGGTGTCCGCCCAGGGGGGTTCCGAAGCGGGAACGAGCCTGAGTATCCTCGAAGATCGGCGCGGGCGAGGTGTCACCGGTTGCACGCGAGCCTTCCAAGCTCGAAGAACGGGTTCGAGTCCCGTCGCCCGCTTGTCTGTTGGGGACGCTACTGGGCGCTAGAACAGCGCGGATCGTGCCTCGTCGTCGGGGCCGTGCGACTCCGGTGGCAGTTCGCACACACCACGTCGGAGTCTCCATCTCGTCGAGGATCGCTTGCGAAACTTCGCGTAGACTTGCCCCGGCGCCGGGGCGTGGCGCAGTCTGGTAGCGCACTCGGCTGGGGGCCGAGCGGTCGCTGGTTCAAATCCAGTCGCCCCGACTAATGGAGGCCCGCTCCTCGAGCGGATTTCCGCGTTCTTGAAGCTCTGCCTCGGACTGTCTGCCTAGGCCTCGTGGTACCAGCTGTGAACGGGGAGCCCCGACGCAGTTCGACTACGTCCTGACGAACCCTCCGTTCGGCAGCAAGGAAGGTAAGGACGCCCAGGCTCAGTTTCCTTACAAGAGCGGAAAGCCCAAATTCTGTTCCTCCAGCACATCATTGACTCGCTGAAGGACAGCGGGGCGGGCGGGATGGTCATTGACGAAGGGGTCCTCTTCCACACGAGGACGGCGGCATTCCGACAGACGAAGCGCAAGCTGCTCAACGAATGCGACCTCTGGTGCCTAGTGAGCTTGCCGGCGAACGTATTCGTCAATGCGGGCGCAGGGTCGAAGACGAATCTTCTCTTCTTTACGAAGGGTCCAGCGACGCAGCGCATCTGGTACTACGACCTCTCGGACCTCCACATTACTAAGAAGAAGCCGCTCACCCTCGACCACTTCGACGATTTCTTCCGCCGGCTGCGCCTCGACCCCGATCACCCAGATCGAGTGAGCAGACGAAGTTGGTGGCGCACCGTCGATGAGGTCCGTGACGAGCATTACGACCTCCGCGCCGCGAATCCGAATGCACCGGACACAAGCGACCGGCGAACGGTCGAAGAGCTGACCGAAATCATCCGGGCATCACAGGCCGAAATCGTAGAGGCCCTGAAACTGCTGTCGAAGTAACCAGCCACCTCTGGCTGACGGCTGAAGTAGGCGCGTCGACTACTGACATTTCGGTTAGACCGTGGCGGTGGCCAAGGATTCGCCCGAAGAACTGCGTTGTGGGATCATTCATTGACGCTTCTCTCGACTCGGGTCGTGCCTGCGCGGGACTGATCTCAGTTGGATCTGCGCTGGGACTGAGGACATGCCCTACTCGGCCCGGGGTGGGACAATGGCCCCGATGACCCGGGCGGTTGCCGACCACCAGGACTCCCTCACCGGGGGTGGATTCCCGGTGTCGAATGCGCACCTGCTGCTCGTCGGCGAGTCGCTGCCGATGAAAGATGCGGAGTCGGTGCTGCTCGACGCTGGCCATCGCTTGGAAAGGGTGCCCGATGGCGCTGCCGCGCTCGATGCGCTCGAGCGCCTGCCTGCGGATCTCGTGCTGACCCGGTGGCAGCCGCCCGGTCTGGATGAGAGTGCCCTGATCGGGTCGATCCGCGGGCGTGATCGTGTTGCGGGCATTCACGTGATCGTTCTGTTACCGCCGACTGGAGGCGCCCGTGCCGCGGATGCGCTTGAGGCGGGCGCGGATGACTACCTGCCTGAGCCGTTTGACTCCGCCGAGTTGGCCGCGCGTGTGCGTATGGGTCTGCGTACGGTTCAGTTGCGGGCCGCCGAGGCCCGCCTGTGGACCCTGATCGCCAACGTGCCCGGCGCGATCTATCGGTGCGCCAACGATCCCGACTGGACGATGGAGCTGATCAGCGACGAGATCGAGCGCATCTCGGGCTATCCGGCGTTCGAGTTTCTCCAGAACAGCTGCCGCAGCTTTGCCAGCGTGATCCATCCCGACGACCGTGAGCAGGTGAGCCGTGCCATCGCCGGCGCGATCGAGCGCGAGCAGCCCTTCGTGCTCGAGTACCGCATCGTTCGCGCCGACGGCGGCGTGCGCTGGGTGCTCGAGCGGGGGCAGCTGGCGCATGGAAGCCAGGGGCGCACATGGCTCGACGGGGCCCTCTTTGACATCACCGACCGCCGGCTGGCGGAGGAGGCCCTGCGCGAACGCGAGGCCCAGCGGGCGCGCCTCGAGGAGGTCGAGGCCTCCCGCGCGCGGATCGTGGAGGCCGCCGACGCCGCCAGGCGG
>Ga0136615_10000715_pt1 | contig 15460 bp, 11 predicted proteins | sample AntDrymUQ2882206_2_FD_106647 | JGI IMG/M metagenome (GOLD analysis project Ga0136615, IMG submission 106647) | Polar desert sand microbial communities from Dry Valleys, Antarctica - metaG UQ288 (22.06) | ecosystem: Environmental > Terrestrial > Soil > Desert | place: Antarctica: Dry Valley...
CACTCGCCGCTGCTGGCCGTCGACTACATCAGCGACCGCGGGGGAGCACTGGGCGAGCTGCTCGCGTACACCACCCGCGCGCTCTTCTCCGAGGTCGGCTCGCACATCACCTTTCTCTTTCTGATGGCCGCAGGCACGCTGCTGTTGACCGGCGCGTCGGTTGCCGGCGTGCTTGCCGCCGCCGGTGAGCAGGTCACGACCACGGGCGAGAAGGTCCGCCGCTCGGCGGGCGAGCTCACCGCCGTTCTCCAGCGCGGCGCGAGTGCCGTTGCCGAGTCACCCCTGCGGCAGGGACGCTCGATCGACGGGCCGCCCGAGCCGTCCGGGGCGGAGCCGGTCGTCCATGCCACCCACGTCGAGGCCCCTGCGCACCAGTTCGAGGGTGAGGACGATGAGCCGACTGCGTGGGCCGACGCGAGCTCGGCCCGCGGAGTAGAGCCCGAGGCGACCGGCATCGAGGCGGAGGCGGGTGTCGTCGTGGACAGCTCCAACGGCTCCGACGCGCCCGGGCCTGTTGCCGAGCCGATCCAGCAGCCGCTCACCCCGCTTGGCAACAAGCGCAGCGGCGTTACCGAAGCCGACGACCACGACTACGCGCTCCCCAGGTCCGGCGCGCTGAAGCACTCGACCGGGAGACAGACGGTGGGTGGCGCCGCGAACGAGAAGGTCGGCAACGCGCTGGTCGAGGCGCTCGGCCACTTCGGCGTCGACGCCAAGGTAGTGGGCAGCGTGAGCGGTCCGCACGTCACGCGTTACGAGCTGCGTCTCGCGCCCGGGATCAAGATGTCCAAGGTCTCGAGCATGCGCGACGATCTCGCCTATGCGCTTGCGGCCGACGACGTGCGCATCCTCGCTCCCATTCCGGGCAAGCGCGCCGTCGGGGTCGAGGTCCCCAACCGGGTGCGCAACATGGTCCACCTCGGTGACGTCGCCCAAGAGCCGCCCCGCGGCTGGTCACCCCTGACGGTGTGGCTGGGCAAGGACATCGACGGGAGGGCGATCGGCATCGACCTCGCCAGCCAGCCGCACGTGCTCGTCGCCGGCACTACCGGCTCGGGCAAGTCCGGCTGCGTGAACGCCATGCTCACCTCGATCCTGATGCGCGCCACACCCAACGAGGTGCGCATGGTGCTGGTCGATCCCAAGCAGGTCGAGCTCAACCTCTACGAGCAGATCCCGCACCTGCTTACTCCAGTGATCACCAGCCCACGGCTGGCGGCCAACGCGCTCCAGAATTTGATCAAGGAGATGGAGGAGCGCTACACGCTGATGAGCGAGGCGCGCACACGCAAGCTGGAGGAGCTCAACAAGCTACGGGTACGCAACGGAGAGCGACCGCTGCCTTACGTGCTGTGTGTGATCGACGAGCTCGCCGACCTGATGATGGTCGCGCCCGGTGAGGTCGAGGACTCGATCATCCGCCTCGCGCAGAAGTCGCGCGCCGTCGGAATCCATCTGGTGCTCGCGACACAACGTCCGAGCGTCGACATCATCACCGGAATGATCAAGACGAACGTCCCGGCGCGGATCGCGTTCGCCGTCTCCTCCCAGACCGACTCCCGTGTGATCCTCGACCAGAACGGCGCCGAGTCGCTGCTGGGCAAGGGCGACATGCTCTTCCGGCCGGGCAGCGGCACGAAGCTGAGCCGTATCCAGGGTGCCTTCGTCGGCGAGCAGGAGGTCGAGGCGATCACCGGTCACTGGCGCAAGCAGGGCGAGCCTGAGCTTCACGAGGAACTGCTGGAAGCCGTCGAGGACGAAGACCACGGCGAGGGTGAGCTCGACCCCGATGCCGACGACCTGCTCGCGGAGGCGGTCCGCACGGTCGTCCAGATGGACACCGCCTCCACCTCGATGTTGCAGCGGCGTTTGCGCGTCGGCTACACGCGTGCGGGCCGGCTGGTCGATATGCTCGAACGGCGCGGAGTGATCTCCGGCTACGAGGGCTCGAAGGCGCGCAAGGTGCTGATCGGCGAGGCGGAGCTTCCGCGCGTGCTGGCGGCGCTCGAGGAGACCGCCGTGGGGGTCGCCTCCGACGACGCTGCATCGGACTGACGCACCGCTTGGCGAGCGGTGATCCGGCGCTGACCTCCGCCCCCGCCGCCGTCCGCCAGAATAGGCCCCCGATGCCACCGATCGGCGAAACGCTGCGCGCGGCCCGCATGCGTCGAGAGCTCGACATCGTCGATGTCGAGCAGCGCACGAAGATCCGCGCGAAGTACCTGCGCGCGCTGGAGCACGAGGAGTGGAACGCGCTGCCGGGTCCGACGTACGTACGGACCTTCCTCCGCACCTACGCGGACGTTGTCGGGATCGATGGACAGCTGCTCGTCGACGAGTACCGCGCCAACAACGACGCGGGCGAGATCGACTTTCAGCCACTCGCCGGCCCTCCGGCCGCCACGAGACGCGACGAGCGGCGGGGCCGACGTCGACGTCAACCCGGACCACCCAGCCAGGGAGTCGTCTTCGGTGTGCTCGTGCTGGCGTTCGTCGGACTGCTGCTGTTCCTCGGGCTCTCCGCCGACGAGGATCCGTCCGGCGATCGCGGACGGCGGGCGGCCGCTCCCAAACGCCCGGCGCAGGATAAGCGCTTGCGGCGGATAGCACCCGCGGCCGCTCGCCAGGTGACCTTGCGTCTGGCGCCCGCCGAGCCGACCTACGCTTGTGTCGACTCCGGTGCGGGAACGGACGTGATCTACGAAGGAACGCTCGACTCCACGCGCACGTTTCGCAGTCCCCGCCAGCTGCGGATCAACCTGGGCAAGCGCTCGGTCGCGATCTGGGCCAACGGACGCCCGATCCGTGTCAACGAGAGTGCCGAGCCCTACGGCCTGCAGCTGACGCGTCAGGGGTCCAAGCGGATCCCGACCGGCTCTAGGCCCTGCGCGTGAGCGTCCGGGCCGGCATCGTCATCACCGGTACCGAGGTACTAACCGGCCAGGTGCGGGACCGCAACGGGCCGTGGCTGGCCGACAGGCTGTTCGAGCTGGGGATTGAGCTCGCGCACGTCACGATCTGCGGCGACCGGCCACGGGACATGCACGCCCAGCTGCGTCTCCTGGCTGACCAGGGATGCGACCTCATCATCACCAGCGGAGGCCTCGGACCGACCGCCGACGACCTGACGCTCGAGGTAGTGGCCGCCTTCACAGGGCGGAGTCTCGCCCTCGATGAGGCGCTCGAGGAGCGGATCGCGAAGATCCTGAGCTCGCTCACCGGGCGCTGGCCCAACATCGACATGGACGCGGTCCAGGCGGGCAACCGCAAGCAGGCACTCGTTCCCGAAGGCGCGACGGTGCTCGAACCGGTCGGCACCGCGCCCGGGATCGTGGTGCCGCCACGGGAGGGGGGAGACGGCCCGACGGTGGTCGTGCTGCCCGGACCACCGCCCGAGTTGCGGGCGATGTGGTCGGCAGCAGCGCGGACGGCGGCGTTTCGGTCGGCGCGCGGCGCCGCGCGGCGCTACGACCAGTCGCTGCTGCGGCTGTTCGGGATCCCTGAGTCGGAGATCGCCGCGACGCTGCGGGTGGCCGAATCGGAGATCGACGGGTTCGAGCGGCTCGAGATCACGACCTGCCTGAGACGCGGGGAGGTAGAGGTGGTCGTGCGCCGCGAGCCGGAGTCGGAGGCCGCCTGGCGGGCGCTCGAGGCGCTGATCTCCGCACGGCATTCACGAGCGCTGTTCTCGACCGACGGGTCGTCGGTGGACGAGCAGGTCGGCGAACTGCTGTCCGGCGGCCACCGGCTCGCCCTGGCCGAGTCGTGCACCGCGGGTCTGATGTCTGGGCGGCTCGCCGAGCGCCCAGGGTCATCCGCTTACCTAGTCGGGGGGGTGGTCGTCTACGCCGACGAGGCCAAGGTCGACCAGCTCGGAGTGCCGGCGGGCTTGATCGCCGACCACGGCGCGGTCTCCGCGGCCGTGGCGCACTCCATGGCATCCGGCGCCCTCGACCGTTTCGGGAGCGACGTCGCGCTCTCGATCACCGGGATCGCGGGTCCCGGAGGCGGGACCGTCGAGAAGCCTGTCGGCACCGTGTTCTGGTGCGCGTTAACGGCGGACGGCAGGGAGCTGACCGACACGGTCTGGCTCCCCGGTGATCGGGCCGGGGTCCGCGAACGATCGACCACGGTCGGGATGCATCTGCTGCGCCGCCTCCTGGGCGCGGACTCCAAGGCGAGCTGACCGACGCCGATCGCCGTACGTCCGTTTGTTCGCGTTTCTGGCGCAGAGGTGTAACAAAGGGCGCCCACACCGTCCGATCCGGCTCCTAGCCTGGCTTCACCAGAACTTCGAAGGAGCCCGCATGGACAAGGATCAAGAGAAGGCCGCCAAGGCGCGCGACGCCGCGCTCAATACTGCGATCACCCAGATCGAGCGTCAGTTCGGCCAGGGCTCGATCATGAAGATGGGCGACGAGGCGTTCGCGGTCAGCGTGGCCGCGATCCCGACGGGCGCGCTGTCGCTCGACCTCGCGCTCGGCGTCGGCGGACTGCCCAAAGGCCGCATCGTTGAGATCTTCGGCCCGGAGTCATCGGGTAAGACGACGCTCGTCTACCACGTGCTTGCCGAGGCCCAGAAACAGGGCGGCATCTGCGCGTTCATCGACGCCGAGCACGCGATGGATCCCGTCTACGCTCGACGCATCGGAGTCGATGTCGACGAGCTGCTCGTCTCCCAGCCCGACCACGGCGAGCAGGCACTCGAGATCGCCGACATGCTGATCCGCTCGGGCACGGTGGACGTGGTCGCGATCGACTCGGTCGCCGCGTTGACGCCGAAGGCAGAGCTCGAGGGCGTGATGGGTGACCAGTCCGTCGGACTGCAGGCCCGCATGATGAGCCAGGCGATGCGCAAGCTCGCCGGCAACCTCAACCGCGCCAACACGCTGTGCGTGCTGACCAACCAGATCCGCGAGAAGATCGGTGTGATGTTCGGCTCGCCCGAGACGCAGCCGGGCGGTCGCGCGCTGAAGTTCTACTCCTCTCAGCGCCTGGACATCCGCCGTATCGAAACCCTCAAGGAGGGCACCGAGGCGGTCGGCAACCGCGTCCGCGTCAAGGTCGTCAAGAACAAGGTCGCGGCGCCGTTTCGCCAAGCGGAGTTCGACATCGAGTACGGGGAGGGCATCTCGTCCGAGGGCTGCATCCTCGACCTTGGCATCGAGCACGACATCGTCACCAAGTCGGGCTCGTTCTTCTCCTACGGGGATGAGCGGCTCGGCCAGGGTCGTAACAACGCCAAGGCCTACCTGCGCGAGAACCCCGAGCGGCTGCGCGAGATCCAGGCAAAGATCTATGCAGCGGTCGGCATCGACCAGAGCGGTGCACCAGTCGCGCCTGTCGAGGCACCCGTCGAGGAGGCGGGGGAGGCCCCGATCGAGGAGCGGGCGGCCTAGACGGCCCAGACGGCCGCCCCACTCGGCACGCGGCGGCGGGCCGGCGCGAATGGACGACGGCGCCCTGCCGATCGGGGAAGAGGAGCGAGCGGTGCGGCTCGCCTACACGGCCCTCTCCGCGAAGGACCGGACGGCAGCCGAGCTGCGTACGTGGCTGGAGCGTAAGGGGATCGGGCATGAGCCGGTCGAACACGCCATCCGGCAGCTCGAGGCGGCCGGCTTCCTCGACGACGATCGCTACGCACGCCAGTTCGCGGCGGACAAGCGAGAGCTCAGCGAGTGGGGCAGCGCGCGCATCATGCGCACCCTCGTGGGCCGGGGCATCTCGTCCGACTTGGCCGCGGATGTGGTGTCGGAGCGCGATCGTGAAACCGAGCTGAGCGCGGCGATCGCCCTTCTGGCGGATGTGGTGGGTTCCCCGAACGACGACCGGGAGCGCAAGCGCGCCTGGGCCCTGCTCGTAAGACGCGGGTACGACCCCGAGCTGGCCTACGAGGCCGTCTCGGCCGCCGGTCGCGGATGACCCGCCTCGCTGAGCATGCCCCAAGCCGCGCGCAGGCCCCATCAAACGGGTCGGACCGACAGGGCAGACCACTGGAATGGTCGGTTCCCGCAGCCGACGGTGAGGGCGGTCGGCTGGCGTCGCTCTTGTGGCAGAGCGGATAACCTCGATGTCCAAGGCGATGTAGGTGTCGCCGTGAGATGCAGAGCTTTCTGATCCGCGCAGGACGGCGGCTCTCTGAGACAGAGGTTGGGGAGTAGTGATGACTTCGAGGCAGATCGCGTACCGCCGCTCGGGGAGGAGGAGCCAGCGCTGAACGCACGCGGCCCGGTAGTGGGTGCGCGCTCCTTGGTCGTCAGAGGTCTCGCGGTGACCGCCGGAGTCGTCTCGACTTCGAGCACGGGTTCCGGCGCCCCCGCCGGAAGGAGGGACTGCGAGCGATGGAGATCCTGGTCGCGGCCGGCGTTTCGGCCGTCGTAGCGGCGCTTGTCGCTGTGGTCGCCGTGCGCTCGGGCCGTACACGGGCGCCCGTACAGGCACGGTCACCCGCGCTCGGGGAGGGACACCGCGGCACGCCGTCCGCGAAGTCCCAAGCCGTCCCGGCCAACGATCACCTGATCGCCGAGGACCAGACGCACGAGACCGCCGGCGAAGACATCCCCAACGACCTCTCCACACGCAGGGTCGAGCTCGCCCGAATCGAAGAACGGCTACGTTCCAAGGAGCAGTCCCTCGATGCACGGCTCGACGACCTCGACGAGCGGGAGCGTGCGATCGCCGACCGCGCGTCCGAGCTCAGGCGAGCCCACCAGGACCAGTTGCGCGCCCTTGAGCGGGTGGCGGGCCTCAGCCCTGGGCAGGCGAAGCAGCTCCTGCTGGGCGAGCTCGAGCATGAGCTGCGCCACGAGAGCGCAAAGCTCATCCGTCAGGTCGAGGAGCAGACCCGCCATGAAGCCGACCGGAAGGCGCGCAACATCCTGTCGACGGTGATGCAGCGCATCACCGTCGGTCATGTCGCCGAGACCACGGTCTCGGTGGTGGCCCTGAGATCGGACGAGCTGAAGGGCCGGATCATCGGCCGCGACGGGCGTAACATCCGCTCGCTTGAGACTGTCACCGGGGTCGACTTCATCATCGACGATACCCCCGGGGCTGTTGTGCTCTCCAGCTTCGACGGCGTGCGCCGGGAGATCGCCCGTAGGACCCTCGAGAAGCTGCTCGCCGACGGTCGGGTCCATCCGGCACGGATCGAGGAGGCCTACCTCCAGACCCGTTCTGAGATCGAGCAGATGATCGTCGAGGCCGGCGAGCAGGCGACGTTGGAGGCCGATGTCGGCACGCTGCATCCGGAGCTCAGCAGGCAGCTCGGTCGGCTCAAGTTCCGCACCAGCTACGGACAGAACGTGCTCGCCCACTCGATCGAGTGCGCCCACCTCGCCGAGCTCCTCGCCGCGGAGCTCGGCGCCAACCCGCGTGTCGCCGCCCGTGCGGCGCTGATGCACGACATCGGCAAGGCGACCTCGCACGAGAGCCAGGGCCCGCACGCGCTCGTCGGAGGCGAGCTCGCGCGACGCCACAAAGAGGACGAGGCCGTCGCGCACGCGATCGAGGCCCATCACGACGAGGTGCGGCCCCAGACCGTCGAGGCCGTGCTCGTGCAGATCGTCGACTCCGTCTCTGGTGCCCGCCCCGGAGCGCGGGGGGACTCGCTGGAGCGCTACGTCGAGCGACTGCATGACCTCGAGGAGATCGCCGCGCGCCATGTCGGCGTCGACACGGTCTATGCGTTACACGCCGGGCGAGAGATCCGGGTCATAGTGCACCCCGACGAGGTCGACGACGACGCTGCCGCACTGCTCTCGCGTGCGATCGCACGCGAGGTCGAGCGGGAGGTCGCCTTTCCCGGTCAGATTAAGATCACCGTGATCCGCGAAAGCCGCTCGACCGACTATGCACGCTGATGGCCTTTCCCCGCCGTCGCCTATCCTCGGTGCCGTGAGACCGGGCGGGAGCAGCTACCACCTGACGACCTTCGGGTGTCAGATGAATGAGCACGACTCCGAGCGGATGAAGGGCATGCTCGCCTCACTGGGCTACTCCGAGGCGTCTGCGCGTGCGGAGGCCGACCTCATCCTCTTCAACACCTGCTCGATCCGCGAGTCGGCCGACACGCGCTTCATCGGCCACCTCGGCGAGGCCAAGCGGCTCAAGTCCGAGGACCCCGCACGGGTCGTCGGCGTCGGGGGGTGCTGGTCGCAGTCGATGAAGGAGAAGGTCTTCGAGCAGTTCCCCTTCGTCGATGTCGCGTTCGGACCGGGTCAGTTCCACAAGCTCGGCGAGTTCCTCAACAGCGACAGCCTCACCGCTCAGGGCTACTTCGAGTTCGAGGGCTTCACGGGTCACCTACCCGCTCGGCGGGCGCGGGAGTTCCAGGGCTGGGTGCAGATCTCGGTCGGCTGCAACTGCGTCTGCTCGTACTGCATCGTCCCCTCCACGCGTGGTCGCGAGGTGTCCCGCCCCGCCGGCGAGCTGGTCGAGGAGATCGAGCGTCTCGCCGCCGACGGTGTCACCGAGGTCACCCTGCTCGGCCAGAACGTCAACTCATACGGCCGCGACCTGCCCACGGGAGAGAAGGCCACCTTCGCGGAGTTGCTCGCGATGGTCGACGCGATCGACGGCATCGAGCGGATCCGTTACACGAGCCCGCATCCGAAAGACATGAAGGAGGACGTCGTCAGCGCGCACGCACGGCTGCCGAGCCTCTGCGAGCACATCCACCTGCCGCTCCAGTCTGGGTCGAGTCGGATTCTCAAGGCCATGCGGCGCACCTACAACCGCGAGCGCTACATGGACCGCGTTGCGATGATCCGCGATCTGGTGCCCGACTGCTCGCTGACGACCGACATCATCGTCGGCTTCCCAGGCGAGACCGAGGAGGACTTCGCGCAGACCCTCGAGGTGGTCGAGCAGGTGGGCTACGACTCGGCGTTCACATTCGTCTTCTCCCCGCGCCGCGGCACGGTCGCCGCCAAGCTGGACGAGCAGCTGCCGCACCCCATCAAACGCGAGCGGATGGAGCGGCTGGTCGAGGTCGTCCAACGGCGCGCGACCGAGCGTTCCCAGCGCTTCGTGGGCCGCACGATGCAGGTCCTGGCCGAAGGGCCTTCGCGCACCGATCCCGATCGGATCCGGGGCCGCATCCGGCACGGCAAGACCGTCAACTTCAGCGGTCTCGCGCAGCCGGGGGAGCTCGCCGACGTCGAGATCGCCTCGGCCACGAGCACCACGCTCGCCGGCGAGGAGCGGCTGCTCTCACGCGTTGCCTGACCAGCGCGTCGGACCTCTCGTACTAGCGCTGTTCGGGCCGACCGGGGTCGGCAAGACGGAGATCGCGCTCGCCGTTGCCGACCGGCTCCGGTCTCGGGGTCACGATCCCGTGGCCGTGTCGGCCGACGCATTGCAGGTCTACCGCGGCCTCGAGACCCTCACCGGGGCGGCCGATTCGGCCCAACGAGCGCGGCTCGAGCATCGGTTGCTGTCGTTCGTGGACGTCCGCGACACCTTCTCGGTCGGCGAGTACGCGCGGCGCGCACACGCCGAGATCGACGTCGCGCTGATGACCGGCCGATGGCCGCTGGTGGTCGGTGGCACAGGTCTCTACCTCCAGGCCGCCCTATGCGACCTCGACCTGCGACCGCCTCCGCCGCCCCGGCTGCGGACGGAGCTCCAAGCCGAGCTCGAGGAGCTCGGCCCAGACGTCCTGCACGCCCGCCTCCATGCGCTTGCCCCAGCGCGGGCGGCTGGGATCGCGACGGCTGACGGCCGCCGGATCGTGCGGGCACTCGAGGTGATCGAGATGGGTCAGAGTCCGGCGCCGGCGGGCCCGGACTCCCGGCTTTGGACCGCCCACCTGCGTCATCCGACAGCGCTATTCGGCCTCGTGATGGAGCGGTCGGCGCTCTACGAGCGCATTGGTCAGCGCGTGGATGCGATGGTGGCGGCGGGCGCCGCCGACGAGGTGAGCGCCGTCCAGAAGGCCGGCGCCTCGACGACGGCACGTCAGGCGCTCGGCTTCCGACAGCTGCTCGCCGGGGACGTGGACGCTATGCGCCGCGACACCCGCCGCTACGCCAAACGGCAGCTGACCTGGTTGCGCAAGCTCCGCGGGATCGCCGTCATCGACGTGACCGGACGGACCCATGACGCGGTCGCCGACGAGATCGTGAGTCGAGGGTAGGCTCCCGCGGTGATGTCGCGCAGGGCAGCCGCACTGGTGGTCCCATCCGTTCTGGCCCTCACCGCCTCGGTCGCCGTTGCCAAGGACTACGCAAGCACGGCTCGCAACATCCTTCCGTCTGGCCAGTACGGCTCGGTGCCGATCCTCACGGGCGCCGACCGCCAAGCGAGGCTCTACGACGGCCTCACGCCGCTGTTCTCCCACGTCGAGCGCGGCCATCTCTTCCGCTACTTCAAGTCGGAGCGCCTTGGAACCAGTGAGCAGGGTCCGCTGCGGACCGAGCGGTTCGCCCGACGGTCGGGACTGCGTATCGTCCGCGACCGCCTCAACGTGCCCCACGTCTACGGCCGAACGTCGGACGACGTCACCTTCGGGGCCGGCTGGGTCATCGCGACCGACCGCGCCCTGCTTCTCGAGCAGGCTCGCTACAGCTCACGCGTCGCCGCTATCGACGCGCCGGGCCTGAGCGCGGTCGGCCTGATCTCGTCGCTACGCAACTTCAGGCCGATGGAGCAGACCGAGCGTGAGCTCGCCAGGCAGACGAAAGTCCTGCGAGCCAAAGGGCGCAAGGGACGCGCGGTGCTGCACGACATCGACGTCTACATCGCCGGCATCAACGCCAGGCTACGCGCCAGCGACAGTACCGCGAAGCCCTGGACCCGTAACGACGTCTACGCAGTCAACGCTTTCAAGGGCCAGTTCGTCGGCCAGGGTGGAGGAGGCGAGGTACGCAGCGCACTCTTCCTCGACGGACTTCAGCGGCGCCTTGGTGCCCGGCGCGGTCGATCGGTCTGGAACGATCTACGCCAACGGCAGGATCCCGAGAGCGCCGTCACTGTTGACGGCCGTTTCCCGTACGCACCCGCACCGTCGCGCAAGCGCCGTCGGGGCAACGTCCCGCTTGACAGTGGCTCCTTCAGGGCTACAGGCGGCGCGAGCACCGCCGCCGCGCTCGGCTCACCGCTGCCGCGGGCAAGCAACGTGCTGATGGTCGCCGGTGACCGCTCGCGCACGGGCCGGCCGCTGATGGTCGGTGGGCCCCAGATTGGCTACTCCTATCCGGGGCTGACGCTGGAAATGGACCTGCACGGGCCCGGCTGGCAGGCCCGCGGCGCGACGTCCGCGCCGTTTCCCGGCTACATCCTGACCGGCCGCGGTGAGGACTTCGCGTACACGCTGACCTCGGCGGGCGCCGACATCATCGACGACTATGCCGAGACGTTGTGCGGCGGGAGCATCCGCCACTACGTCTACAAAGGCCGCTGCCGCCGAATGGAGCGCTTCAACGCCGGGACCCTGAGCGCGGCCGGCGACGAGCCCGAGCGCCGGGTGACGTTCGACCGCACGGTGCACGGACCGGTGATCGGTTACGCCCGGACCAATGGCCGCCGCGTCGCGATCGCGCGCAAGCGCTCCAGCTACGGCCGCGACGTCGTCGACCAGCTCTTCTACCGCGACCTCACGCGCGGAAAGGTCCGCTCGGCGCGGGGCTTCATCCGCGCGGCGAGCCAGACGCCCCAGACCTTCAACTCCTTCTACCTCGACAACAAGGACATCGCGATGTACACGTCGGGGCGGCTGCCGATCCGCCCGCGCGGCGTCGATGCGGGCCTGCCCGTCGACGGCCGCGGGCGGTACGAGTGGCGTGGCTTGGTGTCGCCCAGCCGCCATCCGCAGGGCGTCAACCCGCGTGACGGGACGATCGTCAACTGGAACAACAAGCCCGCGCGGGGCTTTCCGGGCGCCGACGACCAGTTCGGCTACGGATCTCAGCAGCGCGTCGATCTGCTCAACCGCGGGGTGGCCGCTCGGCGGCGACACAGCCTGCACTCACTGGTCGGGGTGATGAACGCGGCGGCCACCCAGGATGTGCGGGCCATCCGCACGCTGCCAATCCTGATTCGGATGCTGCGCGGTGGTGAGGCACCGTCTGCGCGGGCCGCCCAGATGCTGCGCCTGCTCGAGCGTTGGCGCGCCCGCGGAGGCAGCCGTCTGGACCGCGACCTCGACGGTCGCATAGATGATCCCGGCGCCGCGATCATGGATACAGCCTGGCCCGGGCTCGCCCAGGCGACGCTGGCTCCGATCATCGGCGGCAAGCTGGCCGCCCAGCTCGACGACGACCTGATGCCTCGCTTCGATTTGCCGCCCGGCGGTCAGTTCAACGGCTGGCACCAGTACGTAAGCAAGGACCTGCGGACCCTCATGGGTGCGCGCGTGCGAGGCAAATTCACCAACCGATACTGCGGGCGGGGCCGCATCCGTGTCTGCCGGCGCAGCTTGTGGGCGGCGCTGGAGCGGGCCGGGGCAAGGCTGGCACGGAAACAGGGCGCCGATCCGGCAGCGTGGACGGCCGATGCCGAACGCGAGCGGATCGGGTTCGTCCCGGGGCTGCTGCCCACCACGCTGCGTTACACGAACCGGCCGAGCGGAATCCAGCAGGTGATCTCCTTCCGCGGCCATCGGCCTTGAGGCAGTAGGGCGGCGAGAGTCGCGAGTCGTCGAAAGCGTGCGCAGCCGCATGGCTTTCGTATCGACGCGGCTTGCGCAGTCCAAGATCGGCCGATAGGCCACCGGCCCTAGAGCGTTCGGCCGCAGCTGCGGGGCGTCGGGCTCCGGCCGGTGGCGGGCTGACGCCGGCAGGCAACCGCCGGCGCCGTTCCCCGCGCCCGAACCAATCGAGCCCCACCCACCGAGCCCGCGGCGCTCGCGTAGAGTGCCGCGCCGTGCGATTCGAGAAGTGGAACGCCCTCGCCAATGACTACGTCATCCTCGAGGCTTCGGGGCTTGCCTTCGAGCTCACTCCCGCTCGCGTGAGGACTCTGTGTGCGCCCCACAGCGGCATCGGGGCCGACGGCGTGCTGCTGCTCTCGGAGACCGAGGAGCCGGGCTACGTCGCCGCGTTGCGCATCTTCAACCCGGACGGGTCGGAGGCCGAGCTGTCGGGCAACGGAGTGCGCCAGGCCGCCGTCTACCTGCGCCGCAACGGATGGGTCGACCGGGACCTCTTCTCGATCCTGACGGCCGGCGGCGAGATCCGCGCGCGGATCACCGGGCCCGCGACGTGCACCGTGGACATGGGCCGGGCAAAGCTGCGCTCCAAGGACTTCCCCGACGGCCCCGAGGACGGCCGCTCGACGCTGGAGGCAGGGGGACGAGAGCTCGCCTTCCAGCACGTCTCGATCGGCAACCCACAGTGCTCGATCGAAATGGGCGAGGACCTCGAGGAGCTCGACCTGCAAGAGCTCGGGCCCGCGATCGAGAACCACCGGCTCTTCCCGAACCGCACCAATGTCTCCTTCTGGCGCCGCGAGTCGGACACGGTGATCCGCGTGCGGATCTTCGAGCGCGGGGTGGGGGAGACGATGTCCTCGGGCACCGGCGCCACGGGGGCCGCCGTTGCCGCAGTGATCGCCGGACTCGACGGCGACGTGACCGTCCGGCTGGACGGGGGCGAGCTGCAGGTCGAGGTCGCCGAAGATCTGCACGTGAACCTGACCGGCTGGACGGTGCCCGTCTATCGCGGCGAGCTCAGCGACGAACTCCTCAGAGAGCTGGAGGCCCTATGAAGACCAGCGAGCGGCTCGACCGGCTGGCTCCCTACCTGTTCGCCGAGCTCGAGCGCAGGATCGCGGAGAAGCGGGCCGCCGGAGTCGATGTGATCAGCCTCGGCATCGGAGATCCCGACACGCCGACGTCGGCGCTGATGGCCGACGCTCTGGCGGCCGCCGCGCAGGATCCCGGCACCCACCGGTACCCCTCGAACCGCGGCCGCCCCGAGTTCCGCGAGGCCGTGCGTAACTTCTACGAGCGCCGCTTCGGTGTCGCGTTGGACGCTGAGACCGAGATCATTCCCGCGCTTGGCGCCAAGGAGTGCATCTTCAACCTCAACCTGGCATTCCTCGACCCCGGCACGTCGGCCCTCGCGGCTGACCCCGGCTATCCCGTCTACACCGGCGGTCCGCTGCTCGTCGGCGCCGAGGTGGACCGGATCGGCCTGAGGCCCGAGCTGGGCTTCGCGCCCGACCTCGATGCGGTACCCGCCGAGGCGGCACGGCGCGCGCGGCTGATGTATCTCAACTACCCGAACAACCCGACCGGCGCCGTCGTGCCAGGCGGCCTGTTCGAGCGGGCGATCGCATTCGCCCGGCAGCACGAGCTGCTCGTGGTCCACGACGCGTCCTACACCGAGACGACCTTTGATGGCTATGTCGCGCCGAGCTTTCTCGAGACGCCGGGGGCGAAGGAGGTAGGCGTCGAGGTCTTCTCGCTTTCGAAGGGCTACAACATGACCGGCTGGCGGACAGCCGCGATCGTCGGCAACGCCGAGGCGATCGCCGCCTACTGGAAGCTCAAGACCAACATCGACTCGGGCATGTTCGAGGCAGTCCAGCTCGCGGCCGTCGCGGCGCTCTCCGAGCGAGGCGACACCGTCGCGCGCAAGATGAGCGACGTTTACCAGCGCCGCCGCGACCTGGTCTGCAACGCGCTGGCGGAGATCGGCGTCGGAGTCACGCCGCCGAAGGGTACGATCTACGTCTGGGCGCCGGTGCCTGAGGGGCACACCTCGGCCTCCTACTGCGAGCTGGTGCTCGAGGAGTCGGGAGTCGTGGTCTCGCCGGGCGGCTCCTACGGTCCCAACGGAGAAGGCTTCTTCCGGATCTCGCTGACGGTGCCCGACGAACGCCTGTCCGAGGCAGTCGAGCGGCTGCGCGCAAGCCTCGGGGGGTAGCAATCGCCGATTTCGGGTAGAAGCGATCCTCGTGAGGGTTTGGGACGTTCCCGCGCTTGACCTCGAGGCCCACAGGCCGGCGATCCTGTCGTCGGCCGCCGCCGCGCGCACGATCGTCCTGCACCTGCCCGCCGGCGAGCGACTGTCCGAACACGAGGTCAACGAGCATGCGTGGCTCGTGGTGCTCGCGGGCGAGCTCAAGCTCAGCTCGGGGCACGGCTCCGCGGTGACCGCCGGCACCGGCACCGTGGCGGAGTTCGATCCGCACGAGCGTCATGAGGTCGTCGCTACCAGCGATGCACGCCTGCTGCTGTTGCTCGCGCCGTGGCCCGGCGACGGGCACCCTGGCGCCATGTCGCTCGAGGACAAGGCGACCGTCCGCGAGCGCGCCCGCGAGCACGAGCAGGCCTGACGAGAGAACATCCGGCGCCCACGGGCCCCTGGTGGGGTCGTGAGTGCGGGGGAACCGGGGCGGCTATAGGCTGTCGTCCGTGAGTCCCACTGGTGTCCGCATCTCCCGAATGGCTGGGGCGCTATGCGTGACAGTTCCCGTCGCTCTAGCGGCCTGGCCTGGATCGACCGACAACGGC
>Ga0136615_10000716_pt1 | contig 15446 bp, 17 predicted proteins | sample AntDrymUQ2882206_2_FD_106647 | JGI IMG/M metagenome (GOLD analysis project Ga0136615, IMG submission 106647) | Polar desert sand microbial communities from Dry Valleys, Antarctica - metaG UQ288 (22.06) | ecosystem: Environmental > Terrestrial > Soil > Desert | place: Antarctica: Dry Valley...
ACCTACGGCTGCTGCGCGATCGCCCTCTCCGCCCACCAGCCGGATCTCCCGGCGACTTGGCAGGGCCTGGACCGGATCGCCGTCCACGGCACGCAGACGCCCGCCACGATCGGCGAAGCCGCGTCGCTGGGCTGCATGCACGCCTCCGAGCGCGACCTGCGGCGCCTGATGCGCACCGTGCCGCTCGGCGCGCCCGTGTTCATCCGCGCGTAGCGAGCGTCCAGATCGGCGGCGAGGGCCTCAACGGGCGCCTCCGGTGCGGTCGAGGATGAGCCGGGCGGCCTCGTCGGGCACGTCCCAGTGCGGGAAGTGCCCGGAGTGCTCGAACCAGTGCAACCGCGGGCTCCCGGGCTTGGCGGTGGACTTCGAAACCGTTCCGGGCTGCGGCACAGCGTCGCCTCTCCTTGGGGAACGACGGCTGTACCCATTGCGAACGCCGGCTACCAGTCGTCTGCCACCACGGCGCCGCGTGCCTCGAACGGCACGCGGCGGACCTCGGCCCAGCCCTCGCACTCGGCCCGCAAGCGCGCCACGACGGCGCCGGTGGCCTCGAACGCGCACCACACGAGGACGGTCGGGCCGGCGCCCGAGATCGTCGCGCCCAGCGCGCCGAGATCGCTCGCCCGCCGGGCCAGCGCGAGCGAGCGCGGGTAGAGGTGCTCGCGGTGCGGCTGGTGCAGGCGGTCGTCGAGCCCGCGGGCGACGAGGTCCCAGTCACCGCGCACGAGCCCCAGCACCAGCAGGCCGGCGTGGGCGACGTTGAACACGGCGTCGGCCATGGGGACCGCGGCCGGCAGGGCGGCGCGGGCAGCGGCGGTGCGCACGGGCGCGGACGGCACGACCAGCACCGCCTCCAGGCCCGTGGGGACGTCGAAGCGCTCCGCGCGGCCGCCGGCGCAGAGCACGAAGCCGCCGAGCAGTGCCGCCGCGACGTTGTCCGGATGCCCCTCCAACTCCGTGCCGACGGCGAGCAGGTCCGCGCCGGACCCGTACATCGTGTCCGCCGCCACCAGCCCGGCCACGATCGCGGCCGCGCTCGTGCCGAGCCCGCCCGAGAGCGGCACCTCCGAGCGGATGCGGAACTCGAGCCGGTCGACCGGGCGCAGCGCCGCGAACGCGCGCACCGCGAGGTTGCGGCGGTCACGCGCGATCGGCAGGTCGGTCACCACCGCGAAGCGCCCGGTCTCCACCACCTCCAGCTCCACGTGCAGCCCGAGCGCACACGCGAGCACGTCGAAGCCCGGCCCGAGGTTGGCGGAGGAGGCGGGCACGCGGACGACCCGGCGGCGCACGAGGTCAACCAAGGACGGCGTGCTCGACGGCCGGCAGGTCCGGCTCGCAGGGCACGACCGAGCCGGCGTGCGCGAGCGCCGTCTGCGGGTCCTTGAGCCCGTGCCCGGTCAGCACGCAGGCGACCCGCCGCGCGTCCTCCGCGCCGTGCTTGAGCAGGCCCGCCACGCCGGCGGCCGACGCCGGCTCGCAGAACACCCCCTCGTGGGCGGCGAGGAAGCGATAGGCGTCGAGGATCTCGGCGTCCGACACGGCGCGGATCGCGCCGTGGGAGGCGGCCATGGCGCCCATTGCCTCCTCCCAGCGGGCCGGGTTGCCGATGCGGATCGCGCTCGCGACCGTCTCCGGGTTCTGGACGGGCGCGCCGTGCACGAGCGGCGCGGCGCCCTCGGCCTGGAAGCCGAGCATGCGCGGTGCGCAGGTCTTCGACTCGCTGAAGCCCTTCCAGTAGGCGGTGATGTTGCCGGCGTTGCCGACCGGGATGCAGAGCGCGTCGAGATCGCTCCCGAGCTCCTCGGCCAGCTCGAACGCGGCCGTCTTCTGCCCCTGCAGCCGGAACTCGTTGACGGAGTTGACCAGCGCGATCGGATGGCGCTCCGCCAGCTCGCGCACCAGCGCCAGCGCCTGGTCGAAGTTGCCGCGCAGCGCGATCACGCGCGCGCCGTGCATCAGCGCCTGGGCGAGCTTGCCCGTCGCGATCTTGCCCTCGGGCACGATCACCGCGCCGGTCAGCCCGCCGCGCGCCGCGTAGGCCGCCGCGCTCGCCGCCGTGTTGCCGGTCGAGGCGCAGATGACCGCCTTGGCGCCCTCGCGCACCGCGGCGGAGACGGCGCACGTCATCCCGCGGTCCTTGAACGAGCCCGTCGGGTTGGCGCCCTCGAGCTTCAGCCACACCTCCGCGCCGACGCGCTCGGAGACGCGCTCGGCCAGCACGAGCGGTGTCGAGCCCTCCTGCAGCGAGACGACGGGATCTTCGGGGGCGAACGGCAGCCGGTCGCGGTAGCGCTCGATCAGGCCGACACGGCTCAGACGAACTCCTCCTCGATCACGCGGATCGCGCGGGGCGCCGAGCGCATGAAGTCGAGCTGTGCGATCAGCTGCACGCCCGCGTAGAAGCGCGACTCGAGCAGCGGGTGCAGCACCATGACGAGGCTCTCGTTGTCGCCCAACCCGCGCTGCACGACCGACTTGATCGAGCCGCCCTGCATGCCGAGCAGCTCGGCCACCTGCGCGAGCACGCCCGGGCGGTCGGCCACCTCCATGTGCAGGTAGAACGCGCTCTCGACGTCGTTGACGATCGTCAGCTCCTGGCTGGTCTCGGGCGTCGTCGCGGGCGGGATCATGGCCGAGATCACGTCGCCCAGCACGGCCGAGGCGGTCTGCGGGCCGCCCGCGCCCGGCCCCGACATCGTGATCTCGGTGATCGCGTCGGACTCCACCGTGACCGCGTTGAACGGCCCGTTGACCGACGCCAGCGGGTGGCCGCCGTACAGGAAGGCCGGGTGCACACGCACGCTCAGCCCGCCGTCGACCCGCTCTGCGGTGCCGATCAGCTTGAGCCCGAGCCCGAGCTGGTGGGCGTAGGCGATGTCGTCGGCGGTGATGTGCTCGATGCCCTCGTAGCGCACCTGGTCGAGGTGCACGGGCGTGTCGAAGGCCAGCCGCGCGAGGATCGCCATCTTGGCCGCCGCGTCGCGACCCGTGACGTCGTCGGTCGGGTCGGCCTCGGCGTAGCCGAGCGCCTGCGCCTGCTCGAGCGCGAGCGCGTAGGACAGCCCGCCGCGCGCCATCTCGGTGAGGATGTAATTGGTGGTGCCGTTGACGATGCCGTGGATGCGCTCGACGTGCGCGGCGGCCAGCGACTCCTGCAGCACCCGGATCACCGGCACGACGCCCGCCACCGCCGCCTCGAAGCGCAGCTGGACCCCGTGCTCGCGCGCACACGCCCACAGCTCCTCCCCGTGCTGGGAGAGCAGGAGCTTGTTGGCCGAGACGACGTGCTTGCCGGCGCGCATCGCGCGCAGCGCGAAGTTCCGCGCCGGCTCGACGCCGCCCATGACCTCGACGATCAGATCCGCATCGGCCAGGATCGCGTCGAAGTCGCCGCGGGAGCGCGTCAGCACGCCGCTCAACCGCGGCCGCAGCCCGGTCACGCGGCCGATCGCCTCGGCGCGCTCCTCCAGCAGGGCCGCGAAGGCCGCGCCCACCGTCCCGTGACCGAGCAGGCCGACGCTAAAGGTCCCGGGCACCGAGGTCCTCGTAGGTCTCGCGGCGGACGACCGCGCGCGCCTCGCCGCCGGCGCAGAACACGACAGGCGGGCGGCAGACGCCGTTGTAGTTGGACGCCATCGCGTGCCCGTAGGCGCCGGTGACCGGCGTGACGAGCACGTCGCCGGGCTGCGCATCGGGCAGGTGGGTGCGCCGGATCAGGACGTCCCCGGACTCGCAGTGCTTGCCGACGATCGTCGCCGGCTCGCCGTCCTCGCCGAAGCGGTCGGCGAGGCAGGCCTCGTAGGCGGCCTCGTAGAGCATCGGGCGGGGATTGTCGGACATCCCCCCGTCGACCGCCACGATGCGGGCGCCGCCCGGCAGCCGCTTGACCGACTCGACGGTGTACAAGGTCACGCCCGCGCCGGCCACGAGCGCGCGGCCGGGCTCGAGCACCAGGTGCTTGTCCGGGCCGAGCACGTCGTGCGCGGCCTCGACCACCGCGGCGACCGACGCCTCGATCCCCGGCGGCCGGTCGTCGGCGGTGTAGGCGACGGCGTATCCGCCGCCGAGCGAGTAGACCGGGCGCTCGCCGAGGCTGCCGAGCACGCCGATCGCCGCACGGTAGGGCGTCGGGTCGTTGAGCTGCGAGCCGAGGTGGAAGTGGAAGCCCTGGACGTCCAGGTGCGCCGGCGGGTCCGCGGCGAGCGCCCGCGCCTCGCGCGGGTCGAGCCCGAACTTGGACTCGGCGTGGCCCGTGAGGATGGCGGCGTGGGTGTCGGCGTCAACGCCGGGCCGGATCCGCAGCAGCACCCGCTGGCGCACGCCGGGCGCCAGCACGCGCGCGAGCTTGGCGACGTCGTCGGCGTTGTCGACCACGACCCAGCCGACGCCGGCGGTGACCGCCGCGCACAGCTCCGCCTCGGACTTCGCGTTGCCGTGCAGGAAGATCCGCTCGGGCGCGAAGCCGGCCTTGAGCGCCAGGTGCAGCTCGCCGCCGGACGCGACGTCGCAGCCCAGCCCCTCCTCGGCGAAGACCCGCAGGACCGCCGTCGCGGGGCACGCCTTGGACGCGAACACGACGTCCCCCGGCCCGTCGTGCTCGGCGGCGAGCGCGGCGCGGAAGGCGCGCGCCCTCGCGCGCAGGTCGTCTTCCGCCATCACGTACGCGGGGGTGCCGAACTCGCGCGCCAGCGCGACCGCGTCGCAGCCCCCGATCGAGAGCCGCGTCCCGCTGACGCTGGACGCCGCGGGGTAGACGGAGCGGGTGGCGGCGGCCATGATCGCGCGGAAGCATGACGCATCCGCCGCCGGCTCCCCGCGGCGGTCGGCCGGCGCCCCACGAGCGATCGCACCGCGCCCCGCAGCGCGGGCGCGGCCTCGCCGCCGTGCGCGAACCAGCCGGCCGGCGCGCCGTCCGGCCGGGCGAGCAGCGCCCCGCCGTTGCGGATGCCCAGCGCACGGGCGGCGATCGCGTCGAGGGGGCGGACCGCGAACGGCAGCGGCCCGGGCAGGGCGGCGGTCGTCCAGGCGCAGGCCGGGGGCGAGCGCGCCGCGCCAGCGCCAGATCCCGTCGGCGTCGGCCAGCAGGTTGCGCTCGCGGCCGTGCAGCACCAGCTCGCGCAGGAACAGCGCGTTCCCGCGCGTCAGCTCCCACAGAACGTGCACGCTTCCGCCGTCCGCCGGACCGCCGAGCACCCCTTCGAGCAGGCGCACGAACTCGCCGCGCGCCAGCTCTTCGAGCTCCAGGAACGCGCAGAGCTCGTCCTTCCACAGCGCGCGCACCGCGTCGGGCAGCGGCTCGTCGCGCCGCACGGTGACCACCGCGAACGCCTCTCCCGCCGCCACCAGCTGGTGCAGGAGCGTCGCCGAGCCGTGGTCGAGCAGCTGGGCGTCGTCGGCGCACAGCACCAGCCGGCGCCCGCCGGCCCGCTCCGCCAGCGCATGCCGCGCCCGCGCCAGCAGCTCTGCCCCGCCGGCTGAGGTCGCCTCGGGCGCCGGAAGCAGCGGCGCGAACGCGCCGAGCGGGATCGAGGCCGCCGACCGGGTCGCGCGGACCCACTCCACCGCGCATCCCCGCGCCGCCGCGAGGCGCGCGACCTCGGCGGCCAGCCGCGTCTTGCCCACGCCCGCCCCGCCCGCAAGCATGACCCCGCCCGCCGCGCCGTTCGCCAGCCGCCCCGCGGCGAGCGCCAGCTCGCGTTCACGGCCGACGAGCGGCCACATGGCTAGGACCGGGCGGGAGCCGGCACGCCGCCGCTGCGCAGCCGCAGCAACCACGCGGTGCCGCCAGCCATCATGGCGAGCGCGATCAACTGCGGCACAGTGAGCCCGATCGCCACGACGTCGTTGCGGCGCACGAATTCGACGAGGAAGCGCTCGGTGCCCGCGAGCACGAGGTAGAGCGCGAACAGGCCGCCGGGGCGCAGGCTGTCGCGGCGGTTCCACAGGAACCACGCGACCAGCCCCATCGCGAGCGTCTCGTAGACCGGCGTCGGGTGGACCTCCTCGGTCGTCGGCACCGTGCCCTCCGGATAGGCCATCGCCCACGGCCCGTCCCACGCCTCGCCGTAGTCGCCGTCGCCGGCGAGCTGGCAGCCGATGCGCCCGATCGCGTACGCGGCCGCCAGCGGCACCGCCGCGACGTCGATCGTCTTGAGGTCGAGCACCCCGCGCCACTTCGCCCAGCCGAGCACGCACAGCGCGCCGCCGAGCAGGCCGCCGTAGAAGACGAGCCCCGCGCCCGAGAACAGCGACCCGAGCACGTCGCCGGAGGCCTCGTCCCAGTTCTCGAAGACCCACCAGACGCGGGCGCCGACGATGCCGCCCACGATCGCGGCGAAGACCATCTCGTAGGCCCAGTCCGGCGGCCGGCCGATCTCCTTCAGCCGGCGGGCGGCGAGCAGCCCCGCAACGGCGAACCCGAGTCCCAGCATGAGCCCGAACGTCTGCAGGGTCAGCGGGCCGAGCTGGATCTCCGGCTGCATGGGCTACAGGGTACGAGGGGGCTACAAGTAGCCCATCGGGTCCACGGGCGACCCGTTGACGCGCACCTCGAAGTGGAGGTGGGCGCCGAACGAATGGCCGGTGTTGCCGACGTAGCCGATCACCTGGCCCTTGCCGACGTTCGCGCCGACCGACGTGGCGTAGCCGGACTGGTGCCCGTAGCACGTCGAGAGCGACCCGCCGTGGGAGATGCACGTGTAGTTGCCGTATCCGCCGGTCCAGCCGGCGATGATCACGCGCCCCGCGTCAGCCGCCCGGATCGGGGTGCCCTCCGGCGCCGCGAGGTCGATCCCCGCATGCAGGCGGCCCCAGCGCATGCCGAACGGCGAGGTGAACGAGCCGCTGATCGGCCAGATCATGCTGCCCGATCCCTGGCGCACCGGGCCCGCGGTCACGTTGCCGAGCCCCGCGAGCCGGGCCTGGACCTCGGCCTGCTCCTTCTCGAGCGCGATCAGGTGGCCCTCGAGCTCCTGCCGGTCCACGCGGGTCGCGACGAGCGCCTGGCTCTTGTCCTCCCGCACCCCCTCGTACTCCTGCCGGCGCTCGATCAGGCGGTTCTTGATCGCCTCGACCTCCTCGGCGCGGCGCGCGACCTCGGCGGTGACCTGACGCTGGCGCTCCTCGAGCGCGTCGAGCCGCCGCTCGGTGGCGACGGCCTCCGCCTTGGCCTGTTCGACCCGGTCGATGATGCGCGCGTCCTGCTCGGAGACCCGCTGCATGAACTCCGTGCGCTCGAGCAGGTCGGCGAAGCCGTCGGACTCGAGGATCACGGTGACGACGTCCGGCTCGTCGGCCTTGTAGTGCTCGACGAGCCGGTCGGCCAGCGCGGCGCGCGACTCCACGAGGCGGGCGCGCAGCCGCACCAGCCGGATCCGCTCCTGGCGCAGGCGGTCCTGCACCTCCGCGAGCTCCTCGCGCTTGGCGGCCAGCACGGCCTCGATGCGCAGCTGGCGGGCCTGCAGCGTCGAGATGTCGCCTTGCAGGAGGTTGATCCGCCGCGTGAACGCGGAGATCGTGGTGGTGAGCACGCGCTCGCGGCCCTTCTTCTTCTCGATCGCCCGCTTCTTCTCCTCGATCCGGGTCGGGAGCGGGGCCCCGTCCGACAGGACCGGGACGAAGAGCCAGAGGGCGAACGGAATCGCCGCCACGAGGATGCAGAGGCGCAAACGGGACATCCGGCGGGCCATCCTAGGGGCTGGGGTGCCCGTGAGCCGTCGAAACCGCCGCTTTATGGAGGCTGCAGGCGACCCTGCACCGCGACCGCTTCGTAAAAGATCACTCAAGCAGGGGTATCGGACTGCCAGAATGGTAGGTCACATGCCCAGACCTACTTCATTCGGCAAGGACACCGGCCTCCAGGTCCGGATGACCTTCACCATGTTCCTGCTCGGCCTCGTCTACGTCGTGCTGATCGTCGCGCTGCTCGGCTCGGGCGTGAACGGCATCACGGTGGCCCTGATCGCCGGCGGTCTCGCCGTGTTCCAGCTCTTCGGCTCGGACAAGCTCGCCCTACGCGCGATGGGCGCGCGCGAGGTCACGCCCGCCCAGGCGCCCGAGCTGCACGCGCTGATCGACCGCCTGTGCGTGCAGGCCGACCTGCCCAAGCCGAAGGTCGCGGTCGCCGACACGCAGATGCCCAACGCGTTCGCGCTCGGCCGCTCGCCCAAGTCCGCCACCGTGTGCGCGACCACGGGGATCATGGAGCTGCTCTCGCCCGCCGAGCTCGAGGGCGTCATGGCCCACGAGCTCACCCACGTCGCCAACCGCGACGTGCTGGTGATGACGCTCGCGTCGTTCTTCGCCACGATCGCGGCCTACATCGTGCAGTTCGGGTTCCTGTTCGGCGGTGGCCACGGCGACGACGACGACAACCCGAGCGCGATGATCCTGTTCCTCGTCTCGATCGGCGTCTACGTCGTGTCCTTCTTCCTCATGCAGGCGCTGTCGCGCTACCGCGAGTTCGCCGCCGACCGCGGCGCGGCGCTGATCACCGGCCGCCCGAGCGCGCTGGCCTCGGCGCTGACGCGCATCTCGGGCGGGATGCAGCGGATCCCCGACCGCGACCTGCGGGCTCAGAAGGAGCTCGCCGCGTTCTACATCTTCCCGCCCGGCGCTGGCAAGGCGATCGGCGGCCTGTTCGCCACCCACCCGCCGATGGAGAAGCGCATCGCCGCCCTCGGCCGGCTCGAGCAGCAGCTGCAGGGCACGGCGTAGTCGAGCGCGGCATGGGCCTGTTCGAGATCCTCACCGGCAAGCGGAAGATGAAGGCACCGGCCGAGAGCCGGCTGTTCGCGATGTCGACCGCGGCGATCACGCTGGAGATGACGCTCGAGCTGCGCAGCTCGGGCAAGGCGGCGATCGTGTTCCAGCCGCTCGCGACCGCGGACTTCTCCTCGATCGTGACCGACATGGAGGAGGTCCTGCGCGGCACGGGCGAGGACACCGGCACGGGCGTCGAGCGCACCGACGACTCGTTCGGCTACCGCTGGATGGTGCTCTCCGACGACGAGTTCGAGGATCTCGTGGTGGGCGTCAACGTGGTGTCGCAGGCGCTGCAGGACGGCGGCTACGGCGAGCGCATCCTGTGCGCCGTGTTCGCCTTCCGCGACGCCCAGGACAAGCCGGTCTACTGGATCTACAACTACAAGCGCGGCTCCTACTACCCGTTCGTGCCGGCGGAGGGCGCACAGCGGCGCGACTCCGAGCGCGAGCTGCGGCTCAAGGCACAGATCGGGCACGAGCTCCCCGTGGAGGCGGAGCTCGAGCGCTGGTTCCCCCTCTGGGGCATCCCGATCTAGCGGGCGAAGCCCGACATCAGTCGGGAATGAGCCCGTCGCCGGTGAACTCGTTGGCGGCCTCCACGAACGAGAGATCGGGCGGCGGGAGGATCACGTCGGACTCCTCGAGCTCGTCGTCGGAGAGCTTGTGGCCGTCGGTGCGGACGAGCTGGAGCATCTCCTCGAAGAGCGCGTGGAACCGGTCCTCGTCGTCGGCCTCGACTGCCGCGACCGTCTGGTTGTCGAGCTCGTTGAGGCGCTCGGCGTCGGCGTCGGGCAGGCGGTACTGGTCCTCCGTGGCGATCCGGACGATCACGGCTAGGCGCCCGGCCGGGTGGGCTGGTCGGAGCGCTTGCCCTCCTCGAGCGCAGGCGACGGCGTGCTGCCGCTGCCGAGCTCGGCCTTGAGCTTCGCGAGGTCGTCGTCGACCTGGCTGCCCGAGGTGAGCTCGTGCAGCTGGCGGTCGATGTCGTCCTGACCCGCGGTGAGCGAGAGGTTGTCGTCGAACGCCCCTGCCTCTTCGAGCTCCTCCATCGCGCTGGCGCGGGCGCGCATGCCCTCGGTCTTGTCCGTCACGCGCTGCATCGCCAAGCCGACGTCCGCCATCTCCTCGCCCACGCCGGTGGCGGCCTCGGAGATCTTGACCTGCGCCTCGGCGGCCGAGTACTGGGCCTTGATGACCTCCTTCTTGGTGCGGAACTGCTCGAGCTTGGAGCGCAGCTTCTGCTCCTTGTCGATCAGGCCCTGCTGCTGAGCCTCGAGCTCGACGACCTGCTGGTCGAGCGTCTGCAGCTCGGTCTGCGCGAACTGCTTGCGCTCGAGCGCGGTGCGGGCGAGGTCCTCGCGCCCGGCGGCGAGCGCCTGGCGCGCCTGCGTGTCGAGCTTGACGACCTGCTTCTCGAGCTGCTGCTGCTGCAGCTGCAACCGCTTCTTCGCGGTGACGACGTCGGCGACGCCCTTCTTGACGTTCTGGAGCAGCTCCATCTGCTTGGCGTAGGAGTACTCGAGCGTCTCGGACGGATCCTCCGCCTTGTCGAGCATCTTGTTGATCTTCGCCTTGATGACGGTGGACATGCGTCCACTCATTCCGGGCACGACTACCTCCGCGTTGAAGTCCTCCCCCAAGCCTACCCAGCCGGGATGGAAGTACCGCGGCGGCAGCTAGAAGGAGAGCGGGTGGCGCTTGACGAAGCCGCGCGCCGAGCGTGGCATCGGCCGCCAGCGCGGGCCGGATTCGAACGCCTTCTTGGCGACCCGCTTGGTGGTGCGGCTCATGCCGGCGACGCTCGTGTCCAGCCGCAGGCCGGCGATCACGACGTAGGCGTGGCCCGGGTTCGTGTAGACGGTGATCCACTCGCCGCGACCGCGCTCGCCCCAGCGCATGAACGAGCCGGAGTCCAGTGGTGCCTTGAGCAGGCCCGCTCCGCGCAGCGCGAAGGAGATGGTGCCGGAGCAGTCCGCGCCGCCGGTGACGTCGAACTTCAGGTTGTGACCGCCGCCGTAGCGGTACGGGAGGTCTTGGAGGGAGTTGGCGGCCCAGATGGCCTGCTTGACCTGCTCGGGCGCGTCGGCCGGCGCGGCGGCGGTGCCGTCCGCGAGCAGCACGGCGGTGTCGCCCTCCACTTCGGGGCCGGCCCAGACGCCGGATGCAAGCATCTTCGGGGGCGGCGGCTCGACCTCATACGCGGTGCCGCCGGTGGGGTCGGCGGCGAGCGCCCCGCTCGGGGCGATGACGCACAGCATCACGATGAAGAACGGGGCGAGCGCCCGCGAAGACAGCGACATAGACCTCTTTCGTCGGCCTGCGGGGTTAGCTGACGGGCTGGCGCTGAAAGAGCCTGCGCCCCACGACGCACAAGGTCGTGGTTCGCCCCAACTGATTGGTTCCCCCGTCCCCCGGAATCCCTCCGGGGGTTCGGCTTGGCCGGGCACTGTACAAGGTCCGACGGCGAACGCAACTCGCGGGTCGCGCGCACTTTGCGAGCTTTTCGGCGCCGGGACGGCGGTCCCGGCCGGGCGCTAGCGTTGTATGGGTGCGCATCGCGCTCCCCCCGGCCGCTCCGTGCGCCCTCGTCGTGCTGCTGCTGGCGGGCTGCGGGGGCGGCGACGACGGCCCCGACGCCCCCGACGGCGCGGGCACCCCGACGGAGCAGGCGCCGGTGCTCGGCCAGGACGACGAGACGGCGGCGACCGACCTCGGCTTCCCGGCCTTCGCCACCCGCAACACGACGCGGGTCGGCGGCGCGGACGCCGTCGCCGACGCGGCCGGCGTCGCGCAGGCCGTGTTCCCCTCGCGCGGGCGCGACACGCGCCCGCGCGCGCTGACGCTCGCCGACGCCGCGGACTGGCGCGTCGCGGTCTCCGCCGCCCAGCTGATGGCCGCGCCGCTGCGCGCGCCCCTCCTGTACTCCGAGGGAGGGGAGCTGCCGGCCGCGACCGAGCAGGCGCTGGGGCGCCTGATCCCGACCGGGGCCGAGGAGGCCGGCGGGGCGCAGGTGATCCGCGTGGGCGGGGCGGCCGCCGCCGAGGGCTACAAGACCACGGCGGTGGAGGGCGCCGACTACGCGGCCCTGGCGCAGGCGATCGACCGCCTGCAGATCGCCGCCGCCGGCCGCCCCTCGGCCGCCGTCGTCGTCGCGTCCGCCGACCAGCCGGGGTTCGCCATGCCCGCGGCCGGATGGGCGGCGAAGTCAGGGCACCCGGTGCTGTGGGTGACCCGCGACGCGATCCCCCCGGCCACGCGGGCGGCGATCACCGCACACGAGCGCCCGCGTATCTACGTCCTGGGACCCGCCTCGGCGATCTCCGCGCGGGTGCTCGAGCAGCTGGACGAGCTCGGGCGCGCGCGCCGGGTGAGCGGCCCGGATCCGGTGACCAACGCGATCGCCTTCGCGCGCTACTCGGACGGCGCCTTCGGCTGGAACGTGGTCGACCCCGGGCACGGGCTCGTCTTCGCCAACGCCCAGCGCCCGCTCGACGCCGCCGCGGCGGCGCCGCTGTCGGCGGCCGGCAGCTACGGCCCGCTGCTGCTGCTCGAGGCGGGAAACGCCCTGCCCACGCCGCTGCAGGACTACCTGCTCGACATCCAGCCCGGCTACGACTCCGACCCGGTCCGCGGCGTCTACAACCACGGGTGGATGATCGGGGACGAGAGCGCCGTCTCGGTCGACGTGCAGGCGCGGATCGACTCGCTGCTCGAGATCCAGCCGGTCGAGCCCACCGAGGGCCCGTAGACTCCGGGCGCATGGCCGAAGCCGAGCAGCCAGACCGCCTCCGTCCGGGGCACCGTGTGACGGTCGACGACGTTCGCCAGCTGATGGGCGCGTCCACCCCCCACTTCGCGCTGCAGCTGCGCAACCGCATCCGCAAGCTGGTCGCCCCGCTGCCACCCGAGGACCCGGCGCGGTTGGAGGGGGAGCGCGAGATCGCGCGGCTCGAGCGGATCGCGTTCAGCGGCGAGGTGCGCGGCGAGCCGGGGCAGGACGGGATGCGGCCGCTGCGCAGCCTCGGCGAGGACGAGCCGACGCGCTACGTCGAGGGCCCCACCCGCGGCTAGCCGTTCTCGTCGGCCCTGATCAGGCCCGAGCGCAGCGCCAGCAGCGCGATCTCGGCCCGCCGGTCGGCCGGCGGCATCTCATCCAGGCCGAAGGACCGGCCCAGGTGGTCGAGCTCCGTGGTCACGACGTCGCGCGGGACGCCGGTCTCCGCCGCGACGACCTCGTCGGCGGCGGGGTTGATCCCCTCGCCGTCGCCCATGAGCGGGCGGCAGAGCGCGCGCAGGATGCGCTGCTGCTGCTCGGAGAACTTCGGTGCGGCGCCCAGCTCGCCCGGCGCCAGCGTCACCCCCAGCCCGCCCACGCCGGGATCGCAGAACGCCAGCGTGGTCTGCCCGATCCGCACGAGGTCGCCGTCCGTCAGCCGCCGGCGCCCGTGGACGCGCAACCCGTTCACGAACGTTCCGTTCTGGGAGAAGCCGTCGTCGGTGAGCGTCCACTCGCCGGCCTTGAACTGCAGCTCGGCGTGCAGCCGCGAGACCTCCGGGTCCCAGGCCAGCGGCACGTCGGCCTCGGGCCGGCGCCCCAGCGTCATCGAGCCCCTGCTCGCGTCGAGGGCGACGATCAGCTGCGCGCCCCGGTCGTCGCGCAGGAGCAGGAACGGCGCCCCGCGCGACTCCGCCTCGCGACGCGCCTCGAGGTCTTCCGGCGACGCGAGATCGAGGGCGAGGGGCGTCTCCACCCGGCAGATTCTAGGGAGCGTCCGAGCGGCGGAGCAGCACCGCGGTTCCCGTGCTGCCCGAAGGGGAAGGCTCAGCCGGATGGCCCGCTCCGGCCCCTCCGGCACCACGTTCGCCCCGCGGGCCCTTGCCTGCCGGATCTTCGGCTGCCGCTTCCGCTTCGCGGCGGACGAGCACGTGTTGCGGTGGTGGTGCCAGCGCAGCTGCCCGTCGGGCGGGAGCAAGGGCTATCCCTCCCCCGCCGACGCCGCGCGCATGGCGGCCGCGCCGGATCGCGAGCCACGCGGCCCGGCCGCCGTGCTCGCTCCCCTGGGCGGCACGGTGCACCGCGAGCCGCGCGAGCCCTAGATGATCGGTCCGTCCAACCGGGTGCCCGTTCGAGCACCGGGGCGGTGCCGGATCAGACCCGCTGGATGATCGTGCCGGTGCCGAGGCCGCCGCCGCAGCACATCGTGACGAGGCCGGTCTCCGTGTCGGAGCGCTCGAGCTCGTGCAGCAGCGAGGTGATGAGCCGCGCGCCGGTCGAGCCGAGCGGGTGTCCGAGGGCCATCGCCCCGCCGTTGACGTTGACGCGCTCCATGTCGGGCTGCAGCTCGCGCTGCCACGCCAGGACGACGGGCGCGAACGCCTCGTTGACCTCGAAACGGTCGATGTCGCCGACCGTCATGCCGGTCCGCTCGAGCAGCTTGCGCGTCGCCGGGATCGGGCCGGTGAGCATGATCACCGGATCGACGCCGACCGTCGTCTGGTCCACGATGCGCGCGCGCGGCGTCACCCCGAGCTCCTTGGCGCGGTCGGCCGACATCAGGAGCACCGCGGCCGCCCCGTCGGAGATCTGCGACGCGTTGCCGGCGGTCACCTTGCCGTCGGGCTTGAACGCCGGCTTGAGCCCCGCGAGCGCCTCGAGGCTGGTGTCGGGACGGATGCCCTGGTCGCTCACGTAGGTGTCCCCGTTGACCCGGAAGGGAACCGTCTCCCGCTCGAAGCGGCCCTCCTCCGTCGCGCGCGCGGCTCGCTGGTGCGAGCGGACCGCGAGCTCGTCCATCTCCGAGCGCGGGATCTCCCACTGGTCGGCGATCATCTCCGCCGAGAGCCCCTGCGGGACGAGGTTGTAGCGCTCGAGCATCGCCGGCGGCCACGGCGTGCCGACGTCGTCGACCCATTTGAACCCGATCCCCATCGGCACGTGTCCCATGTGCTCCACGCCGCCGCCGATCACCACGTCGTGCACGCCCGCCGCGATCAGAGCCGCGCCGAAGTTGACGGCCTGCTGGGCAGAGCCGCACTGGCGCTCGACGGTCGTGGCCGGCGTCTCGATCGGCAGGCCCGCCTGGAGCCAGGCGTTGCGCGTGACGTTGAACATCTGCTCGCCGTACTGCTGCACGCAGCCGCCGATCACGTCCTCGACCTGGCCCGGCTCGATCCTCGCGCGCTCGATGACCTCGGTGAAGCAGGTCCCCAGGAGCTCGTTCGGGTGCGTGTCCTTGTAATAGCCCTTCGCCGGATGCCCTCGCCCGATCGGCGTGCGGACCGCCTCGACGATGACCACTTCACGACCGTTCTGCGTCATCTGCGTAGTGTACGTGGGGTGTCTGAGCGGATCGGGATCGTCGGCGGCGGGGCCATCGCCTCCGGCTTGGCGTGCGTCGCGGCCGAGCACGGCCAGGTCCTGCTGTGGGCGCGCCGCCCGGACGCCGCCGGCGCCCGGGTCGAGCAGCTGATCGAGCGGCGCGGCGGTCTCGGCGCCGGCAACGTCACCGTCACGAGCGATCTCGGCGCGCTGCGCGACGCCACCTTCGTGATCGAGGCGATCGCCGAGGAGCTCGACGCCAAGGCGACGCTGCTGCGCAGCCTCGGCGAGCGGGCGACGAACGGGGCGATCCTGGCCACCACCACGTCGGCCCTCTCGGTCGGCACGCTCGCCCGCGCGA
>Ga0136615_10000718_pt1 | contig 15427 bp, 14 predicted proteins | sample AntDrymUQ2882206_2_FD_106647 | JGI IMG/M metagenome (GOLD analysis project Ga0136615, IMG submission 106647) | Polar desert sand microbial communities from Dry Valleys, Antarctica - metaG UQ288 (22.06) | ecosystem: Environmental > Terrestrial > Soil > Desert | place: Antarctica: Dry Valley...
CGCGGTGCCGCCGTACTTCTCGCAGGGCGTGATCTCGAAGGACCGCAAGATCGCCAACCTCGCCTTCGGGATCCGGCTGATGCCGCTCGAGCGCCAGCGCGAGGTGATCGACCGCGTGCGGTCGAAGCTGAACCCGCCGCCGGGGATCGAGGCGTCGGTGGTCGGCCTGCCGGTGCTTGCCGCGGACGCCAACGATGCGCTGTCGTCGCCGTGGCGAAGGGCGCTGACGCTTCTCGCCGCGCTGTTGGCCGTGTTCCTCGTGCTGTTCGCGGTCAGGCGCAGCGCCCGCTCGGCGGCCGTGCCGCTGATCCCGATCGCGCTCGCCACGGGCTGGTCGGGTGCGCTGCTGTTCCTGCTCGGCCTGCTGCCCGGGCCGTTGTCGGTGGCGCTCAACCCGATGTCGATCACGCTGGGCGCGCTCGTGATCGCGATCTCGACCGAGTTCAGCGTGCTGCTCTGCGAGCGCTACCGCCAGGAGCGTGCACGCGGCCACGACCCCCACGCGGCGCTCGCGCGCACGTACCGCTCGACCGGCGCGGCCGTGCTCGCCTCCGCAGCCACGGCGATCGCCGGCTTCGCGGTGCTCGTCGTCTCCGACATCCGGATGCTGCGTGACTTCGGCTTCGTGACCGTGATCGACCTGACGGTCTCGCTGCTCGGCGTGCTGCTCGTGCTGCCCGCCGTGCTGCTGCTCGCGGAGCGGCACGCGCAGCCCGCCGCCGCCGCCGCCGCCGGCGCCGGCGCCGCCGCAGCCCGCCGACCCCGCCGCCGCGACCGAAGCGCTCGCATGAGCGGCGCGCGCCGGCCGCTGCTGCCGACCAGCCGCTACGCCTGGCTCGTCGGCGTGGCCGCGGTGCTCGTCGCCGGATCGGTCGTCATCGCGTCCTCGCGCCCCGCGGGTCCCGGCGCCACCGGCCTGGCCGCCGGCACGCAGCTGCCGCCGTTCGCGGTCGTCCTGGCGACGTCCGCCGCCGTCTGCGACAGCGACGACGATCCCTGCGACGCGAACGTCGCGCGCCGCGCCGATCAGGGCGAGGCCGGCAGCCGGCCCGCCTGCGCGGTGCGCGGTCCGACGGTCCTCAACCTCTGCGAGCTGACCGAGCGCGGACCGCTCGTGCTCGGCCTGCTGGCGACGCGCGACGCAGGCTGCGTTGGATCGGTCGACTGGCTCGCGGCGCTGCCGCGCCGCCACCGCGGCCTGCAGGTGGCGGTCGTCTCGATCCGCGGCGACCTCGACGACCTGCGCGCGATCGTCCGCGCGCGCCGCTGGAGCTTCCCCGTCGGCTGGGACCGCGACGGCGTGCTGGCGAGCCTCTACGGCGTGGCGACCTGCCCGTACGTCGTGGCAGCACGCTGGCGCGGGCGCGTCCAGGCGACGCTGCTCGCGCAGGCCTCGGGCGAGCAACTCGAGCTGGAGGCCGGCCGCGCTGTCGCGGCGTCCCGGCGCGCGGGCTGGAGGCCGTAGCGGCAGGAGCGCGGTGCGGCGCGGTTCTCCCGGGGGCGAGTTGTTCACATGACGGCTGAACAGATCGACCCGGCGCCGCCCGCATGCGGCGCAGGCGCAAACCGCGGGCGTCGCCCGTAGGTCGCCGGCCTGCGGCGACCTACGGGCGCGAGCCCTAGGTCAGGGTGGCCAGCACACTGCGCTGGCGTTCGGTCATGGATCCGACGGTCTTGGTCTCCGGCATTCCGATCCCCGCGAGGAACTTGCTGCAGCGCGTGATTCCCCATCGACGCTGGCTGGTCAAGAGCTCGGTGATCGTCATGCTGGCCGCCTCCCACGGGCACGTCAGGATGACCTCACCGACGGTGATCGCCCCTTCGGCGATGTTGCGCTTGAGTGCTGCGCGTGCGAGGCGTACCTCGTTGGCGCGTTGAAGAGCCTTCATGTGTTGCGGCGGCGCAGGGGCCATCGTGGCTGTTGCGACGTGCATTGTGCCTCCCCGGCTGCCTCATTCGTCTGAGGCAGCGCTTCGTGGTGTGATTGGTGGTTAGAGGTGCGGGCGCGGCAACGTCGGGCAGCCGATCACTCGTCCTGAGCACACCGCTCCTGGGTGCTCCAGCCGGTCAACCGCCCTCACCGCGCGCCTGCGCTGAGCGCTCCGCGACGGTATGCGAGGCCCTGGGGACGGTGCAAGCGTGTCGACGAGACGCAACCGCTCAGAGCGATGTTTTTCTTACGTCATGAGCTTGTGAATTCTTGGACAAGCAGATCGGGCCGCTCAGACCGGCAGCGGCCCGTGCAGAGCCTCGAACTCGGCCTTGACGGTGGCGAACGCGTCGAGCGCGCGGTCGAGCGTCGCGCGGTCGTGCGTGGCCATCACGCTCGTGCGCAGCAGCGCTCCGCCGGGCGGCACGGCGGGGTGGATGGCGACGTTCACGAAGACCCCGGCGTCGTAGAGCGCGCGCCACAGCAGCACGGCCTTCCAGTCGTCGCCGACGATGACCGGGACGATCGGCGTCATGTGGTCGCCCTCGTGCTCGACGACCTTGAAGCCCCGCTCGCGCAGCCCGCGGTGCAGGTAGGCGGCGTTGTCGAGCACGCGCTCGAGCAGTTGCGGCCCCTCGCTGGAGCGCACGATCCGCAGCGCCGCGAGCGCCGCGCCGACGGCCGCCGGGACGCCGGCGGCGGTGAACAGGAAGGCGCGGCTCTGGACGCGCAGGAAGTCGATCACCTCGTGATCGCCGGCGAGAAAGCCGCCGCAGCTTGCCAGCGACTTGGAGAACGTGCCCATCCGCAGGTCGACGCGATCCTCGACGCCGAGCAGCTCCGACGCGCCCGCGCCGCGCGCGCCCAGCACGCCGGCGCCGTGCGCCTCGTCGACCATCAGCCGCGCGCCGTAGTGTGCGCACAGCTCGGTGATGTGCCCCAGCGGCGCGACGTCGCCCTCCATCGAGAAGACGCCGTCGACGACGACGAGCACGCCGCCGCCGTCATGCTCGACGGCCTTCTGCAGCGTGCGCTCGAGCTTGTCCATCCGGTTGTGGCGGAAGGCGCGCAGCTTGGCGCGGCTGAGCAGGCAGCCGTCGAGGATCGAGGCGTGGTCGCCGGAGTCGGCGACGACGGTGTCGCCGGGCGCCAGCAGCGTGCCGAGGGCCGCGAGGTTGGCCTGGTGGCCGGTCGTGAAGACGAGCGCCTCCTCGGTGCCCATCCACTCGGCGATCTCCTGCTCGAGCTCGAGGTGCAGCGCGATCGTGCCGTTGAGCAGCCGTGAGCCGGTCAGGCCGGTGCCGTAGGTGTTCAGCGCCGCCTGCGCGCCCTGGATGACGCGCTCGTCCGCGGTCAGGCCGAGGTAGTTGTTGGAGCCGAGCATGATCCGCGCGGCGCCCTCCATCTCGACGACCGGGCCGGCGGGGCCCTCGAGCGTGCGGAAGTAGGGCAGCACGTCCGCCTCGCGCGCGGCGCGCAGCTGATCGGCGCGCTCGTGGCCGCGGACCTTGGCGAAGACGTCGTGTGACAGGGAGGCCATGTAGCGTGGGACCGTGAGCGTCGACGTGCGAGCAGTCTCGTCTGACCGGGATCTGCGGGAGTTCATCGAGCTCCCGTTCCGGCTGCACTCTAGCTCGCCGCAGTGGGTCCCCCCGCTGCGCATCGAGCGGCGCATGTTCCACAGCCGCCGCATGAACGCGTACTTCCGGCACGCGGGAGCGCAGGAGTTCCTCGCGCGCCGCGACGGCAGCGTCGTCGGGCGCATCTCCGCGCAGGTCGACGGCGCCTACGACGCGCAGCACGGGCCGGGCACGGGGATGTTCGGCTTCCTCGAGCTCGAGGACGACCCGGAGGTCGCGTGCGCCCTGATCGACACGGCGCAGGCGTGGCTCGCCGAGCGCGGCCGCCACCACATGATCGGCCCGATGGACTACACGATGAACGATGAGTGCGGCGTGCTGGTCGAGGGCTTCGAGCGCGAGCCGATGATCAAGCAGCCCTGGCACCCGCCCCACTACGCGGGCCTCTGCGAGGCCGCTGGCCTGACGAAGGCGATCGACCTGTGGATGTGGGAGCTCGTGATCGACGACCGCGAGAAGATCCTGCCGATCATCTTCGAGCTCGCCGAGCAATGCGAGACCAAGCACGGCGTGCAGCTGCGCCACATGCGCCGCCGCGACCTACCCAAGGAGATCAAGGTCTTCGGCGAGGTCTACAACGCCGCCTGGAAGCGCAACTGGGGCTTCGTGCCCTATTCCGAGCCAGACCTCAAGCATCTCGCCGAGGAGCTGCAGCTCGTCTTCGACAAGCACTGGTTCATGCTCGCCCAGAAGGACGGCGAGACGATCGGGATCGCGATCACGCTGCCCGACATCAACCAGGTGCTCAAGAAGATGAACGGGCGCGTGCTGCCGTTCGGCTGGTGGCACTTCCTGCGCCGCGCGAAGATCATCGACCGCGTCCGGGTCGGCTTCCTCGGCGTCAAGCCGGAGTACCAGCACACGGGCACCGCGGCGCGCTTCTACGTCGAGCACTTCGACATGGCGAAGGTGCGGCCGCAGAAGTGGGGCGAGATGGGCTGGATCCTCGAGACCAACCGCGCGATGAATCGGGGGATGGAGGCGATGGGCGGGCGGGTAGTCAAGCGCTTCCGCGTCTACGAGTCGAGGTTCTGAGATGCAATGGGTCGCCGCTCCCGTCCGCTCGCCCATCCGCACGGGGAGCCGGGCGCGGATGGCGCGGACAGCGCACGGCGTCTGGCTGCGCTCGCCGTCGTGGGACCTGTCGTTTCTCATCCTCAGCGCGGCGCTCGTGCCGGTTCCGCTGGTCCTGTTCCACGCCCTGGGGATCTCGCAGACTGCGGTCAACCTCGTCGTCGCGGGGCTGATCGGCGGGCCCCATCTGTACTCGACGTTCACGTACACGTTCATGGAACCCAGCTATCGCCGCCGCCACAGGCGCTTTCTGGCGGCCTCGCTCGCGCTGCCGGTCTTCGTGACGGTGCTCTCGCTCGTCGCATTGCAGGTCCTGCTGACGGTCTTCTTCCTGTGGGCCTCGATCCACGTGCTGCACCAGATCACCTACATCAACGACTGCTACGCGGCGAAGGGACCGGTGGTGCGGCCGGCGCGCGAGCGGCTCGTCGACTACGGCGTCGTGTTCCTGTGCCTGTATCCGATGGCGACGCCGCAGATCCTCGCGGGCTCCTTCCAGCTCGGCGGCACGCCGCTGTACGTGCCCGGTTGGGCGACGCACGGTGTCGCCGCCGCCGTGCAGGTCTACGCCGTCGGGGCGCTGTTCGCGGTGTTCTTCGGGCTGTGGGTCGCCAAGTGCGTGCGCGACTGGCGGGCGGGCCGGCTGCTCGTGCCCAGCGTGCTGCTGATCGGCCTGACGATCGCGATCGGCTTCACGCTGCCGCTGCTGCCCAACAGCGATGTCGCCTTCCAGGGCTTCAACGTCTGGCACTCCGTTCAGTATCTGGCCCTCGTGTGGTTTCTCATGGCGATGCGCAAGGAGCGAGGGGAGATCGACAACCACTTCGTCGCGGAGATGAACGGGCCTGACCGGGTCTGGCGGTTCTACGGTCTGGCGGTCGCGCTGACGGCCGGGGCGGGCGTCCTCGTGCTCGTGATTCACGGGGCCTTCGGGGTACCCCTGCAGCAGGCGTACTACATCGTCATCCTTTCCACCTTGCTTCAGCACTACTACCTCGACCACCTGCAGTTCACGAAGCTCGGCGACATGCTGGGCAGCGGCGAGCGGTTGCTGGCGGGACGCGCGTGACCGACCAGCCGCCGGAGGTGTTCGACCAGGCCGCCTTCGCCGCCGACGGCGAGGTGCTCGACGGCGTCGCGGTGATCGCCGACGGCGAGGCGCGGCCGCTGCAGTCCGTGCGGGCGCCGGGCGTGCTGACGCCGGCCGTCGTGCAGACCGCCGCTGTCGTCGGGGCGAGCATGGTCGCGGGCGCGGCGACCGTGGCGATCGTGCACCGGCGCCGCACGCGGCGGCTCGCGCGCCGCCGGCGCCGGATGCTGGCGCCCGTGCTCGCCAGCCGGTCGTTCCTCGTGGACGTCCACGTGCTCGGCGAGCGCGACCGCGGCAGGTAGCTCGCGCCCGCAAGGTGCGCGATGTCCGGCGCGGGCGTCGTGCCCGGCGCGTAGGTTGCGACGATGGTCGAAGTACGCGTCGAGGTCGTGCCCCGCTGGCCGTTTCGGCTGCCCGCTCACGGTGGGGGCGACGGTGTCCTGCGCCGCCGCGGCGGCGTGCTCGAGCGCCTGTTGCACCTCGAGGGGCGTCCGGCGATCGTCCGCGTCGCCCAGACGGGCCAGCGCTGCGTGCTGTTCGGCGCGTGGGCGCAGGATCGCGCCGACGCCGAGGAAGCGATCGCGCGGATGCGCTTCGCGCTCGGCGTGGATGACGACCTGCGCCCGTTCTGGGAGCGCCATCGCGACGACCCGCTCGTCGGCCCGTCGCTGCGGCGTCGGCCCTGGCTGCGCGTCAAGCGCCGCCCGGTCGCCTTCGAGGCGCTCGCGTGGGCGATCTGCGAGCAGCTCATCCAGACCTCGCAGGCGGTCAGGATCGAGGCGAGGATCGTGCGCGCGCTCGGACCGCGCTGCGACGCGACGGGGCTGCGCGACGTGCCGGCCGCCGCGGCGCTCGCCGCCTGCTCACCGGCGCACCTGGAGAGCTTCGAGCTCGGCGGTCGTCGCGCGATCGCCCTCGTGCGCGTCGCCCGCGAGGTGGCGCGCGGGCGGATCGAGCTCGACGGCCCCGACCACGAACGCGGCTGGCGGCGGCTGCTCGCGATCCCGAACGTCGGCCGCTGGACGGTCGAGATGCTCGCGCTGCACGGCCAGGGCCGCTACGACGTCATCCCCGCCGGCGACCTCGGCTACCTGAAGCTGCTCGGGCGCGCCCGCTCAGGCGGCGATCCCGCCGCGCGCGCCGGGGAGGACGAGGTGCGGGCGCTCTTCGAGCGCTTCGGCGAGTGGCGCGGCCTGGCGGGCGCTCACGCGATGTGCGCGCCGGCGGCAGCGCTCGCTCAGGGCGCGGGGTCGGCGACGGCCGCCGCGATGGTCTGAGGGTTAGCCGGCACTGCCTCCCGGGAGCTGAGCGCGATCAGTCGGAGTTCTCCTCCAGTCGCTGGCTGGCTGGCAGCGTCAGGAACTCGACAAACTCGTCCGCCAGCGCCACGCTCTCGAAGATCTCTCGCGAGAGGTCGGGACGGCCTTCGTTCTCGAACCACTCGTCGTCGCCGATCTGCTCCCGGATGCTCTGCAGCTCGGCTGTCTCGAACTCGCGCACGAGCTCGGCCGTGATCGGACGCCCGTCATCGAGCTCGGCGCGGTGATGCACCCACTGCCACACCTGGGCGCGCGCGATCTCGGCCGTGGCAGCGTCCTCCATCATCCCGTGGATCGCAGCCGCACCATTGCCGCGCAGCCATGACGAGATGTACTGGATGGCGACGTTGATGTTGCTGCGCAGGCCCTCCTCGGTGATGTCCCCGTCGGTGGCTGGCACGTCGAGTAGCTGCTGCGCGCTCACCGCGACACCTTCTCGCCGGCGATCGACCTGGTGGGGCTGGTCTCCGAGAACCTTGTCGAACTCCTGCATCGCCGCGCCCACCGAGTCGGGGTGGGCCACCCAGGTGCCATCAAACCCGTCGCGGGCCTCGCGCCGCTTGTCCTCGCGCAGGGCCGCGAAGGCCACCTCGTTGGCCTTCTCGTCGGTGCGGCTGGGAATCTGCGCCGCCATGCCGCCCATCGCGTGGGCGCCGCGCCTGTGGCAGGTCTTCACGAGCAGCTCGGTGTACGCGCGCATGAACGGCACGGTCATCGTGACCTTGGCGCGGTCCGGCGTGACGAACTCGGGCCGCGTGCGGAAGCGCTTGATCGCCGAGAAGATGTAGTCCCAGCGGCCGGCGTTGAGGCCCGCCGAGTGCTCGCGCAGCTCATAGAGGATCTCATCCATCTCAAACGCGGCCGGGAGCGTCTCGATCAGGACGGTCGCCTTGATCGTGCCGCGCTGCAGCCCGATGTCGTCCTCTGTCATGTTGAAGATGTCGTTCCACAGGCGGGCCTCGAGGTGCGACTCCATCTTCGGCAGGTAGAAGTAGGGCCCGGCGCCGCGCTCGAGCAGCTCGCGGGCGTTGTGGAAGACGTAGAGGCCGAAGTCGACGAGCCCGCCGGCTACCGGCTCGCCATCGACCAGCAGGTGGCGCTCCACGAGGTGCCAGCCGCGCGGACGCACCAGCAGCGTCGCGACCGCGTCGTCGAGCTCGTAGTGCTTGCCCGCCTCGTCGTGCTCGATCGTGCCGCGAACCGCGTCACCGAGGTTCACCTGTCCGCCGATCATGTTCCTCCAGGTCGGCGAGTTGGAGTCCTCGAAGTCCGCCATGAACCCCGACGCGCCCGAGTTCAGGGCGTTGATGACCATCTTGCGGCTGGTTGGCCCGGTGATCTCGACGCGGCGGTTCTGCAGCGCGGCGGGTTCGGGCGCGATCGTCCAATCGCCCTCGCGCACGTCCTTGGTATCCGCCAGGAAGTCGAGCGTGCCGCCCGCGTCAAGCTCCTCCTGACGCTCCATCCGGGCGGCCAGCAGCGCACCACGGGTGGCGTCGAACTCGCGGTGCAACCGCGCCACGAGCTCCAGCCCGTCCGAGGTCAGGACGTCATCGAAGCGCTCGCCCTGCGGGCCCTGGATCTGGATTCCCTGCACCTGCTCGCTCATTGGTCATCCTTTGGTTGCCTCGACCGCCGCCGGGTGAGGGCCTCGGTTGCTTGCCCGAGTTCAACAGCACTATCTCCGCGACGAACGTCCCTTACGCGTCATTGCTCGGTGGTCGCTGACGATCTGCACGCCGCTCGCGCCGCGCCACGCCGCCAGGCGCTCCAGTGCCCGCACGATCGCCCGTCCAGCGCCGGCGTGCGGCGCACGTCGGGCTCGCGATGCAGCGCGAGCACGCGCAGCAGGCCTGCGTCGCGGTCGAGCGCCATGTCGGCGCGCGCGACGAGCCGCTCGCGGTGCAGGATCGGCAGGACGTAGTAGCCCCAGCGGCGCTTCGCGGGCGGCACGTAGATCTCGAGGCGATGGTCGAAGCCGAACAGCTCGGCGGTGCGCGCGCGATCGCAGAGCAGGTTGTCAAACGGCGACAGCGCCGTCGTGCGCGCGCCGGGCGCGAGGTCCGGCAAGCGGTCGAGGTCCTGAGGTGCGGCGAACCACTCACCGCGCAGGCCCGCGACGGTCACCTGCTCCAGGCGCCCGGCCGCGACGAGCTCGGCGAGCGTCGCCGGCAGGCGCCGGTAGCGGCGGCGCAGGAAGTGCGCCCGCACGTGCCCGGCGCGCGCGACGCCCAGCATCCGCACCGCGCGCATGACCGCCTCGCGCTCCGCGTCGTCGTCGGAGAGGTCCGCGACCGGGGCGGCGTGCGGCGGCAGGCAGCGCTCGAAGACGTCCCACCGCCGCTCGAGCCCGATCCGCCCGGCGACACCGACGCGGCCCGTGATCCACAGGATCTGCAGCAGCCGCGCGATCGTCTGGCGGCCCGAGACCTCGTCGGTCCACCAGCCGTGGCGCCACGGCTCGGCCGAGCGATCCTCCAGCTCGCGTGCGCGCAGCGGCCCGCGCTCGCGCAGCTCGTCGAGCAGCTCCTCGCTGAACGCCGCGTTGGCGTCCAGAAACGCGCGCGCACGCTCGGCGCGCGGGCCCGGGGCGTGCAGCCACGTGCGCATCGCCCAGCGGTGCAGCGGCAGGTCGGCCGCCGCGACGAGCGACGCCTCGTGCGCCCAGGCATCAAACAGCGCCCGCCGCTCGTAAGCGGCGCGCTCCAGCGCGTCGTCGCGCACCGCGCCCAAGCGGGCGAACAGGACCAGCAGCGGGCTGCGCGCGACCGCGCTGACGGGATCGAGCTGCAGGCAGCCGATCCGCTGTGTCAGCGCGGCGATCGCCTCAGGCCCGCGCCCGGGGTGGGCGGGGCCGGACCGCGGGCCGGCGAGCGCCTGCGCGTGCAGCGCCAGCCGCCGCGCGTGCGCGAGCGAGACGCTGCGGCGCGCCACGCGGGTCAGATGCCCTCGCCCGGCAGGAACTCGTTCGTGAACGCGCGCTGCGCGGTCTGCGTGGTCGTCAGCAGGCGGTTGTCGGTCATCCACTGCGCGTAGCGCTGCCACTCGCGCGGCTCCTGAAAGCCGAACGGTCGGTCCTTGTCAGCGGGAAAGAAGACGGGCAGGGTCGCGTCGATCTGGGCGCGCTGCAGCTCGGGGTCGAGGTCGGGGTTGGCCCTGACGAGCGCGTTGACGCCCGTGCCGGCGTCCTGGCGCACGAGCTCATGGCCGCGCGCGAGCGCGCGCATGAAGCGCCGCAGCAGCGGCCCGCGCCTGCGGACGTCCTGCGCGCGGGCGACGACGACGAGCTCGTTGTAGGTCGGCACGCCGATCTCGTCCATCCGCAGGATCACCGGATCCTTGTGCTGGCGGCGCAGCTCGACGCCCTCGACGTTCCAGAACATCCCGAGCACCGCGTCGACGCGCTTGGTCAGCAGCGCCGGGATGAGGTTGAAGCCGACGTTGATCGGCTTGGTGCGCTGCGGGTCGGCACCGGCCCGCTCGAGGATCGTCCTCAGGTAGGCGTCCTGGTACGGGATCCCGGCCGTCCCGACCTTCTTGCCGTCGAGCGCCGCCGCGCTGCGGATCGGCTTCTTGCCCAGCGAGATGATCGACGTCAGGGGCTTCTGGACGAGCGCACCGACCGAGACGAGGTCGGCGCCCTGGGCGCGCGCGAGCAGCAGCTCGGGCTCGTAGGAGATCGCCAGGTCGGCCTTGCCCGACGCGAGCAGCTTCAGCGGGGCCGACGGGTCGGACGGGGTGCGCGGCTTGACGTCGAGCTTCGCGGTCTTGAACTCGCCCGCCTCGATCGCGGTGTAGATCCCGGCGTGGTCGGCGTTGGGCAGATAGTCCAGCACGAGGTTGACGCGCTCGTCGGTCCCGCCGCCGGTCGTCTCCTGCTTCTCGCCGCAGGCGGTGAGCCCGAGCACGAGCAGCACGGCGGGCAGGACCAGCACGGGCAGGCGGCGACGGATCACGGAGCGGTTCCTCTCGGTTGACGGGCCCAGGGCACGAGCCGCCGCTCGGCGAGCGCGAGCAGGCCGAACAGCGCGACAGCGAAGGCGGACAGGATCTGCACGGCGGCGAACGCCCGCGCGGTCTGGAAGTTCGGGATCGCCTTGAGCATGAGGTTGCCCAGGCCGGCGTCCGAGCCGGCGAGCTCGGCGAACACGGCGCCGATCGCGGCGACCGCGACGCTGAGCTTCGCGCCGGTCAGCACGCCGGGCAGCGCCGCGGGGGCCTCGACCATGCGAAACGTCTGCCAGCGCGACGCGCCGAACGTGCGCATGAGCTTGCGCAGGTCGGCGTCCACGCGGTCTAGCGCGTCGAGCGTCGGCACGACGATCGGAAAGAAGCAGACGAGCGCGACGATCGCGAGCTTCGGCACGAGGCCGAAGCCCCACCACGCGACGAGCAGCGGCGCGACCAGCACGATCGGGATCGTCTGCGAGCCGACGAGCAGCGGGTACAGCGCGCGCCGCAGCGTGCTGCTGAAGTGGATCGCGACGGCGCAGGCCAGGCCGAACACGAGCGCGACGAGCATGCCCAGGCCGATCTCGCCGGCCGTGACGGTGAAGTTGCTCCACAGCAGGACGCGGTCCTCGTACAGCGCGGTGAGGATCGCGGTGGGCGCCGGCAGCACGATGTCCGCGACGCCGCTGAACTGCGCGTAGGCCTCCCAGACGCCGAGCAGGGCGAGCAGCAGCAGCACGGCGATCATCTGCGCAGCTCCTGCAGCGCGCGCTCGCGCAGTGCGACGAGGCCCGCGTCGGTGCGCCTGCGCGGGCGCGGCGCGTCGACGTCGAGCGTCGCCACGACGCGGCCGGGGCGTGGCGACAGGACGACGACCCGGTCGGCGAGCACGATCGCCTCCTCGACGTCGTGGGTTACGAGCACGACCGTCCGCGGCGCGACGGCGAGCGCACCCGCCAGCCAGTCCTGCATCTCCTGGCGGGTGAGCGCGTCGAGCGCCGCGAACGGCTCGTCGAGGCAGAGCACCGTGCGGCCTGACAGCAGCGTCCGGGCGAACGCGACGCGCTGGCGCATCCCGCCCGACAGCTCGTGGGGGCGGGCGCGCTCGAAGCCCGCCAGGCCGAAGTCGCGCAGCAGCGCGCGGGCTCGTGCCCGCGCCGGCTCGCGCCCGACGCCCGCGACGCGCAGCGCGAGCGCCGCGTTGTCGACGGCGCTGCGCCACGGCAGCAGCAGGTCGCGCTGGGCCATCAGCGCGGCGGGGGCGGCGTCGACGCTGCCCCCATCGGGTTCGACGAGCCCGCACACGAGCTCGAGCAGCGTCGTCTTGCCACAGCCGCTGGGTCCGACGACGGCAACGATCTCACCGGCGGCGGCGTGCAGCGACACGCCGGCGAGCGCCGGCACGGGAGCGGCGCCGCGACGGCCGCCCGCGAACGTCTTGCGCGCGTCGCGCAGCGAGACCGAGCCCAGCTCGGTCCCAACGTCCGTCGGCGCCGCCTCGGGCGCCCCGATCCGCGTCAGCATCGCTCCCTCAGCGGGATCAGCCCGGGGGTGCTTTCAAGGTTTGGCAGAGGCCGCGCGACAGCGTGGCGTTCAGCGAGCCGTGCATGGCCTGAGGCTATCTGGCGGGACGTTCGACACCAGGCACCGAGCGGCCGCCGGACCGATCAGACTCCGATCTTCGCGCGTCCCCGACGGCGACGAGCGCCAACGCGCCAACTTGCCAGGTCCGGGGTTGACCTTGACCCAGCGTCAACGTCCGAGCATGCGGTCATGAACCAGCACACCACACCCCCACTCGCGGTGTCGGCCAGCGGGCTGCGCAAGTCGTTCGGCGACAAGACGGTGCTCGACGGCATCGACCTCGACGTCGCCGAAGGGACGATCTTCGCCCTGCTCGGGCCCAACGGCGCCGGCAAGACCACCACCGTGCAGATCCTCTCCACGCTGATCACGGCTGACGGCGGCGATGTGCGCGTCGCCGGCCACGACGTGGCCCAGGACGCGGACGCAGTCCGTGCGGCGATCGGCGTCACCGGGCAGTTCTCGGCGGTAGACGAGCTGCTCACCGGTGAGGAGAACCTCATCCTGATCGCCGATCTGCACCACCTCGGCCGCAGCGAGGGTCGCCGCCGCGCCGCCGAGCTGCTGGGCCGCTTCGACCTCGCCGAGGCGGCCACGAGGACGGTCGCGACGTACTCGGGTGGCATGCGGCGCCGGCTGGACCTCGCGATGACGCTGGTCGGCCGCCCGCGCATCATCTTCCTTGACGAGCCGACGACCGGCCTGGACCCGCGCAGCCGCCGCACGATGTGGCAGATCGTGCGCGAGCTGGTCGCTGAGGGGGCGACGATCTTCCTGACGACGCAGTACCTGGAGGAGGCCGACCAGCTCGCCGACCGGATCGCGGTCCTCGATCGCGGCCGGCTGGTCGCCGAAGGCACTGCCGACGAGCTCAAGCGCCTCGTCCCGGGCGGGCACATCCGCCTGCGGTTCGCCGACGCGGGCGGCCTCGCGGCCGCCGCGCGATCCCTCGCCGGGTCGTCGCGCGACGACGAGGCGCTCACGCTGCAGCTCCCCAGTGACGGCAGCGTGCACGCGGTGCGGGCGCTGCTCGCCCGGCTCGACGCCGCGGCGATCGGCGTCGAGGAGCTCTCGATCCACACCCCCGACCTTGACGACGTCTTCCTCGCCCTCACCGGCACCCCGGACGAGAACCACCAGGAGCTGATCGCATGAGCGCGCTGACCTATGCCTTGACCGATTCGGCGACGATGCTGCGGCGCAACCTGCGCCATGCGCTGCGCTACCCGTCGATGACACTGGCCGGCGTCATGACGCCGGTCATCATCCTGCTGCTGTTCGTCGGCGTTCTCGGCGACACGTTGGGCACGGGCCTCGGTCGCATGGGCGGGGGCGCCACGAGCTACGTCGACTACGTCGCTCCGGGCATCATCCTGATGACCGTGGCGGGAGGCTGCATGGCGACGGCGGTGGCCGTCTGCGTCGACATGACCGGAGGCATCATCAACCGGTTTCGCACCATGGCGATCTCCCGCGCCTCCGTCCTGACCGGGCACGTCGTCGGAAGCCTGATCCAGACACTGATCAGCACCGCTCTGGTCATCGGCGTGGCCGTGCTGCTGGGATTTCGCCCGACGGCCGATCCGCTCGAGTGGCTGGCCGTGATCGGCCTGCTCGTGCTCGTGGCGTTCGCGCTCACCTGGCTGGCGGTCCTGATCGGGCTCATCTCCAAGAGCCCCGAATCTGCGAGCAACACCCCGCTGCTGATCCAGTTCCTGCCGTTCATCAGCAGCGCGTTCGTCCCGGTGGACTCGATGCCGGCCGGCGTGCGCTGGTTCGCCGAGCATCAGCCCTTCACGCCGATCATCGAGACGGTCCGCGGGCTGCTCCTGGGCACACCGGTGGCAGGCAACGCGGCGACCGCGGTCGCCTGGTGCGTCGGCGTCGGCCTGCTCAGCTACCTCGGGGCGCGCGCCGTCTTCAACCGCCCTCGCGCGTCGTGACCGGCGCCGCGATGCTCACCATCGGCCAGCTCGCGGAGTACGTCGGGGTGACCGTGCGCGCCGTACGCCACTACCACCAGCGCGGCCTGCTCGCCGAGCCGGCCCGCGATGCCTCGGGGTACCGGCGCTACGGCGCCCAGGCCGTGCTCGACCTGATCCGCATCAAGACGCTGGCCGACGCCGGCGTGCCGCTCGCGCGGGTCGAGGAGGTGCTCAACGCCCGGCCCGAGCAGTTCGCCGAGGCGATCGCCCGCATCGACGAAGACCTCACGCAGCAGGTTCGCGAGCTCGAGCGCCGCCGTCAGCGGATCTTCGATCTGGCCGCGGGCGACCAGTTGTTCCTGCCCGCCGAGTTCGTCGGCTACCTCGAGCAGCTGCGTGCCACGGGCGTCAGCCCGCGCACGGTGCAGGCCGAGCGCGACGGGTGGGTGCTCCTGCTCGCGGCGCACCCCGCGCAGGCGCACGAGATGCTGCGCGAGAAGCGCGCGAGCCTCACCGATCCCGCGCTCCAACGGCTCTACCATGGCTTCGACGAGGCCTTCGACTGGGATCCCGCCGATCCCCGGCTGGAGGATCTCGCCGGCGCCATGGTGCAGTTCCTCACCGAACGGTCTCTGGGCGAGGCCGAGCTTGCGACGAGCGGGGAGATCGACGATCCCACCGCCCACGTGCTGCTCTCCGCGCTCTACACCGATGTCTCGTCACCGGCGCAGGAGCGTCTGAACGAGCTCTGCGCGGAGAAGCTGGCGGGCCAGGGGCCGCGGGACGCCAGCCGCTAGTGCTCCGTCTCATAACAGTCCACCCGAAACCCCGGGCGCCGATCACCGCCTGGCCGCGTCCTCGGACACTCGATGTGCCAGAGGCACACCTTCGGTCCTGCGTCCTTGCCAGCCGGC
>Ga0136615_10000719_pt1 | contig 15422 bp, 9 predicted proteins | sample AntDrymUQ2882206_2_FD_106647 | JGI IMG/M metagenome (GOLD analysis project Ga0136615, IMG submission 106647) | Polar desert sand microbial communities from Dry Valleys, Antarctica - metaG UQ288 (22.06) | ecosystem: Environmental > Terrestrial > Soil > Desert | place: Antarctica: Dry Valley...
CGCCCATCGTTGCCGCCTCCGGCACATACCGCTCGGATGCGAAATCTACCTCAACGCCTCGACCGACGGTCATATCTGTGTCTGAACTACCGTCAAATGACAATTGATTCACAGCCTCTCACTGCTTCTTCACCGAAGATCGCGATGAGATCGACCGCATCCTTGGCCAGCAATACCATGCCGTCGTCGGTAATCCGCCGTACATCCGCCCTGACGACGCTGCGCTTAGCGACCTATATCGCCAACGCTACGAGAGTTGCTACCGACAATACTCGCTCGGTGTGCCGTTCACCGAGCGCTTTATTCAGCTGGCCGTGAGTGTGGAAAACCAGCCCGCGGGTTACGTCGGGCTCATCACCACCAACACGTTTATGAAGCGCGAGTTTGGCAAGAAGCTGATCGAGGACTATCTGTCTCTGAGAGACCTCACCCACGTCATCGATACGTCCAATGCTCATATTCCGGGCCACGGCACGCCTACCGTGATCATGTTCGCGCGTCACCGCCCGCCGGTGGGCGCAATGTTGCGCGCTGTGCTGAGCATTCTTAAAGAATCGGTCGAGCCGAAGGATCCGGCGCTGGGCCAAGTTTGGACGTCAATCATTACCCTACTAGATCGACCTGGCAGTCGGAACGAATTTGTATCGGTATCCGACATGCCCCGAGAAACACTGGCGAAGCACCCTTGGAGCTTGCAGGGTGGTGGAGCTAACGACTTGAAGAAGCAAATCGAGGACTGGTCGACCTCCAGTGTGACAGGACTCGGCGCGGACTTGGGCTTTCTAGTCATTACCGGCGAAGACAACTGTCTTCTGTTGGAAAGGCACGTCACCGAACGGAATCGGTTAAGACACATTCGTGCGATGGGCGATGGAGAATGCGTCCGCGATTGGGTCTGTCAGACAGACATGGTTGCACTTTGGCCGAATTCGACCTCTGGCGAACGGCTACCCGTAAGCGAAATTGCTGACCACCTGAGCTATCTCTGGCCTTACCGAGCGTCGCTGAAGGGACGAAAAGCATTTGGAATTCCCGTCGAGAAGAAAGGAATTCCTTGGTGGGCGTTGCGCGAAGTCTACTCCTCTCGATTGGATCGCCCCCTAACTATTACCTTCGCCTTTGTCGCAACGCACAACCACTTCATCCTGGGTCGCGACGACACGGTGTTCAAGCAGTCAGCACCGATCATCAAACTGCCGGTCGACGCAGATGAAGACGCTCATCTCGGTCTTCTGGGGCTGCTGAACAGTTCGACGGCGTGCTTCTGGATGAAGCAGGTTCTTCACGACAAGGGCGGTGGCGGTATCGGTGGCGGCATCGCTTCGGAGAAGTGGGAGAAATTTTATGAGCATACGGGCACAGCGATGCAAAAGTTTCCGCTCCCCGAATCCCGCCCGCTGGAACTGTCCAAGCAACTCGACCAACTCGCCCGGGTCCGCGCGGCCAGTCTCCCGTCTGCGCTCGCCGCCCGCTTGCCACTCATCCGGAATGTTCTGAACCAGGCGCGCGAGCAAGCCGAGTCGCTGCTAGCGCAGATGATCGCCACGCAGGAGGAACTGGACTGGTGGTGCTACCGCGCCTACAGCCTAATCGACGCCGATCTCTGCTGTGCCGGCACGCCACCGGAACTGAAGCTTGGCGAGCGCGCCTTTGAAATCGTGATGGCGCGCAAGATGGAAACCGGCGAGCTGGAGACGACCTGGTTCGAGCGGCACGGCTCCACGCCCATCACCACGCTGCCGGCGCATTGGCCGGCGGACTACGCCGAGCTTGTTCAGCGGCGTATCGAGGTGGTTGTATCCCATCCCTGGATCGGCCTTCTGGAGAAGCCAGAGTGCAAGCGCCGCTGGAACCAGCCGAGCTGGGAGGAACTGGAGCAGGCCGCGCTGCAATCCTGGTTGCTGGATCGTCTGGAATCCCGCGCTTATTGGCCGGACGGCGCGCTGCGCAGCGTGGATGAGCTGGTGGCCAGCGCCGAGCGCGATGCCGACTTCATGGCGGTGGCCGCGCTCTATGCCGGGCAGGAAGGCTTCGACCTACGCCCGCTGCTGTTGAAACTGCTGGCCGAGGAATCCGCGCCGGCGCTCAAGGTGCTGCGCTACACGGACTCCGGCCTGCGCAAGCGCGCGGACTGGGAACAGACCTGGAAGCTGCAGCGGCAGGAAGACGCCATCGACGCCGCGGTGATGCGTGAGCAACCGCGCCAGACCGGCGAGTCCGATGCCGAGTGGGACGCCCGACTCAAGCCAGACCAGGCACGCCTCAAGCGCGAGCAGGTGGGCGACATCCCCGCGCCACCCAAATACACGTCGGCGGACTTCGTCAACAACACCGTCAGGCGCCTGCGCGGCGACCTGGACGTACCGAAGGAACGATTCATCACCGTGCCGAAAGGCGACGCGCCGGGCGAATGGCTCTACGGTTGGGCCGGCTGGAATCCGGTGCGGCGCGTGCAGGCCATCGCCGGAACCTACACCGCCGCCGAATCCAGACAAGGCTGGCCAGTGCCGCAGCTCATCCCACTGCTCGCCGCACTGGCCGAAGAACTGCCTTGGGTGCTGCAATGGCACAACGAAGTCGATCCGGAGTTTGGGGTTCGGCTGGGGGATTTCTTCCGTGAACAGCTGGGCCGTGACCTGCACAAGCATGGATTGACCAAGGAGGATCTCGCGAACTGGCGGCCAGAGGCTGCGGGCCGGGGTCGCCGTCGGAGAGCACAAGCATGACAAAAACACTGGGAGAGGTATTCGACATTCCGGACGCCGTCCATCAAGGCGATTTCGTTCTCCGCCTGACGGAAGGATTGAAGGCCGACCGGCGCAAAGCGACCCTGCAGCAGTACGTGGTAACACCGCAGCTCGTGCAGTGCTTCGACCAGGCGTTGTCGCTGGTCGGCAGCGCAGTGACGAGCGATAGCTCCAAGGGCGCTTACCTGCACGGCAGCTTCGGCAGCGGCAAGAGCCACTTCATGGCAGTGCTGGATCTGATACTGGAACGCGATGCGGATGCGCGCGCGATCAAAGAGCTGGCCCCGGTCGTTGCCAAGCACAACCGCTGGTGGGAGGGAAAGAAGTTCCTTGTGGTGCCCTTCCACATGATCGGCGCAACCAGCATGGAGTCGGCGATCTTGGGGGGCTACGCCGCCTTTGTGCGCCAGCGTCATCCGGACGCGCCCACGCCGGGGTTTTATCGCAGCCAAAAGCTGATCGAGGATGCGCGGCAGCTACGCCAGCGCATGGGCGACGACAAGTTCTTCGAAGGCTTGGGCCGCAGCGGCGGCAACGGTGGCTGGGGCGCGATCGGCAGCGGATGGGATGCGGTCGGCTTTGATGCTGCAGCTGGCGCTCCGCCCGACGACCTGGAGCATCAACGGCTGGTGGGGGATCTGGTTGATGCGTTCTTCTCCCACCTGAAGGAAGGAACCGGTGACCAGGTCTATCTAGACCTCGACCGTGGTCTGGCCGTTCTGTCCCGTCACGCCAAGGCCCTGGGTTATTCGGCGGTGGTGCTGTTCCTGGACGAGCTGATCCTGTGGCTGGCCAGCCACTCGGCTGATCAGCAGTTCCTGAACACCGAAGGGCAGAAGGTTGCCAAACTCGTGGAGGCTGGCGACGCCGGCCGGCCAATTCCGATCGTGAGCTTCATCGCGCGCCAGCGAGACCTGCGCGAACTGGTCGGCGAGGCCATTCCTGGCGCGCAGCAACTGGCCTTTGCCGACGTGCTGCAGTGGTGGGAAGCGCGCTTCGACAAGGTGGTGCTGGACGACCGTAACCTGCCGGCGATCATCGAACGGCGCCTGCTGCGTGTGAAGAACGAGAACGCCCGGCGCGCGCTGCATGAAGCCTTCGAGAAGACAGCGAAGGTAAGACGGGAGGTCTTGGACATCCTGCTCACGCACGAAGGCGACAAGGCCATGTTTGAGCAGGTCTACCCCTTCAGTCCGGCGCTGGTGCAGACGCTGGTAGCGCTGTCGAGCCTTCTTCAACGTGAGCGCACGGCGCTAAAGCTGATGCTTCAACTGCTGGTGCACAACCGCGATCGCGTCACCATCGGTGACGTGATTCCGGTCGGTGATCTGTTCGATGTGATCATCGAGGGCGATGAGCCGTTCACGCCGGTCATTAAGCGCCAGTTCGATCGCGCACGGGAGGTCTGGACGCGCAAATTTATGCCGCTGTTGGAAGAGGAACACGACGTTGCAGACGAGGATGTGCGCGCGGGTCGTGTGGAGGACACCAAGGCACGCCGCTATCGCGCGCATGCCGGTCTTCTCAAGACCCTGCTGCTTTCAGCGCTGGCGCCGGAGGTTGAATCCTTGCGCAACCTGACTCCGATGCGCTTGGCCGCACTGAATCACGGCACGATCCGATCTCCGGTGCCGAACGGCGAGGCGACGACGGTTCTGGCAAAGATGCGCGAGTGGGCCAGCCACGCGGGCGAAATCCACATTACGTCCGATGCGACCAACCCACTGATCTCAATGCAGCTTGCGGGTGTTGATGTCGAGGGCATTCTGGAGAACGCGCGCAGTATCGACAACTTCGGTAATTGCGTCCGCACGGTCAAGGACCTTCTCTTCCGCGACTTGTCTATCGATCCGCAGAGCGTTGGGCTGCTGACGCCGGACTATAGCTTCTTGTGGCGGGGCACAAACCGCAAGGCGGAACTGCTATTCCAGAACGTGCGCGAACTCCCGTTCGAAAGCTTCAAGTCGGGGAATGACGGATGGCGCGTCATCATCGACTTCCCGTTCGATGAAGACGGACACACCCCGGCGGACGATCGAGCCAAGGTGCAGGAGTTCAGGGCTCGCCACGAATCTGTCCGCAGCTTGGTGTGGCTGCCGTCATTTCTTAACGAACGCGCGCTGGCCGATTTGGGGCGTCTAGTCGTCTTGAATCATGTGCTCTCCGGAAGCCGACTGGAGGAGTACGGTGCGCACCTGCAACCTGCGGAGCGCAGCGAGGCCCGAACGATCCTCAAGAATCAGCGGGATCAGTTGGAGCGGCGTGTCAGCACGACCTTGCAGCAGGTGTACGGAATCGCCCAGGGCGCCAGCAACGCCATCGACACCACGCATGATCTCGATGAGCACTTTGAGTCTCTGCTCCCTGGCCTGCGCCTTCAGCCACCTCCGGGGGGCGGATTCCGCGAAAGTCTGGGGCACTTGCTGGATCAGGCGCTGAGCTTTCAGTTTCCGGCCCACCCGGCATTCGAAGGCGAAGTGCGACGCGCTGGTCTGAAAAAGGTCTGGGCGGTGATCGAACAGGCCGTTGATTCGCCAGATGGACGTATCGGGATGGAGCGCAACGTCCGCGATGACGTGAGGCGCATCGTCCAGCCCCTGAACCTAGGCACCTGCGGCGAGGCACACCTGGTGCTGACCGAGCATTGGCGCACGCACTTTGAACGCAAGCTGGCTGAGCACAAGGTGAATAATCCGACGGTGGGCCAGCTGCGCATTTGGTGTGAAGAGCCGCGCGCGATGGGTTTGCAGGACGACATCAGCGATCTCGTCATCATGATCTGGGCAGCACAGTCGGGCCGCAGTTTCTACCTGCATGGTGCGACGATTCACCCAGACATCGGCGGCCTGAATCGGGAGTGCGAACTACGGGCTCAGTCCTTGCCGCCAGAAGAGCAATGGACCAAGGCCGTTCAGCGGACTGCTGAGATTTTCGGTGAGGCGATTGCCGCCGCGCGTAATGCTACGAATGTGACGTCTCTGACCGAGAAGGTCCGGGTTGCTGCCAAGGATAGGTTCGCTGGCGTGAGTTCTTACGTTGGTGCCCTCGAAAAGCGAACCAAGGCGTACGCTCTGGACAGGACCATAAGCCGAGCGCGCACGGCGGCAGCTTGTGCGCAGATGCTGGATTCCCTTACCCAATGCGAGGCCTCCGCCGTGGTTTCACGACTGGCGAACGCGCCACTCGACACCTCCGGAGCGGCAATGGGTACTGCCATCGCCAAAGCCGATCGGCTTGCGCAGTGCCTCAAGTCTTCAGAATGGGAAGTCATCGAGATCATACGGAAACGAACGCCCGGGTCGTCGCAGGCCACGGCGATCGTCGACTCAATGGCCGGCGCGTTGCGGGACGACGAGCACGTCACCGCACTTCAACAGCAACTAGCGGAGCAGCATCGTCGTGCGCTGGATCTTCTGGAAGCACCGCCGGTACTGGCGCCTGAGCCGCCGCCGGTTCCGCCGCCGGGAAAACCCGAAATCAGGCATATCCGGAAACAAGGAGCGACGGTTGCCGGTGTTCGAGAAGTGATGAGAGAGGTGGAGGAAGTATTGTCCAAGGATCCTGATCTACGCGCGGACATCGAATGCCGAGTGTTCCGCGCGAAGGATTCCGAGTAGGCAGATGAGTCTGTCGGCACCGCAACTGTCGCAGCATGTCGGCAAGGCCTTGGCCCAGGCTACTGGGCCCGAAGTGTTCGCGTACGCCTGGCAAACGCCATGGCAGAACGGTGATGCCCTACAAGTTGGGGATCGCTCCATTCCCGTGCGTTTTTGCGGCTCGCCTTTGGAATTGCGCGAGGCGCTAATTGAGGTGTCGGAGCAGCCACAGGTCGTTCTCGTGGGATTTGAGGAGAGTGAGCTGGGACAAGACGTTCTGGCGAGACTGTTTCGCCACAAGCTCTTGCACGTCGATCGTTGGCAGATGGTGGCTGATGCATTTGGCGCTCTCCAGATCGATCCTCGTCTCTATTCGATCCCGTGGATTGCCGACGCTCTTCTGGACGCCTCTCCGCGGCGCCGCCCGCAATCAGTAGCGGTGCTGACGTACGACGATGCGCTCGACGCCTGCGTTGGGCGCCTCCTCGGCTTGAGCGACGGCGGGATTGACCTGGAAACCTTGCTGTCGTGCTTTGAAAAGGGCGCGCCCGCATGGAACGAGCTGCCCGAAGAGCGGCGGGAAGTTTACCGTCGCTATCTCTTGGAAAAGCTAGGGTCGGTGGCCGGTGGCATCCTTGGAGCGGTCAGTGCTGGAAATGGGCACGCGGTGGTCGGCATCGGCCTGGCCTGCGAGGTGCTGTTCGGCCCCTCTCTACAGGCGCAAGCGGACTTGCGGGACGCCCGCGTCCGCCTCGAACCGCGGGTCGGCGGCCATCGGCTGTCCGAAGGAGATGGACGGCGGTGGGCGGAAGCCGCGAAGCGCCTGGTGCTGGCGCACGATGAGAGCCGCAGGCAAGCGGTCTTTCGCACAGCGATGGATTTGCTCAAGGCGATCGGAGCAGATGCATTTGTGGGCGTCAACAGCGTCCTGCCAGAGGCGTTGGATAGCCGGATCGAAGTCTTGGCCGAAGCCCTGCGCGCATTCCTCAGGAACGAGTCTGCTTTGCAGGAGGTTGAGCGCGCGGCCGAGCACGTTCTTGCTCATTCGCTAATCCCGCGTGACCACCCAGGCCCGGCGACGGCACACATGGTCGTCCGCCTGTGCCGGCGCGAAGCGAGTCTGGCGGCCGGCGACTCAGCGTCCTTCGGCGTCACCGAGTACCTGCAGCATGGTGCGTGGGAAGACTGGGCGCGGCGCGGTCTGCGCGCGGTTCGACCTGATCTGCTCGCCCGAGCGGTCACCAAGCTGCTGGATCGTATCGCCGCCCGTCGCTCCGATTCCGATCGCCGATTCGGTGAGCAGATCGCACAGCGCGCTGAAAGTGGTGCTCAACCGAGGGGTGTCCTGCCCGTCGAAGTCGCCCTGTCCGAATTGGTTGGCCCACTGGCTGCGAACCAGCCCATAGCCCTTATTGTTCTGGACGGGATGAGTTGGGACGTCTACCTGCCCATCGCCTTGGAACTGGCGCGCAGCGGATGGACTGCGTGGAAGCGTGACAAAGCACCCCCGTCCCTTCTGGCAACGGTGCCATCGGTCACTGAATGCAGCCGGGCTAGCCTTCTGGCGGGTCGCCTCATGCGCGGCAACTCGGCACACGAAAAACCGGCCTTCGCTGCCCATGAGGGCTTGAAGCGCGCCTCGCGACGCTCCAAGCCGCCCGTGCTGCTGCACAAGGGGGAGCTCCAGGACGGTAACCAACTGTCCCGCCAGGCGACGGAGTTGCTGGTCGATCCGGAACAACGCGTGGTCGGCATCGTCATCAATGCGATCGACGACGCACTGGCCAAATCCGAGCAGGTGCGCATCGACTGGTCAGTCGAAGCGATGCCGTTGCTTGGGGCAATCCTCGCCCAGGCGAAGAGCGGGTCACGGGCTATCGTGATCACCAGCGATCACGGGCACGTGCTGGAGCGCAATACCGAGCACCGAAATGTCGGCGAGGCAGAACGCTGGCGACCTGCCACCGGTGAGGTATCGCAAGGGGAAATCCGGATCGGCGGACCAAGGGTCAAGGCGCTGATCGGCTCCGATGTCATCGTTCCGTGGTCGGAATCCATCCGCTATTCCACGAAAAAGAACGGCTATCACGGCGGCGTTACCCTGCAGGAAATGCTGGTGCCTTTCGGCATCTGGACAACGGAAGCATCGCCGGCGCAGGGGTTTGTTCCCGACATTCTAGTGCCGCCCGACTGGTGGACGGCTGAGCGCGATCCACAGTTTGTTGCCGAGAAGCCAAAACCAACTGTCAAGAAAAGCCAAACAGAGGATCTCTTCGCCGCGCCCAGAAAAAATACGTGGATCGAGGAGTTGCTTGCAAGCGAAATGTTGATGCGGCAGAGGGAGCGCGTCGGACGGATCGCGCTGGACGATCAACGGTTGCGCCAGCTCCTGAACTGTCTCGACGAGCGTGGCGGTCGGGCGAACGTTGAACTGCTCGCCGCCGCGATCCAGCAGCCGCAACTACGCATGCGCGGAGTGCTTTCGATCATGCAGCGCATGCTAAACGTGGATGGCTATCCTGTCGTCGCGATGGAGCCCGCATCGAATACGGCGATCCTGGACCTGCGCCTGTTGAGGACGCAGTTCGAAATATGACAGCACTTTCGCGGGCGCGCGCTAATGAAATTCTCGACGCACTGCGGCGAGGTACGGTGCCGGAGTCTGCGTTGGATGCCTTCGCGGTGGGTCTGGATCCCTACCGTGCCACGTTGGAAGCTGAGCTTGATCAATGCGCTCAGGGCCGTGGTCGGTTCAAGGCTCTGCGGGGCGAATACGGGACTGGCAAGACGTTCTTTGCGCGCTGGTTTCAGGGACTATCTAAAAACATGGGCTTCGCAGCCGCAGAAGTACAGATCTCCGAAACCGAAACGCCGCTACATCGGCTGGAGACTGTTTACCGTCGCCTGACCGAACATCTGAGCACCGCCGAGGAACCGAGAGGCGCGCTCCGTTCAATTATCGACGGCTGGTTTTATTCGCTTGAGGAAGAAGTGGTTTCTTCCGGCGCTGCCCTTGGCGAGGGCGAGCTCCTGGCAAAGACCGACACACTGATGCGAGAGCGCCTGCGATCAATCGAGCGCCATGCCCCAGCATTTGGCGCGTGCCTACGGGCTTATCGCGAATCAGTTGCCGCTGGCCAGGAGGACGTTGCTAGTGGCTTAATCGCTTGGATGTCCGGCCAGCCGAACGTCTCCGCTTCCGTTAAACGGTCGGCGGGCATCAAGGGGGCCATAGACCACTTCGGTGCCTTGGGGTTTCTGCAGGGGCTGCTGGTAATTCTTCGCGACACGGGCTTCGCAGGTCTGGTGCTTGTACTGGATGAAGTGGAAACGCTGCAGAGGGTACGCGGAGACGTGCGCGAGAAGAGTCTCAACGCGCTGCGCCAGTTCATGGACGAGGTCGATGCCGGCAGGTTTCCCGGCCTTTACTTGCTGATCACTGGCACGCCTTCATTCTTCGATGGCCCCCAAGGTGCCCAACGGCTTCCGCCTCTAGCACAGCGACTCCACGTTGACTTTGGCAAGGACGCGCGATTCGACAATCCGCGAGCTGTTCAAATTCGGCTTCAGCCGTTCGACATGGCGAAGCTGATTGAGGTCGGCAGGAATGTGCGCGGAGTCTTCGCTTCGCGCGCCACGAATGAGGACCGAATACTCAAGAAGGTCGACGATGCATTACTGGGCGATCTTGCCGCCACCGTGACCGGCCACTTAGGCGGCAAGGTCGGCGTTGCGCCGAGAATCTTCTTGAAGAAACTCGTGGCAGAGGTGCTGGACCGGGTTGATCAATTCCCAGACTTTGAACCGCGCCGCGACTATGGAATCTCGATTTCGGCCGCTGAACTGAATAGTCAGGAGCGCCGGGCGATCTCGCCCGACGACATTGAGCTTGATCTGTGAATCCCGTTGAGCGCCTTCACCCGGCGATCCAGTTTCACATTGTCAACTCCCTCGGATGGCCGCAATTGCGACCCCTTCAGGAGCAAAGCCTCTCCCCAATACTTGATGGCCATCACGCGCTGCTAATTGCCCCGACAGCCGGAGGCAAGACTGAGGCGGCGGTTCTTCCCGTGTTGTCGCGAATGTTGACGGAGGACTGGCACGGCCTTTCTGTGCTCTACATCTGTCCGATCAAGGCACTGCTAAATAATCTGGAGGCTCGTCTTTCGCGTCTGACCGGATTCGTTGGACGACGTGCTCAACTATGGCATGGCGACATATCGACTAGCGAAAAGCGCAGGGCCGAGCGCGACCTTCCCGATGTGCTTCTTACAACGCCAGAGTCGCTCGAAGGCATATTGATCGGCAGTCGCCGCGACCACGACCGCTTGCTTGGAAACGTCCTTTGCGTGGTCATCGACGAGTTGCACGCGTTTGCCGGTGACGACCGCGGCTGGCACGTCTTGGCTTTGCTTGAGCGAATCAGACGTCTCTCTGGAAAAGAACAGCAACGAATCGGGTTGTCGGCCACCGTCGGCGACCCGCAAGCACTCCTAGAGTGGCTTGCGGGTCATTGCGAAGGTAAGTCTTCCCTCATTAATATCGTGGCGCCGGCAGCGCAACCGGAGTTGCAGGTGGACTACGTCGGTTCGCTCGACAATGCGGCCGCGATCATCAGCCAGATTCACAGAGGGGAGAAGCGTTTGGTGTTCTGCGACAGCCGCAGCAAGGTCGAAGAACTGTCGCTTGCGCTTCGAGGTCGCGGCGTGAGTATGTTTGTATCGCATGCCGCACTATCGGCGGATACACGCCGGCAAGCGGAGCAGGCTTTCTCCGAGGGCCAGAACTGCGTCATCGTCGCGACGAGCACACTGGAGCTAGGGCTCGACGTAGGCGACCTTGACCGCGTTATCCAGATCAATGCGCCAGGCTCGGTCGCCGCCTTCCTGCAGCGACTCGGACGCACCGGGCGGCGGCCAGGATCGACGCGGAATATGCTTTTCCTCGCGACCCATGATCAAGGACTTCTCGAGTCGCTGGCTATCGTCGGCTTGTTCCGTGCTGGCTATGTCGAAGCCGTAAAGGGTCCGCCAGCCCCTTACCACATTCTCGTGCAGCAGCTTTTCGGAATGCTCTTTGAGCGGGGCCTTGAGTTGGACGAGAGCGATCTCAACCACACGCTGGGTCGCGTGCCAGAGTTTCGAAGATGCCTCACTGATATGTGGCCTTCGCTGCTCGGCTACCTCTTTGAAAGCGGTCACCTGATTCGGGAGGGTCACCTCCTGCATCTCGGCCCAAAGGGCGAGTCGCGATTCAAGGGCAAAAGGCTCGCCGATCTATGCGTCTCCTTTGATTCGCCCAGAGCATTCACTGTCCTGCTCGGCAACAAGCACCTCGGCGACGTTGATCCATCAAGCCTCGCGAGCGCTAAAGAAGGACCTCGCGTTTTGGCCCTGGGTGGACGATCCTGGCGTGTCGCATCAATCGACTGGCCACGCGAGACTGTTTACGTTGAGGCGGTTGAGGAGAAGGGGCGCAGCCAATGGATTGGCGAAGCGCGTGGAGTATCTCGTGAGCTGGCTCGTGGCGTCCGCGATATCCTGCGGGGCGCCAATGAGAACCTGAGGGACATCCTGACAAAGCGGTCACGGACACGATTGGAAGAAGTTCTTAGCGAGCAGAGCCACACGCTAACCGAGGGCCCTCTCAAATTGCAGGATGGGTCCTTCGAGTGGTGGACATACGGCGGCTACGCCGTAAACCTGATACTCGCGGGAAAGCTGGAAGCCCTCGGTGGACGCTGCAAGTCAGTCGATTCCTACTGCATCCGCGTTGCAGTTGATCCGACGCACGTTGCTGCAGCCGGTGGATGGGATGCGGTAGCGGCTTTGGCCCCTGTCCCGCCATCGTCCGGTATCGACCGAATGAAGTTTGCAGACCTGCTCCCGCACTCATTGCTGTCTCGGATCTGGATTCAACGCGTGCTTTCAGCCGCAGACCACGTGTAAGTGAATAATGCCACACATGCTATTGTTTTTATTGGTAGCCAGGGACGGAAGTGAACCGCCGACACAGGGATTTTCAGGCACCTTCTCTAGCTATAAGTCGTTGATTTAACAATACAGTTGCTCGAGCCCGTTGCACACAGAATGTCGTACGGTGTCTAACAGTGTCTAACGACGTACCGCAAAAGTCCCGCAAGCCAAATCGCGCCCTCGTTGCGTTACATGCTGAACAATCAAGAGAACAAGTGGCAGCGCCAATTATTGACGCATAATGTGCGCGCACATATTATGTGCTTATCTGTCACCGTGGAGAGATCCCCTATGAACATCACCTTGTCCATCGATGAAAAGGTCGCCGAAGAGGCGCGCAAAGTTGCCCAAGCCATGGGCAAGAGTCTGAACCAACTCGTGCGCGACTATCTCGAACAGCTGACACGCCAGAGTGACGCTCAAGAGGAAATGGAGGAGCTGCGCCGTTTGAGCCAGGAGAGCGAGGGCCATTCACGAGGGTGGCGCTTCGACCGTGAGGAGTTGCATGGGCGTTCGTAGTTTTTTCGATAGCAATATATTGGTGTACACGGATGACCACGACGCCCCCAAGAAGCAAACGGCGGCTCTCAACCTCGTCGAGGAGGCACGGCTCCAGCGTAGCGGCGTGATCTCCACACAGGTTCTGCAGGAATACTTCGCCGCTACTACCCGCAAACTAAAGGTGAGGCCTGAAATCGCGCGGCGCAAGGTGGAGATCTTTGCCCGGCTGGACGTCGTGCAAGTCGACCTCGATCTCATACTGTGCGCCATTGATCTCCATCGCCTTCATGCGCTCTCCTTCTGGGATGCGCTGATCGTACGCGCGGCTCTCGCCAACGGTTGTACCGTCCTCTACAGCGAAGACCTGCAGACAGGTCAGCGGCTCAATGGTTTACAAATCGTGAATCCGTTCTATCCTGCGCAAAAATAGTAACTCGCCAACTCCAACCAGAATTGAAGTTCCGTATAACTTAGCTTCGATTGAGTATTTGGATACAACCGGGACGGATGATCGTCCTCGATAGTGCGGGTTATGCCGGGCCGACGGCAGATCAGGAATTCGGTGAAGCAGAGGCCGAGCTCTTGCGCAGCGACCTGATCCTACTCGTGTGCTCGGCCATCAACGCCGCGCGACACGCAGACCGGCAGCTACTTAATAATATCAATGCCCTGTTTCAGCGTCGTTTCCATCGTCACGTCGACGTCTAGCGTACGCCTTGCCACCAGAAATCTAGTTGCGCTGGTATGTCCCGATCAGTGTACCTGGTCGAGGATACGACCCTGCATTCCGTTTTCCAGTGCTGCCGCAGTCGGTTTGCCGAGGTCGGGCAACACCACATAATAGGACCGATAGCCGAAATTTTAACTGAGACAATACCCTGTTTTGCTTACTCTTTCTTTGGTCCTATCTCATGTGCGTCTTCTGCGGCTTGCTGTATTTGCGCTGGATGAGGTATGCCTCGTCCTCGTTCCCGTTTGAGCTCGTAGCCTCTATAGAGCAGGGCTACTGCGAGCCATACGATAATGGTGATGAGCGGATAGGCAAGCAGGCGCGGAAAAAGTGCGAATAGGATGGCCAAGACTAGAAGCAGCAAGCCAGCGGTAGTCATGATGCGCGTTTCGACCGGTTCGAGGACCCGGCGATCGCTCATTGCCGCGCCGACACTATTCCCGATGCGAAACACGCCGGCGGTCGCGCGTCCCGCACTTCCTGTCCCGCTCGATATCGCACCTCGCGCGCGTGTAGGCGCGCCCGGAGCACGCACTCTGTGCTTAGCGTCCAAGACGACCTCCGTCGCGTTCGTCAGATCTTCGAGATACATCTCTTCCATCCGCCGCCCGAACTCCTCGTCCTCCACGACGACGTCCAACTCGCAGTTGCCAAGCCAGCTGGCAAGGTTGAGGTTAGTTGAACCGACGCGCGCCCACCGCCCGTCAGCGACTGCCGTCTTCGCGTGCAGCATCGTCCCGTTCCACTCGAAGATTCTCACGCCCGCTTCTAGCAGCGGGCGATAGCCGGCTCTCGATACCGGTCTCAGCACCGGTATGTCGGTCACGCCGGGGACTAAGAACCTCACGTCCACCCCGTGATGGCGTGCGGCGCGCAGCGCCTGCACGTACGATGGAGTTCCGGCGTAATAAGCATCCGTCAACCACAGCCTCTCGTGCGCAAGCGTGGCGACCAGTTGATCCAAGCGAAGCATCCCGGCGGTGTTCGGCACGTTCGCAACAACGCGTAAGGCGATATCGCCGGCAGGAGTGGCTAATTCTTTGCCGAGTGAATGCGTTTCGAGTATCGGCTCGCCCGTCATCGCCCAAACGTGCTTGAATGCCCGCTCAATTTCGGCGACCGCCGGACCGCGTACCTCGACACCGGTGTCGCGCCAAGGGTCGAGATTCTTTTCAGGCTCGCCCACCCACTCTCGGCCGACGCACAAGCCCGTGACAAAAGCCACCTGCGTGTCTACCGCCAGCATCTTGTGATCTCGCGAGAGCCAGCCAAGTGGACTATCGAGGCGCGGCGGGTTGTAGCAGCGGACTTCGATCCCGCCCTGGCGCAGGTGATTCCAGAACTTACGAGAGGTCTTGCCGAAATTTCCCATCCAGTCGTAAATCAGCTGCACGCGCACGCCTTCCCGCGCTCTAGCAATCAGTGCGTCGGCGAACACACGTCCCGTGTCGTCCTCTCGGATGATGTAGTTCTCGAAGTGGATAGTTCGCCGGGCGGAAGCAATCGCCTGCAACCACGCCGGGTAGTTCTGCTGTGCATCTTTCAAAAGGTGAACGCTGTTACCTGGAATGAGCAGCGCACCGGCAGCTCTTGAGAACGCTTGGTCGGCAAGCGGGCGAACAAGCGAGACCGGCTCCCGCGCCTCTGCTTCGGCGACCTGGTTCATTCCTTATCCCTTTCTCTCCCGCCGAGCTCGCGATCGCAGCGCCCACCGAACCGATGCTCGCAAAGCTCGCGGAGGAGCTTACCACTGACACGTTCCTGTTCGAGCTCAATCGCGACGGATTTCGCGCCATTGTTTTTCGCGGGCGTCCGATGTTTCGGAATCAAGTTCGCTGCCCGCCGTTCCACGCCAGAAGATTCAAAAATTCGC
>Ga0136615_10000720_pt1 | contig 15422 bp, 20 predicted proteins | sample AntDrymUQ2882206_2_FD_106647 | JGI IMG/M metagenome (GOLD analysis project Ga0136615, IMG submission 106647) | Polar desert sand microbial communities from Dry Valleys, Antarctica - metaG UQ288 (22.06) | ecosystem: Environmental > Terrestrial > Soil > Desert | place: Antarctica: Dry Valley...
ACATCCAGAATGCCGAGCAGGCTCGTCTTTTTCAGCAGGCGCGCCATGTCTTAGGTCTACCCAGGAAGGCTTTATCCGAAGCTGAGAGCCCTTGTGTACCCGAGAGCGTGGAAGGAGAATTCTCGGAAGTCCGCATCCTCCGATTCTAGAGGAGTGTCCTACTACGGTACCGGAGGCGAAGCCTGAGGTACGCGTAGGCTGCAACCGCGAGGACCGCCAGACCGATGAGGGCCACCCACACCCCCACGCCCGGCGTTGCTCCCCCGAGGTAAACGAAGACGAACGTGCCGGGGGCCATCCCCAATCCCGTGGCGAAGAAGAACTTCCTGAACGACATGCCGCTAAGGCCCGCAGCGTAGCTTATCGCGTCGAAGGAGACGAGCGGGATCAACCGGAGGACGAAGACCAGGATGGCGCCGTGCACCGCGACGTAGCGATCCAACCTCTCCATCCGGGCGCTCGTCGCCACGAAGCCCCTGCCGAACAGGCGCGAGAGGCCGAAGGAGAAGACGCCCCCGAGCAGCGCCCCCGACCACGTCAGCAAGAACCCCTCGAAGGTACCAAAAGTGTAGCCGCCGGCCATCGCCACCGCCGGCGCGGGCAACGGGGCCACGACGGCCTGGACGACGAGCAGGATTATGTACGCCGCCGGAGCGAGGATGCCCGCCCCTTCCACCAACCGCTGGATTCGATCCCGGTCGGAGAAAAGCTGCCACAGTATCTCCCCCTGCCCGGTCAGTAGCAGCGCCAGCGCCACAGCGCCGCACAGCGCCACCCCCGCCGCCAGCCGGACGACGAACGTCCGCTTGTTGCGCCGCACGTAGCCTTCGGGATCTCCGGGTGTGCCCCTCGTTGCCTGACTTCCGGGAAGTTCGCTTTTCATCGTGACCCTGTTGCTCCGTTGCGTAGGGCTATGGCAGTTTCGGAGAAGCCCGTCCCCCGCCACTAGTGCAAGAGGAGCATACTCGAGTACGGGGGAGCGTCGCATCCCTCAAATGAGCTATTTTTGCCCTTATGCACCCGAGTGCTTAGAAGGTAAATTCTCCGAAGTTCGAATACAGGATCTTGCATAATCGGTGCCCGAGTGACCCGCGAGGCGCGCCATACGCCTCCGGGAGGCTATGTGCCGAACACCAGATGTTGTGGTGTCGGATAAAAATGCAAGACCGTGCATGAGAGCCGGGCAGACATCACACAAGAGAGAACCATAACCACGAGCAGAATCCTGCCGAGCTAAATCCCCCTACCTACGCGGGGTTTAGGCGAGGTATGCCCGGAGGATGGCCCTCCGGGCATACCCGAAGAGAAATAAAGAAATTCTTCCCACCAATACGGGCCGGAAAACGGCCCGCTGCTCGCCGGTTGCTCGGGTTTGGTGCCGGAGTGCCGCTCGCCGGTTGCTCGGGTTTAGGGTACCTGCGGCCGGCGAGCGGTCGGCGAGCAGTCGGCGAGCGGCGTCTTTCTCCTCCTTGCTCGCCGGTTGCTCGCCAGCTACGTGGTCCTCCGCACTCCGTAAGGCGTTTACGTATGCGGTTTCTGGGGAGGAGTGTCTCCACACCCGCTCGGGGCCAAACCGGCCGCTGGAACACCCGACAAACCCCATTTCTTCCGTTTCCTGATCCACGCAAACCCCATTTCCTCTTCTTCCGTGAAGCTCCGGTAGAGGCTCTCTTAATCCGGCCTTTACGTGGGCTAGTGGGGGGTGTATTCTCGGTCGCAATTGGATATGTGTGCTGGTTTTCTTCTCGGGGTTTCGCCAAAAAACCTCCGAGACACTGGTTTATCGGGTCTTTCGCCACAAAAGACCCGGGGAGAGTAGGGATCGGCTTCCTCTAGACGAGAAGAGATCCCGGATAGGTTCTCGAGGAGATCCTCCTGCAATGAGGAGATCCCCTTCGCGATAGGTCATCCGTTCGGCTCGGGCTTCTCTCTCCTAGACGCCGCTCGAAGATGATCGTCGGTTCTCTCCCTACGCAGCGAAGAGTAGGCGCCGCTTCGATGGGGGAGAGGCACAGGGTAGCAACGTCCGAGGGCTCCGCCGCCACGCAACGCGATCGCGTACCGCGTTAATCTTTGGGGCCCTCTTCCTGTGTCCGCAGAGCCTTACGGCCGGCACCCCTAGAGAGCTCGGTACGCATCCCTTCGATCCACCCATACCCATCCATAGGCGGTCGGCCGCTCTTCTTTGGAGACGGCCGCTAGCCATGTCCACTGAGACCGGATCGGCTCCGCTCGCGCTGCCGATCCTGAGAGACGAAAGGAGGTGGCACTCTTGACGGCTACCGATTGTCGCTCGCCTCGGCGTTCCCCGCAGCGCGCGCCTCGGCGGATGCTGTAGGAGCCGGCGCGGAGGACCGAAGATAACGCGGAGGCTCCGGCTAGCGCCAGCTTCGCTACGGCTTCGCTGGGCCCGCCGGGAGCCTCCTCCTCATGGGGGAAGGAGGCACCCGCCTGAGATGTCCCGTGCACACGGGGCACCCAAGAGCAGCGTGAGAAAAGTTCGAGGACCTGGAGGTGCCACTCCAGGTCCTCTCTGTCTCCCAAGAAAGGAGAAACTCAATGCATCTCGAGTATACACCCGAGGAAGTAAGGACGCTCCTTACGGAGCACGAGACGCTCGAGTACGGGGCGGCCACCGACGCCGACGTCGCCGAGGCCACAGACGTTCTGGAGGGCATCGAGGAGCTCGTCCGTAAGCTCGAGCCCGCCGCCCGTCGCGAAGAACTCCTGACGGCCAGCCTCCCCGTAGCCGACCACTTCTACGTCGAGGTCGTCAGGAACTGCAGCCGCGCCGCCGGCGTCGCCATCGACCCCGAGGGCGCCACGAGCTTCATGGTAACGGGACAGGAGTTCGACGAGGACTTCCCGACCTACTTCTCCGCCCGCCAGGCCGTCGCCGCCGCCCTGCTGGCCGGGTCGGTCTTCGAGGCGGACGCGGAGGGGGGCACGCCGGAGCCGCAGGAACCCCCCCAGGAAATCTCCGTGGCCCATAAGGACGCGATCGTCGCGGCGCTGAAGGCGAGCGGGTGGGCCATGGCCGTTGGCCGCACCGTCGCCGACGTCGACCCGGAGGTCCTCGCAGCCCTCTACCCGCTCTCCGATGCCGGAGAGGCCCACCTCTTCGCGACCGAGGCCGGCGACGGGGTCGTGCTCGCCCTGGCCGGCTCCACCGCAGGCGACCGCCGGCGCGCGGTCGAGAGGTTGGCGACGCATCCCGGCCGGGCTTACTCCTCCCGCCCAACATCGGTCCTCTTCGAGTGTGGCGAGGCCGGAAGCCACTACTCCGAGGAGCCCTGGTTCGGGCACTCCCTCAAGGAGGCCCCTCGCCCCAAGGAGGCCGCCCTCGACGAAGCGGCCGAACGCTTCCGCGCCGCCCGCTTCGTCAGGCCCTCACAAGACCGACCCGTAGACGTCGCCGCCATCCGGCGCCGCGTGAGGGAGCAGGTCCTCGTGCGCGCCGCGGTGCGGGCGGCTTTCGAGGTCGACCCGGACGACGGCGCGGCGACCTACCGCGCCGTGGTGGTCGCCCTCGCCGTAGCGCGGATCTTCTCCCGCGTGATGGTCTGGCGGGCGTTGGCCGCCGAGAGGCCCTGGGGCTCCAAGGCCGAGCGTAGCAGGATGGAGAAGGCCGGCGCGCGGCTGCGCCGGGAGATCGTCGCCGGTCGCAAGGCCCGGGGAGGGGGGCCGGCCGAGGTCACGCCTGCCGCCGAGCTCGATGCCGAGCTGCTCGCCGACGAAGCCGCAAGCTTCACCTCCGACCCGGAGCTCAGACGCTCCGTCGACCGCCGACGCAGGAGCGGCCAGGCAGCCTACGACACCGCACGCGCGGTGTACCTGCAGCGCTGCCCGGAGCTTGCGCACAAGCTCCTGCACCTCCTCAGACGCGACGGCGCCCAGCCCGAGCGCGAGTTCGTTTCCCATCGGCGGGATCTTGCCGCCCACGCCGACTCGCCCGAGGTCGCCGTCCGCGCGGCGCTGCGCACGCTCGCCCAGGCCGGGAAGGTCAGGCGTATCCGCTCGCAGAAGACCGGCGAAGTCTTCCTCGCGGCCACAGAGCCCTTCGACGAGACGGGATACCGACGGTCGCTCAACGGCCTCATCCGCGACCGCAGCTATGGCATCGTCAACCCGTGGGCAGAGAGCGGCGTCGCCGAAGCAGACGGCGAGCCAGACGAGTGGCAGCGGGACTCCGAGGACCTCGAAGCCGGCGAGCTCGACCGGCTCGTCCCCCGGAGGCTGCGCGACACCACCTCCTATGAGCAGCCGCTCCCGGCCGCCGACCTCGTCGCCGAGCCCTCCGCCCAGGAGGAGATCGAGGCGGTAGCCAACGAGGTGGCCTGAAGGACTCGTCCCAAGGCGTCGCCCCAAGGCGTTGCCTGACGCACCAGACAGAGCATCCGAGGGGAGCCGGCCGCGCAGTCGGCTCCCCTTTCGTTTCGGAGAGAGGAGGACAAGCGATGATTACCACCCTGATCTTGGGGGATGGCGCGCAGACGGAGGTGCGTGATCCGCACGCCATCCCCTTCCCCGAAGGACCGCTCTGGGACAGGCTCGGCCACGAGCTCGTCTTCGGCAACGACCCCGAGGACGTCGCCCGGGGGTACGCCGAATCCCCCGAGGAGGTGGCCCGCCTGAGCGACCTGTTCTGGGAGGGCTACGGACGTGCCCGCTGGCTCGCTGAAGCCAGAGAGTACGGCCTCCTTGAGGAGCTCGTCGAGCTGGGTAACGAAGAACTCTACGCGAGGCTCCTCCAGGAGCGCACGCGCCGCGACGATCCGAGCTGAGCCGACCGTCCCACAAGCCACCACACCAAACCCACCTCCCGAAAGGAGCCACACCGTGATTACCGTGGGCGTAGAGCAGAAGAGCGGCACCCTCACCCGGCGACTCACCGTCAGCGCCCCCTCCATAGAGAGGGCAGTCGAGATGGCCGCCTGGGGCGCAGACTCCGCGCGCGTCCTGTTCCCGATAGACGAAGCTGAGTTCTTCGCCCAGCGGGACTACCCCGTCGCCAAGGAGGGCATCGCCTACGAGCTGATGTCCCTCGACGATGTCGAGGCCGCCTACGAGGCCGGACTTCCCGGCTCCTACGTGGCCTACCTGCAGGCGCTCAAGGACGACCTCGGAGAGCAGGGATTCGAGGACTACGCCCTGGAGAACTGCGTCGTCTAGCGCGGCCCACACAACCCGAAAGGAGAGAGTCGCCATGACGGAGACGCTATCCATCGTGAGCCTGGAGGACGCCCTCCGGGCCAAGATGCGCCAGCCCGGCGGGCTCGTGCTCGACCTTACCGCCCGCCTCGATCACGACCCCCGTAACGACGCCTTCGAGGACCTCGCCGAAGGCGTCGTCTACCAGACCGAAGCTGGCCCCTCCGGCGCCCTGCGGTTCCGCAGGCGCTACAAAGGAGAGCCTCGCCATCTGCGCGGCCTGCGGCCTGCACTTCGCGAGCGAGATTTGCTCCGCCATGCACGGCGAAGACGACTGGGACGACGGCGTCATAGACGAGCGCGGTCGGCCCGACGTCTACGACGCCATAACCAACCTGGAGAAGGGCACCCGGAGGTGATCACCTACCCGCGCCCCCGATGACCCGAGACCCGCGAGCCCCAAAGACCCCCATGGAGAAAGGAAAGGCGCATGGATCACGAGCAGCGCAAGATGGAGCTGGTGCGCTGGGCCAGGGAGGTCCAGCTTCCCCCGGAGGGCTACGAGCCCATCCCCGGGCTCGTCAGCAAACGCCAGTTCGGTGTCTGCGTGGCCGAGAACGTCAACGCCACCCCCGGCGAGCGCTACGCCGTCGCGGCCGCCAGGGTGGGCGTCCTCGAAGGCCGCGACACTCCGCTGCCCGGCGAGCCCTTCACCCACTACTTCTCCCGGTCCAACGTCGCCGGGAGGGAGTACGACAGGCTCGTCCAGACGCTCGGCTGAAGCCGACGACGACGCGGAAGAGAAAGGGGGCAGGACGCCGATCTTCCCGCCCCCGGCGCACAAGGAGGAGAGAACGTGGCGAACAAGGAAGGCGGCAAGTGAGTACACAATCTCTCCGAGGTGGATCTTGATAACCGTAGGGCGGTGTGTGCGAATTGCGGACCGGTGATGACCTACCATAATCCGAAACACAATGTAACCCGGTGCCGCGTCGCGTTGAGGGAAGCCCACCTGGCCCGAGACGAGCGGCGCCGCGCCACAGGACGCAACCCGCCCCCATCTATCGAACGGAAGCTGTCGAAGAGGAGAAACTTAAGACATCTCATCGGGGATCGGTGTCAACGCTGCTCCTTCTTGCCCGAACACCCGGTCCAACTCGAAGCCCATCATAAAAACGGGGATCACGGCGACAACCGGCCGGAGAATATAACTACCCTTTGCTGCAACTGCCATCGCCTCGCCCACTACGGATTCGCGTACGGCCTAGCAGTGTAGGTCCCTGGGGAGCGAGGATTCTAAGACTATCCTCGCTCCCTTTTTTTGTCTCTCGCATTAGTCACAAACGTAGCTTGCGGGGTAGAGTTCGCCGGCGGGGTTGCTAGAATGGGGAGGAGGTGGACGAGATCCGTGACATCTTCGCTTCCATAGACGGCGCCCTCCCGGAGAGGCCGTTCGCGAGCTTCACCGGTCCCGGTGGCGACGGCCGCGCCGCGGCGGCGGCCGGCACGCTCGCCCCGCCCGACGGGCGCCACTACGTCGCCTACCTTGAGAGGCCGCCGGACGATCCGGCGTCGGCCGATGCTGTGCCCGTGTCCTACGTGGACGAGGACCTCAGGCTGCACGCCAGGGAAACGTCTTCGGGGATCGACTCCCTGACCGGGTCGGGCTACCGGGTGCGCTACCTGGAGGCTTTCGCGGACCCCTTCAAGGCCGGGGAGACGTATCGGTTCTTCTGGGAGGCGCTCCACCCCCTGCCCGAAGAGCACGACACCGAAGAAGAGCGCGATCGCGACCTGAGGCGCGGCCTGGCCCGCGTGGAGGACCTGATCCTGGCGAGGGCCACGAGCGCGCTCTGCGACGAGGTCCTCCGCGCCGAGGAAGAGGAGTTGGCGGCCCCCGACCCGGAAGCCCGCGCTTTCTGGCAACAGGCCGCGCACTCCGCCCGCGACGAGCTCCTCCGCCTTATACCGGATCCGGAGCGGCGCGAGAGCGACCTCGTCCTCCACCGCTACCGCCGCGCCGCCCTGCGGGCGGACTCCGGCGAGGGCGGCCGGTAGAAACGCCCGGGCAGTTCTCCCCTTTTTTGTAACTATTCAGCCCGCAGGCTTAGAACGAACGGATCGCTCACGAAAACGCTCTCGAGTGCAGCGAGCACGTTCTTGCCCTGCTTGCGCGCTGTCGAAATATAGCCCCGAATCCGGCAAAACATCTCCGCTCCTCTCCTCGTGCGGAAACACCCGGAGATCTTCTGCCTTACCTTTACCATCCTAAGATCCCGCTCGGCCCGGTTGTTGTCGAATGGCACCCTGAAGTCGTGCATGAACCTGAGCACCTCGCGGCGGTGCTTGTCCAGCCGATCCACCAGGTTCTTGCCCTTACTCTGCTTGGGTCTACCCTTCTTGCCCGTCCTTATCGGAGGCGGGTTCGCCGCAAGGCCCGCTTCTAGCAACCGCTGGTAGCGCTTCTCGAACTTCTCTACCCTTTTGGGCTCTAGGCGTGTTCCTCCCCAAGCGGCCTCCTCCCGAACCGACTCCTCGATCTCCGAAAGCAGCGTTTTCATCCGCCCCGCCCACTCCTGTTTGTGCTCTTCCTCCACGAAGGTCAGCTCTCTTAGGTGGTGGGCGTTGCACAAAGCGTGCTCACACCCCTCATACTCACGGTAGGCGCTCAACCCGTCGTGCATCGCCACCCCCGAAAACCGAGGTAGTATCCCTATCTCCTTGGTCGCCTCCACGCCCCGCTTTTCGTGCACGGCGTAATGCGTGAGCTCGTGGGTACTCGCCACGTGCACCCACATCCCCTTACCTTCGACACGCAGCCCCGTCTCGTCGAAGCCACCGACTACCTCCTCCGACCCTCCGAGCAGCCCTTCCTTGATCGCTTCCTCCGTCTCCTCCAACCCCTCAAAGCACCGCTCGACGGCCGAATAGAGTGTCCCCGCCCCCGGCGCCGGCTCCCCGAAGAGATCTTCGAGTAACTCGCTGGCGCGCTCGTAGGGCAACAGCTGGTACTCCATCAGGTACTCCATCAGGTACACCATGAGCGCTTCGATGCGTGGCCCGTAACCTACCCGGGCACTCGCCTCGACGGGAAAGGGCGCCGTGCTAATAGTCCCACACCCCAAGCATCTGTTGCGCTGGGCCCGGTGTTCGGTCACTTCGAGGGCAAGGAGAGCCGGCAAATCCACTACTTGTCTTCGCTCGTAACCCGAAAGTTCGCTGCTCTGCTCAGAAAGCGACCCGCCGCACCCCTCGCACATTTCAGGGCGGTGTAGGAGCACGTGCTCCGGGTTCTCTGCCAAAGAGAGCGTCGTGCCCGGATGGCCCTTCTGCCCACCGGGCTTTTTGCCGCTTTTACCTCTAAGGCTCTTGGGTTTGGGTTTGGCGATGCCGTCGCTAGAGGGTGGCTTGGAGGAGTTGCGGCTGTTCTTGGCGAGTCGGTCTTCGAGTTCGTTGAGCCGCGCCGTGAGCGAGGCGATCATCTTCTGCTGGTCCTCAAGCCGGGCAGAGAGGTCCTCGACGAGATCCACCACGGCATCGACGCCTCGTTCGTATACGGCTACGATGTCTTCACGAGGCATCATGGTGAGTGCATCATATTCCGTCTCCCACCGCCTCCGCAATCGGTAACGTCTTACCCCCGGCCTGAATAGTTACCCTTTTTTACCCAAAACAATGCTTTGTATGCTTGTGCGGCCTCCCGCGTGCCCCGCCTGGGGCGGTGTCGGGGCACGCTCTGAGGAGGAGGTAGCGGGAGTGGGGAAGAGGAGTGGCGGGGTAGGGTCGTCCACGTGAAGAAGGATCCCTTCGACGTGTGGGTCGTCAGGGGCTCGAAGTGGCATGACTAAGCCGCTTAGGCCGGGATGGGGGAGGGGATGCTACCCGAAGGTTTGCGGGGGTGTGCGGTGCCCCGTTCGAGGCCAGATATCCGGACGTGAAGACGTGCTCGCAGCCGTGTCGGCGGGCGGCGCTCAGTAAGAGCAAGACCAAAGACCGGAAAGCCGCGTGTCACCCGGACCGAAAGCACTACGCGAAGGGTCTGTGCAAGACGTGCTACGGCGGCGAGCAATGGCGCAGAGCACGCGCGCTCAGGCCCCCAAGGCGCAGGGTTCGCGTGCCTCCGAAGGTCACGTGCGGCCACGACGATTTGCCGCACAAAGGGGGCGGCCTTTGCGTACGCTGCTACGACAACCAGCACATTAGCCGACGCTGTGCCGACTGCCACCTGGACAGGCCCCACCATGCCAAGGGTTTTTGCGAACCTTGCTACCGCGGCGCTCAAAACCGAGCCAGGGACGCGAGGTTGGCCGGAGGGGTCCGCCACACCCAGGATAAGTGGGGGCTGTTGCTCGCGTCGTACTCTGGGTGCCCACGGTGTAGGCAGGCTTGGGATGAGGTCGGTCCTCCGACCGGGGACCACGTGATTTCCGTACACGACGGCGGAGACGATTCCATTTCGAACTTACAGCCGCTGTGCTGCTCCTGCAACAGCCGGAAGCAGCAACACTCCGAGCGTTTCCCCGTGTATTGAGCAACCCGCCCAGTTCGCTCCAATTTGACTTCTGTAAGTCGGCTATCGGTCTCGTTCCAAATAAGTTCGCCAGCGGCCGCGCAGGCCTCCATGTGAGACCCAGCAGACAATCAGGCACAGACGAAAAAGGGCCGGGCAGCGATCGCTACCGGCCAATCTCCAAGACAGGATCCACGGCCGAGCGAGGCCGGACGATCCATGGGGCAACACCGAGGCCAATGCGGTCCCCCTCGTAGGACGAGGGGACCGCGAAGGCCCCGAACGGTAAACGGCGCGACCGGGCCGCAAGGTTTCGGGCGCGCAACTAGTGGGGGAGAGCCCCCAAGAAAGGAGTTGGCTTATGGTCAGCTTCAACAGGGTAGTGCTCGCGGGCAACCTGACCCGCGACCCCGAGCTTCGGTTCACGAAAGAAGGCGTGCCGGTCGCGAGCTTCGGGCTGGCCGTAAACCGCGTCCGCTCGAAGAACGACGATGTCGACTTCTTCGACATCACCGCCTGGCGCGAGCTCGGCGAGACGGTCACCAACTACAAGAAGAAGGGCGACCCCATCCTCGTCGAAGGACGCCTGCAGTACCGCACTTGGGAGGCCCAGGACGGCTCCAAGAGGAGCAAGGTCGACGTTGTGGCGGACAACGTGCAATTTCTCGGAAGCGGAGCTGGCAAGGGGAACGGCGAGGGCGGAGGCGGCGGCTCCTCGAGCGGCGGCAGCACGAGTCAGGAGCAGGAGATCGACGACGAAAGCTACGAGGACATCCCCTTCTAGGGACCCTTCTAGCTGGACGCCCGCCGCGCCGGGACGAGGATCGTCGGGTACGTCCTCTGGTTCCCGCTCGGGAGGAGGTGATCCGCATCTATCCCGGACGGGATCCTGAACGGAAACCGCGCGGGGAAGGCGAGGGTCGGGCCGAGAGGTTCGGCCCTTTTATGTCTCGCGATAGGTCCGCGCCCCAGATCGGGCCTTGGGCCGGGACTTTGGCGTTCGCGTCGGCCTCCGGCGCGCCACGACGGCCGAAGGCCACCCCTGGCGTCGTGGCGGCCGCGTCGTTCCCGGTCCTCCGGCTCCTTCGGTCGAAGGAGCCGGAGGCCGACGCGAAACGGGGGTTTGGGATGGAAGCGGCGCTTGGGTTAACGCTCGGTGCAGAAGAGAAGGCAAGGGCGTTCGGCGAGTACCTCAAAGACATCGGGCTCCCCGCGGAGCAGGTCCTGGGCGACCTGGGACCGGCGGCCGAGGTCGAGGACGTGATCTCGTTCTTCTACGCGGGGATGCCGGACCGCTTCAAGGGCGGCCACGATGGGACCCGTCCGGATAAACACGAGACGACTCCCCTTCCGGAGGAGCACTGATGCGCCGCCGCGTGGGAGGCAGGCGAGGTACCGCACCGCATGAAGCGCTCGCCCGACGCGCTCGCGTGAGCCCCGCGCCGACCACGACCGAAGGATAGGAGGCGGTGATGGCTAGAGAGAGCGGGAACCCTTCTGGTATTACGACGTGGAAGACGATGACTTCGGGGACGACCTCGCCGACGAGGAACTTGCGGCGCGCGACGAGTTCGGCTTCGACGAGTTCGGGTGGCCTCCCCGAGCGGTGCTGCATGCCGGGCCCGCACTCACCTTCGGAGTGCGTTAGCTTCGAGATGATGGGGGCCCTCTTCGCCGAAGCGGAGCTGGACGCCCCAGGCAAGGAAGGGAATCCCTCTTGATGGCTCTGCTCCTCCTGATGTGCGTCGCCGCGGCTGTTGCGCCCGTCCTGGCCCACGGCTCTCTGCGCCGACGGGCCTTCACTCACGCTGCGACCAGCCTCAAAGCCTTGGCGAGGATCTCCGAGGCGATACGCCTACGGCTCGCGGCGGCGCTCCTCGACCTCGGCAACCACCTGATGCTGTCCGCGGACGAGCGCAAAGCCTTCCGGCTACGTGGGTGGCTCTCCTCTGCGCGGGCGCGCCGCCTCGGGGTTGCTGCCGCGGCCGTCAGGGCGGGTGCCAGGCGGTTCGACGGCGTTACCCTGGAGATCCCGGTCGGCGAGCGCACCCAGGAGGGCAACCCCGGGCGCACGCTCGCCCTCTCCTGCGTCGTCTACGAGCCGCCCGGCCGCGGCGCGGGCGACCCGCTGGAGGACGTACCCTCGCTCTTCTGGCGTGTCGTCAACAGGGCCTCGCCCGGACACCGCGGACCTTCCGTCACGGTCGAGGTCCCCGAGCTCCACCGGGCCCTCATCACTTATCACGCGCGGCCCTTGCATCAGGCGGAGAGCCCCGGAGCCCGCTTCCTCGACGAGGGCGTCCACGACGAAACCTCGGCCTAGAAGGAAGCCTCCGGCTGCCAGAAACCCCTACCCCCACGAGGAGATGCCCCCGGCCCCACCGTCGTCCGGCCCATAACCCCACGAACAGCCGGCCGCCGCCCGTGAAGACCCAACTACTGGGGGTTGAGGATCGCCGCTCCCCCATATAATGCGTATCGAGGAGCGAGCAGATGCGATTGGCCAAAGAACACGAGGTCCTGGAGAGCGTCTTCGTCGAGATGGACCCGGTGCTTGACGGGTTCCGCGGCGTCCTCGTGGAGCTGCTCTGTGTCGGGGAGAGCTACGTGCTCCTGGAGACGGCCGCCGGTACCGGCAATCGCCTCTTGAGGTTCTCTTCGAGGAGCCTGGACTCGACATACGCGCTCTTCGAGGCCGAGCTGCGGCCGTGTGCTTCTCGAAGGCCGTAGCTCGACGACGGCCCGCCACTTCGATAAGAGACCTCCGCAAAGCTTCAACACACGGACGCGCACGCGGTGCGCCGATGGCAGGTCCTCGCCGCAAGCGGTTGCCGCAAGCGGTGCCGTGTTGGCCGACCGGGATCTCTCCCGCGTTCGGATGGGGAGGGCTGCCAGCGCGGCAGGCCGACCCGTCTTGCGCTAAAATGTGTGCCAAAGTTTAGTTGACAGAAACGGGGTCGTGATGATGGAGGCGGCGGGGTCGAAACTGGAGATGACGCCGGGGCGTGCCGTGGAGACGGTGGAGGGGGGACTGGGCCTCGGCAGGGGAGAGATCGCCGGCGCTCTGGGGTCGTCCACAAGGACGGTCGAGAGGTGGCGCGCCGGTCGGACCTACCCGCAGCACGAGGCGAGGGAGCGCCTGGCGGAGCTCGTCGCTTTACGGGTACATCTTGGGGAGACCTTCGACGATCCCGAGTCCGGGCGCGCGTGGCTGCGCTCGGGCAACCCGTACCTCGGGGGACTCACGCCCCTTGAGGTCCTACGCGCCGGCCGGCCGGACCGGGTTCGGGCCGCGCTCGAGGCCCTCGACTCCGGCGTGTTCGTATGAGAACCCTTCAGCTTCCCTAAGCGGCGCCGATGACGGTAGCGGAGGGGTGGGACGCCGCGGCAGCGCTTGCCGCCCGTCCGGTCGTGGCCTGGGAGGGGCACCTCTGGCGCATGCACAAGAGGCGCTACCGGGCTGCCGATCCGGGCGGTGCGCGCCTCGTGTCGAGCCGCTACAACCGCGGGCTCGACAGGTTCCCCGAGGAAGAGGCCTTCGCCGCACTCTACCTGGCCACCGCGCCGGAGATCTGCCTCGGGGAAATCTATCGGCACGTCACGCCCGAGCTGCTGCCGGCCCTCAACGATTTCCGGCTGAGCGAACTCTCCGTGAGACTGCGCCGGATAGCGGACTGCAGCGACCCATCGGCGCTGGGTTTGGCCTCCGAAGATCTCTCGCACGACACCGACTACCGGGCGACGCAGGCCCTCGGGGCGGCGGCCGCCCGCGGCGGCCTTGAGGGCCTCCTGGTGCCTTCGGCGACCGGTCTCGGGGACAACCTCATCCTCCTCCCTCAAAACCTCGGGGCGGGCTCGCGGATAGCGGTCGTCTCCAGCCGCGATCCACGTCTGTATGTCGAGCGCGGCTGAGATACGTGGGTCCGCACCCGATCCCACTTGACCTCGACCACTTTTTTCTGCACGATTTAGGTTATGAGAATGGTAATTCTCGGAACCGAACGAAGGACAGGGGCGTAGGGTGGCCGAGCGAGAATTAGCCGGGGCGACGGAAAGCGTGCCGGGCCCGGATGCGCTCGTCCTCGACGAGCCGTCGGGGAGCGCGCCGGCCATCGTTGCGCTCACCGCCGTTCCGCGCGAGGAACAACCGCGGGATGAGAACCCCATGCTGGCCTACCTGGCCCGGCTCTCGCCCGGCTCCAGACGCACGATGCGCGAGTCCTTGGAGACCATTGCCCGCCTCGCCTCCGCTGGCGAGGTGGGAGCCCTGGATTTCCCTTGGTGGCTGCTCAGGTACCAACACGCCGAGGCAATCCGCGGGAGACTCGCCGAGGGCTACGCCCCGGCCACGGCCAACAAGATGCTCTCGGCCATGAAGGGGGTCCTCAAGTCCTGCTGGCGCCTCGGGCTCATGAGCGCCGACGAGAGGGACAGGGCCTCGGACGTCGAACCCGTGCGCGGCACCCGCCTGCCTCCGGGGCGCTCCATTCCGCGCGGCGAGCTGCGCTCGCTGTTCGAGGCCTGCGCCGCCGAGGCCAACGACCCGAGGCTGAGGGCAAGGGGCGTCAGGGACGCCGCGATGCTGGCGCTGCTTTACGTCGGGGGCCTGAGGAGGACCGAACTCGCCTCCTTGAGGCTCTCAGACTACGACGCAGAGGAGAGGTCGGTGCGCATACGAGGCAAGGGCAACAAGGAGAGGCGGGTCTATGCCGAGGGCGGCGCCGAGCTTCTCCTCGCACATTGGCTTGAGCTGAGGGGCGAGGGCGAATCCGAAGAGCCGCTCTTCTTGCCCGTGAGGAAGGACGGCCTAGTGCAGCGCCTCGATCCCCATGGAGAGAAGAAGTCCTCCCTCTCGGACCAGACTGTCTACAAGGTAGTTAAGAGGCGCTACAGGGAGGCAGAGATAAAGGAGGTCTCCCCCCACGACTTCCGCAAGACCTTCGTGGGCGATCTCCTCGACGCCATAGGCGACCTCTCTACGGTGCAGAAGCTCGCGGGCCACTCAGACCCGGCGACCACCGCCCGCTACGACCGGCGCGGCGAGAGGGCGATGCGGGAGGCGGCGAGCCACCTCCACGTCCCCCACTTCGGCGATTAACCTTAGAAAACCGGAGTATCTCACCCCTAGGAACCTTCGCCGTGCCGCTCACAGACCTACCTCGCGCGAGCAAAACGACATAGTATGCAAAATTGGGCGAGGTTTGCCCGCCGCCCTCCCGCGAACCTCCCGTGTCCAGGCTTCTCCGAGGTTGGCGTGAGGTTAGCGCCGTGGCGGCAGCGGCGGGGTCCCCAAGATGGCACGATCCCCGATGCGGAGGGGCATTTTAGCCTCTAGCCCCGGTCGGCGTGCAGCTCCCGCACCTGGCGGTCAACCTCGTCGAGGGCCTCGCCAATCTTGGCCTCCAGGCGCGCCCTGCGGTGGTAGGCGAGGTTGCGCGAGAGCCCCCTCGCCTCTTCGAGAAGCACGCGCATGTTCTGCAGCTCCGACAGTTGGGACTCCGCCATCTGTCCGCTCGTGCCCCGTTTCGGTCCCTCGCTCATCTGAGGATTCTACTGCGCATGTTGTGTTTTCCGAACTTTCGCTTTCCGCCCTTCTGCGAAGTTGAACTTGGACCGTGAGTAGCAACGGAGCGAGAAAGTACGCTAAGGATTGAGCATAGCAACCTTGGGAACGAACGGAGAAATTCTCCGCCTCCACCCCGCCAGAGAATATGCGCCCACGTGGGAGTTTATTCAGTCCGAGTTACGAGCGCTATCAAGG
>Ga0136615_10000722_pt1 | contig 15416 bp, 11 predicted proteins | sample AntDrymUQ2882206_2_FD_106647 | JGI IMG/M metagenome (GOLD analysis project Ga0136615, IMG submission 106647) | Polar desert sand microbial communities from Dry Valleys, Antarctica - metaG UQ288 (22.06) | ecosystem: Environmental > Terrestrial > Soil > Desert | place: Antarctica: Dry Valley...
GAGTCGAGGGGAGCGGGCGTACGACATCTACAGCCGGCTCCTCAAGGAGCGCATCATCTTCCTGGGCGATGCGATCGAGGACCACATGGCCAACCTCATCATCGCGCAGCTGCTGCACCTCGAGGCCGAGGACCCCGACCGAGACATCAGCCTCTACATCAACTCGCCAGGCGGGGTGGTCACGGCCGGACTGGCCATCTACGACACGATGCAGTACCTGCGCGCACCCGTCAGCACCATCTGCATCGGCATGGCCGCTTCCATGGCCGCGGTCCTGCTGGCGGCGGGAGCCAAGGGCAAGCGCTACGCACTGCCCAATAGCCGGATCATGATCCACCAGGGCTCGGGCGGCTTCCGGGGCAATACACCCGACATCCTCATCCAGGTGCGGGAATTGGAGGAGCTCATCAACGCCAATCACCGCATCCTCGCCCGCCACACCGGGCAACCCGTGGAGAAGATCGTCAAGGACACGGAACGCGACTACTTCATGGCGCCGAAAGAGGCCAAGGACTACGGCATCATCGACGAGGTGTACGCGGAGCGCGATCAGTCGCTCATCAGCGAGGCCAAGAAGGAAGGCGGCCTGGCCGGCGAGGGCGCCGCTGCCCATGAGGGCGAGGACGTAGGGCCCGAAACCGCCAAGTCCTCACCGGAGAAGAGCGGGCGCGGGTGAGGCACACCACGGGGCGCGCACCGGTGCATCATGAGCACGTGACCACGCCTGGTCTCGTGACACCGAGCGGGCGGACCGCGCGGGTCGCCTGGTAGGAACCAAGAGGACCGGCGCGATGTCGACCACGACAGGCAGCAAGACGCCCAAGGTCCCGTACCGCTGCAGCTTCTGTGGCAAGAGCCAGGAGCAGGTACGGAAGCTCATCGCTGGCCAAAGCGTGTATATCTGCGACGAGTGCATCAACCTCTGCCAGGAGATCATCGAAGAGGAGATGCTGGAGACCCCGCGCGCCAAGCCGCAGGTCGCCAAGCTGCCCAACCCTCGCCACATCAAGGAGTCACTGGACAGCTACGTCATCAGCCAGGATCGCGCCAAACGCGTGCTGTCAGTAGCCGTCTACAACCACTACAAGCGGGTCAACGCCGGCAACCTCGTCGACGATGTCGAGCTCCAGAAGTCGAACGTCCTGTTGGTGGGACCGACCGGCTCCGGGAAGACGCTCCTGGCCCAGACATTGGCCAAGGTCCTGGACGTGCCCTTCTGCATCGCCGACGCGACCTCCCTGACCGAGGCGGGATACGTCGGTGAGGATGTCGAGAACATCTTGCTGCGGCTCATCCAGGCGGCCGACTTCGACGTCGCGCGAGCGCAGCGCGGCATCATCTATATCGACGAGATCGACAAGATCGCGCGCAAGGCGGACAACCCGTCCATCACCCGCGACGTCTCCGGCGAGGGCGTCCAGCAGGGGCTCCTCAAGATCCTGGAGGGCACCGTCGCCAACGTGCCGCCGCAGGGCGGTCGCAAGCACCCGCATCAGGACTTCATCCAGATCGACACCACGAACGTCCTGTTCATCTGCGGTGGCGCGTTCGAAGGGCTGGAGAAGATCGTCGAGGAACGCGTCGGGAAGCGCACCATCGGCTTCGGGTCGGAGGCGCAGACGGTCAAGGCGGATCGCGAGCGCATCCTGGAGCACCTGATGCCTGAGGACCTGCTCAAGTTCGGCCTCATCCCGGAGTTCGTCGGCCGGCTGCCGGTCACGGTGACCCTCTCGGCGCTCTCGCGCGACGACCTGATGCTCGTCCTGACCGAGCCCAAGAACGCGGTCACCCGGCAGTTCCAGAAGTTCCTGCAGCTTGACAAGGTCGACCTGGTCTTCACGCCGGGCGCCATCGAGGCCGCTGCGGAACTGGCTTTGGGCCGCAAGACGGGCGCTCGGGCGCTGCGCTCCATCGTGGAGGAGTCGCTGCTCGACGTGATGTACGACATCCCCGAACGCACCGATGTCCGCAAATGCATCATCACCGAGGAGACCATCCGCGAAGGCCGCGCGCCGCTGCTGCTGACCAAGGCGGAGATCGAGCGCGGCGTCGACGAGACCAACTACGGAGAACTGCTGGAGCGCGGCGCGTAGGATCTGAGCGCGGTGAGCGGCTGCTTGGCAGCTGGACCGCGGTACTGCGATCCAGCGCTACGGGAGTATGCCGCGGCGCCCGGCCTCGGGATGGCTCGATTCGGCGGCGACCGAGGACTGTCTCGAGGCTACTGGTGCTGCCTGATGACCGGACCGTCAGGCGGATCGTGACCCGACACAACGCCACGTTCGGCAGCATCTACCCCGCCCGGAGCCGGGAGGTTCGCGCTTGGCTTCGCCGACCGGATGGTCCGCTCCGCGGCATATGGTTCGTGTCCGGAGCCGATCTTGCCGGTGAGGGCTGAAGGCCGATCGCGAGCGGTGCTCGGCCGGCGGCCGAGTCCCTTGCCAGCGGCCGGGATCCACGGCCCAGCGCGAGGCTCCGCGCCGGCTAAGCCGCGCCACCGAAGAGCCCCAGCACCGGGCTGCGCATCTGGTGAACGACCTCGATGGGAGCCGGGATGTCGTTGCGTAGCGGCCCACGGGAACTCCGTAGAAGCCGATGACGCCGGTCGCCGCCAGGTGCGCTTCGGCACCGGAGAGGAACGCCAGCCGCCCACCGAAGCAGAAGCCCAGCACGAAGAGCGTCCGCACCTTCCGCTCGCTCCGCAACCAGGCTGCGCCTTCCAGCGTGTCGGCCCGCAACCCGTCCCAGGTCGTCTGCGCTACATGGGCGGCATGCTCGAAGCCTTCCTCGCGTTTGCCGACCCCGGCGGTCCGCCCGAAGTAGTCGATGGCCAGAGCGTCGATGCTGGTCTCCGCGAAACGAAGCGCCAGCTCCTCGTTGAAGGGACTCAAGCCGCGGACATCGGGCAGGATCAGCACGCCGTGACCGCTGGGCGCCGAGGCCGTCGCGTGATACGCCGCGAAGGGGGACCCATCGGCGGCGACCAGCCCAAGGTCGCCTCCATCAACGGCTGCGCCGGCGACGGGCGCGATCGGTGGACGCGAGTCATAGGCGAAACACATGGGCGCAGCTCCGTGCAGGGGTTCCGCGGGGCGTCCATTCTGCGATAGACTGCGCCGCCTACGGCGAAGACCGAGAAGAGTAGTTTCCCCACCGGCCGCAAGAGAGCGCGGGTCCTGGCTGCGAACCTGCGTGGGCACGACGGGAGTGAAGGTCGCTCGTGAGCCGTGGCGGTCCCGGCGTCCGATAGCGCGCCGTGAGGGCCCCCGCGCCGACGGTGACCGCGATGTGCGGCCGCCAGCGGGAGCCGAACCAGCAGGTGGTACCACGACCCCGTTCGTCCGCTGGACGAGCGGGCGTTTTCGTTTCAGGGGCCCGATACCGTGACCGATCAGCGACCCATCACAGACGACTCTGCGGCCGAGATGGCCAAGACCTACCGGCCGGCTGACATCGAGCCGCGCGTCCAGGCACGCTGGCTGGCGGCTGACGTCTTCGCTCCGGACGGTGTCGGATCGCGGGCCGATCAGGCCAAACAGCCCTTCGTCATCATCCAGCCACCGCCCAATGTGACCGGCGCCCTTCACCTGGGCCACGCGGCACGGGGCACGGTCGAGGACCTGATGGTCCGGCGCGCGCGCATGCAGTGCCGTCCCACACTCTGGCTGCCGGGCGTGGACCATGCCTCCATCGCCGCTCAATTCGTGCTCGATGGCGTGCTCGCCGCGGAGGGCGAGAGCCGCCACTCACTGGGCCGGGAGCGCTACCTGGAGCGCATGTGGCGCTTCATGGAGGAGACGCGCAGCGTCATCCGCGACCAGCAACGGCGCCTGGGTCTCTCGGCAGACTGGTCGCGCGAGCGGTTCACCATGGACGAGGAGTCGGCGCAGGCGGTGCGCACCAGCTTCAAGCAGCTGCACGACGACGGCCTGGCCTATCGCGGCGAGAAGCTCATCAACTGGTGTCCCGGCTGCCGTACCAGTCTCTCCGACCTGGAAGTCATCGCGACGCCGGAGAGCGGCACGCTCTGGTCGGTGCGCTACCACCTCGTGGCGCGGGAAGACGCAACGACGGTCACCGACGATGAGCCCGGCCCGCCCGAGACGATCACCGTGGCGACCACACGCCCCGAGACGATCCTGGGCGACACCGCGGTCGCGGTGCACCCCGACGATGAACGATATCGATCGCTCGTCGGCCGGCGCGTGCGCCTCCCCTTCGTGGATCGCATCGTGCCCATCGTCGCCGACGAGATGGTCGACCGCGCCTTCGGTACTGGCGCCGTCAAGATCACCCCAGGGCACGACCAAGCCGACTTCGAGACCGCCCAGCGGCACGACCTGTCTGTCCTGGACGTGATGGACGACGACGGGTCGATCAACGCGCTGGGCGGCCCGTTCGCAGGACTCTCCGGGACGGACGCCCGCCAGCGCATGGTGGCTCAGCTGGAGGCGAGTGGCGACCTCGTTGCGACGACGCCGCACGAGATGGTCATCGGACGCTGCCAGCGCTCGGACGACATCGTCGAGCCGCGCATCAAGGTCCAATGGTTCCTGGACATGAAGCCCATGGCCGCGCGCGCCATGGCCGCGGTGCGCAGCGGGCGGACGCGCATCGTGCCCAAGCGCTACGAGAAGGTCTTCTTCGACTGGCTAGAGAACATCCGCGACTGGAACGTCAGCCGCCAGCTCTGGTGGGGCCACCGCATCCCGGCCTGGTACTGCCCCGACCATCACGTCACGGTGAGCGACAAGCCGGCAGGCCCGGACTCGTGCGGCACGTGCCAGCGGCCGGCCGGTGAGCTGCGTCAGGACGAGGACATCTTCGACACGTGGTACAGCAGTGGGTTGTGGCCCTTCTCGACACTGGGCTGGCCCGAAGCCACCGAAGATATGCGCCGCTACTACCCGGGCACGGTCATGGAGACGGGCTACGACATCCTCTTCTTCTGGGTCGCCCGGATGATGATGCTGGGCGAGTGGCTGACCGCTCGCAAGCCGTTCGAGACGGTCCTCCTATCCGGTCTGCTGCGCGATCCGTATGGCAAGAAGATGTCCAAGACGAGGGGCAACGTCATCGACCCGCTGGGTGTCATCGATGAGCTGGGAGCCGACGCCCTCCGGTTCGCCCTGGTGCATGGCAGCGCCCCGGGTTCCGACCAGCGGCTCGGTCGGAGCCAGCTGGAGGGTGCACGGAACTTCGGCAACAAGCTCTGGAACGCGGCTCGCTTCGTGCTCGGCTCGCGTCCGGAGGGAGTCCCCGACGGGCCCCTCGACCTGCCCGTCGGTGGCTATCTCGGGCCCGCTGAGCACTGGATCCTGGCGCGTTGCGCTCGAACGGTGGAGGAGGTCGAGCAGGCCTACACCACCTTCGCCTTCGGGGAGGCGGCACGGCTGCTGCACGATGCCATCTGGAACGATTACTGCGACTGGTACCTGGAGTTCGCCAAGGTGCGGCTCGCTGCCGAGGACCCTCCGCGACAGGCAGCGACCTGGGCGGTCCTGACCTGGGTCCTGGACCGCTATCTCCGTCTCCTTCATCCCATCATGCCTCACCTGACAGAGGAGATCTGGGGCCGCCTGCCGTCATTCCCGCATGAGGGGGAGCTGCTCATCGTGGCGGCCTGGCCGGACGCGGCCCGCGAGAAGGCGCTCGCCGACCAGGCGCAAGCGCGCGGCGTGGACGGACTCATCGAGCTGGTGAGCGGCATCCGCAACGCTCGTGCTGAGGCGAGGATCGATCCCGCAGCCTGGCTGCCGGCAGCGCTGCACATCACGGACGTCGATACAGCGTCCGCCTACCATCGATCGGCCGCGGCCGTGGAGCGTTTGGCGCGCATCCGGCCGCGACTGGTCACCGACCAGGCCGATCTGGAGGTGGGGGAGGGGGCGCTGACCGTGCTCATCCGCGGCGGCGAGGCTCGCCTTGCGCGAGGAGGTTCCGACCCGACGCTGGAACGCGAGCGATTGTCGAAGGAACTGGCTGAAGCCGAGCGGATGCTGGCTGAGACGGAGGCGCGCCTGACCAACGAGAGCTTCGTCAAGCGAGCGCCGGGCCCCATCGTGCAGGCCGCTCGTGACCGGCTCATCGAACTCGAGGCGCGCGTCGAGCGACTGCGCGCCCGCCTGAGTGCCTGATCACCGGTGATGACAGGGTAGGATTCCCCGGGCGGGTGCCGTTCCCCGCGCGACTGACCATATAGGTGAGGCCGGTGCCCCTCGATTTCCTCAAACGCCGAGGCGACAAGTCTCCCTGCGATGCCGCTGTGGCGCCCGCCCCCTTGCCCGAGGATCTCGAGGCGGAGGAGCACTGCGCGCACTGTGGCTTCGCATCGGCTCACGGGCGCGCCTTCTACTGTCCTCGCTGCGGTATGCGCATGGTGCGGGGCTGATCGGCGGCCGTGCCCACGTACGAGTACGTCTGCCTTTCCTGCGCTCGCCGCCTCGATGTCCTGCACGGGATCCATGTCCCGGGACCCACCACCTGTCAGGTCTGTGGCGGTACGTTGCGCAAGGCGATATCCGCAGCGGCTGTGGTCTTCAAGGGCTCGGGTTGGGCCAAGAAGGATGCCGCGCGGGCCGCTGCACGACCCGCCTCGGGCGAGGCTAAGACGGACGGGGCAGCAACGGACGCTGATGGCAAGAAGGAAGCCGAGCCGGGCGCTGCCAAGGACGGGCCCGATGGTGCGGAGGCTCCCGGAGGGTCAGGAGAGGGTCGCTCGACCGCCGACCGCAAGGCCTCTCCCCAGAAGCCCGCCAAGCCGGACAGTGGCGCTTCGAGCGGGAGCGCGCCGGCGAAGCGGTCGAACCAGAAGGGATCGCCCAACGCCGGCTCGGAGGACTGACCATGCGCATCGTGGACCGGCCGGATGAGTGACCCCTCCCTGCGTGGGAAACCGGCAGAGCCACCGCCGCTCAGCGTCATGGATCGGCTGGGGGTCGTCAAGCGGCGCGTGCTGCGGGATCGCCGCGTGGCCGAGATCCAGGCCGTCATGACGGCCGTGGGCGAAGCAAGCGGCGGGCTGCTTGCCGCCGGACTCGCCTTCAATGCGCTGTTCGCGATCATCCCGGCGCTCCTCTTCATGATCGGCCTGCTCGGCTTCCTCATGGGCGATCCGGCGCGCGCGCAGGAGATCGTCGAGTCTCTGGTGGACCGCGTGCCGGCGGTGGCCGACTTCGCCGATGCGATCCTCGATCAGTTGGTGGCCGGCCGCGGCGCGTTCTCCGTCGTGGGCATCATCGGCGTGGCCTGGGGTGCTAGCGGGTTCTACGGCTCTCTGGACGAGGCCATGCGCCGCCTCTTCCCGGGCGGGGCGCCGCGCAGCATCGTCGAGCAGCGGATCCGGGGCGTGGTGGCCGTCTTCGGTCTCGTCGGTGCCGCGCTGGCAGCAGTCACGGCCACCAGCGTGGTCTCGCTGCTCGACGCGGTGCTGGTCCTTCCTGAGGGCATCGAGTCCGTGCGCTTGATCAGCACCCTTCTCATGATCGGCGTCTTTATCCTGGTCGTGCTCTTCACGTACCTGGTGGTGCCGACCTCGGGCCCCCCGTTCCGGTCGGCGCTGCTTCCCGCGCTGCTGGCCGGAACGGGCATCGGACTGACCACCGCCCTATTCAGTGTGCTGGCACCGTTCCTAGTGGGACGGCTTTCCGGATTGGGCCTCCTGGCCACGGTCTTCGGCGCCCTCGTGTGGCTGCGTCTGGTGTTCCAGATGCTCATCTTTGGGGCCGGCTGGGCGCGCGTCCGGAGAGATAGAGCGCGGCGCAAGGTAACGATGCCGACCCTCGATCCCGACTGACGACCGACGGACGTCAGTCCTGGGCGGTACCGCATCATCGACAGAACCGCGCTTGGGCAGATAGTGGCAGGCCACAGCTGCCGCACGGACGAAAGCTTGACGTGGTTGCCGGCACGCCGGCCGCGATGCCCCTCGAGCCACCCAACGTCCTGGCCAGGAGAGATGCGATGGGTCGCTGCGCCTGCGCGGCGGCGGGCGGCGAAGGAGGCGAGGCTCGATACACGGGCGCCATGGGTGGCCACACGGTAGGCGTCGGGGGATCGCCGTCGGGAGCCGTGATGCTCCAGGGCGCCGGGAGAGCGGTGTGCGCCGGGAGAGAGGTGGGCGCCGGGCGAGCGGTCGGCTCGGGCTCGACCGCCACCATCGGCTCGGGCTCGCGCTCGGGCTCGACCGCCCCCATCGGCTCAGCTTCGGGCTCCGGCTGGACCGGCGAAAGCCGAGGCTCATCGAAGAGGGTCGCCCACTCCTCGAGCGGCTCGGCGTAAAGCTGGTCGCTGCCGACCGGTGTCGCGCCGAGCAGCAGCTGGTTCCAGGCCGCGGCCAGCGCGGCGTCGGACTCGGACCCTGGAATCGGTGGGGCCTCAGCCAAGTCCGGTCGCTCTTCGTGAGGCGGCTGCGCAGCGCTCTCCATGACTTGGGCGTTGGCCGTCATGACCTCTGCGATGTCGGCCGCCGGCCAGGTGTCGGGACCTAGTCTGGCGCGCTCCATCAGGCGCTCGCTCTCGGCTGCCTCGACCTCCTCGACCTGGGGCGGGCGGGCGGGAGGCGCATCGGGGAAGGGCGTGCAGCTGGCACAGGACCCGGCCTTGTCATTCCAGCACGGTGGACAGGTGTATTGGCGGCATCCAAGACAAAAGCGGAAGACGGTTAGAAACTGATCCAGGGCCGTGACGGCAGGCTCGGTCTCACTCACCGCGCGTGCACCGCGAAGCACGTTGAGGCCGAGGCCTCGCCGCTTCTTCTCGACGAGGGGGACCTCGAGATCGTAGCGCGTCCCGCATCGTTCGCAGAACGACTTGGTCACCGACTCGATCATGCGCCGCTAACCACCTCCGACCGCGCCAGACCGGCGCGTAGAGCAGAGGCTAGGCGTGAACCACCGCCGCGTCACGCGGGAGAACCGTACTGGTACCTAGGGACCATGGTCCCTAGGACGGGTCACGAGGAGCCGGCGCCGGAGTACCGCTGAACCTCTGCTACAGTCCGGCGCACGATGACCCGTCCCCTCGTGGCGATCGAGCGGTTCTTCGAACGGCTCTTCGAACGGCCGGCGACGCGCCTCTTCAATCCTCGCCTGCAGCCGGTCCAGCTTCAGCGCCGCTTGGAGCGCGCCATGGAGTCCGAGCGGCGCATCAGCCACGACCGCACCTACGTGCCCGATCGCTACCGGATCGCACTCAATCCACGCGACTTCGGCCACTTCGAGGGGTATCGGTCGACGCTCGAATCAGACCTGTCCGAGGCGCTCCTGAAGCGCGCGCGCCAGCGGGGATACACGCTTCTGGCACGTCCACGGATCTGGCTCGAACCTACCGACGAGGTGCGCGCGGGCGACATCACCGTGCTGGCCGATGTCCTCGACCCGGCCGCGCTGACGGCGGCTGCCTCGGGGCTCCGCCGGGTCGAAGGGGATGGTCCGCGCCCGCCTCGCTCGCCTGAACCGCCCCTACCACCAACGCGTGCGGCGCCTCCGTCGGGCCGTCCCTTCGAGTCGAACGCCACGCTGGCCTACCAGGTGCCGGCCAACGCCGCGCCAGCCGCCATCATCGAGATCGCGGGGCCTGGCATGGCGCCGCAGAGGGTCGCCTTTCGCGGCGGTACGCTGCGGGTGGGTCGCGGTCCTGAGAACGACATCGTTCTGTCTGATGAACGGGTCTCACGACAGCATGGCACTTTCACGACGCGACAGGGGGCGTTCATCTACACCGACGGGGGCAGCACCAACGGATCGTTCGTCAACGGGTCGCTGATCAGCGAGATCGCGCTGGGCAGCGGCGATGTGGTCCGCCTGGGTAGCACCACCCTCACGATCCATCCCGACCGCTAGCGCTCGGGACGCCCGATGGACGCCTTCACCCTCACGCTCTGGATCGTGCGCATCACCTTCGTGATCCTGCTCTACCTGTTCTTCGCCGCGCTGTTGCGCGCCCTCTGGCGAGACCTGCGCACGACGGTGGCGACGGCGGGCCGTTCCCTGGGTCGCCTGGTCGTGGTGACCTCGCCGGAGGGCAGACCGCCGGCCGGCGCGTCCATCCCCCTGGATGCCATCACCTCGCTGGGCCGGGACGTCAACAACTCGATCACGATCGAGGACTCGTTCGTGTCCGCTGAGCATGCCGTGCTCACCTTCCGCGGCCGGGCCTGGTATCTGGAGGATCGCGGCAGCACCAACGGCACGTATGTCAACGGGCAGCGCGTGGCAGGCGTCGTTCCACTGGGCTACGGCGATGAGTTGCAGTTCGGCCAGGTCCGGCTCCGCCTGGAGCGCGTCCCCGCATGATGGCGACTCTCTATCGGGCGGGTATACGTCCGCGTCTTCGATACCAGGAGACGATGCTGCTGGCGCTGATGGGCGTGGCCCTCTTCGCGGGCTGGGTAAGTCTCGCCTCGCAGCAGGCTGGGCGGATGACCATCGGTGACCCGGCCATCCCGGTCATCTACGTGGGCATCCTGTTCGCCATCCACCTCGCGTTCGTGCTGACCGGCCGTCGCATGGACCAGGTGCTGCTACCGGTCACGGGCATGCTCGGCTCTCTCTCCCTGCTCCTCATGGCACGGTTGCCTCAGGGTCTGGCCGGACTGTCGCTGGGCGGCCTCGATCTGGGGTTGGCGCCGCTCCAGTTGCTGTGGCTCTCCCTTGCGCTCGCCGTCCTGGCGATCCTGGCGGTCGCGGTCCGAAACGACAACTGGTTGCGCGAGTACAAGTACACCTGGGCCGCGGTAGGGATCGGCCTGCTGCTGCTCGTGTTCGTGTTGCCCCCGGCCGGCGCCGAGCGGATCGATGCGCCGCGGCTGTCGCTCCGGATCGGACCCATCACCGGGCAACCATCGGAACTGTTGAAGGTCATCCTTGTCGTCTTCCTGGCGGGCTACCTGGCGGAGAACCGCACGTTGCTCGCCCGCACCAGTACCAGGGTCGGTCCCGTCTCACTGCCGCCCGTGCCCTACCTCCTGCCCATGCTGGCCATGTGGGGCGTGGCGCTGGCCGTGGTCATCGTGCAGCGCGACCTGGGCGCGGCGCTGCTCTTCTTCACGGTCTTCCTGACGCTGCTCTACGCGGCCACCAGGCGTTTCGCCTACGTGGTGCTGGGCATGGCCATGTTCCTTGCCGGGGCCGCCGTCCTCTATCAGCTCTTTCCCCTCGTACGGATCCGGGTCGACGTATGGCTCGACCCGTGGTCCGACCCGCTGGACACCGGCTTCCAGATCATCCACGCGCTGTACGCCTTCGGTCGCGGGGGGATCCTGGGCACGGGCATGGGCGCGGGGCTGCCGGCCGTGGGCGACACGCCGGGCGACCTCCCGGCTATCCACACCGACTTCGTCTACGCCGCACTGGGAGAGGAGCTGGGCATGCTCGGTGCGCTGGCCATCGTGGCGCTCTACGCCATCATCGCCGAGCGCGGGCTGCGCATCGCGGCGCGTGCCGCGGACGACTTCCGGGCCCTGCTCGCCACGGGGCTGACGTTGGTCATCGTGATCCAAGCGGCACTGATCATCGGCGGCAACCTCAAGCTGGTTCCGCTGACGGGCATCACCCTGCCCTTCATCTCCTACGGTGGTTCCTCGCTGCTGGCCAATGCCATCGTCATCGGGCTGCTGCTGGCCCTGAGTGACCGGGGGGTGGAGCCGCCGCCGCCGCCCTCTGGACCTCGACGCTTCCACCTTCCGCTCCGGTCCACGGCATGACGAGCGGAGGGGGTATCGTCGGCGGCGAGGGTGCGGGCGAAGGGGGTGTCGCCCCCAGCATCGGTTCAGCGTTGCTGCGGGTGGGACTGGCCCTGGCCCTGATCTTCGGGGGCATCGGCGCCGGCCTCGGGTACTGGCAGGTCGTCCAAGCACAGGAACTCTCGAGCGATCCAGGCAACCCACTGGTCCAGGCGGCGGTCCGCAACGCTCCGCGAGGCCGCATCCTTGACGCGAGCGGGGAGGTCGTGGCGTTCAACGAACGCGGCGGAAACGGCGAGCGGCTGCGCCGTTACCCGTACCCGGCCATGACCCCCGTGCTCGGCTATCAGAGTCTGCGCTTCGGAACGTCGGGCCTGGAGCGCGCCTTCGACGCCGAGCTCACGGGACTCAAGCCGCTAGGCCCGGGCCGCGACATGATGCGCAAGTTCCTGACCGATCCCTACGATCCCAGCGACCTCCATCTCTCGATCGACGTTCGGCTGCAGGCCGCCGCCGCGTCGGCATTGGGCGGCGACCGCGGCTCGGTGGTGGCCATCGAGCCGGCCACGGGGCGCGTCCTCGCTCTCGTCTCCAACCCGACCTTCGACGCCAACCGCCTGGTCGATCCGGCCGGCGGCCAGGCTTACTTGGAGTCGCTGCGCGGCGAGCGCTCTACGCCACTGCTCAACCGGGCCACCCAGGGGCTCTTCGTGCCCGGCTCCGTCTTCAAGATCGTGACCGCCACCGCGGCCCTGGGCTCCGGGACGATCGATCCCGCGACGACCTATCCCACGGACGAGGAGTATGAGACGGGATTCCTGGTGGAAGGCTTCACCATCAGGGACTCGCCCCGCTCGTTCCAGCGAGACCGACCCCTCGACTTCTTCGAGGCCACCGAGGTCTCCAGCAACATCTGGTTCGCACATGCCGCCCTGGACACGGGTGCGGACGAGCTGCTGGCCTGGTCGGAACGCTTCGGCTTCGGAGCGGCCCTCGACTTCGACCTGCCCACGGCCGCCAGCCAGGTCACCGGTGGCGACGGACCGCTGTCGGGCTTCACCGATCGTGTGGAGCTGGCCAATGCCGCCTACGGACAGGGTGAGACGCTGGTCACGCCGCTCCAGATGGCGCTGGTGGCGGCCTGCGTGGCCAACGACGGCGTGATGATGCGGCCGCACCTGGTGGATCGGCTGGAGTCGGAAGATGGGCGGGTGCAGACAGTCGGCTCGTCCGAACTTCGTACGGTCATGGGCGCGCCTGACGCCGAGGACATCACGCAGGCCATGGTCCTGGCCGTGGAGGGCGAGTTCGGCCAGGTGTTTGCCGGTAGCGCCAAGGTGCAAGACGCGACCACGGCCGGCAAGAGTGGCAGCGCCCAAGTGGGCGAGACGGGACGGCCGCACTCCTGGTTCATCGGCTTCGCCCCCGCCGAGGAGCCGCGTATCGCCATCGCGGTCATCGTGGAGCGCACCGGGTTCGGCTCGGAGGTCGCGGTGCCCATGGCGGGCGACCTCATGTCTCTTTATCTGGACAGCGCCGAATGATCTGGGGCTGGCTGGCCGCATCGGCCAGGGCCCACCGCCCCTAGACACTTCTGACAACCGGATCCAGACTCCCGACGTACCATCCTCCGACCGGCGCTGCGTCATGAGCCCAGACGACCCAGCGATCAACGCTCAGGTACGGCAGCGAGGAACCACCACATTGTCCAAGATCCAGGAGTCCGGCGAGAAGGTCGCCGCCAACGTGGAGCGCGTCATCGTGGGCAAGCACCACGAGGTGCGGTTGGCGCTGGTGGCCCTGCTCTGCCAGGGTCATCTGCTCATCGAGGACGTGCCCGGCACGGGTAAGACGGTGCTGGCCAAGGCCATCGCGCGCAGCCTCGGCTGCAGCTTCCGGCGCATCCAGTTCACGCCGGACCTGCTGCCCACGGACGTGACCGGCCTCTCCATCTTCAGTCAGAAGACCCAGGAGTTCGAGTTCCGGCCGGGTCCCATCATGGCCCAGATCGTGCTGGCCGACGAGATCAACCGGGCCACGCCCAAGACCCAGTCAGCCCTCCTGGAGTCGATGGAGGAGCGGCACATGACGGTGGACGGCGTGACCTACCCCATGCCCGAGCCGTTCATGGTCATCGCCACCCAGAATCCTATCGAGTACGAGGGCACCTTCGCGCTGCCCGAGGCCCAGCTCGATCGCTTCATGCTGCGCATCCGGCTGGGCTATCCCCAGCCGCTGGAAGAGATCGTCATCCTCGATGAGCAGAAGCGCGAGCATCCCCTGGAGGATGTGGGCGAGGTGGCCAGCGCGGATGAGCTGCGCGAGATGCAGACGGGCATCCGCCAGGTCTACGTGGACCCCACCATCAGCGACTACATCGTCCGCCTGGTGGGCGCCACTCGCTCGCATCCCGACATCTACCTGGGTGCCTCACCGCGCGGATCGCTGGCGCTCTATCGCGCGGGCCAGGCGCTGGCCGCCTTGAGCGGCCGTGACTACGTCATCCCCGATGACATCAAGGCGCTGGCCGAGCCCGCTCTGGCGCACCGGCTGATCATCAAGACATCGGCCTCCATCAGGGACGTCGATCCGGGTGCGCTGGTGCGTGAGCTACTGGGCAGCATCCCCATCGAATCGCGCGTGCCGGCCGGTGAGGCCCGCGTCGCCCGCTCGGTCTGAGCCCGAACGCCGTCCCTGAGGGGGATCGATCAAGATGCTTCGCCGACTCCAGTTCGCCGGTCTGGCGGTCTTCCTGGTCGTGGCGGCTTTCTCCACGGGCGCCGACTTCCTGTTCTTCCTGGTCTACCTGGGCATCCTCGTGGTGGGTGGTGCCTACGTGCTGACCCGCTTCGGCATGGCCGATCTGGAGGCGGGCTACACCCTGGACCGGCCGCATGCCCAAGTGGGTGACACGCTCCGCGCGACCTACACGGTGCGCAATACCAGCCGGTTGCCCAAGCCCTGGCTGGAGGTCCATAACCCGACGGCGCTGCCCGTGCCGTTGCCTGGCCGCGCTCTTGCCCTGGGCTCGCGCTCCGAGCGGTCCTGGGTGGCACGCGTGCGGCTCACGCGCCGCGGCCACTTCCGCATCGAGCCCATGATCATCCGCACGGGCGACCCGTTCGGGCTCTTCGAGTCGTTCGCGTCGGTCGGATCGCCGGCCACGGTCATCGTCTATCCAAGGGTGGAGACGCTGCCTCGCTGGCGGCTACCACCGTCCACGCTGGAGGGCAGCCAGGCCAGCCCGGAGCGGACGCTGCAGACCACCGCCATGGTCACCTCGGTCCGTCCCTACGCGCCTGGCGACTCGTTCAATCGGATCCACTGGAAGAGCAGCGCCCGCCAGCAGGAGCTTCAGGTCAAGGAGTTCGACCTTGAGCAGACCGCCGACGTGTGGCTGTTCCTGGATCTTGACGTGGTCCATCACACCGGCTTGGGAGAGGCCGCCACCATCGAGTCGGCGGTCCGCGTGGCGGCTTCCATCGGCACGCGTGCACTCTCGGAGAACCGTGCGCTGGGCTTCACGGCGGCTGGTGTACGGCGCGCCGTTCTGCCGGGCGACCGCGGCCCGCGTCAGCAACAAAAGTTGCTCCAGTTGCTGGCCGCCGTCGATGGTGACGGATCCATGTCACTGCGCGAACTGCTGATGGAGGGCCTGACCCGCTTGCGCCGCGGCATGACCGCAGTGATCATCACGCCGTCGCTCGATCGTGAATGGGTCAGACCCCTTACC
>Ga0136615_10000724_pt1 | contig 15396 bp, 15 predicted proteins | sample AntDrymUQ2882206_2_FD_106647 | JGI IMG/M metagenome (GOLD analysis project Ga0136615, IMG submission 106647) | Polar desert sand microbial communities from Dry Valleys, Antarctica - metaG UQ288 (22.06) | ecosystem: Environmental > Terrestrial > Soil > Desert | place: Antarctica: Dry Valley...
CAACATGTAGGTCCTTCTTCTCGCCTTCAGGCAACATACTGGGTTTACCACCGCGTCCCCTGCCTTGACGATCATGGATTGCTTCAACTCAACGACACGGCGCACTTCCGGAGGTCTGAGCCTGGGCCAGGTGGTGGAGGTGTGGCCCGCGCAGAACGTGACCATCGGCGGATGGAGGGAGACCGACGTGAACGAGTTCACCGCCATGCCATATGGCCTGCCGTCATGCAACGCCGCCACCACGGCAACCCCGGTGGCGAAGTGGCCGAGCACCCCCGCGCAGTTTCTCCGCGGTCAGGGCCGGAGCGGTCATACTGGCCAGACTACCTCGGTGAAATTGCCCAAGAGCATCGATTCGCTTCGTTTCATTCCCGTCAACTGGAAAGTGCTGGCAGTTGAACGCTAGTGTTCAACTGCAGTTCCTGCAGGCGGAAGGGGCAAGATGCGCACGCGGCGATTCGGGCGACTTGGCTGGATGATCAGCGAGGTCGGATACGGAATGTGGGGCATCGCGGGCGGCCCGGGCGGTTGGACGGGCGCTGACGAGGTCACCGGCAATCAGGCGCTCAACGAGGCCGTCCAGCTCGGATGTACGTTCTTCGACACCGCCTGGATCTATGGTCGCGGGCACAGCGAGACACTTCTTGGCGGGTTGCTTCGAGGGCATCCTGGCCGGAAACTGTGGGTGGCCACCAAGATCCCGCCCAAGGACCGGTGTTTCCCCAGCGGTCACGACGCGAAGCTGATGGACATCTATCCTGCGGATCACATGTGGGTCTACCTGGGTAGGAGCCTGGAAAACCTGGGTGTGGGGCAGGTGGACCTGTTGCAATTCCACACCTGGGAGGACACGTGGGCGCGCGAGGCGAGTTGGCAGGACACGATCTGTGAGATGAAAGAACGCGGACTGATTCGCGGCGTCGGGATCAGTGTCAATCGCTGGGAGCCGTGGAACGTGCTGGAGACACTTCGCACCGGGCTGATTGATGCGGTCCAGGTCATCTACAACATCTTCGACCAGGCCCCGGAGGACGAACTGCTCCCCGCGTGCGAGGAACTCGACGTCGCGGTCATCGCACGGGTGCCGTTCGACGAGGGCACGCTGACCGGCACGCTCACCCGAGATTCCCGTTGGCTTGATGGCGACTGGCGCAACAGCTATTTTGTACCGGAAAACCTCGAGGCCAGCGTCGCCCGTGCCGAGCGGCTCGCGAAGTTGGTACCCGCCGGGATGACGATGCCGGAACTGGCATTGCGTTTCATTCTTGCTCATCCCACCGTCACCACCGTCATTCCAGGTATGCGTACGCTTCAGCATGTCCGGGACAATCTGGCCACTAATCACATGCCACGACTGGACGACGTGCTGCTAGCCGAACTGCGCACCCATCGATGGGACCGCACGCCCACGGCATGGTCGCAATAAGCGCGTACCTCTTTGTGCGGGCGCGTGTCGTGGTCGACAAACATCAGTATTTGACTGGTGTTATTAGTCCGCCGGTGCTCCACCTTCTTACGATGTGATCGTGCGTATATCGAATTCCGCGCAAGCGGCTTCCGTTTCCGCGTCGGAAAGCAACGCTACTCTCATTCGGTCCGGGATTGGTCCGCGTCATCCGTTCCCGCGCGACCGGACGGTGCTCGATCTCTTCCTGGAGCAAGTGACGGCTCGAGCCGATCACCCAGCGGTACGTTATCAAGATCGCACTCTCACTTACGCGATGCTCGACCATGAGTCAAACCTGGCCGCTGGTCTCCTCTTGGCGGCAGGTGATCTCCGGGGCAGACTGATTCCGTTGTTGGTCGGCGACGGTCCGGATTTTCCGGTCGGACTGCTGGGAATCATAAAGACCGGAGCTGCGTTCGTGCCAGTCGACCCGACCTGGCCTGTCGAGCGCCTGCGCGCCCTTGGTCGCGATCTCGACCCTCGTGTGGCGTTGGCTTCCCCGGCGGCGAGCGGCGTCGTGGAAGCCATGGGGCTCGCATCTCGCGTTGTCTACCTCGACAGCCCGAACGGAGCGAGCACGACTAATCTCAATCGGACCGTTGCCGACCACGATTCCGGGCAGACTAGAACGCGACCTGAACCGTTCGATCTTATTTATGGTTACTACACCTCGGGGTCCACCGGCCTGCCGAAATGCGCATTGAACCGACATCGTGGACTGGTCAACCGCCTGACCGCCATGTCCCGGTTGTTCGGGCACGGTTCCACCCAGATAACGCTGCAGAACAGCCGTCCCACGTTCGACTCCGCGATATGGCAGGTGCTCTGGCCGCTGACCACTGGCGGGCAAGTCGTGCTGCCGGACCGAGACGGTATTCTCGATCTTGAACAGACCGCCTATATCATCGGACGGTACACCGTCACGATGACCGATTTCGTGCCCTCTGTTCTGGCCGCTTTCGTGTCCCTCCTCGAATCTCGCGCCGAGCTTCGCGATGCGTTACGGAGCCTTTCACGAATTCTTATCGGTGGCGAGCCGGCCAATCCTCCCGTCGTGCGTCGACTGCACCGCATGCTTCCCCACGTACGGCTGACGAACACGTATGGCCCCACCGAGTGCTCGATCGGGTCGATTTTCCATGACATCGACCCTGGGGTAAACGGCAAGATTCCTCTGGGCAGAGCGATCGACAACACCGCGGCGCTGGTGCTCGATGATGAAAAACGTCCGGTGCAACGTGGCCAGACCGGTGAGATCTATCTCGGCGGAGAGTGCGTTGGAGCGGGCTATCTGAACAACCCGGAAGGACGAAACAGCCAAGCTTTCGTGCCCAACCCGTTTCACGAGGTGGCGGGAGAGTTGCTTTATCGCACCGGGGATCTGGCATATATCGACCACGCTGACCTGATCTACTTCGTCGGACGCCGAGACGACCAGGTGAAGGTCGGCGGGGTACGAATCGAACTCGGCGAAGTGGATGCGGTACTCGGTTCGCACCCACTCGTAGGCGCCGCAGCGTCGGTCGTACTCGGCGATGCCGGAGACGTGTCACTGGTCGGTTGTGTGAGCAGCCGGCTCACCGACCGGCCGCCGAAAGAGGTGGAACTTCGGGATTACGCCGCCGCGCGACTTCCAGCCGAGATGGTTCCGCATCGTATTGTCGTCACCGACGTGCTGCCGATGAATCGGAATGGCAAGATCGACCGCCAGGCGCTGGTCGCGCTGGTCAATGCCGCGCAATCGCTCGGACATGCCCGCGGGGAGGATGAGCACGCTCCAACCGACCCCACCGAATTAGTGGTCACGGCCGCCTGGTGTGCGGTGCTGGGACGTGAATACGTCTCGGTGAATGTCCCGTTCGCGGACTACGGCGGCACCTCGCTCACCGTGTTCCGACTGACCATCGAGTTGCGCGCCAGACTCGGAGGTCTCGTCAGGCCACGAGACCTGCTCGCCTCGAACACGGTACGCGGACAAGCGGCCCGTATCCGCGGGGACCGCTCTGACCGCGACATGGAGCTCGCGCAGCTGATCCGAGACGCGGCCTGGCGTCCGCCGCGAATCGTTCCGGCGGTTGGCCGCGCTCTTCCAAGCGAAGATCGGGTCTTGTTGACCGGCGCCACCGGCTTCATCGGAGCGCATTTTCTCGCCGAGCTACTTACCGCGGATCACAGCGGAGTCGTCTGTCTGGTCCGAGCGCGCAGCGTCGCAGGCGCAATCGAGCGTCTGCGCGCGGCATTACGGCACTATCGACTGGCGGCCGCCGACGAGGAACTCACCGAAGCCATCAACAGCGGCCGGCTTGTTGTTGAGCCCGGTTTGCTCGAGTCCGAGTCTCTTGGCTTGCCGAGCGGCCGATACGAATGGCTAAAGTCCACGCTGCGGTGCGTCGTGCACGCGGGCGCCGCGGTGAATCTGCTGGCCGACTACGACATGCACCGTTCCGCGAACGTCGGCGGAACGCGGGAACTGCTCCGTCTCGCTGCCGCCTCTGGTGGTCGTCGGCTGCACGTACTTTCCACATTGAGCATCTTCGGCGCCGCCTACAAGACCAGTCGTATCGCCCGAGAACGGGAGCTTCCTGCCGCGGACGGCCTTGCCGACGACGGTTACAGCCGTTCGAAATACGTGGCGGAACGGCTGCTGGAGACCGGCCGACGGTATGGCATCAGTTCCGTAGTCTATCGTCTGGGCGAGGTCTGGCCGCACCGCCGCTTGGGGATCGCCAACCCCACCTCGTTCGCCCATGCCGTACTCTACGCCTGCGTGCGCACCGGGTGCGTGTTCGAGACTTCCAGCACAACGGTCATCACCCCCGTAGACGACGTTGCCCGCCTCGTCATCGCCACCGCCACCGACCGGCTGTCGGTACCTGATGGCGCGATACACCTCCTGCACCCGGCCACCCTGTCCCTCCAGCAGATGTTCACTATCTTGGCCGGAAACCGACGGCTCGAACCTGTCGGTTATGGAGAATTCCGCCGCAGGGTCGACACACTGGCGCAACTGCCTCAGCCAGATGTGCGGCTGGTACGGCTGAACTTGCTGCTTCCGCCACCAGACAACGGTGCCGATGCCGCCCCCACCCAGTTCGACAAGCTGTTCTCCAGCGACAGCGCCAACGTGGAGGTGAGTGCGCTCATGCCCCGGGCCTGGCGCACCCGCAGGCGGGGAGCGGTCGAGGCTCTCGCCGGATACCTCCGTGAGTTGAGCGCGGTGCCCTCGGCTGCACTTCCCCTGCCGCAGCAGACCTTGTGAACCGCCCCGATCCAGCCACCATGATCGACAGTGTCCGAGCGCGAATTTAGTTAGGCCTATCAACCACTACGTGCGAAGGACCTGGCTAGCCGGTCTGCTCGCTCTCGACGATCCACAGGGGGCCGTCACCCGCTTCAACACGCCAGGCGTCGCCGCCCGGATCGCGCAGGCTCGTTCTCAGCACACGTACTCGCTTGCCGTTGAGCGCGAGAATCGGCCCAGGTAACGGCGCGAGGCCGAAAGTGAAGTGCCAGGCGCGCACCTGATCGTGCACATACGGCGCAGGCCGCGCAAGATCGATGGTCGCGTAGTCCTCGCCGAAGTGCCCTGCCCAACTCGCACCCTCGGCGGTCTGCGGCTCACCCCGATCGCCCGCGCTGACCCGCGCGAGGACAGCGGGCAGCAGGTCCAGCGCGGTGGCGACCAGCTTGGGCGCCACGTCATCGATCGTGCAGTCGTCATCCTCGATCGGCACGGTCGCCTGGGCGAGGATCGGGCCGGTGTCGAACTCCGCGTCCATGCGGTTCCAAGTGACGCCGAAGTGTGGATCGCCGTCGCGGAGCGCCCACGCCAACGGCACAGGTCCGCGGTGTCGGGGGAGCAGACCCGGATGCAGATTGATCGAACCCAGCCGCGGCGTTTCGAGTGCGGTCAGCGGAATTTTCCACGGAAAGGCCCAGCAGAGCAGGAGATCCGGACGATACGGGCGGACCAGCGGTTCCAACATGGCCGTGCCATTGACCAGAAGCACGTCGAGGCCGGGCGGCGCGACCTCGTCGTTCGTGTTCGGGAATGGCGGTGTGGGCCACTGCGGTCGACGCCGGGGTGCCAGCCACGCGACCGGCTGGTGACCGAGTTGGCGGAGCCGCTCGATCAACGGCCCGGCGACCGGCACTAGGGTGGAGACAAGGAAGACGCGCAACAGCTCGGCGCCGGCACCGTCAGGCAGCGGTGCTTCGCCGGTCGCGGGAAGTGACTGGTCCATCTGAGTACCGGTCGATCAGGCGCTTGACTGGTCGGTATGAGGTCCACGTACGGCCAGGTACCGCTGCAGGTCGGTGAGCGTGGGCTGCATAGCCAACTCGCGGTAGGACACCCGAGTGCCGTTCTGCCGCAAGTGGTTGAGCAGCCGAAGCGCACCTATCGAGTCGAGACCGATCTGCGCGAGGTTGGCATCCGCGGAGATTCGGGTGGGATCGGATCGGATGATCGTGCCGATGACCTCGCGGAGTTCGGACATACTCAGCGGTTTCCCCGCGCTAGTGCGCATGGCCGCCGACCGTCAGGGCGGACGTGGCGGTAGTGCCCGCGCTTGTTCTGGCAAGCAGATCCGCTCCGTGTTCGTGCTCGCTCGGGGCCTGACTGGTGATGGTCTCCCAGTGCCAGCGGGGGTCGAACGCGGTGACCTCGATGTCGGCTCCGTCGGCGACCAAGGCTGCGGCGAGTGTCGTCGCACGCGCGATGAAGCCGGAGACGCGCTGCGCCGCGAGCAGGTCCTGCTCATCGAACGGCTCACCGTCGCAACGAAGCAGGCGGAGGTCGACGAACCCGTGAAACGTCCGGCCCAGGACGTCGACGGCCTGCGGACTGCGAATGCTGAATCGCACCTTGGTCGCGACATGACCACGGTGGTGTTGGTCTGAGTAGTAGGCCAGGTCAGGGATGGTCGGCGGGACGAAGTAGTCGCGAGCCTCTACTTCTGGTACTTTAGGGAGATTGCCCGCTATGAAGTGCCACGAGTTGTACTGCATGCGAGCCGAGATGGACCACGCCGCGTCGGCAAGGCGCATGGTCGAATCGTCGAAGTGCTCGCGGGCCTCGGGAGCGGGCACGACACAACAGAAGTACATGGGCAGATCCCACTGGGTGATCTCTGCCCAGTTCTCTTCGCGCAGCGCCAGCATCAACCGAGGAAGTGAACGCATCCCTCTGCTCATGGCGAAGTGGGCGTCAAATGTCGTTGTCGCGGCACGTACGGTCTCGTATACGAGGGATTCCAGCCCGGTCGCGAAGCCGCCATGCGACAACGCCAGCCAGCCAGGCGCCGTCGCTGCGCTTACGCCCAACTCGTTGAGCGTATCTCCGGCGAGCGGGAGGCTGTCAGTCAGTCGGGCACATAGCGTCCTTTCGCGCCATTCGGCCGCAGCATCTCGGGGACCGGCGATATGCTCGACCTTGTGCATCAGCGGACCGTGGATATCGCGGTACAGCTGTACTTTCCGGCCAAACCGCTTTCGCCGCTCTCCGAGTGCCTCGGCGAGATCGTGGAGCGTCCCGATCCCCACTCCGGCCGCGGGCGGAATCTTCCGCCCAACCGGGACACGGTTGTAGGCCAATCGGGTCCGTTCGAGCAATGCGGCGACGTGATCGACCGTAACCTGGGTGCCATTGACCTCCTCGATTCGCGCGTACCCGGCCGACCGCACGAGCAAGGTCAGGCACACCACAAGTACAACGTCACTGTCCGACCACCACGCCAACGGCAAACCCGCAAGACTACTGAGCGCGCAATCCGGATGACCCGGCCACAGTGTCTTTCCGACCAGCGTGTTCCGTTCGCGGAAGTTAGTATAGTGTTTATGCCCCTGGTACAATACGAACGGAGCGGTCCTGCGAGCCGCGTCCTTCAGCATATCGAGCAGGTCGTCGCGGCCGCGCGGACCTGTGGCCGCCAACCACTTACGACAGTCGGCGACCGAGCGCGACAAGCTCCGCAACGCATTGTTCAACTCTTTTCGGTAATCCGCCAGAACCGTGGTCGACCACGGCACGCGTAATACGCCGTCAACGAGATCCTCTTCCGCCGCGAGCGGACCTTGAGACGGAACCCGCACGGCAAGGCGGCCATCGGTGGTCAATCCAAGTTCGCCGAGAAACGGGGGGGGCTCATCAGATTGGCCGGCGGAATGACGGCCGTGTCGGTCAGGCTCTCGCCAGGACAGGCCAAACAGCGCCTTGAGCGCGGCCTCTTCCTCGACGCGCAGCGCCTTGAGTTGGATGTCCGCAGGGACATGGCCACCCAGCGTGAGCAGCGTGTCCACGGCCGCTGACAGATTCGGTGCCGTCGTCGCGTCGTGCCAGGCACGGATGAGCATTCCAGGGAATCCCGCGTTCTTGTCGAGAAGATAGTCCGGCACCGCTGCGGCTCCCGCGTGCGAGCCGAGGCGACTCGGTCGGCGGCTCTGCCGCGCGGTGACTAGGGCGGCGCGGCGCGATGTGGTGTTGCGGTCGCTGCGCTGATTCATGACTCGCATCCATGGACTAATAGAAGAGCCGATTCTCGGCTCGAATCGGATACCGCTGCTCATTCCCGTACACGCATTTGGGATTATATCATAGGCAATCCAGACGTCCGAAAACGCTACGACAAGCAAACGTTGATTGAACCTGATCGCGGCCCGCGACCGGCATGAGGGTTACGCGGAGTGTGTCCACCGACGCTGCCGCGCGAACTCCACCGCCTCCGACCACCCTGTCCGTCGGGCGATCATGGTGCGCAACCGCATGACCGGCCGGGGCTGGTTGATGCCCAGCGCTCCAATGACGTGTTTGCCACGCCGGTAGAGAGCCAGGAAATCACCCTTCCCGGAGCCGCTGGGCACCATGTGGATCTCGTCGGCGTCGGGTACCCCGACGAACTGGATCCGGTCGGTGTCCCAGTCGGACCAGAAGAAGGGCACAGTGACGCATGCGGCCGCCGCCTGCGGCTCGATCGCGTTGCGGGCGGCGAGCGCGCCGTGCTCGGCCGCGGTGGTCCAGTGCTCCACCCGTACCGACTGGCCGAACAACGGATGGAACCAGCGGGCGACGTCCCCTGCGGCGTACACGCCCGGCGCGCCAGCGTTCAGGGTCTGATCGCACACCACACCGTTGTCGAGGGTGAGCCCCGAGTCCATCAGCCAGTCAGTCGCAGGAACGACCCCGACCGCGACCATGACGACATCGGCAGGCAGCGTGCTGCCGTCGGCCATGCGCACCGCCTCGACCCGCTCGGCGCCCTCGATAGCGTCGACCGCCATACCGCGGCGTAGGTCGATGCCATCGCGCTCGAGCAGCGTGGCCAAGGCGGCTCCGACGGGCTCGCCAACCGCGCGGGCCAGCGGGACCGCCGCCGCCTCGAGCACGGTCACCTCAGCGCCTCGGCGCCACGCGGCAAAGGCCACTTCCGAGCCGATGAACCCAGCGCCGATGATCACTACTCGTGCTCCCGGTCGCAGAGCCTGACGAAGCGCCGCCGCGTCCTCGACGGTGCGCAGCGTGTGCACGCCCGCAGGCCGGGGCATGCCGGGCAGCACTCTGGGCCGCGCGCCGGTGGCGATGACCAGTCCGGTGTAGCCAATCTCCTGGCCACCCGCGACCACGATCCGTTCCTCGGTGTGCAGCCCGGTCGCGGACGTGCCGAGCCGGAGGTCGACATCGAGGTCGTCACGCAGGCTCTGCGCACCGCGGAAGTACGGGGGCGCCGCCCCGCCGGTCAGGAACTGTTTGGACAGCGGTGGCCGGTCATACGGTGAGTGCGGTTCGGCACCGATCATTGTGATCGGACCGTCGAAGCCGCAGCGTCGTGCGGATTCGACCGCGCGCAGACCGGCCAGCGACGCTCCCACGACCACCAGACGAGGCGTGTTCACCCTTCCAGCCGCAGCGCCTGGGTCGGGCACTGGTACACCGCGTCCTCCAGGTCCTGCCGGTCGGTCTCGGTGAACTCCTCGGTGCATAGGTGCACGATGCCGTCCGCGCCGACCTCGAAGATGTCCGGCCGGATGCTTTCGCACACGCACTGCCCGGTGCACAGACGGGTGTCGATGTGAATCTTCATCGCAGTCCTTGCTCCTGGAGGTCTTTCTGGGGTCCGCTCACGCGACTGGGGCCGCGGACCGCCGTTCCCGCTGGATTGCCGCCATGCGGACCAGCCTGCGCCGCCACAGCCAGATCCCCACCAGTTGTCCGGCCAAGACCGCGATCACGGTGCACAGGAGCACGAGCGTGAAGGGGGACGTCACGCGCAACAGCGCCCCGTAGAAGAACGCGTGCAGGGCGACCAGCCCCGCCATGGCGTAGTTCAGCCGTTGCAGGCTCTTCCACCGCTTGGGTTTGAGTTCGCGCATGGCCCGGTCGGTGGAGATCACGAGCAACCCGACCACGACCACCAGGGCGGCCAGCCCGACCCAGTTCCCCAAGCCGAAGCTGTTGAGCAGCACGCTGCCGTCGTCCGCGACGAAATAGCTGAGGATGGTGGAAATGTCGGGTGTCTCCAACGCGAAGATCACATGGATGACGCCGAAGACGGCCGCCCACAACCCGAAGTCACGACGCAGATAGCTGGACACCGGGAGGTGCCTGCGGAGCAGCAGGTTGAGTGGTCCGATGAGCAGGGTGAGGCCGATCAACACAGTGGCGACGTAGCCGGTGGCCACCGTCAGCCGCGACCCGGAAAAGCTGGTCTGATCAACGACCATCGAGGAGCCCATCGCCTTCGGGAACACGCCGCTGTCATGCTGGTCCAGAATGGGATAACCGGCCTTGGCGAACAGCGGACTGACGAACAGGACGAGGACGACGCCGCAGGTGAGGGCGAGCGGCACATGGTGGAACACCAGCCGACGACGCCAATCGCGGGTGGTGCCCAGCGTGCGGCCCAGCCGGGTCGACGACGGCGTGGCCGACCGCACGGTCATGCTCGACCACCTACTCGCGTGCCGTCGACGGTCATGTCATCGATCGTGAAGGTGATGACCTGCGCGGCCGTCGATAGTTCCGGCTCGGATCGCCCGGCCTGTTCACCTTGGCCCTGGTCGTGTCCACCGGCGCCCATTTGATGGTCGCCTGATCCATGGCCGCCGTCGGTGTCCATGTGGCCCGGACCGGGCTCAGCTCCGCCGGGAGACGGCGGAGCGCCGGGCGCGGTGCCGGTGCTATCTCCGTGGCCTGAGCCGTGACCACCGCTGCCCCCGCGCGTGTCGCCACTGCCGACGGCGCCCAGGAAGATCGCGGCGGCCACCACCCCGGCCAGGACGAGGACGATGATTCCGGACACCCTGGCCCAGAACGGGATTCTGGCCAGCCATCCGCGTCTGGTCATCGACGTGGTCTCTTCTTCTATGGTCATCGACCGTGTTCCTCCTGTCGCGTTGCCTCACGCTTCAGGATCGACCGCAAGATTAAGTCGGTCGTGAGCCGTGTTTAAGAAGCTGATGAGATCCGGTTCCGATCGTCGGACCCGTTCGTGTCAGCCGTCGGGAACCGCAGCGTGAACCGGGCACCCCCGCCTGCGGCGGCCGCGGTCGTGACGGTTCCGCGGTGGCTGTCGGCGACCTGCTTCACGATCGCCAGGCCGAGCCCGGAGCCGGGCATGCCGCGAGCTGCCGGGGAGCGGTAGAACCGGTCGAAGATGTGCGGCAGGTCGGCGGGGTCAATACCGGGTCCGTGGTCCCGCACGGTCACCGTGCCGTCGTGGACGGCGATCTCGATCCGCGCACCCGGTGGGCTCCACTTCGCGGCGTTATCGATCAGGTTCGACACCGCCCGCCGGACCCGTTCCGGAGCTCCTCGGATCAGGGCCGGCGCGCCGTCGAGCCGCAGTGCGATCGACGGGTGGTTGCGGCCGGCCACCTCGACGACCTGGCGGGTCACCTCGGCCAGATCGATGAGCGTGAACGGCTCTTCTTCTCCGTCGCCGCGCGCCAACTCGACGAGGTCGGCGACCAGTCTGGTCAGCTCCGCGAGCTGCGCGACGGTGTCGTCGATGAGCAGCGCCTTCTCCTCGGGCTCCAGCTCATCGACGCGGGCCAGCAATTCCACATTGGTGCGGACCGTGGCCAGCGGGGTGCGCAGCTCGTGCGACGCGTCGGCCACCAATTGGCGCTGCCGGGCCAGCGACTCACTCAACGCGTCCAGCATCGTGTTGAAGCTGACCGCCAACCGGCCGAGGTCATCACCGCCCGGTACCGCGATGTGATGGGACAGCTCCTTCGTCCGCGCGACCCCGTCGGCGGCCTCGGCCACCCGGCGCACCGGAGCGGCTGCCACGGCGGCGACCAGGCGGCCGAGGGCCGCGGCCAGCACGATGGCCGCAGCGGAGATCCCGGTCAGCGTCCACACCAGCCTGCGCAGCGCCCCCTCGACCTCAGCCAGGGACCGGCCGATCTCGATCGCCCCCTGGTCGGTTGCGGTGACGTAGATGCGGACCGGCGTGTTCCCGACGTCGGCGTCGAAAAAGGCCGCCGTGCGTTCGCCGCGCGCGACCGCGAGTACTTCGGCGGTGACCGGCAGCGGCCGCTTGTCGAACGTGGTGACGACGGTGCCGCTACGGTCGACCACCTGCATGAAGGCGTCGCGCACCAGCGGCACGTGCGATGGCGCGGCCGAGGGATCAGGCGTGGTGCTGTGCGGCTCGCCGGTGCCCCCGTGGCTCGTCTCGTCGACCAGCGACCGGTCGATCTGACCGCGCAGGTTGCTCCACTCGACGACGTACACCGCGACCGACATCGCGACGACCGCGAGCAGCACGGCGAATCCGGCGGCCAGCGTCGCCCGCGTGCGCAGGGTCATCCGCCACGCAGCACGAACCCGACGCCCCGGACAGTGTCGATCATGCGCGCTTCACCCCCCGCCTCGGTCTTGCGGCGCAGGTAGCCGATGTACACATCGAGCGTGTTCGACCCGCAGGAATCGCCCATGCCCCATACCCGCTCCCAGATCACCTCGCGGGTCAACACCACATCGACGTTGCGCATCAACAACTCCAGCAGCGCGAACTCGGTCCGCGTCAACTCCAAAACACGCGCGCCGCGAGTCACCCGCCGAGTCCGCGGGTTCAACTCCAGATCGCCAACCCGCAGGGCACCGTCAAGCTCGGGATGACTGCGTCGCAGCAGCGCCTTCACCCGTGCGAGCAGTTCTTCGAGCGCGAACGGCTTGGTGAGATAGTCGTCAGCCCCCGCCTCCAAGCCGCCCACCCGGGCGGACACCGCCTCCCGCGCCGTCAACATGAGAATGGGCGTCCAATCCCCACGCTCCCGCAGCCGACGGCACACAGTGATACCGTCCAGCCCCGGCATGAGCACGTCCAACACGAGCAGGTCCGCGCTCAGCCCGGCCAGACGAGCGAGAGCTTCCGCGCCGTCACCGATAACGTCGACGTCGTAACCTTCCAGCCGAAGCGCCCGACGAACCGCGCTGCGCAGCGCCTCATCGTCATCGACCACAACCACCCGCGCGGGCATCCGACGACCTCTCCGTCCATGGCTCTCTCGGTTTGACTGAAGCGCATCGCCATGAGTGAGTGATGAGACGAGCTTATGCGAGTCATGAGAAATGGAGCGCGGGAAACGCGTCATCACGCCGTGTCCATGCAGGCGACGACAGCCGTCACCAGCAGCAGCGAGACTTCGGCCAGGGGCAGAGTGCTGGCCACGACGGCGGCCAGCACGCACCGCGCCGCACGCGCGGCGTATCGATCCGGGGACGCGTGCCGCCGCAAGCGCTCTAGGCGCACCGCGATGCCATCGCGCGCCATGGCCAGCGCGCCACGGGGCGCTCCGTCGTCGCTCACCGTCAGTAGAGCGGACCGAACCGCGTCGCTGCCGTGCAGCCGTTCCGCGTGCGCGTCGGCCGCGATTTCGACGAGTTCGCGTATCGCGTGGGGTGCCTGGCGCAGCAGCGGCACGATCGGCAGACACTTGCCGAGCAGTTCGGTGACGGCGACGAGCAGATGGTGGCGACCGGCAAGGTGAGCGCGTTCGTGCGCGATAACCGCGCCGACACCGTCAGGGCTCAAGTGCCGGATGAGCCCCTTGGTCGCGAAGACCACGCCCGGGCGCCCGGCGATGCTGAAAGCCAGCGGGCGATCGTGGGTGAGCCACAGCGTATTCGCCGCCGAGCTGTCCGGTTCGGCCGCCAGCCGGAGGATGGCGAGCTGTCCGCGGCGTTCCCTACGCCGACGGCGCCACTCGGTGAGACCGACGATGGTGATCCTCAGCCCGACGACGAGCAGGAGCCCGGATACCAGTAGGCCGCTGACCCGCTCCAGCGTCGGTGGCAAGCCGTGAAGCAACGCGGTCCGGCAGTGATGGAGCACCGCGAGGTCCGAAACCACCCCGTGATTCGGCAGGAGGAGAACGATGACCGCCCCCACGCCCGCGGCTAGCGCGGCCGCGATGGAGGTCAGCCACGCGACTATCACAGGCGTCGGATCCACCTGACAAAGATCGAGCCGACCCAGCCAGCGGGGTACCAGATGTCCGACCAGCCACGCCCCCAGTAGCAATGCCAATGCCACCGTCATCGACGCCTACCCCGTCCCGGCAGCCAATCGCGCAGGATGGCCGCTTCTTGCTGGGACGCTGATAGGGCGAAGTGCAACAGCGTCAGCTCGGGATCGCCGGAGGAACGCAGAACCTCGCGCAGCGCTCGGACGGCGGCCTCGTGGCGGCTGAGCGCAGGCCGGTACACGTAGGCCCCGCCTACCAGTTCCCGATGTGTCCAGCCCTCGCGGTACAGGTTGTCCAGCGCGGTCATCACCCTGGTGTAGGCACATCTGCGGTGGGAACTGAGTCGTTCATGGATCTCCCCCACCGTGAGTGGACCGTTGGCGGACCACAGCTGGTCCATGGCAACGGATTCGAGATCGCCCAGACTGAACATGACGCCCCTCGCCGAACGAGTTGATTCAGCATGCCTGCCGTGATCTGTATGGCCACCATCGTAACGATCGACAGGCACAACATCTCTACGTTGTCTTTGCGCTTCAACCCCACGTGTGTCATCTGCCACGAACTTGGGACTAACCCTGAGGGGGTTTTTGCCACGGCCATAGGACCACCCGGTTGCTAGTGATGGGACCAGCCGGCGTGTCGCGCCGGACCGGTCCTCGGTTGTCCGATTTGGATCACTCCAGGTTGATCTACTTGGAGGTCCATCGGGATGGCGTACCGGGAGGATACGTGAGGTGCTGCGCGGTTGGCCGGCAAGGGCCTGCGGAAGGTGGCCGAGCAGGCGGGCGTGGACCGCAAGACTGCCCGCCGCTACGTCGAGGCGGCGGTTGAGGCTGGGCTGGTCCGTGAGGGTGGCGAGGACCAGCTGACCGACGAGCTGGTCGGGCAGGTTGTGGACGCGGTGCGGCCGACGCGACCGCAGGGGCGTGGTGCGTCCTGGGAGGCTTTGGAGGAGCAGCGCGACCAGATCGTGGAGTGGGTCGGCAAGGACCTGACGGTGGTCAAGATCGGTGAGCTCCTCGCCCGCCAGGGTGTTGCGGCGCCGCATCGGACGCTGCACCGGTTCTGTGTGCAGCGGGCCGGATACCGTGGCCGGAGCGCTCGCGACACGGTGCGGGTCGCTGACGGCACGCCGGGCGAGGAGTGCCAGATCGACTTCCCCAAGATGGGGTTGCTGTATGATCCGTCGGCGGGTCGACGGCGTGCGGTGCACGCGTTGATCTTCACGGCGGTGTTTAGCCGCCACATGTTCGTGTGGCTGACCTTCGCCCAGAACCGACGCAGGCCGCCCATCGGCGCAGTTCGATCCGGCGCTGCTGCCCCAGCCACAGGCCAGACCACCCGCCATGCAGAGCCGAGCCGAACTCAAGCGCCTGGCCGAAAACCTGGCTACCCGGGACGCTGAACTCGCCGCAGAGCGTGCGAAGAACGTCGACCTCGACGCCGAGCTGGCGCAGCTTCGCGCCGCCGTAGCC
>Ga0136615_10000725_pt1 | contig 15395 bp, 13 predicted proteins | sample AntDrymUQ2882206_2_FD_106647 | JGI IMG/M metagenome (GOLD analysis project Ga0136615, IMG submission 106647) | Polar desert sand microbial communities from Dry Valleys, Antarctica - metaG UQ288 (22.06) | ecosystem: Environmental > Terrestrial > Soil > Desert | place: Antarctica: Dry Valley...
CACACCACCCTCGCCGCCCAACCGAACCTCGACCGCGCGGAGGTCGCCGAGACCGCTACCGTCTGACCGTCATCCCATCCGGATCGCCGACCAAAGTTCCACGACGATCCGGACAACCTCATGTCGTGCGCGGACCAGTGGCTTCGCCATTCAAGAGCGGATATCGAGGGTTCGGAGACGCGATGCGGCGATACCCCCGTGCTGTCCAGACGACGTCACTGGCCCGGGAGGCAGCCGGGCTCACTGGCGGTTACACCTCTGGGCGTAGGCAAGTTGGTCGTGCTCGAAGGCCCGAGCCATACGGTCGATCTCTCTGTCAGGCAACGAGACGTCGATCGCGACAGTGCGCCACGAGGCCGTCGCAGCAGCGACGTCGCGCACGATCGCTTCGGCGTCCCTGTCGGCCAGTCTGAACAACTCGGCGACCTCGAGTGCGACGTCGAGGCGGGCCTCGTCGGTGCGCCCGTCGATCGACGTGGCAAGCCGCACCGGGCCCGGAGCGGGGTCCGGGTTGACGTCGAAGGCCGGCGACAGCGACCATCCAGCGGTGTCAGCGCGCAGGAAGCCATGGTTACGCAGGTGGTCGTCGGTGTTGCGAATGAGGATTCCAAAGACCAGCCGGCGCCATAGCTCGCGCAGGTCCTTTGTGGCTGTTGGGGAGTGCTCCTCGATGGTCTCGGCGATGTCTAGGTAGCTGGCTTGGTCACCGTCGGCGGCTTCGAGCATCGTCATCGCGCTCGCGTATCCAACACGGCGCTGGCCCGCACGGTCGAACCGGTCGACGATCAGCACGGAGCTGCCGTCCACATCGTGCAATCGCGCCCGTGCTGCGTTGATGCCAGCGCTGGCGGCGAGGCGCAGCGCGACGGCCTCCCAGCGTATGACGTCCCACTCGTCGGCGACCGGGCTGGGGAATTTGGCGATCGCGATGCGACGGCCCTGGTCGCGCACGTGGGCCTTGGGGCGGGCTCCGCCGAGCGAGCTGCCGCCGCGCAACAGCGTTCTGAGCTCGGCGGCTGTCGCCTCGTCGCGCTCCATCTTTTCGCTGGCGCTCAGTAGCGTCGGGAGATCGAGCAGGTTCGGAACGCCGTCGCGGTCGGGGGCCAGCCACTGATCGCTTCCGGGCACGCGGAAGCGCAGCGCCCCCTGTCGCAGGTCGTCACGGACGCGCAGCAAGTAGTCGGCTTCGCCGAAGCTCCGCTCCGCGCCCGAGCCCGCCTCCTCCACGCGGTGCTCCTCGGCGCGGTCAATCAGCCGCCGGCCCCATCGGTCGGGCGCGCAGTCGGAGAACGCGCCGAACATGGCCCGGCCGACGGGGGTCTGCTGAGATCCCTCCAGCAGCGGCAGTCCGGGGTCCAGTCCGTAGGCGGACTTGTTCGCGAGGTAGCCGGGGTCGTAGCGGAAGGTTGCCGATTCGGTTCCCCGCCTTCGGTGCGCCCAGAGCTGACCGGCGAGCAGCCGCTCGCCGCCGATCTCGACGACGACCTCGACCGAGGCGTCAGCCACCGTCGCTCAGCCTCCGGGGCCGCACACGCGCGGGAAGGTGCTCGTCGGCACGGAGCCGCCCAAGGTCGGTCTCGTAGGGGTCGAGCGCACGCGGTAAGACTTCGAGGATCCCGAGGCCACGGAGAACTCGCAGCAATGTCTCGGTGGAGACGCCGCCGTCGCCAGCCTCGAGACGCACGACTGTGTCGCGGCTAACCCCGGCCCGGTCTGCGACCTGTGCCTGGGTCAGGCCGCGGAGCTTTCGCCAGGCGACGAGGCTGTTGGTGATCTCCTTCAGGGCACGACGCACCGGCAAAGGAGACTTAGAACGCTCTGAAGATGTCTTGCGCGGCATATAACCGACTCTAGCGCATGTAAAGGCGGTTATGTACGACTTTAGGATCGGGAGGTTCGTCTTTGCGCAGCCGCCGGCCTTGGCTGGGGCCGGTACCGGCTCAATGACGCACACAGCCGACATTATCGACGTTAATGTCGGTGCATGCCGACACTCGTCACGAAGGGTCCATCTCCGCGCACATCGTCCCTAGGGCATCGCACGGCGCGAAACTCATCGCTTGACCTGGCGCCGAGATACCTCAGTCACAGAGGTTGACCCACGCGCCATCGGATCAGAGGTGAGTTTACGAGAGCACACGTGTCAGGAACGCCCGCGTCCGCTCATGACGCGGCGCTCCGATGACGCGCTCCGGGTCGCCTTCCTCGACGATGACGCCGTCGTCCATGAAGATGACGCGGTCGGCCACCTCGCGCGCGAAACTCATCTCGTGGGTCACCACCATCATCGTCATGCCGTCGCGTGCCAGCTCGCGCATTACCGCGAGTACGTCCCCTACCAGCTCCGGATCAAGCGCCGACGTCGGCTCGTCGAACAGCATGACGCGCGGCGCCATCACCAGAGCGCGCGCGATCGCGACGCGCTGTTGCTGACCGCCAGACAGCTGTGACGGGTACGCGTCGGCCTTGTCCGACAGCCCCACGCGCTCGAGGTTGCTGCGCGCGACGGCTCCCGCGCGAGTCCGGTCACGTCGCATGACGCGGCGCTGCGGGAGGGTGAGGTTCTCTGTGACGGTCAGATGCGGGAACAGGTTGAATTGCTGAAACACCATGCCGATCCGGCGGCGCACCGCGTCGATGTCGACGTCGGGGTCGGTCACCTCGACCCCGCCGACGAAGACCTGACCGCCGGTCGGCTCATCAAGCCGGTTCACGCAGCGCAGCAGCGTCGACTTGCCCGAGCCGGAAGGACCGATGACGCAGACGACCTCGCCGTGCGCCACCTGACAGTCGATGCCCTTGAGGACGTCGAGTGCGCCGAAGGACTTACGCAGGCCGCGCACCTCGATCGCCGGGATCGGCGAGGACGCGCTCACCGAGCCTGCGCCTGCGCCTGCCGCGCCTCGAGCCGGCGCACGAGGTAGCCGAGCGGGATCGTGATGATGAGATAGCACAGGCCCGCCACGAGGATCGGGGTCATGCTCACGTACTGGTTGAGCGCGTCGCGTCCGAACTTCGCAAGCTCCCGCGTCTGCAGCGTCACGCCGAGGAGGTAGACCAACGAGGAATCCTTCGTGAGCAGGATCAGCTCGTTGGTCAGCGGGGGCAGGATGATGCGAAACGCCTGCGGGATGACGATCGAGACCATGGCGCGCCCGTGTGACATCCCGAGCGAGCGCGCCGCCTCCATCTGGGCGCGGGGGACGGCCTGGATGCCGGCCCGCAGCGTCTCGGCGATGTACGCCGCGGCCACGAGCCCCAGCGCGACGGTGATCGTGCCGAGGATGCCGCCGGGAACCTCGCTGTTCAGCGCGACGGGAATTCCGTAGCCGAAGGCGATGAGAACCAGCAGCGCCGGAACGCCCCGGAAGAACTCGATGTAGATGGTGGCGAGCGCCCGGTAGGGCATGACGGTCGACAGGCGCATGAGGGCCAGGACGAGGCCGAGCACGAGGCCGAAGGAGAACGCGCACAGCGTGTACAACACCGTGTTCTTCAGCGCCACCGTCAGCATCTCCGGAAACAGCTCCCGGATGATCTCGACGTCGAAGAACGCCTCGCCGATCCGGCCCCAGTCCGCGGCCACGACGAACATCGCGACGGCCGCGACCAGCAGGATGTACTGCATGGACCGGATCACGCGCGCGCGTTGGCGCCGGGTCAACCGGCGGCGCGGGCGCGCAGTCGAGGCGGTGTCCCTCACCGGGGCTTGACGCCGAACCACTTCTCGTAGAGGCGGTCGTACGTGCCGTCGGACCTTGCCCGCCCGATGACGCGGTTCACCACCTTCTCCAGCGCTGCGCTGGTCGCCTTGCGCATGCCGAAGCCGTACTGCTCGCCGGTCTGAAACTGCGCCGCGACCTCGACGTCGTCGTTCTGCTTGGCGTAATCGAGCAGCACCGGGATGTCGTTGATCGCCGCCGGGATCTGACCGGACTTGACGCTGCTGAGCTGGAGCGCGAGATCCTCGTAGTCCTTGAGCTGCATTCCGGCCGGCTCAGCGCGCTGCTCCGCGTACATCTTGCCCGTGGTTCCCGACAGGACGCCGAGCGTCTTGCCGCGCAGATCGTCAAACGCGTCGATGCCACTGCCCTTGCGCACGAGCAGGCCCTGGTTGGCGTCGAAGTACGGGACGGAGAATGCGATCTTCTTCTGCCGTGCGGGGGTGATCGTCATCGCGGCCGCGGCAATGTCGCACTTGCGCGCGTTGAGATCCTCGCCGGACTGGATGCCCTCAAACGGCGTGTCGACGATCTCCTGGCGCACACCGAGCTCCTCGGCGACCAGGTCGAGCATGTCGACGTCGAAGCCGACGATTCGGCCGCGCTGCTGAAACTGAAACGGCCGGTACGGCAGATGGGTGCAGGTGGTCAGCCGACCCGAATCGACAAGCTTCACGCCGCTCTCCGAAGTGCCAGCCGACTCCTCGTCCCCACCGCAGGCGGCGATGAGAAGGCAGGACAGCAGCGCCAGGGCGATCGCCCCAACCCGCCAGTCGTGAGACTGCAACACCTGACGCCTCCTCTGTTCGACGGGCTCGGACCAGTTCGTCGACCACGTCCTACCCGGGGCAGACCGGAGTGTGCGCGCCCGGGTGGACAGCGCGACGCCTGCGAGCTAACGTCGCGCCGGCTCCACCAGCGATACAGGGAGGGGGACCACGATGACCGAGCGGGGCAGGCCGTTCGTGATCACCCGTCGCAGGTTCATCCAGGGAACGGCGGCGACGCTCGTGCTGGCAGGCTGCGGCGGCTCGGACAACGGCGACGGGGGAACAAGCGCTACGGAGGCGGGCGCGCCGGCAGAGACGTTCGCCGAACCGCTGACGAAGCTCTCCGGCGAGCTGAAGATCCTCGTCTGGAGCCACTTCGTGCCGCGCCACGACAAGTGGTTTGACCGCTTCGCGCAGGAGTGGGGCCGCAAGGTCGGCGTGAAGGTGACCGTCGACCACATCGAGGTCACGACGATCCCCGCCCGGCTGGAATCCGAGATCTCCGCCCGCTCCGGACACGATCTCGCATCGTTCATCGGCCCGCTTCCGCAGCTCGAGCCGAGCGTGATCGACCTCGCCGACGTGACCAAGGAGGCTGAGCAGCGCTTCGGCAAGCAGATCGACCTGTGCCGGCGCAGCAGCCTCAACCCGACGACGAACAAGTACTACGCCTACAGCCCCGGCTGGGTGCCTGACCCCGGCAACTACCGCAAGAGCATGTGGACCGAGGCCGGACTGCCCGACGGCCCGTCGACCTGGGAGGAGCTGCGCACGGGCGGCGCCGAGATCAAGTCCAAGCGCAAGGCTCCGGTGGGCATCGGGATGTCGCAGGAGATCGACTCCAACATGGCCGGCCGCGCGCTGCTGTGGTCCTACGGCGGTGCGATCCAGGACGAGCAGGAGCAGGTCGTCCTCAACTCGCCCGAGACGGTCGCCGCCGTGACGTACATGAAGGGCCTGTTCGAGGACGCGATGACCAACGAGGTGTTCGCCTGGAACCCGGCCTCCAACAACCAGGCGCTGGTCGCGGGCAAGCTCTCCTACATCGTCAACTCGATCTCGGCCTACCGCACGATGCAGCAGGTCAACCCGAAGGTCGCCGAGGACGTGTTCTTCGTCCGTGCGCTCGAGGGTCCCACGACGGCGACCGCGGCACAGCACGTCATGTACAACTGGCTCGTCCCCAAGCACGCCGGCAACGCGGACGCGGCACAGGAGTTCCTGCTGCACTACACGGCGAACTTCGCGCGCGCGACGTGGGAGAGCGAGCTCTACGACTTCCCCGCGTTCGCCAAGCTCGTGCCGCAACTCCCCGGCTGGCTCGACGACGACCCGTTCGGCTCCAAGCCGAGCAACAAGCTCGCCGTGCTGAAGGATGCGCTGGACTGGACGACGAACGTCGGTCACCGCGGCTACGCGAACACCGCCATCGGCGAGGTCTTCGGGACGTTCCTCATCCCCAACATGTACGCGCGCGCGGCCCGCGGCCGTTCCACCCCGCAGGAGGCGGTGACGCGCACCGAGGCCCAGATCAAGCCGATCTTCGACAAGTGGCGCAAGAGGGGCCTGATCGGCAGCGCGTAGTGCCCCTCGCTGTCGAGGTCAGAGGACTGACCAAGCATTTCCGAGGTGGCGACGTCCGCGCCATCGACGGCGTCGATCTCGCGACGACCGAAGGCGAGTACCTCGTGCTGCTCGGGCCCTCGGGCTGCGGCAAGACGACGCTGCTGCGCACGATCGCCGGCCTCGAGGAGCCGACGGACGGCGAGGTGCTGATCGGCGGCAACGTCGTCAACGGCCTGCCGCCGCGGGCGCGGCGGATCGCGATGGTCTTCCAGAGCTACGCCCTGTATCCACACAAGACGGTCGCCCAGAACATCACGTTCCCGCTCAAGGCGCAGGGCGTGGAGAAGGGCGAGCGGGCGCGGCTGGCGAGCTGGGCCGCCGAGCTGCTGGAGATCGGTCACCTCCTGGAGCGCAAGCCACGCCAGCTGTCGGGCGGCGAGCGCCAGCGCGTCGCGCTCGCGCGCGCGATCGTGCGCGAGCCGGACGTGTTCCTGCTCGACGAGCCGCTGTCGAACCTCGACGCGAAGCTGCGCACGACCGCGCGCGACGAGCTCAAGGGGTTCCAGCGCCGGGTCGGGACGACGACGATCTACGTCACGCACGACCAGACGGAGGCGATGGGCCTCGGCGACCGCATCGCGGTCATGTACGGCGGGAAGCTGCGCCAGCTCGGGCCGCCGCAGGAGGTCTACCTGCGCCCGGCCGACACGTTCGTCGCGACGTTCCTCGGATCGCCGCCGATGAACCTCGTTCCCCACGACGGCGAGCTGCTGGGCTTCCGCCCCGAGAGCTTCCTCCCGGCAGCGCTCGTCGAGGGCGGTGACCGGCGGCTGAGCGCACAGTTCGCCGTCGACCGCGTCGAGTACCTGTCAGGCGACCGCCACATCTACGGGACCGTGCGCGGGCTCGGCGAGGAGACGCGCGTGATCGCGCGCCTCGGCGCGACGGTGAGCACGCCGATCGAGCTCGGCGTCGTGCACGAGTTCGCGCTGCACGAGCGCGACCTGTGCCGCTTCGATGCCGGCAGCGGCCGGCGGATCGAACCGGCGGCGGGGGGCTGACGACGATGGCGGCACGCGAGCAGGACGCTGCGACGACGCCAGCGCGCCGGGGAGGACTCGGCGACCGCGAGGGCACGCTCGCCTGGCTGTTCCTGCTGCCCGCCGTCGCCTACATCGTCCTGCTCGTCGCGATCCCCTTCCTGCTGGCGATCGCGTTCGCCTTCAGCGACGTGACGACCGGCGACCCGAGCTACGACTGGGTCGGGTTCGCGAACTTCTCGGCGATCTTCGACGACCCGGTCTTCTGGCGCGCGCTGCGCAACACGCTCGTCTTCACCGTCATCTCGATGCTCCTGATCGTCGTGCTGGGCAAGGCGCTCGCGCTGATCCTCGTCGCGGACTTCCGCTTCAAGTGGCTCGTCCGGTTCTTCGTGCTGCTGCCGTGGACGACGCCGATCGCGCTCGCCACGATCGCGTGGCTGTGGATGCTCGACTCGATCTACAGCCCGCTCGACTGGATGCTGCGCTCGCTCGGCCTGCTCGACGGCAACCTGTACTGGCTCGGCCGCGACAACCTCGCGATGGCGTCGGTGGTCGCCGTGCATACCTGGCGGATCGTGCCGCTCGCCGCGATCATCATGCTCGCCGGGCTCGTCTCGATCCCGAAGGACATCAACGACGCCGCGTCGATCGACGGTGCCGGCTTCTGGCGGCGCCTGTGGGAGATCACGCTGCCGCTGACGCTGCCCGTCGTCGCGGTCGCGGCGCTCTTCGGCGCGGTGCTGACGTTCACCGACATGACGGTCGTCTATGTCCTCACGAAGGGCGGGCCGGAGAGCGCGACGCAGGTGCTGCCCAGCTACGCCTACTTCAAGGGCATCGAGGGCGGCGACCTGGCGCAGGGCGCGGCGATCGCGCTGTTTTTGTTTCCGCTGCTGCTCACCGCCGCGATCGCGATCCTGCGTGCCGTGCGGCGCATGGAGACGTTCTGATGGACGGCGCCCACGTCGCACGCCAGCGCGCGCGCGCCGCGCGCCGGCACGTCCTGGGCCGGGTGGGCCTCTACGTCGCGGCGATCGGTGCGGCGCTTGTCGCGGCGCTGCCGTTTCTCTGGGGCACGATCACGGCGCTCAAGCAGGACGCCGACCTGTACAACGTCGAGAACGCGCCGTTTGCGTTCAACCTCGCCCCGACGTCCGAGCACGTCTCGTTCCTGTTCGACGAGACGCAGTTTCTGACGTTCGCCTGGAACACGCTGTGGGTCGGTCTGCTCGTCGTCGCGATCACGCTCGTGGTGAGCCTGCCGGCGGCCTACAGCCTCGGGCGGCTGAACATGCCGTGGGCGGGGCCGCTGGGCATCGCGATCTTCTTCGTCTACCTCGTCCCGCCGACGCTGCTGTTCATCTCGCTGTCGCGCGTCGTGAGCCTTGCCGGGCTGCAGGACTCGACGTGGTCGCTCATCCTCATCTACCCGACGATCACGATCCCGGTGTCGGTGTGGCTGCTGACCGGCTTCCTGAAGGCGATCCCGCGGGACGTCGAGGAGCAGGCGATGGTCGACGGCCACAGCCGCGCCGGCGCGTTCCTGCGCATCGTCGTCCCGCTCTCCCTACCGGGCATCGTGGCGGTCGTCATCTTCGCCTTCACGCTCACGGCGCACGAGTTCATCTACGCGCTCGCCTTCATCTCGCCGTCGGCGAGCAAGACGATCAGCATCGGCGTCCCGACGCAGCTGATCCGCGGCGACGTCTTCTTCTGGCAGTCGCTGCAGGCCGCTGGAATCCTCGTCGCCGTGCCGATCGCCTTCGCGTTCAACCTCATGCTCGAGCGCTTCATCACGGGCTTCACGATGGGCGCCGTCAAGGGGTGACGCGCGGAGCTGGGAGTGGACGCCGAGCTTGGCGAGGATGTTGGCGACGTGGTTGTGCTCGGTGCGGATGCTGATGTAGAGGCGGTCGGCCGCGCCGCTCTCGAGCCGTGACAATCGAGGCGATGTGTTGACGTGTGGCGTGAAGGGGTCGACCACGCCTGTGGTCGGCCGCGCTCACCCGCGGGGCGGGGACGAGTTCTTCATGCGTGACGTGAACAACTCGACCTGTCGTGACTGGCGCAGGTCACGATCTTCGACCTCGTGCTGCTGCTGCTCATCTCGCAGACCGTCGCGCAGGCGCTGGTCGGCGGCGACACGTCGATCACCGGCGCCGTGCTCAGGCGCGCGCGGCGGCACTGTGTCGAACGAAGCGGCGTATACCGCAACCGAATCGACACGACCACCGCGACGGTCGGGTTGTGTCGAACGAAGCGGCGCCTAGCGCACCTCAGCCGACACGATGCTCGCGCCCGGACTCGGCGGATCAGGTGCGCGCGATGTCATGGGCCATTCGTCGTGCGTGGCGCCCACGTCGGCGTCGCACCGGCCGAAGCCGACGAACCCTCAGGACGAACCCACGAGCTCGTGCTCGATCGACTCCGTGTACTCGCCCCGCCGCGCGGCGCCCGTGCAGCGCGCCCGATGGCGGTACTGGGCCTGCGCGGCGTCGACGTTGGCGGCGTCGCCATGCCACGTCGTCAGCGCGGCGGCCTGCAGCCCGCGACCGTACGAGAAGCTGATCTCCCACGGCTGAGCACCCATCTGGTTCATGAGGTTCAGGCGGGCCGTGGCGTCCTCGTCGCTCTGGCCACCGGACAGGAAGACGATGCCGGGCACAGCGCCCGGGACATGGCGACGCAGGCAGCGCAGCGTGCGCTCGGCCACCTCTTCGTCGTCGGGCTGCTCAGGGCACTCGTAGCCGGCCAGCACCATGTTCGGCTTCAGCAGCATCCCCTCCAGCAGCACCCGCTGCGAACGCAGTTCGTCGAACACCGCCGCCAGCGCGGCCCCCGTGACCTCCTCGGAGCGATCGATCGTGTGCGCACCGTCCATGAGCACTTCCGGCTCCACGATCGGCACAATCTGCGCCTCCTGGCACAGCGCCGCGTAGCGCGCAAGCGCATGCGCGTTGACATGCACGCAGTAGTCGCTCGGGAGGCGGTCGTCCAAGTCGATCACGGCGCGCCACTTGGCGAAGCGGGCGCCACCCTCGTAGTACTCGGCCAGGCGCTCGCGCAGGCCGTCGAGCCCCTCGGTGACCTTCTCGTCGTCAGCGCCCGCGAGCGGCTTGGCCCCGGTGTCGACCTTGATCCCGGGAACGACGCCCTGCGCTTCCAGTAGCTGAGGGAACGGGGTGCCGTCCGCCGTGCTCTGGCGGAATGTCTCGTCGTAGAGGATGACCCCGCTGATGTGATCCGCCACGCCCTCCGTCGTGAACAGCACCTCGCGCAGTGCGCGACGCAGCTCTTCTCCGGGTTCGACGCCAGCAGCCTTCAGCCGCTTGTCCATCGTGCCGTTGCTCTCGTCGGCGGCCAGGATCCCCTTCCCCTGGGCTACCAGCGCCGATGCTGTCTGTTGAAGTTGCTCAGTCATATCTATCCTGGCGTTCCCCGCAGAGGGCATACGAAACGGCGATTTCGCGATCTGCGTGGACCAATGGGGGCGCGGCTCCGTCGTCATGCGATGGATGTCCGAAGTCTCCTTCGCGATGTCGGGGCTCCCGGCGCGGCGCGGACGCTCAAGAGGCCGAGAGCGCAAGACGAGCTGATGTTGACTGCGCGGGCGTAGCTAGCAAGACTGGCGGCCATGCGCGCACGTCACCCCTTCGCCTGGCGATCATCCTCCTGGGCGGCTGGTGATCGGGGTGATCTTTGCGTCGTCGGCGACCGCCGCAGATACGGATCGCGCCGGCCCTCGGAGGCCAACTGAGTATCGCGCCGTCGTTACGAGGTTGCTGTGATTTTGCCGTTGCAGGTCTACGGTGATCGTCGTTCTGTATATCGGCATCGCATGCCTCGCGGCAGCGGTGTGCCTGTGCGTCCTCGCGATCATCCGTCGGGGCATGATGCCCCCGCGGGCGATGATGTTCCGGGTCGTCGCTGTGGGGCAGCAGGGATCTGGCAAGACGGTGTTCTTGTCGAGCATGTTTCATTGCCTCAACCACCCGTCGCTGCAGCGGTATTACCATCTCGAGTTGCCCGCCGAAGACGCGTGGTTTCTCACCGGTGTCTACGCGAAGGCGCGCGATCCAGAGGAACCGTGGCCTGATCCGACGCCGCCCGGAGAGGAGCGCATGTTTCCGTTCGAGTGCGTGGGTCGTCGCGACTCGGGTCCAAAGGACCGCCTGTTCGGTCTTGAGTATCTCGACTACGGCGGTGAGATCCTCGGGGCGATGAGCGGCTACGGTGAGCGCCTGCAAGCCTTGGAGCAGAGCGTCGGCAGGGCCGATGCGCTGATCGGCATGATCGATGGACACCAGGTGCTCAAGCTGCTTGACGGCGACCTGGACGCGCAGGGGTACTTCACCCAAAGGCTCCAGCTCGTCACCCACCTCATGCAGCGCGCATCGGCTCCGGTCCAGCTCGTCGTCACGAAGTGGGACCTCGTCCACGACTTCGCCGAGCCGCGCGACGCGTCCGACGACGAGCGGCTGCAGGAGGTCGTGGCAGCGCTCGAGCGGTACCAGCACATCACGGGCTTGGTGCTCGGACGAGGCCAGCAGAGCGTCCGCCTGATTCCCGTGAGCGCGGTCGGCTACGGCTTCGCGCGACGGAACGCCTCCGAACCCAGCGGCTTTGGCAAGCGTCCCGGTGCAACGCCGCAGCACAAGTACGTCGACGTCCCGCTCGCCGCCGTGTTCATCGACCTCTTCGCGCAGCTCGAACGATCGCTCGACGAGGGGTTGCGCGAGCAGCTCGAGGCGTGGATCCGCGCGCGGCGGTGGCAGGAGCTGCTGCCGATCGTGAAGGGCGCGTTGGCCGACATCTTGCATATGACGCCGGTGCCGGCGCTGGCGATGGGGTTCGTCGATTGGCAGGAGCGTCGGTTGGCCGGATCGCCCGAGGAGCCGCGGCTGCGTGCGGAGTTCGACATGACCCCGCACGAACGCTGCCTTCGCAAGGCTCTGCAGGACTTCCACACGACGATGATCCTGTTTGACATGGACTTCCCGAGCTCGGTTCTCAATCCCAGGCGCGACTGACGTGGCTGACGCGCCAGAGGGCTGGTCGTTCCTCGTCGCACCTGGGCTGCGCACCGGCTATCGCACCATCTTGGCTCCCGATTTCCTCGTCGATCGTGGGCTGGACGGTCTGCTTGCGGCGAGGGTCGCCGCCGCCCCGGACGAGGGTGCTCAGCGCGTGGTCAAGGTCGACGTTGCCGACATCGGCCGTCTGACGGTCGCCGTGATGACCGAGCGCCCTTCTCTGCGCGAACTCGACGTGGATCCCGAGTCAGATGAGCTGGCCACCGACGAGCACGGCAGGCCGCTGCGGATGCTGTTCGGCGTCGTGGTCCGGGATCGCACGCGCCGTGCGGTGCGCGACGGCGATATGCAGCGCGCCCGCGGCGACGCCCTGGTCAGCTATCGACGGTTCCTGGCCGCAGAGGACGGGTTTGAAACCGATCGGTCGATCCCGGTTCGCCTGAACCTGAACTCTGGCGGATCGCACGTCCGTGCCAAGATCATCGGCGCGATCGCCTGTCTGCTGACGCTCGTCGTTGGCGGCGTGCTGCTCGCGACCTCGAGCGGCAAGCCAGAGCTCACGGTGTACTCCAGCCTCCCATTCAACGGCCCTGGGCGCGACCGCGCTCGCGACATCCAGCGCGGCATCCGGTTGGCGCTCGAGCAGGCGGAGGGCAAGGCCGGTTCGTACGCCATCAGGTACCGGTCGCTGGACGACTCGACCGCCGCCGCTCGAGGATGGATGTCCCGGTCGACCGCCGCGAACGCCAGACGGGCCGCCGGCGACGCCCGCGCCGCGGTCTACATCGGTGATCTCGACTCGGGGGCGAGCGCCGTGTCGATACCGGTGCTCTCCAGGGCGCGCATCGCGCAGATCTCCCCCTCGAGCACCGCCGTCGGCCTTACGAGACGGCCGCCCGGCGGCAGCGACGACGAGCCACGACGCCATAAGGGCGGCGGCGTCCGCAGCTTCGTCCGCATCGTGCCATCCAACCGCGTCGCAGCGACCGCGTTGATCCGCGCGATGCGCGCCGAGCACTGCGCGCGCCTCGCGATCGTGACGGGCCGCGATCTCGATGGCCGCGACCTGGGGCGATCCCTGAGGGCGGCCGCGATGGCGTCCCGGCTGCGGATCGTCTTCAACAGGCAGCGGCCCGCCCGCGACGCGGGGTACCATGCACTCGCGGCCGCAGCGGCCGTGCGCTTGCCCGACTGCATCGCATTCGCCGGCGACGACAGCGCGGGCAGCGTAGGGATCGAGGCGTTCGCAGACACCATGGCGAGAGCGCGTTTGTACGGCTCGGGGAGCGTGGCATTCGCGGCGGCAATGGGGCGTGGCGCGTTGCCGGCGTCGATCGCTCGCCGACTGCGGCTCGTCCTGCCCGCGCCCGCCGCAACTGGCTCGACGGCGGCGGGTCGGCTGTTCCTGCGGCGTTTCAAGCGCACGTTTCCGGGCGTCGCGCCCGCGCCTGACGCCCTCTATGGCTACGAGGCGATGCGCTTGGCGCTCAGCGCTATCAAGCGCTCCGGCAACGCCGATCGGCGAGAGATCGTCGCTGCGCTGTTCGCGACACACAACCGCCGCAGCGCGCTGGGCGCGTACTCGATCGATGACAACGGCGACATCACGTCGGTGGGGTACGCCTGCTTTGAGCTTCGCGCCGGGGCGCTGCGCCGCCGCGCCAGGATCGATGCTCGTCCCTGACCGGGCATCGAACGGCTGGACCGGCGCGATGGTGGGTTCGGCGATCAGGTCTTTGTCACACCCGGCGACAAGCCATCGAGCCGTCGATGCAACGCACGGTCACAGTTTGTCCAGACTATGTCACCAGGCGCTATGGTAGCCGGCATGCGAACCGGCCTTCGTGCGCGCGGCGAGCATAGAGGCGTGCGCTGGAGTGTCATCATCACGGCACTGTTCTTGGTCGGAGGCGCATGCGTGGCGGCGTACCTGCTGTGGAATGGCGAGGGCGTCCGGCGCATCTACGTCAGCCTGCCCGTCTACGGCCCCATGGGGCGCGACATGCAAACGACGCACATGCGCGACGCTGTGCGGATGGCGCTGGCCGAACGCGACTCCAAGGTGGACGGCGTCACCATAAAGCCCGTGTTCGTGGACGACTCCACCCAGAAGCTTGGAGAATTCAGCGTGGCGGCGACGGCACGAAACGCGCGCCGCGCCGCCGAGGACGGCAAGGCGATCGGATACATCGGAGACTTCAACTCCGGCGCGACAGCGATCTCGATCTCGATCCTCAGCGCCGCGGGGATCCCTCAGATCTCCCCGGCGAGCACGGCGGTCGGACTGACGTCCAAGGGACGCGATCGAGGCTCCGCCGACCCAACCGAGCCCAACACCTACTACCTCCACGATCGCACCTTCGTCCGCGTCGCGCCCAACGACCAAGTACAGGCCGACGCGCTGACGGCCCTCATGATCCGCGATCACTGCACGCACCTGGCGATCATCAACGACGGCGGGTACTACGGGGTGCGACTGGCTCGGGAGATGCGGCGCTCAGCCAAGATCGGCGGCCTCACGGTCGCGTTCAACGCCACCATCGGCACGCGCGCGGACACCCTCCCGGGCAAGGCGGCGTCGAGGGGCTCGGACTGCTTTCTGTACAGTGGCGCCCTCAACGACCGCACCGTTGACCTCTATACGCAGGTCGGCAAGGCGCTGGCACCCGACGCAAAGCTCTACGCGCCAGACGGGCTCGCCGCGATGGATTTCACGGCCAACCTCGATGCGGACATCGCCAAACGCGTGAAGCTGCTGCAGCCGGGGCGTGAGCGCAAGGGTCTCGGCGCCCGATTCATCCACGGCTTCCGGCGCACGCACGACGGAGCCGATCCCGAGCCGTACGCGGTGTACGCCTACGAGTCGATGTTGCTGATGCTGGACGCCATCGATCGCGCGGGCGCAGGCGCGGGTGCACGCGCGGGTATCGTCAACGCGCTGTTTGACACCTCCCGCCGACGCAGCGCCATCGGGACGTACTCGATCAACGAGGACGGCGACACGAGCAAGCGCAACTACGACGTCTACAGCATCCGATCCGGCGACCTGACGCACCTCCGCACGATCACCACCAGCCCGTAGCGCACCGAGGTCAGCGGGAGGCGCGGACGCCGGCGGGGTCGAAATCCAGGGGTCGCGCTGAGCCCGAATCCACCGCTGGGGGCGGTCGGTGGCGGAATCGGGCCGTGGTGAGCTTGATGGCGGTGCGTTGGGTCGGTCTGTCGGCGTGATCGGTGTCTGGCGGGTGCTGTGACGCTTCC
>Ga0136615_10000727_pt1 | contig 15381 bp, 14 predicted proteins | sample AntDrymUQ2882206_2_FD_106647 | JGI IMG/M metagenome (GOLD analysis project Ga0136615, IMG submission 106647) | Polar desert sand microbial communities from Dry Valleys, Antarctica - metaG UQ288 (22.06) | ecosystem: Environmental > Terrestrial > Soil > Desert | place: Antarctica: Dry Valley...
GCTCGGCGCGCAGGCGCTGCGCTGGTGGTGCATCCGCGTTCTCGGAAGGCGGTGGAACACCCGCGTCGTGGTCATCCCGGGGCGTTCCCTGGTCGCGACCGGTCCGTACCGGTGGCTACGCCACCCCAACTACCTCGCGGTGGCCATCGAGGGCATCGCGCTACCGCTCGTGCATACCGCCTGGGTGACCGCGCTGACCTTCACTGTGCTCAACGCCGTACTCCTGCTGGGCTTCCGCATTCCCACCGAGGAACGCGCGCTGGAGTCGGCGACGGCGTGACACCTGGGACGGTATGACACCGGCCACGGCATGACACCGGGGACGACATGACAGAGCGCCGCAGAGACCTCCTGGTCGTCGGCGGCGGGCCGGTCGGGCTTGCTGCCGCGATCGAGGGTCGCCTCGCCGGACTGTCGGTGTTGCTGATCGAACCGCGGACCGGTCCGGTGGACAAGGCCTGCGGCGAAGGGCTGATGCCCGGCACGGTGAGCGCTCTGCGGAATCTCGGGGTCTGCATCCAGGGCGCGCCGTTTCGCGGCATCCGATACGTGGCACCGAGCGGAACGATTGCCGCCACCCATTACTTCTTCTCCGGGGTCGGCATGGGCGTACGCCGTACCGCGCTGCACGCGGCCCTTGCCGAGCGTGCCGCCGCCGTCGGAGTGGTCCGGAAGTGCGGACGAGTCGTCGGGATTGCGACCCACGAAGGCGCCGCCAGTGTGCGGGTCATCCTGGACGATGGCAGTGCCGTGGAGGGCGGCTGGGTTCTGGGCTGCGACGGCTTGCACTCGGTGGTCCGCCGGGAGACCGGGCTCGCGCGTGGCAGTGACGGTCGGCGGTTCGGGATTCGGCGGCATGCCGCTGCCACACCCTGGTCGGATGTGGTCGAAGTCCACTGGTCAGCCCGCGGGGAGGCCTACGTCACGCCGATCTCGGCCACCGAGGTCGGGATCGCGGTCCTCGGTCCGCGCGGGTGGTCCTTCGACGAGGCACTGGGAACCTTTCCCGCGCTGGCCCGGCGGTTGGCCGACGTTGACTGGACCACGTCGGCACGTGGTGCGGGACCGTTGCAGCAGAAGGTTTCCTCCCCGGTCCGCGGCCGGGTGCTCCTCGTCGGGGATGCGGCCGGGTACGTCGATGCACTCACCGGCGAGGGGCTGCGCATCGGCTTGGCCTGCGCCCAGGCGGCGGTGTGTTGTGTGGCCTCCGGTCGTCCTGAGGACTATCCGCCCGACTGGCGCTCGCTTACCCGGGACTACCGCTGGCTCACCAGCGGCTTGGTCACCGCTACCCGCGTCCCGCTCGCCCGTCGGCTACTCGTACCGGTGGCCGCGCGGCTACCCCGAGTGTTCGGTGCCGCCGTGGAGAGGCTGGCCCGTTGAGCGCTGTAGGTGACTACATCCAGGGCGGCGGCTTGGGCAGTATTCCCTCGGTTGCCAGGCCCTCGCCGGTCGACCGCCCGGTCAGCCAGGCCAACAGGTCGGCCGCCCTGCCGCTGACTTCGCGATAGGTCAGATCATCACTGGCCCCAGAACCGATCTGCCAGATTCGCTCACGATCGGTGGCCTGCAGCACCCATGACGGAGCATCGTCGCGACCGTTCATCGTCGTGGTGACATCCTCCAGCAGCGCATCCACGAGATCGCCCGGCCAGGATTCCACCGATACTCCGGACCCGAGATCGACCAGATGCAGCCACACTTCCCGCGTGCGCAGCCACAAGGTGGCACTCGCCGGAATGTCTCGGCCCTGAAAGGTACGCACGCGCGCCGTCCAGGCCGGCCCCGGAAGGCCAACGACCTCCGCGTCGAACCGTTCGGCCGTGTTGCGGACATCGGCACGCAGCTGGTCCGCGCCCTGACGGGCTGCGGTGTCGATGTCTCGATTGCGGGTCTCGATGTCGGGGTACATCAATGTCTCGTTCCCCGTGCGCGCCCAGGACAACAAGCGGGACACGGCTTCTGCGTTGCGGGCCACGTGAGCTGCGACGTGGGCACGGCTCCAGTCCGGCAGAGCCGACGGCTCGCGGAGTTCGTCCTCGGTCAGTCCCTCGACCTGGCCGAGGAAGCGCGCCTCACCTTCGCGGAGCCAGTCCAGGACGTGAGCGGATTCGGCTGGTACGGACTCGGCTGGATCGGACATCAGACTGGCTCCTCGGGTGGCTGATTTCGGCCACGTCTTGGCTCTACTGGGCTGGTGGGCGGTGGAAACTCGGCTGACCGGCGGCGTGAACCAGAGTAGACAGACCAGCGTGCCTGATGACCTCGAGAGCCGACTGCGCCCCTTCACCGCCGACGAGTTCGACGCGGCCTTCGCCTGCCTGAGTGAGGGTTTCGGTGAGGACATCACCGAGGTCGAAGGCGATCGGATGGTCTTCGAACCCGAAAGGACCCTGGGGTTGTGGGACGGCGACCGGGTGGTGGCCACATCGGGGATCTACTCCCGGGACATCACGATCCCAGGTGCCGTGGTCCCGTTGGCCGCCGTCACTCTGGTTTCGGTCTCGCCGACGCACCGCCGGCAGGGGGTGCTGGCGGCCATGATGGCCCGCCAGCTCAGTGAGGTGCACGAGCGCGGCATCGAGCCGATCGCCGCGCTCTACGCCTCGGAGGGCTCGATCTACGGACGCTTCGGGTACGGGCTGGCCAGCTATCAAGGCCAGCTCAAGGGTGACACCCAGTCGATGCGGCTCCGACCGGAGGTGGACGCCGGCAACGGGCGGGTGTATCCGGTGGACGAGAAGGACTTCCGATCCGCGGCCATCCCGTTCTACGACGAGATCCGGCCGCAGACGCCTGGCTTGCTCTCCCGCAAGGATCGCTGGTGGGATTCACTGCTGCTCGATCCCGAGAAGCAGCGCAACGGGAGGAGCGCTCGGCGCTACCTGCTGCACGCCGAGCCGGACGGAACGGTCACCGGTTTCGCGCTCTACCGTCGCAAGGCCGATTGGGCCGACGCCGGACCCGACGGCACGGTCATCGTGATCGAGCTGCATGCCACGCACACCGCCGCTCGGGCCGCGCTGTGGCGCTACCTCCTGTCGATGGACCTGGTCAGACACCTGTCCGCCCCGCTGGCCGGGCGGGACGACCCGTTGCGGCACATGCTCACCGATGCTCGCGCGGTCGGGATGTCACAGGGTGACGCGCTCTACGTGCGTCTGGTCGATGTGGGCGCGGCACTCGCTGCTCGGCGGTACCCGACGACGATCGACCTGATTCTGGACATCGAGGATCAATTCTGCCCGTGGAACGCCGGGCGATGGCAGCTGACAGGCGGGCCGTCGTACGGCCGCTGCGTCCGAACCGAGGGTGACCCGGATCTGGCGATGACTGCCGAGACGCTGGGTGCGGTCTACCTCGGGGACACCTCGCTGGGAACTCTCGCCGCTGCCGGCCGGGTGCGGGAGATCACGCCGGGTGCGGTGGCCGCCGCGACCACGGCGTTGGGCTGGCCGGTGGCGACCTACAGCCCGGAAGGCTTCTAGCCCGCGCCAACGTGCCGGTTCGCTACACAACGGCCGCTTTGGGCACGGCTAGAAGGGAGGTTTGGCAGCGAACCGGCCTTATAGCGGCGTGGTTGGTAGCTCCGGGACCTGGTGGGTCCGTTCATAATCACTCACCTGGTTGATCCGGCGGACGTGGCGCTGCTCACCGGAGAACTCGGTCGCCAGGAATGCCGAGACCAGCGCGGTCGCCTCCTCCGCGGTGTGCATCCGGGCGCCGATCGAGATGATGTTCGCGTCGTTGTGTTGGCGGGCCAGGGTGGCGGTCTCGATCGACCAGGCAAGTGCGGCGCGTACGCCCGGAATCTTGTTGGCCGCGATCTGCTCCCCGTTGCCGGACCCGCCGATGACCACACCGAGGCTGTCGGGATCACCAACAACGCCGGCACCGGTTGCCAGGCAATAGGCCGGGTAGTCGTCCTCACCGTCGTAGCTGGGCGGCCCGATGTCGACGACCTCGTGGCCGGCGGCAGCCAACTCGCCGACGAGGTGCATCTTGAGCTCGAAGCCGGCGTGATCACTGCCCAGATAGACCCGCATGCGGTGGAGTCTCGCAGCCGCGGCGCTCGAGGTGCTCGGCGAGGAGGGCTGTCACCAAGCTGAGGGCCGGGTCTACCTACGGCGTCAGAAGTCGACCCGCATCACGACACGTCGCAGGGTCGTACGGCTGACCTCGGTGAAGCCGGCGTCGGCGAACACGCCTTCGGTCCCGACGTGGAGCTCCTCCGGGATCACGTTCTTCGTAGTCATGGGGTAGCCCTCGATGGCGCAGGCACCGTGCCTGCGGGCGAAGTCCACTGCGGCGCACGCGAGTGCCCGGCTGACGCCACGCTTCCGGAAGCCCACGCGGGTGAACAAGCAGGTCACGGCCCAAACGCTGTCGTCGGTCTTGTCCTCTGCGCGACCCACCCAGGGGACGCGGTTGTTGCGCACCAGGCCCGCGTAGGCGGTGCGCGGCTCGACCGAGCACCAGCCGACGGGCTCGCTGTCGAGGTACGCGACGAGGCCGCTGGTCGTGCCCGACTCCCGATGGCCGCAGTCGGTCTGCCGGCGCAACCGGTCGGCGCGTTCTTCGGCGGGAAACGAGGCAAAGGACTCCCGCGGCCGCAACTTGTACCGCTGGCACTGACACCTTGCCGCCGCGCCGCTGGTGCCGAAGACCTTCTGCAGGTCGCGGGCCTACCGGCAGCCGTTGGCCGGCTTCGGTTAGAGCGGCGTCGCCGTCCGGATCTCCAGCCCGGCCGGCAAGGTGATCTCGAGGAACTCCAGGTCGGCGGAGTGTTCACCCAGCCGGTGACCCAAGCCGGCAGGGACAGCCACCGCCGCACCTCGACCCAGTGGTTCTTCCGGACGGCCCTGGGTGTGCAACGTCGTCATGCCGGCCAATATGAACCAGAACAACAGCTCACCGTCATGGATGCCGTCCACTGTGGACACAGCGTCGTTTGGCGACGCGAGGCCGTTGCCGAAGCGAACCACGCGTACCCCGGCCAGCCCGCCGGTCGCGGCACCGATCCCGGTGTCACGGCACTCGAATCCCGGTGACCTCCATGGCTCCCAGGTGGCCTCGGCGGCGACATGCCGTACGAAACGCTGGCCCTCGAAGACGCGGTCGGGGCGAACCTCGGGTGTAGGGAGGGTGATGACGTGCTCGGCGGTGGTCTCGTGCTCGGCGGGGCAACCGATTTCGACGACCTCCAACCCCGGAGAACTCTCCAGCACCCGGTGCCGGATACCTGGTGGCTGCAGAACGCAGTCGCCGGCCTGCAACAAGAAGGCGGGACCCTGGTCCTCGTATACGACCCGAACCCAGCCTGTCGCGCAGTAGATCATCTGGAAGCGGACCCGATGGTGATGGACGTAGTCCGGGACCGGCCCGCCCTCGGGGATGAGGATGTGCGAGGCGATGAAGCGCCCGCCCTGCCGCTTGGGCAACAGATCCCGATAGCGCATCCCGGCACGTCCTACTCCGCCGGCGTCGCCGTCGTCGCGGGTGAGCTCGAACAGCGGTGCTGAGTCAGGCACGACCAGCGGGGGGTTGGCATCCACCAAGTGGATCCGGGTGCCGTTGGGAGCGGTCAGCAGGTCCGTACCGGATGCCTGCGGCTGATCAACTGCCAGGCGCAGGTCGCCCGGGTCTCCGGTTGCGCCGCGCTCCAACCTGATCCGCATCCCATGGCCGGACAGCAGTGCCACGGATGGGTCATCGGCGGGCATGATCACATCGAGCCGGAATCCGAGCGGATCGAGGAAGAAGTCCACGGTGGCGTCGAGATCGGTGCAGGGCAGCACCACCTCGACTGCTCTGATCGTCAGCGGACTGAGGACCGCGGTAGTCGTCATGTAGTGACGGTACCCAGCTCAGGCGACGAGCAAGCCGTCGGAGAACAATGCAGCCTCGGTGAGCGCCTGGCGCCCTTCGTCGGTGAGGCGAACCGCGCGGCTGTGCGCCGTCGGGACAATCCAGCCCTGTCGGGTCACCCCCGTCAGCACAAGAGCGCCGAGTCCGCCGGCGAGATGCGGCACCCGTTGAGTCCAATCCAGACATCCCCGCACGACCGGGCGACGCCCCGCCACGGGCGCCGCGCCGACCCCCAACAGGGCGAGCATCTCATGCCGGGGCTGCAGGAGTGTCCCCACCACACCTGGCTCCAGCGCCGCGATCACGCCGCGGTCCACCAGCGCTGCGGCGAGGGCCACCGCGAGCTCGCCGGCCAGGTGGTCGTAGCACGTACGGGCGAAGCCGAGTGCGGTGCTCGTACGAGCAGCGCGCAGCGAGCGGACCGGTAGCGGCGGAGCCAATGCCTGCAGCGCCTCGATCGCTCGGGCGACGTCGCTGCCGGCCAGGCGGTAGTACCGGTTCCGGCCGACGACCGCGACCCGGATCAGGCCTCCGTCGGTGAGGCGTTGCAGATGCCCGCTGGCTGTGGGCGGTCGTATCCCGGCCAGCCGGGCGAGTTCGCCGGCCGGGCGCGAGCGGCCGTCCATCAGGGCGAGCAGCATCGCCGCACGGGCCGGCTCGCCGATCAGGGCGGCCGGCACAACGAGGTCGGTCTCGGATGGCACGAGAGCAGCGTAGAACGGCAACATTTCGGCGTACGGCGAAGCTTTGGGCACCTAGCGTCGCTTCCATGAGCATTCGGGCGCGCGACGCCGCTCCGCGCCATCTGTGGAGGGCACCGTCGGCAGCGTTAGCGGCCGCGGCTGTCACCGTGCTGCTCTGGGCATCGGCCTTCGTCGGCATCCGCGCAGTCGGTGCCGATTTCAGCCCTGGACCTTTGACGTTGGGCCGACTGGCCATCGGCCTTCTGGTGTTGAGCGGCTTCGTCCTGGTCCGGGGAATCGTCGTGCCGCGCGGCCGAGAGTTGCTGTTCGTCGGGATGTACGGGCTGTTGTGGTTCGCCGGCTACAACATTGCACTGAACGCCGCAGAGGCCTCCCTGGATGCAGGCACCGCGGCCATGTTGGTGCAGGTCGCTCCGGTGATCGTGGCGATCCTGGCCGGCGTCTTCCTCAACGAAGGGTTCCCGCCGCGCCTGCTGGCCGGAAGCGTGGTCGCCCTGCTCGGTGCGGTGATCATCGGCGCTGGAAGTGGTGCCGAGCGGCGGATCGAACTCGCCGGCGTCCTCGTGTGCTTGCTCGCGGGCGTTCTGTACGCCGCCGGAATGGTCGCTCAGAAGCCAGTGCTGCGAACCGTTCCTGCGCTGCAGGCCACCTGGCTCGGTTGTCTCATCGGGATGGTGGCCTGCCTGCCTTTCACTCCGACCTTGTGGACCGAGGTCGGTGCGGCCAGCACGGGCTCGATTCTCGGGTTGGTCTACCTCGGTGTCTTCCCGACTGCGATCGCGTTCACAACCTGGGCCTACGCCCTGTCGCGCACTCCAGCAGGGCAACTGGGGGTGACGACGTATCTGGTTCCCGTCGTGGCTGCGGGCCTGTCCTGGATCTTGCTGGACGAGGTTCCGCCCGCGCTCTCCTTTGTCGGCGGGGCACTGTGCCTGACCGGCGTCGCACTGACCCGCCTACGACCTCGTCGCTGATCAGGATCAGGAGCGCGGAAGCGGCTGTGCGGCAACGTCGGCCAGCATCGCCGAGACCTGGCTGATGGCGGCGCGGCTGGCGTCGAAACTGGCCGGCAGCCGAAAGAAGGAGTGGATCATCCCGACTACTCGCACGGCCACGACCGGCACGCCGGCATCAGCCAGCATCGCCGCGTAGGACTCGCCCTCGTCACGCAGCGGGTCGTACTCGCAGGTCAACACAAACGCTGGCGGCAGCCCGGCGAGGTCTCTGGCTTGCGCGGGTGAGACGTCGGGATGTGAGCGGTCCACGCCCTCAGGTGCGAAGCAGTCCCAATAGAACGCCATCCCGGTGGCGGTCAGTCCGTACCCCTCAGCGTTTTCGACGTACGACGGCGAGGTCATGGCCGCGTCGATCACGGGGTAGATCAGCCCCTGGAACAGATATGGCGCGAGGACCTGGTCGCGCGCCCGGCGGGCGACCACCGCGGCAAGATGCCCGCCGGCACTGTCTCCGAGCAGCGCGAGCCGCGTGCCGTCGACACCGGGTACTGATCCCTCACGCAGGGCCGCAGCCACCGATTCGACGTCGTCCATGGGCGCGGGGAAGGGATGCTCGGGGCAGAGCCGGTAGTCAACGGCCACGACGTTCCAGCCGGACTGGACGGCGATCATCCGGCAGGCGGTGTCGTGGGTGTCCAGGTTGCCGCCCACCCAGCCACCTCCATGGATGAAGACGACGGTCGGTAAGGCGGTGTTGGCCAGCGGTCGATAGACCCGACAGGGCACTCCCCCGATGACGCAGGCCTCGAAGTCGGTGACCTCCGGGCCAGGTCCGGCGAATCTGGTGATCGCCAGCGAGGCTGCTCGCATCTGTTCGACCGTGGGACTCGTGAGCGGCGGGGGCAGTGCTTCGAGGTAGGCACGGGCCTGCGGATGCAACGGCATGGAACCTAGGGTCTCAGGAGATGGTCGGCGCGGGCGACGTGGTCCTCGGTGTGGACGGCTGCCCCGGGGGCTGGATCGGTGCACTGGTCCGGGGTCGCTCGGTGACCTGGCTGTTGTTGGCCGACGCTGCCGCGATCCTGGCGGTAGACGCAGCCGTGATCGGAATCGACATCCCGATCGGTCTGCCTGAGCCAGGAAGCGGCTATCGACGCAGGGCCGACCTCGAGGCGCGCGAATTCCTGGCGCCCTCGGCAGCCTCGAACACCGTCTTCTTCACGCCGGTGCGTGCGCTGCTCAGTGTCGATACGTACGCCGAGGCGAACGCCTTGAGCAGGCGGCTCACCGTAAAGGGGCTGGCCAAGCAGACATGGCACATCACCGACCGCATCGCCGACGTGGACGCAGTTCTCGGAGAGCCTCCTGACGCGCGGGTCATCGAGGTTCATCCCGAGGTCACCTTCCGGATCATGGACGCCAGGATCGATACCCCTAAACGGACAGCCCGAGGTGCCGGTCAACGAATCGCCGCACTCACCGCGGTGTTCGACATTGCTCCCTCGCTGGGTGATCTGCCGGCCGGTCCCGGGCTCGACGACTGCCTGGATGCCTGCGCTGCGGCGTGGTCGGCGCAACGGTGGAGGGCAGGTGCTGCACGCGTTTTCGGTGCCGACTCGAACGGTCGTGCGCCGACCGATGCCCGAGGGCGCCCGATGCGGATCGTCGCCTGACCTGCGTACCAAGCACTGACACCTTCGTCGGTACGCCTCGTCCAAGGGCGCCACGCCGGCGTTCCATTGGTGATCTTGACCATATGGTGGCGACACGCCGACCAAATGCGCGGAGAACCGCAATAAAGTCAAGATCACGAGCATCGGGCGCACGTTTCCCCGCGGGCTTGGGACGGCTGTGGCGGAAGCGTCCAAAGATTCTCGAAATAGTCTGGGCCGCAGCTGCTTCGGGGCGTCCGAGGCCGCCCGGCCGTTGGCAAGGCCTGGTCAACGGTGATGAGGCCCCACTGACCGGGAGTTGCGGTGGAAGCCGAGCACGTTCAGGAGCCGCATGCTGGGCCCGGGAACAGTGTGAAGTCAGTTTTCGGTGTCAACCGAGGTAGCAGGCCGACCAATGCAGCACTCGATTCTGCATCGGGCGTCACGACCGGCAACAGCCGCATGCAGCCTTGATGATCGGACCTGCCGTGGATGCGCTCGGCGGTGGGTAGGCGAGGATCGGGAGCCATGACGACCGGTGAGCGCTGGCTCGAGGTTGGTGACCGCGTCTTCGTACGGCGCCATGCCTCCCTCGATCTCAACTGCGGCCTCGTCGTCGGTGAGGACGCTTGCCTGGTGATAGACACGCGGCAGCATCTTGGAGAAGCAACCGACCTGATCGCGGCAATCCGCCGGGTCACGGATCGGCCGTGGACGGTGGTCAACACGCATGCGCACTGGGATCACTGCTTCGGGAACGCCGCATTCCGGCCCGCTCCGATCTGGGCTCAGGTCCGCGCCGCCGCTGACCTGGCTGCCTCGGGGGAACGGCAACGGGCAGTGGCTGCTCAGCAGGCCCGCGACACCGGCCGCGACGACCTGGCCGATCAGATCCGCAGCGCACCGATCGACGCGCCTGACCGGCTGGTCGAGGAGCACGTGGAGTTGATCGTCGGTGGCCGTCGGGTCAATCTGCGGTTCTTGGGTCGCGGTCACACCGACGGCGACCTGGTGGTCGAGGTCGACTGTGGCAGCGGGAGTTGCGTCATCTTCGCCGGCGACCTCGTCGAGGAGGGCAACCCGCCAGGCTTTGACGACGCCTATCCCCTGGACTGGGCGGCAACCCTCGGCCGGCTGCACGGACTCGTGAGAGGGCCGGTGGTTCCAGGACATGGAGCGGTCGTCGACGTCGAATTCGTCGGCGGCCAGCGGGCGGACATGCTGGTCATCGACCGACTCATCCGCGAGAGCTTCCACGGTTCCGGGGACGCCGCCGACGTCAACGGCCCGCTGCCAGCTGCCAGCCCGTACGACGATGAGACGACGCACTTGGCCGTACGACGCGGCTGGCAGCAGCTGCGTGGTTGACCTGCCCGGGCTGCTGCGACAGGCCCTGGACGCCGAGCTCGACGGTTTCTCGATGCGGGAACTCGGGCCAGCAGCCGAGCAATTGAGCATGCGCTATCGCGCTGATCAGCCGGCGGACCACCCGATCCTGGCATCGCCGCTGGCTACGGCTGCCTACCTCACCGCTTGGATGCCGGCGACCTATGCGGCGGTCCGCCAGGTCTGTGATCGGCTAGCCGCCGCCTGCCCGGACTTCCGACCCCGCACGATGCTGGACCTCGGAGCCGGCACCGGATCGGCTACCTGGGCTGCGGCCGATGCCTATCCGAGTCTGGAGGCGAGCCATCTGGTGGACTCCTCCGCTCCAGCTCTGGCGTCGGCCCGACGGATGTTGGACCGCAGCGCCCTACGCGTCACCTACGCGCCTGGTCGGGTGGATCGACCCGGTTCGTGGTCGAGTGGCGGCGGCTTCGATCTCGCCGTCTGCGGGTTCCTGCTCGGGGAACTCCCCTCGGCCTCCCAGAACGCGGTCATCGCCGACCTGGCCCGAGCCGCGCCAACGGTCGCCATCATCGAGCCAGGCACTCCGGCCGGCTATGGACGCGTGCTGGCAGCCAGGCAGGACCTGCTCGCAGCCGGGCGACACATCATGGCCCCCTGCCCGCACGACCTTTCGTGCCCACTGGAGACGACCTCGGATTGGTGTCATTTCGCCGTACGGCTGACCCGTTCCATCCGCCACCGGCAGGTCAAGGGCGGCGAGCGTGGCTTCGAGGACGAGAAGTACGCCTACGTCGTCGCCGCCGCACAGGCACCGGCGGAACGGGCGAACCGCATCCTTCGACATCCGCAGGTCCGTACGGGGCACGTCCGGATGACACTCTGCTCGACCGACCCCGGCATCGAGACCGTGACGGTGAGCAAGCGGCACGGCGCGGACTATCGCGCCGCCCGGCACGCCGGCTGGGGGGATCCATGGAACCAACCCGAGCACCGATGAGTCCAAAGCACCATGCGACGAGTACTGATCCGGCCGCCGCGGCGACGGCCGTACTCAGCGGCTGCAGCGCCGCCACCAGTTTTCCGCTGGCAGGGCTAGACCCTGCCCTCACGCGTGTCGACTACCGATACACCGACTCCTCGGTCGCACCGGAATTCCACCGCAGCTACGACCTGTCCGCTCGGGCAGACGACGTCACCATCGTCGTCGACTCCTACGGTGAGATCCTGCGCGACGAAACCGCGTCGATCGACGACGCGACCTGGCAAGCCCTCCTGCGGTCGGCCGCCGCTCTCGAGATCGACTCGCCCGGTGGGACGGACGACTGCGATGGGCAGCACCTCCCGAAACCTGCAGATCACCGGCAGCGACACCGACCCGATCCTGGACGTGCAGGTGGCCGTGTGCGGTTAAAACAGGTCAGGCCGAGGCAGCCGTCATCGACGCTTTCGTAGCACCGCTGCTCGCCCGCTTCGACATGGAGACGCTGCTCGCGCCGTCGAACTGAGGGCAGCTTGTCAGCTGGTGGGAACCGTCTGGAACTGCGGGTCTTCTGTACGGGTCCGCTTCAACTCGTAGAAGTACGGCAGATTCGCCAGGGCGACCGCCCCGTCGAAGGCCTTGGCGGCTTCCTCACCGGTCGGGACACGAGAGATCACCGGGCCGAAGAACGCCGTGCCGTCGATGTGCATCACCGGTGTACCGACATCGTCGCCGACCGGATCCATGCCCTCGTGGTGGGAGGCGCGCAGCGCCTTGTCGAAGTCCTCCGAGTCCAAGGCGTCGACCAGATCGGCGGGCAAGCCGGCCTCGGCGAGCGAGGCTGCGACGAGTTCGCGCGGGTCAGGCGCAGCACCGTCGTCCTGGGAACCATCCTCGGACTCGGGGCGATCCTGGTGAATCCGGGTACCCATCGCCGTGTAGAGCGGGCCGAGGACCTCTGACCCGAGTCGCTGCTCCGCGGCGACCAGCACCCGGACGGGGCCGAGGGCCCGCTCCATCAGGTCCTGGTACTCCTCCGAACGTTCTCGTCCCTCATTCAGCACGGTCAGTGACATCACGTGCCAGTGCAGATCGATGTCACGAACCTTCTCGACCTCCAAGATCCACCGCGATGTCAGCCAGCACCAGGGGCAGGCGGGGTCGAACCAGAAATCCACGCGGGGGGTGTGATCGGGACGCGGGTCGGCAGCTTCAGTCATGTCAGGGACAACCGGAGACCGGGCTGTGGCTATTCCCCAACTCCGCGGTGGACCCGGTCTGGCGGTTTGGCCGGAAACGCCAGATTGGGAGAGTTCACGGCTGGAGTGACAGACTCCCTCCCCGTGGCTATCGCAAACCTGACCCGAACCGATGCTGCCCGCCGAGCCGAGTTGCTCGATGTGGGGAGCTACGACGTGACACTGGATCTCACCGATGGCGGCGGAAAACCGGGAGATGGGACATTCCGCTCCCGCACGGTGGTCCGGTTCACCTGTCGCGAGCCGGGGGCAGAGACGTTCATCGACGTGATCGCTGACAACTTCGCCGAGCTGACCCTCAACGGGGAGCCGGTCGATGCCTCCCCCTACCGTCCGTCCACCGGTCTCCCGCTGACCGGCCTGAGAGCCGAGAACGTCTTGGTTCTCGACGCGACCTGCCGCTACACCAACACCGGGGAGGGGTTGCACCGCTTCGTCGATCCGGTTGACGGTTCGGTCTACCTCTACACCCAGTTCGAGACCGCCGATGCCAAACGGATGTACACCTGCTTCGACCAACCGGACCTCAAAGCCGAATTCACCTTCCACATCACCGCCCCGCAGGACTGGGAGGTCGTGTCGAACTCCCTCGTCGACGCCACCGAAGAAGGGCCGGGTGTGGCGAAAGTCGTGCATTTCCGGACGACGCCACGCATCTCGCCGTACATCACCGCGCTGATCGCCGGTCCCTATCACAAGGTCGCCGACGAGCACGAAGGCATCCCGTTGGGGTTGTACTGCCGGTCCTCCCTGGCCCAGCACCTGGATCCGGACGAGCTGTTCGAGGTGACCAAGCAGGGCTTCGACTTCTATCACCGGGTCTTCGACTACCGATACCCCTTCGACAAGTACGACCAGCTCTTCGTGCCCGAATTCAACGCCGGTGCGATGGAGAACGCCGGCGCGGTGACGATCCTCGAGGATTACGTCTTCCGTTCCCGCACAACACAATCGGCCTACGAGCGTCGCGCGGAGACCATCCTGCACGAGCTGGCGCACATGTGGTTCGGCGACCTGGTCACGATGCGCTGGTGGGACGACCTGTGGCTCAACGAGTCCTTCGCCACCTATGCCAGCGTCGTGTGCCAGGCCGAAGCCACCAAGTACCACACCGCCTGGACCACGTTCGCGAACATCGAGAAGACCTGGGCCTACCGCCAGGATCAGCTGCCCTCGACGCACCCGGTCGCTGCCGATATCCCAGACGTGGAAGCGGTCGAGGTCAACTTCGACGGGATCACCTACGCCAAGGGTGCCTCGGTGCTCAAGCAGTTGGCCGCCTACGTCGGCCAGGACCAGTTCTTCGATGCCATGAAGGTGTACTTCAAGCGGTACGAGTACGGAAACACGACCTTCGCCGACCTCCTAGCGGTGCTGTCCGAGGTTTCCGGCCGGGATCTGTCGGACTGGTCGGAGATGTGGTTGGCCACCAGTCAGGTGAACACGTTGCGACCGACCTACGAGCTCGACGCGGACGGCAACTACGCGTCCTTCGCGGTCCTGCAGAGCGCGGTCCCCGAACATCCGGTACTACGGCGGCACCGGCTGGCGGTCGGGCTGTATTCGGCCGGACCGCAGGGTGTGGTCCGCACCCAGCGGGTGGAGTTGGACGTCGAGGGCGAACGTACGGTTGTGAGCGAGATCGTCGGCCTTCCGGCCGCAGATCTCGTACTGGTCAACGACGACGACCTCACCTACGCCAAACTGCGGCTGGACGACCGATCCCTGGCCACCCTCGCCGAACGGATCGGGGAACTGACCGACTCGCTGGCCAGGACGTTGTGCTGGTCGGCGGCGTGGGACATGACCCGCGACGCGGAATGGTCCGGCCGGGAGTACGTCCGGCTGGTGCTGGCCGGAATCGACGCGGAGGACGAGATCAGCGTCGTGCAAGCTCTGTTGCGCCAGGTGCAGAGCGCCCTGGCCACGCTCGTCGATCCGTCCTGGGCCTCGACCGGCTGGGCGCAGCTGGCCGACAAAGCCTGGGAGGGCCTGCAAGCGGCCCCGGCCGGCAGTGACGTCCAACTCGCCTGGTCACGGACCTTCGCTGCCGCCGCCCGCACCGACCAGCACGCCGGCCGGCTGCGGGCGCTGCTCGACGGATCGCTCACCATCGAGGGCCTCACCGTCGATGCTGAGGCGCGCTGGGCACTGCTCAACGGCCTGGTAGCAATCGGGGCAGCCGGTGGCGCGGAGATCGAGGACGAGTTGCAGCGCGATCCGACCTCGACCGGTCAACGTCGAGCCGCCACAGCCCACGCCCTGCGGCCCACGGCAGAGGCCAAGGAACGCGCTTGGGCGCTGGGTTTGTCCGAGGACGTTCCGAATGCCGTCCAGGAGGCCACGCTGATCGGCTTCTGGCATCCCGCCCAGACCGAGATCTGCCGTCCATACGCGGACCGGTTCTTCGCCGAGGTCGGTGACATCTGGGAGCGTCGTCCAGGCGAGATCGCGAAGAACGTTGCGGCCTACCTCTTTCCGGCTGTCGTCGAGCAGTCGACGCTGGACGCGGCTGATGCCTGGCTGGCCGACGAGTCACACCCCTCGGCGTTGCGCCGGCTGATCACCGAGTCCAGCGACGGCATCGCCCGAGCGCTTCGATGCCGAGCACGA
>Ga0136615_10000730_pt1 | contig 15333 bp, 12 predicted proteins | sample AntDrymUQ2882206_2_FD_106647 | JGI IMG/M metagenome (GOLD analysis project Ga0136615, IMG submission 106647) | Polar desert sand microbial communities from Dry Valleys, Antarctica - metaG UQ288 (22.06) | ecosystem: Environmental > Terrestrial > Soil > Desert | place: Antarctica: Dry Valley...
CTCGGGCGTGCTCAGCTCGCCCTGCTCGGCGCGCTGCTCGCGCTCGCCGTCGCGGCCTGGGTGATGACGAGCGACCGGATGGGCGCCATGGAGTCGATGCCGGGGATGAGCCTCGGAGGCCTCGGCTTTTACATCACCGTCTGGGTCGTGATGATGGCGGCGATGATGTTCCCGGCGGTCGCTCCCACCGTGCTCATGTACGACCGCCTGCGAGAGGGTCATCGCGCCCGCGGAAAGGGAGCGGCGAGTGACGCGACGGCGCTGTTCGTCGCCGGCTACCTGTGTGTGTGGACGGCGGCGGGCCTTGCCGCCTACAGCCTGATCGAGCTGGTGCGCGCCCTCGACCCGGCGTGGCTGGCGTGGGACGAGGCGGGCCGCTACGTGACCGGCGGCGTGATCGTGGCCGCCGCTCTCTACCAGTTGACGCCGCTCAAGCGGGCCTGCCTGGTCAAGTGCCGCAGCCCGATGATGTTCCTCGCCGAGCGCTGGCGCGACGGCCGGACCGGTGCGGTGGAGCTCGGCTCGCGGCACGGCGCCTGGTGCCTGGGTTGCTGCTGGGCGCTGATGGCGGCGCTGTTCGCCGTCGGCGTGATGAGCCTCGGCTGGATGGCGCTGGTCGCGGCGCTCATCGCCGGCGAGAAGCTGCTGCCCTGGCCGGCCGCCGCGCGCAGGACCGTTGCCGTGTTGCTGCTCGCGCTCGGGCTCGGCGTGGCGTTCGTTCCGGCCGACGTGCCGGGTTTCGCCGCGCCGGACGGCGGGATGCACGAGCCGGGCGGCGGCGGCCACGGCGCCGGTATGCAGATGATGCGCTGAGTCACCGAGGCGCCCAGCCGCGTCCGCGCCAATGAGTGGAGCGCCCTGGTTCGGGGCCTGCGGTCCGGCTCAGATCTGCTCGTCGGGCGCAATGAGCGTCGCGCCGGGGATGTGGGTGGCGATGCGGCGCGGGTCTCGGGTGAGAAGTGGGCGGGCGGTGACGGCTGCGTGTGCGCCGATCAGGAAGTCGGGGAGGATCGCTTCGCGTGTGCCGCGGGCGCGCCGAGGCGCAACCGCGCCAGCGGCTCGTAGAGTGCGCCCCGCGGGCGCAGCGTCGAGCGGTAGAGCGTCAGGTCGACCGCCGTGAACGGCTCACCGGGCGGTGGACCGGCCTCGAGCGGCGCGGCGCGGGCGCCGCGCCTGACGCGCGCGACCGTCAGGTGCGGCCAGAACGGGCGCGACTCGGGCTCGTAGAAGCCCGCCGCCTCCAGGGAGTCCGATATGGCGGCCTGCACCGCGCCGGCGGCCCCGCCGGCATCGTCGAGGTCGAGCGCGAAGAGGCGCGGCCGCCTCGGAGGCACAGGCGCGAGGGCGCGGGGCCGCAGGAGTGGTGCCTGCAGCCCGGCGCAGGCGCCCAGCGCCGCCTCGGCGATCGCCGGCGCCTCGCTCTCGGGACGCCATCCGAGGAAGCAGAGCGTCACGTGGAGTGACGCGGCGGCCACCGGGCGCAGCTCGTCGCGGCCGGCGATCGTGCGATCGCGCCACGCTGCGATCGACGCGCGCGTGGGCTCGGGCAGGTCGAGCGCCACGAAGAGCCGCGCCCGCTCGGTGCCGCCGGATCCCTGGCTTCGCCGCTCGTTCTCCGGTTGGTACATGTCTACTCGAGAATGGTCTCTTGAAAAGACTTGTTCAGAGACCATCTTTCGAAAGGAAGTGACCTTCGCCGGCGGCGGTCGAAGGGAAGGGCCCCGCGCGCGGTGGCGGTCCCAAGCACCGGGCGTGCCGGACCCGCCGGGACGCCTCAGATCGGCGCGTCCTCCCCGCGGAGGAGCCGGCGCAGCAGGTGCATCGCCACCGTGGTCGAGCGGTCGCGGATCTCCGCACGGTCGCCCGGCATCTGCACGTCGCGGGCGATCGACCGCCCATCCGAGCCGGCGGCGCACCAGCAGACGTAACCCACAGGCTTGGCCTCCGTGCCGCCTCCGGGGCCGGCGACGCCTGTGATCGCCACCCCGACGTCGGCGGCGAAGCGGGCCAGCGCGCCGTCCGCCATCGCGCGAGCCACCTCCGGCGAGACCGCCCCATGGCGGGCAACCAGCGAGGGGTCGACGTCCAGGAGCGCTGACTTCGCCTCGTCGGAGTACGCGACGACGCCGCCCACCACGTGCTCCGACGCGCCCGCATGCTCCGTGAGCCGGGCCGCCATCAGCCCGCCCGTGCACGACTCGGCGACCGCGACGCGGCGGCCGCCCAGCAGCTCGGCCACCTGCTGATCGATGCTCGACCCGTCGGTCGAGAAGAGCGTGTGATCGTGCCGCTGCTCGATTAGCTCGACCAGCGCGTCGCTCGCCGCCACGCCCGCCGGCTCGAAGCGCACCACTGCCTCCACCTCGCCGCGGCGAAGGCAGGTGGTGATCTCGAGCTCGTCGAAGCCACCGATCTCATCCGAGGCCTCGCGCAGCGTCGCGGCGAGCTCCGACTCCGGCATGCCGAACAGCCGCAGCATGCGCTGCTCGTAGTGGGTCGCGCCACGCACGGCGACGCGGAAGGGGTCCGTGCCCACCGCCACCCGCCACATCGCGTGCAGCTCGCGCGGCGGACCCGGCAGGACCACGACGGCAGGGCTCGGGCCGGCGCCATCGGACCCCGGTACCACGACGCCGGGCGCGGTGCCGGCCGGCTCGATGATCGCGGCGCCGTCGGGCACCATCGCCTGCTTGCGGTTCGCCGCACGCAGGGCCTCCTGGTCGATCGACCGCCAGCGGGCGGAGAGGCGCGCGAGGATCGCCGCGATCCGCTCCTCGAGCGCCTCGTCGAGGCGCAGCGGCCGGCCGCTCCAGCGCGCCACCACCTCGAGTGTCAGGTCGTCGGCGGTCGGGCCGAGGCCGCCGCTCGTCACGATCAGGTCGACGCCCTGGTCGCGCAGGAAGTCGAGCTGCGCCTCCATGTCGCCCGGTCGGTCGCCGCAGATCGTCACGTGGGCCAGCTCGACGCCGATCTCCGACAGGCGGTCGGCGAGCCACGGGCCGTTGCGGTCGCGCACGCGGCCGCTCAGAACCTCGGTGCCGGTCACGACGATGCCTGCCCGGGCGCTCACCGTCGAACCCCGGGCGACCGGAGGACCGTCGCGGCGCTCACTGGCAGGGAAGCTCCCCCGTGGAGAGCTCCTCGTCTCCCTCCGGCGTGATCTCGCGCCCCACGGGGTCGGGGCTCTCCTCGAGCTCCACAGGCTCGCCGTTCGCCGTGAGCTCCACGGCGAGGGTGTTGCCTAGCAGCACCCGCAGGGTCTTGCCCTCGAAGGTCTCGGGCGACGTGACGTTCGCGTTGACCAGCTCCTCGCCCTCCCCGGTCTCGATGCAGAGGTACGTCTCGGCGGCCGGCTCGACGTGCAGCGACACCACGTCGGGCTTCTCCCGACCGGAGGGCTCGCCACGACCCTTCTCCTCGCGTCGCTGCGTCCCTTCCGCTCCCGCGCTGGCGGGGCGCCCGTCGCCCTCCTCCTCGCCCCCGTCACCGCCGACCAGACCGATCACCAGCAGCAGTGCGAGGATCCCCACCACGGCGGCCGCGATCATCGTCCCGCGACCGGGCCGGCCGCCCCCTCCCTGCCCGCGCCGGCGCCCTTCGCGGCCGCGCGGGCGCGTCGACGCCGGCGGCGTGAACGGCTGGACCTCCTCGTAGGCGGGCGACTCGTGGGTCGCCCGGTACTCCTCCACGAGCAGCTGCGGGTCGAGTCCGAGGTACTCCGCGTAGGTTCGGAGGAACGTCCTCACGAACGTGGAGCCCGGCAGCCGATCGAACTCCTCGGCCTCGAGCGCGCGCAGGTACTTCGCGCGGATCTTCGTCGCTTGCTCGACCTCCGCTATGTCGACGCCCTGGCGCAGGCGTGCCTCGCGCAGCGTCTCTCCGATGGGCGGCATGCCGCCCTATTCTGCCAGCGGGCGCTACACGCGCGCGGGCGGCTCGGCGGTGGGCGCGGGCGCCGGCGACCCAGCCAGCGCGTCGAGCATGCGCGGCAGGTCGGCCTCGGTCACGAGCACCTGGCGCGCCTTCGACCCCTCGTAGCCCGAGATCACCCCGCGCCGCTCCATCATGTCGATCAGCCGGCCGGCGCGCGTGTAGCCGACACGCAGGCGCCGTTGCAGCATCGAGGTCGAGGCTGTGCCCATCTGGACCACGGTCGCGATCGCCTCCGCCAGCAGGTCGTCGGCGTCGGGGTCGAAGTCGCCCGGATCGTCCTCGCCCGCGGACTCGACCGCCTCGAGCAACTCCTCCTGGAGCTCGGGCTCCCCCTGCTCGCGCCAGTGCTCGGTGAGCTCCTCGATCTCGCGCTCGGTGACGTACGCGCCCTTGATGCGCGACAGGCGCGACTCCGAGGCCGGCCGAAACAGCATGTCCCCCTCGCCGAGCAGCGCCTCGGCGCCGTTCTGGTCGAGGATCACGCGCGAGTCGGTCTGCGAGGAGACCGCGAACGCGATCCGGGCCGGCACGTTCGCCTTGATCATGCCGGTGATGATGTCGGCGCTCGGCCGCTGCGTGGCCAGCACCAGGTGGATCCCGACCGCGCGCGACTTCTGCGCCAGCCGGATGATCGCGTCCTCGACCTCGCCAGGGGCGATCATCATCAGGTCGGCGAGCTCGTCGATCACGCAGAGGATGTAGGGGAGTGTCGGCTCGCCGGCGCGCTCGCGGGAGGCGTTCAGCTCCACCAGGTTGCGCGCCCGGGCGGCGCTCATCACCGAGTAGCGCGCCTCCATCTCCTTGATCAGGTTGCCGAGCACGTTCGCGGCCAGCCGCGGGCTCGTGACGACCGGCGTCAGCAGGTGGGGCACGCCGTCGTAGTAGTTCAGCTCGACCTGCTTGGGGTCCACGAGGACGAGCTTGACCTCGTTCGGTGAGGCACGCAGGAGGATCGAGGAGAGCATCGCGTTGACGCAGCCGGACTTGCCCGAACCGGTGGTGCCGGCGACGAGGATGTGCGGCTGCTTGGCGAGGTCGGCGCCGATCGACTTGCCGGCGATGTCCTCGCCGAGCCAGACGGTCAGCGGCGAGGAGCCGGCCGGCGCCGCGCCGTAGACGTCGCCGAGGTGCACGGTGCGGCGGACACGGTTTGGCACCTCCACGCCCACCGCCTGCTTGCCCGGAACCGGCGCCAGGATGCGCACGTCCTCGGCGGCGAGCGCGTAGGCGAGGTCGTCGCGCAGCTGCGCGACCTTCGACATCTTGGTCCCGGGCGCCAGGCGCAGCTCGAAGCGGGTGACGTGCGGCCCCGACACCGTCCCGATCACCCTCGCCTCGACCTTGAAGTGGCTGAGCGTCTCGACCAGCAGCGCGGCCTGGCGCTCCTCGTCGCGGCGGTCCACGCGCGTGCGCCCGCTCGAGCGTTGGAGGAAGGACGTGGCGGGCAGCCGGTAGGGCAGGTCCTCGGACTGGGCGACGGGGGTGCGCCGGTTGCCCTGCGGGGTCAGTGGAGGCACCTCGGTGACGGACGCGCGGTCGGGTGCCGGGGCGGGGGTCCGGCCGTCCTCGACGTCCGGCGCACCCGGATTTTCGTCGGGCTCGCGCGCGTCGGCCGCGGACACCTCGCCCGGCGCGAAGACCGGGACCTCGAGCGAGTCCGCATCGGCGAGTTCGTCGCGCGGCCATTCCGCGCTCGCCGGCGGGGAGGCCTCGAAGTGGCTGGCGCGAACGACCGGCTCGCCGTCGGGCGGGATCGCCCCCTGGTCGAGGTCCTCGGCATCCTGCCGCGCGGCGCGCCAGCGGGCGCTGTTCGAGCTCGCGATCCCCGGCAGCTGCCGGGCGGCCCCGACGACCGCCGTCAGCTCGCCGGTGGAGTCGCGCACCCGGCGCGTCGTCGTGGCCACGCCGGCGCGCGTTGCGCGCAGCACGCCGGCGACCGACGCTCCGGTTAGCAGCAGCAGGCCCGTCATGAAGAGGAAGACGAACAGGATGTGCGCGCCGATCTCCTGGAACAGCGACCGGACGACCCAGAAGAGCGTCTCGCCGGCGAGGCCGCCGTGGACGCGCAGGAAGTCGGGGTCGTCCATGAAGCCCTCCCGCCGCAGCGGCGCGTCGGGCCCCAGCCCGAGCGAGCCGGCCGCGAGCCCCAGGGTCAGCGCGGCCACGAGGCAGGCAGCGCCGGTGCGAAACGGCCGGACCGCGGGGAGCATCGGGCGCAGGATCATCAGCGCGCCGGCGCCGAGCAGCACGAGCGGCGCCGTGTACCCGACGGCTCCGAAGCCCACCAGCAGCCCGTCGGCGATCGCCTCGCCGACGCGGCCGCCGTCCCAGCCGAGGTAGAAGACGAACGCGAGGAAGGAGGCGAGCGCCACCGCACCGAGGCCGATCAGGTCGTAGTGGCGCTGCTCGAGATGAGGCATGCGCGGCGCGGCCGCTCGCTGGCGGCCGGCCCTCGCGCGCGTCCTGCGCGCTCGACTCGTGCGCGTGCGACTGGCCATGACTGGCGCGTCCTGCTTCGACACGGCACGGCCCGCACCTGCCGCGCGAGGCGGGCGGAGACCCTCTAAAAGGTCCGTAAAGGCGGGGATCGCGCCCTGCGGCGGACCTAACATGAGGACATGGCGCAGAAGCCGCGCGTGCTTGTGGTCGAGGACGATGCCGAGATCGCGGTCGCGCTGAGGCGCTCGCTGCGGCTCGAGAGCTACGACGTGTCGCTGGCCGAGACCGGTGAGGCGGCGCTCCGGGAAGCCGCCGACTTCGAGCCCGACGCGGTGGTGCTCGACCTGGGCCTTCCGCGGCTCGACGGGGTCGAGGTCTGCCGCCGGCTGCGAGCCGAGGGCGACGTCCCGATCCTCATCCTCACCGCGCGCGACGGCCTTGATGCGCGCGTCGAGGGGCTCGACTCGGGCGCCGACGACTACCTCGTCAAGCCGTTCGAGCGCCAGGAGCTGCTCGCTCGGCTGCGCGCACTGCTGCGCCGCCGCCCCCCGCGCGGGAGCGCCTTCCTCGTGATCGGCGACCTCCGGCTGAACCCCGAGACACGCGAGGTCCTGCGCGGCGACCGGCGGCTCGACCTGACCGCCCGCGAATTCGAGTTGCTCGAGTACCTGATGCGAAACGAGCGCCTGGTGGTCTCGCGCCAGCAGCTGCTCGAGGACGTCTGGGACTACCACGCGTTCGCCGAGACCAACACCGTGGACGTCTTCATCTCGACGCTGAGACGCAAGCTCGAGACCGGCGGCGAGCCGCGCGTGCTGCACACGGTGCGGGGCGCCGGGTACGTCCTGCGCGCGCCGTGAAGGGCTCACGCCTCGCGCGCCGCCCCGGCGGCCTGTCGATCCGCTGGCGGCTGGCGCTCACCTCGGCCGGCCTGACGTTCGCGATCCTGCTGCTGTTCGCGATCGTGATCGGGTTCTTCACCGCCGACCGGCTGCGCTCGGACTTCGACAACGACCTGCGCGTGACCGCCGCGGACCTCGAGCAGCGGATCCCGGTCTCCCAGCCGATCTTCGAGCCACCCGAGATCTTCGGGTCGGACGTGCTCGACGCGATCGTCGACGTCGCGGCGACCGGTGACGCGACGATGCGGATCGTGGCCCCGGACGGCCGCGTCCAGGCCCCGCCGGAGCCGGAGGTGGATCTGGGCCCGCCGCGCGTCGACGTCGTCGAGGTGGCCGGCTACCGGGTCGTGTCGCGGCCGCTGCTCGCGCCGGGGTCCACGGAGCCGGCCGCGTTCATCCAGTACGGGCGCGAGGAGGACAGCCTGAAGAGCACGATCGCGCGCACCAACCTGTTCCTGGCCGCCGGCGTGCTCGGTGGCACCGGGCTGGCCCTGCTCGCGGGCCTTGCGCTCGCCCGCCGGGCGATGGCGCCGATCGCCGGCCTGACGAGCGTGGCGAAGGGCATCGCGCGGACGCGCGACCCCACCGCACGGATGCCCGAGCCGCGAGGCGACGACGAGGTCGCAGACCTGGCGCGGACGCTCGAGGAGATGCTGCGCTCGCTCGACGGCGCCCGGCGCGAGACCGAGTCGACGCTCGCGCGCGAGCGCGAGTTCGTGGCCGACGCCTCGCACGAGCTGCGCACTCCGCTCACGAGCGTGCTCGCAAACCTGGAGCTGCTCGAGGCCGAGCTCCACGGCGAGGGGCGCGAGATCGCCGGCTCGGCGCTTCGCTCCACCCAGCGGATGCGCCGCCTGGTCGCCGACCTGCTGTTCCTTGCGCGCGCGGACGCCGGCCGGCCGTCGCCCTCGACGCTCGCTCCCACCGACCTCGGCACCGTGGTCCGCGACGCCGTCGTCGAGACGGCACCGCTCGCGACCTCGCACGACATCTCGGTCGACGCCGAGGAGGCGGCGATCGTGGACGGCTCACCGGACGACCTCCACCGGCTCGCCCTCAACCTGGTCCAGAATGCCGTGGCCCACACGCCCGCGGGAACGCGCGTCACAGCCCGTGTCGAGCGTGTCGGTAGCCATGTCGTGCTCGAGGTAACCGACGACGGGCCGGGCCTGCCCCCTGAGGTGCGCGACCGAGTGTTCGACCGCTTCGTTCGCGGCTCCGGCGATGGAGGCGGCGCGGCGGGCGGTGGCGGACGCGGAAGCGGGCTCGGCCTGTCGATCGTGCAGGCGGTCGCGGCGGCGCACGGCGGCGACGTCGCGGTGGACGACGCCCCCGGCGGCGGCGGGGCTCGGTTCAGGGTCAGGCTGCCTCTCGGCGGTGCGGCCGCGGCGGCTCAGACCTCGACGACGACCGGCAGCACGAGCGGCCTGCGCTTGAGCCGCTCGTAGACGTACTTCGCCACGTCGTCGTGCAGATGGTCCTGTAGTAGGGAGATCTCACGCACCTGCTCGGTGGCCGATCGCGTCAGCGACTCCTCGACGGCGTCGCGGATGTCGTCGAGGAGCCCGTCGGCCTGCTCGAGGAAGGGCACGCCGCGAAAGATCACCTCGGGCGGCGCGACGGAGCGGCCATCCTGGGCCGAGACCGTCGCCACCACGATGAAGATGCCGTCGGCGGAGAGCATCCGGCGGTCGCGCAGCGCGACATCCTCGATGTCGCCGAAGTCCACCCCGTCGACAAAGATCATCCCGGCCTGCTCGGGCTCGCCGAAGCCGGCTCCGCCCCCGTCGATCTCGAGCGGCAGGCCGTTCTCGCCGCGGAACACCGACTCGGGATCGATTCCGACCGCCTCGGCGAGCTGTCCGTGCAGGCGCAAGCGGCGATGGTCGCCGTGGACCGGCATCACGTAGCGCGGATGGGTCAGGTTGATCATCAGCTTGAGCTCCTCCGCGTAGCCGTGGCCGGAGGCGTGGATCGGGGCGTCGCGCGCGGTGATCACATCGGCCCCGAGCTGGTAGATGCGGTTGATCGTCTCGTTGACAGCGCGCTCGTTTCCTGGGATCGACGTGGCGGAGAAGATCACCGTGTCGCCCGCGCGGAGCTCGACCTGCGGGTGGTCGCCGTGCGACATTCGCCGCAGCGCGGAGAGCGGCTCGCCCTGGCTGCCGGTCGAGATCACCACGACGCGGTGGTCGGGGAAGTCGTCGATCTCGCGCGGGTTCACGAGGATCCCGTCCGGAACCTCGATGTGGCCGAGGTCGCGGCCGATGTTCACGTTCTTTCGCATCGAGCGCCCGACCAGCGCCACCTTGCGACCGAGCGCGGCCGCGGCGTCGATCACCTGCTGGACGCGATGGATGTTCGACGCGAACGAGGTCACGACGATGCGCCCCCCGCAGCGGCCGAAGACCTGCTCCAGATGCGGCCCGACGCTCGACTCGGACTCAGAGATGCCAGGGCGGTCCACGTTCGTCGAGTCGCCGCAGAGGAGCAGCACCCCCTCCCCCCCGAGCTCCGCCAGCCGCGAGACGTCGGCCGGCACGCGGTCGACCGGCGTCTGGTCGAACTTGTAGTCGCCGGTGACGAGCGTGGTGCCGAGCTCGCAGGTGATCGCCACGGCGCAGGCGTCCGGGATCGAGTGGGCCATCTTGATCATCTCGACCTCGAACGGGCCGGCCGTGACCGCCTCGCCCGGCTGCGTCTCGTAGATCGGGACGTCGCGGATCCGATGCTCGTCGAGCTTCGAGCGAACCATCGCCACCGTGAGCGCCCCACCGTGGATCGGCGGAAGCGGCGCGGTCGCCCCGATCTCGCGCAGCACGAACGGAAGCGCCCCGACGTGGTCCTCGTGGCCGTGGGTGAGGAAAACCGCCTCGATGTCCGCCGCCCGCTCGCGGAGGTAGGCGAAGTCCGGCAGCACCAAGTCGATCCCGAGCTGGTCGGGGGCCGGGAACGAGAGCCCGGTGTCCACGACCACGATGCGGACGTCGTACTCGACGACGGTCATGTTCTTCCCGATCTCGCCGAGGCCGCCGAGCGGGAGGATGCGCAGGGCCGAGCTCACGCTCGGCTCGCCGTGGAGGCCATTACACCCTGCTGAGGAGGCCCTGGCGCTCGAGCGCCGCGCGGATGGCGGCCTCCTCGTCGTCGGACGCGTCGACCATCGGCAGACGGAAGCCGCCGACGTCGTGGCCGAGGATCCTCATAGCGGTCTTGACCGGGATCGGGTTGGTCGTGACCGTGAGCGCCTCGAAGAGTGGTGTCAGCGAGTCGTGGATCTCCGCGCGCGCGTCCGGCTCGTCGATCATCCGGCGCATCTCTCGGCCCACGAGCTGCGAGGCGACGAGGATCCCGCCGGTGCCGCCGGCATCGAGGGTACGGGCGAGGGAATCGTCGTTGCCGGCCAGCAGGTCGAGCCCCTCGATCGCTTGTAGATCCTCATAGCGGGCCTGCTTCACGGCGCTGACGTTCGGGATCTCGGCGAGCTCGCGCAGCAGGTCGTTGGGAATGTCGACGACGCAGCGCGACGGGATGTTGTAGACGATCACGGGCAGGTCGGTGGCGCCGGCCACGACCCGGAAGTGCTCGAGGATCCCGCGGCGGTTGGGCTTGTTGTAGTAGGGGGTCACGACCAGCACCGCGCCCACGCCGATCTCGGTGGCGCGCTCGGTGAGCTCGACCGAGTGCGCGGTGTCATTCGAGCCACTGCCGGCGACCACGAGCGAGTCGCCGCTCTCCGACACCCCGATCTCCCACAGCGCCGCCTTCTCGTCGTCTGAGAGCGTCGGGCTCTCGCCGGTGCTGCCGGCGAGCACCAGCCCGTCCGACCCTTCGGCGAGCAGGTGGCGCATCAGGTTGGCCGCGGCGTTCTCGGCCAGCCGACCGTCCGCGCGGAACGGGGTGACCATCGCGGTGAGGACGCCCTCGATGGTCATCGCGTTCGCGCTTCCCGCATCACGACGCGGCTACTGGAGCGGGCGGAACGGGTCCGGCGTCTTGTTGGCGTCGTCGCCTCCGTCGCTCGTGCGCTCGGGTTCCTCATCCTGGTGAGCAGGCGGGGCGGCACCGGCGGGCGCCGGGTCGGCCGGCGGTGCGCTCTCCGAGCCCGACGCGGGAGCGTTCGTCGACGGCGGGGCCGGGTCGGCGTACGCCGCGGCGCCAGGCGCGGGCGGGGCGCTCGAGGGCTGGTCGGTGGGCGGCGGCGCCGCGGTCGGCGGCTCGGCGGGCGGGGGCGGCGCGCCCGGACCCCCACCCTGCGGCGGCTGGCCCGCTCGGGCGGCGGCCTCGTCGCCCTGACGGCGGTTGACCTCCTGCTGTTTCTCCTCGATCTTCTGCTGCGCCTGCTGCGCCGCCTGCTTCGCCTTGTCCAGGGCGCCGCTCTCCTCGAGCTTCTGCTGGGCCTGCAGGGCGCGCTGCTTGGCCTTGTCCATGAACCCCATCGGTCCTCCTCGATCGCGTTCGGCCAGCCTAGCGCTCCCGCCCCGGCGGCCGCCGGCCCGCGGGCGCATTCCCTCCCCCGCCAGCCCGCCGTCCCTACTGGTCAAGATTTTGCCCGCTGTGCGGCATGTATCCCGACCAGTCGTCCGTTCAGGCGCACAGATCTGAGCCGAGTACGACGCCTCCGTAAAATGCGACTTCATGGCGAGCAATCGGGACTACAGCGGCCGAACCACGGTCCAGAAGCTTGGCGTAAAGCCGGATCAGCGGCTGGAGGTGGCCGGCGACGTGGGCACCGGCTTGCGGCGCGAGGTGAAGGACGTGATCGGGCGGGGACTCGTCCGATCCGGCGCTCTCGACGGCGCCGTCGTGCTGGTCGAGTCGCTCGAGGAGGGCCACGCGGCGCTCGAGCGCTACCGACCACGACTGCGCGACGACGGCTACCTGTGGGTAGTGACGCGCAAGCGCGGCCACGAGGCCTACGTCGGCCAAATGCAGCTGATTCCGCTCGCCAAGCGCCTGGGCCTGATCGACAACAAGACGTGCTCGATCGACGGCGAGCGCTCGGGGATCCGCTTCGTGATCCCGCGGGCGATGCGCGGGGCCGGCGAGGCGAGCGCGGCCGCCTGAGGCGCCGGGCCGTCCGGGGCCGGCGACCGCCGTGACAGGTGAGCCGGCGACCGCCTCGCAGGCATGTTGATTCCGCAGACTGGTCTCAAAGGAAGACTTGTTCGATGACCATCTTCGAGAAGCGACACAGCGGCGCTGGTCGCCCGGGCCGGACGAGACGCTTCCCGAAGAAGGACTAAAGCAACCGCTCCAGCCCCACCGTCGGCGAGCGCTCGAGCGATCCCACCCGCCGCACCGCCAGCAGCACGCCGGGCATGAACGACTCGCGCGATAGAGAATCGTGGCGGATCGAGAGCGTCTGGCCGAGCCCGCCGAAGATCACCTCCTGGTGGGCGACCAAGCCCGGGAGGCGGATCGAATGGATCGGCTCGTGCACGTTCCCGCCCGCCTCGCGGACCAGCGAGGCGGTGCGCGCCGCCGTCCCCGACGGGGCGTCCAGCTTGCGCTCGTGGTGGAGTTCCACGATCTCGCACTCCGGCATGTGCCGGGCGGCGAGCTTGGCCGCCTCCATCAACAGGACGGCGCCGATCGCGAAGTTCGGCGCGGCGAAGAGGTTCGCCGAGCCCGAGCCCACGCCCTCGAGCGCCGAGAGGTCGGCGCCCGTCGTGCCCATCACGCAGTGCACGCCCACCTCGAGGCACGCGCGCGCGTTGGACTCGGCCACGGAAGGCTCCGTGAAGTCGACGACCACGTCGGCGCCGTCCAGGACGTCCTCGAGCGAGACGCCGAGCCGCGGATCAGCCCGCCCAACCAGCTCCATGTCCTCTGCGCCCGCAACGGCGGCGCAGACCGTCTCCCCCATGCGCCCCGCGGCGCCGGCGACGGCTACGCGGATCAAGGCACGCGGTGGCCGAGGAAGGGGCTCACGCCGCCGCGAGCGCCGGGTTGATCGCCCCGACGGCCTCGCGGAAGCGGTCCTCATCCGCTCCCACCGCCGCGGCCGACAGCTGCTCCGGGTCATACAGCTCGTGCGCGATGTCGGTCACGTCGTCGAGGGTCACCGCGTCGATCGCCGCGAGCGTCTCGTCGAGCGTCAGGAGCGGCACGTCGGTCAGCAGGGCTCCACCGAGGCGATTCATGCGCGCGATCGTCGACTCCATTGCGAGGACCGTGCGGCCCTTGACGTTCTCCTTGGCGCGCTCGAGCTCGTCCACGGTGACCGGGTCGTCGCGCAGGCGCCGCAGCTCACCCGCGATCACCTCGGTCGCCTCGGGAAGGTTGTCCGGCCGGGTTCCGACGTAGAGCGCGACCTGGCCCGAGTCGGTGAACAGGCTCGAGTAGGAGAAGACGGCGTAGGCGAGCCCGCGCTTCTCGCGCACCTCCTGGAACAGGCGCGAGGAGCTCGAGCCGCCGAGGATCGTGTCGAGCACCCTCAGCGCGAAGCGGCGCTCGTCGCTGCGCCGGATACCGTGCCCGCCGAGGCAGAGGTGGTACTGCTCGGTCTCCTTCGCGTGGAAGCAGATCCGCGGGGCGTCGGGCGAGGGACCGCGCGCGGCGGCTCCATTGGAGGCGATCCTGGCACCGTCCCCTCCGCCGCACTTCTCCTCCGCGAGCGCGACCACGGCGTCGTGGTCCAGGTTCCCGGCCGCCGCCACGACCAGGCGCGATGGCTCGTAGCGCGCGTCGTGGTAGGCGGCGATGTCGGGGATCGGGACGTTGCCCACCACATCGGCGCTGCCGATGATCGGCCGGCCGAGCGGGTGGTCGCCGAAGATCGCCCGGGCGAGCACGTCGTGGACCTTGTCCGAGGGCTCGTCCTCGTACATCGCGATCTCCTCGATAACGACCTGGCGCTCGGAGTCGATGTCGCGGTAGGCGGGGCGCAGCACCATGTCCGCCATGACGTCGAACGCGCGCTCGAGGTGCTGGTCGAGGAAGCGCGAGTAGACGGTCGTCGTCTCCTTGCCGGTGCCCGCGTTCACGTCGGCGCCCATGCCGTCGAAGATCTGGTCGATCTCCGTCGAGCTGAAGCGGTCGGTGCCCTTGAAGAGCAGGTGCTCGAGGAAGTGCGACAGGCCGGCCTGTTCGGGTGTCTCGTCGCGCGACCCCACCCGGACCCCCATCCCCACCGCGATCGAGCGGACGGCGGGCATCCGCTCGGTCGCGACCCGGAGGCCCGAGTCGAGCTCTGTGACCCTGTGGCCGGACTGGTCGGCCGTGTCGCTCAGCGCCGGTCCCGCCGGTGGTCCGGCCCGCCGCGGCGCTCGCCGCGGCCGTCGCCGTCACGACCACCGCGCGGGCGGCCTCCGCCGCGCTCGCGCGGCCCCGAGTCGCCGGTCCCGACCGTAGCCAGCTCCTCCGCCGACTTGCCGGCGATCTCCGGGTCCTCGGCGAGCCGCAGGCCGATGCGACCGCGCTCGCGGTCGACCTCGACGACGCGCACCTCCAGCTCCTGACCGCGGTCGAGCACCTCCTCGACGGTGTCCGGCCGCTGGCCGGGCGCGACGTTCGAGATGTGCAGCAGGCCGTCCGTGCCCTTCGACAGCTCGATGAAGGCGCCGAACGTCGTGGTCTTCACGACCTTGCCGCGGTACTCGTCGCCAACCTCGACCTCCTTGGTCATCTGGCGGATGCGGTCGACGAGCGCATCGCCGAGGTCGCCGGTCTGCGCGTAGACGAGCACGACGCCCTCGTCGTTGACGTCGATCTGGGCCTCGAACTCCTCGGACAGCGCGCGGATCGTCTCGCCGCCCTTGCCGATCACCATCCCGATCTTCTCCGGGTCGATCTGGATCGAGCTGATCCGCGGCGCGTAGCGCGACAGCTCCGCGCGCGGCTCGCCGATCGCCTCGGCCATCTTGGCGAGGATGTGCTCGCGGCCCTCCTTCGCCTGCTGCAGCGCGTCGCGCAGGATCTCGAAGGTCACGCCGCCGATCTTGATGTCCATCTGGAGGGCGGTGATCCCGCGCTCGGTGCCCGCGACCTTGAAGTCCATGTCGCCGAGGTGGTCCTCGACGCCCGCGATGTCCGACAGGACGATGTAGTCGTCGCC
>Ga0136615_10000731_pt1 | contig 15330 bp, 8 predicted proteins | sample AntDrymUQ2882206_2_FD_106647 | JGI IMG/M metagenome (GOLD analysis project Ga0136615, IMG submission 106647) | Polar desert sand microbial communities from Dry Valleys, Antarctica - metaG UQ288 (22.06) | ecosystem: Environmental > Terrestrial > Soil > Desert | place: Antarctica: Dry Valley...
CAACTTCGAGTTCTCCGGGTACGTCACCGGCTTCGACCGCGCCGAGGTCGCTGACCGCGAGGCGCTGCGGGCCGAGCTCGGCTACGGGCCCGACGAGCGCGTCTGCATCGTCACCGTCGGCGGGTCCGGCGTCGGAGGCGACCTGCTGCGGCGCGTCATCGAGGCCGTGCGCCCCGCCCAGCGGCTCGTCAGCGACCTGCGGTTCGTCATCGTCTGCGGCCCGCGGATCGACCCCCGGTCACTCCCCCGGCGAACGGGCGTCTCCTACCGCGCCTACGTGCCCCAGCTCTACCGCCATCTCGCCGCCTGCGACCTCGCCGTCGTGCAGGGCGGGCTGACGACGTGCATGGAGCTGACGGCCAACCGCCGCCCGTTCGTGTACGTGCCGCTGCGCCATCACTTCGAGCAGAACTTCCACGTGCACCACCGCCTGCAGCGCTACCGGGCCGGGCGTCGCTGCGACTACGACGAGGCCAGGGACGCCGACGGGCTCGCCAAGGTGATCGCCGACGAGGTTGGTCGCGAGGTCGACTACCTGCCCGTCGCCACCGACGGCGCGGCCCGCGCCGCGACCTCGATCGCGGAGCTGGTGGCGTGAGGTAGTACGCCGCCCGCGATCCCGTCCGCGTGAACCTCGAGATCGACGCCTTCGTCCGCCGCCTGCCCTGAGGACCCGAGTCGACGGCCCGGCGGGCAGCCTCCAGCCCGATTCGCGCGAGGATCACGCCGTGGGCGGGCTGTCGCGGCGGATGTTCCTGGTGCTGGGCACGACCGTCCTCGTCGCCCGCCCATCGCCGACCGCCGCCGGACCGTCCAGCCCGGCACCGCTCGCCAGCGACCCGTTCACGCTCGGCGTGGCGTCGGGAGACCCGGACGACACGTCGGTGATCCTGTGGACCCGGCTGACGGGGATGGGCCTGCCGCCGTCGGTCGAGGTGCACTGGGAGGTCGCCGCCGACAGCGGGTTTGCGGACGTGGTGACCGACGGCACCGTCGCCGCCACGGCCGACCACGGCCACGCCGTCCACGTCACCGCCCCCGTCGACGGGCCGGTGTACTACCGATTCTCGGCTGGGGGGTTCACCAGCCAGGCCGGACGCGCCGCGCCGACGCCGGCCACGGCGCGCGAGCTGCGCGTCGCCACGGCGACGTGCCAGCACTTCGAGACCGGCTTCTACGCCGCCCACCGCGACATCGCCGAGTGGGCGCCCGACCTCGTCGCCTTCCTCGGCGACTTCATCTACGAGGGCGCCGCCAACGTCGTCGGCGGCCCCGTCGTGCGCGCCCACGAAGCGCCCGAGCCGCTCGACCTCGCCGGTTACCGCGCCCGCTACGCCACCTACCTCGCCGATCGGGATCTCCAGGCGGCCCGGGCCACCTGCCCGTGGCTGGTCATCTGGGACGACCACGAGGTCGAGAACAACTACGCCGGGCTGACGCCCCAGGATCCGGCCGACGCGGCCATCTTCGCCGGCCGCCGGGCCGCCGCCTACCAGGCGTGGTGGGAGCACCAGCCGGTGCGGCTACCGGCGCCAACGGCCGGCGAGCCGTTCCCGATCTCGCGCGCCGTTCGCTGGGGTCGCCTGGCCGAGCTGATTGCCCTCGACGGGCGCCAGTTCCGGTCGCCGAACGCGTGCACGACGATCCCTCCCTTGAGCCTCGAGCCGCCGTGCCCGGAGGCCGCCAACGGCGAGCGGACGATGCTCGGCGAGGAGCAGGAGACGTGGCTGGGCGAAACGCTCACCGCCTCGACCGCCGTGTGGCCGGTACTGGTGCAGCAGACGGTGTTGAGTGATCTCGTGTTCAATGGGTCGATCCTCAACTTCGACCAGTGGGACGGCTTCGGCCCGGCTCGCCAGCGGTTGCTCGACCAGGCCGCGGCGACCGACCGCCTCGTCGTCCTGACCGGCGACATCCACCTGGCCGGCGTCGGCGTCCTGCCCGGGGTCGGGGTCGAGTTCGTCACGGCGTCGATCTCGTCGCTCGGCAACGTGCCGCCCGAGGTGCAACCGATCCTCGACGCCTTCCCTACCGTGCGCGCGTCGGAACTGCTGCACCGCGGCTACACCCGCCACACCGTGACGCGGTCGCGATGGCGGGCCGAATACCGCATCGTCACGAACGTCGCCGACCCGGCCTCCCCCGTCGAGACGTGGCAGACGTTCACCGTCGACGCCGCCACCCGCGACGAGGTCCGATGAATGCCAGTGGTGCTCATGTCACCAGCGAGATCGAGGAGAAGTTCGACCTGCCCCACCGCCGGTGGGTCGTCCCCGAACTCGCCGGCGTCGGACGCATCCGCCGATCCGGGCCGGTCCGCCGCCCCCACCTCGACGCGACGTACTTCGATACCGCTGGGCGAGCACTGGCCGGCGCCGGAATCACCGTTCGCCGTCGGACCGGAGGCGACGACGAGGGTTGGCACGTCAAGCTGCGAGCGGTCAAGGGCGCGCGGACGGAGGTCCAGTTCCCGCTCGGTCGGGCCGTGCGCCGACCGCCGGCGGCGATCCAGCGGTTGTTGACGGCACCCACCGCGGGAGCATCGATGCGGCCGATCGCCACCATCACGACCGATCGGCGGACCCTGCCGCTGCTCGCCGACGACGGGCGCGTCCTCGCCGATCTCGTCGACGACCGAGTCACCGCCAGCGCGGCGGGTGCGCCGGCGGTTCTTCGCTGGCGCGAGCTCGAGGTCGAACTCGTCGAAGGCGACGGCGACGACCTCGCCGCCATCGGCGCCGCGCTCATCGCCGCCGGCGCCCGCCCGAGCGATGTCGCCGCCAAGCTGGAACGGGTCCTCCCCCCGCCGCCGCACCCGCCGACCGCCCGGCTCGACCGCGGTGCCACCGTCGGCGAACTCATCACCGCCTTTCTCGCCGCCCAGCTCGACGCCATCGTCGCCTCCGACCCGTTGGCTCGGGTCGACGCGCCCGACGCCATCCACAAGGTCCGCGTCGCCAGTCGCCGCACGCGCAGTGCCCTCGCCGCCTTCCGCCGTCACCTCGACCGAGCGGCGACCGACCCGATCCGCGACGAGCTGCGTTGGCTCGGTCAGGAGCTCGGTGCCGCTCGCGACAGCGAGGTCATCCGGGATCGCCTGCTCGCCGCACTCGACGACGCCGGCCAGGACCCGGGTCTGGACGCCGCCGATGTGGCCGCGGCGCGCGCCATGGTGGAGCGGACGATGGCGACGAGGTTCGGCAGCGATCACGTCCGCGCCGTCGTCGCGCTCGACTCGGCGCGCTACGCACGGCTGTTGCAAACGCTGCGCGATGCGGCCGCCGGCAAGGTGCTGAGTGGCCGACATCTCGACAAGCGGGCCGGGAAGGCGCTGTGGCGCGACGTCCGGCGGGCCCAGCGGCGCGTTGAGCGGGAGCTCGATGATCTCGACGCAATCGGGGTCGGCGACGCCGATCATCGCCCGGCCGCGACGTCCGAGTTGGACATCACCGAGAAGCTGCACGAGGTCCGCAAGGCGGCCAAGCGTGTCCGCTACAGCGCCGAGGCTGTCGCCGGCGTCTACGGCCATCGGGCGGAGGAACTCGCCGCCGATCGAGAGGCACTGCAAGAAGCGCTCGGCGACCGTCAGGATGCCGCTGTCGCCGGCGACGTCCTCATCGCACTGGCGTCCAGCGCGTCGCCCGACACCGCTTTCGTTCTCGGCCATCTTCACGGTCGAGAGCAGGCGCGGGGCGACGCCGCCACCGCCGCCGCCACGCCATTGCTCGACGCCCTTCGCAAGGGCAAGCGAGAATAAGCGAAACGGCGCGCGCTGCCGCGCTCCACGAAAGGGGACACTGATGGCCAGCGACGAAGCTGCGACCCCGTCGCCGTCGGTGGAGCACGGGCCGACTGACGTGGCGCTGCTCGACGACACGATTGGCGCCAACCTGGCCCGCACGGTCGCCGAGCACGGCGACCTCGAAGCGCTCGTCGCTCGCCACCAGGGCATCCGCTGGACCTATCAGCAGTTCGCCGACCGCGTCGCCCAGCTGGCGAGAGGACTGTTGGCCCTCGGGTTGGAGCAGGGCGACCGCGTCGGGTTGTGGAGCCCGAACTACGCCGAATGGACGCTGCTGCAGTACGCCACCGCCGACATCGGGGTGATCCTCGTCAACGTCAACCCGGCCTACCGGACCCACGAGCTGGCCTACGCGCTGAACCAGTCGGGCTGCCGGATGCTCTTCGCCGCCCCGTCGTTCAAGGCATCGGACTACATGGACATGTTCGAGTCGATCGCCGCCGAGGTCCCGGGCGTCGAACGCGCCGTGTTCTTCTGGGAGGATGACTGGGACGAAATCGTCGCCGGCGAAGGTGGCGTCACCGCCGAGCAACTGGCCGAGCGCCGGGCCGCCCTCGCCCCCGACGACCCGATCAACATCCAGTACACGTCGGGGACGACCGGCTTCCCCAAGGGCGCCACGCTCACCCACCGCAACATCCTCAACAACGGTTACTTCACGGCCGAGCTGCAGCGCTTCGGGCCTGGCGATCGCCTGTGCATTCCCGTGCCCTTCTACCACTGCTTCGGGATGGTCATGGGCAACCTCGGCTGCACAACTCACGGCGCGACGATGGTCATCCCGGCCGACGCCTTCGAGCCGACCCACGTGCTGGAGACGGTCGAGGCCGAGCGCTGCACGTCGCTGTACGGCGTGCCGACGATGTTCATCGCCGAGCTCGCTCACCCCGAGTTCGATCGCTTTGACCTGACGTCGCTGCGTACCGGCGTGATGGCCGGCTCACCGTGCCCTGTCGAGGTGATGAAGGCCTGTGTCGACCGCATGCACATGACCGACGTGACGATCTGCTACGGCATGACCGAGACGTCGCCCGTGTCGACGCAGACGCTGCCAGACGACTCGCTGCACCACCGCACGGCCACGGTCGGGCGGGCCCACCCGCACGTCGAGATCCGCGTCGCCGACGCGGAGACCGGGGAGACGCTGCCACGCGGCGAGACCGGCGAGTTCTGCACCCGCGGCTACTCCGTGATGCAGGGCTACTGGGACGACGCCGAGCGCACGGCCGAGGCGATCGACGACGACGGCTGGATGCACACCGGAGACCTGGCCGTGATGACCGAAGACGGCTACGTCAATATCGTCGGGAGGATCAAGGACATGGTCATCCGCGGCGGCGAGAACGTCTACCCGCGCGAGGTCGAGGAGTTCCTCTACACGCACCCCGACGTGGAGGACGTGCAGGTGATCGGCGTGCCGGACGAGCGCTACGGCGAGGAGCTGATGGCGTGGGTCAAGGTCCGCCCCGGCGCGTCGATCGAGCCGGACGACGTGCGCGCGTTCTGCACGGGCCGCATCGCCCACTACAAGGTCCCCCGCTACGTCAAGTTCGTCGACGAGTTCCCGATGACGGTCACCGGCAAGGTGCAGAAGTACAAGATGCGCGAACAGGCGGTCGGCGAGCTCGGCCTCGCGGCCCCGGCGACGGCCTGACTGCCGGACTGCCCGTTCCGACCGGGCCGATCCGGTCGGTCGTGCAGGACAGAACGGGGCGGAGCCGCCAGAATGCCCGGATGCCCGAACCCGGAGCGCCTCCTCCATCCAGCACCGGCGGCACGGCCCCGTTCCCCGAGCACAGCGCACTCCCCCGCCAGTGGGTCGGGCGGCCCTACCCGCTCGGCGCCACCTACGACGGTTCGGGGACGAACTTCTCGCTGTTCTCCAGCGTCGCCGACGGCGTCGAGCTGTGCCTGCTGGACGGCCAGGGCCACGACACGACCGAGCAACGCATCGCCCTCTCCGAGATCGACGGGCACTGCTGGCACACGTACCTTCCCGACATTCGCCCCGGGCAGACGTACGGCTACCGCGTGCACGGCCCGTGGAACCCGAGCGAGGGCCACTGGTGCAACCCGGCCAAGGTGCTCCTCGACCCGTACGCCAAGGCCATCGACGGCGAGGTCGACTGGGACCCCGCCTGCTTCCCGTACGACTTCGACGACCCGGACGCGCCGAACCCGGCCGACAGCGCGCCGCACGTGCCGCGCGCCGTCGTCAGCGACCCGTTCTTCGACTGGGGCAACGACCGCCCGCCGGCCCATCCGATGCACGAGACGATCATCTACGAAGCGCACGTCCGCGGCATCACCATCCGCCATCCCGACATCCCCGAGGAGCTGCGCGGGACGTACGCGGCCATCGCCCACCCTGGCGTCGTAGAGCACCTTGCCGGCCTCGGCGTCAGCGCCATCGAGCTGATGCCGGTGCACCAGTTCGTGCACGACCACCACCTGGTCGAGCGGCGGCTACGCAACTACTGGGGCTACAACTCGATCGCCTTCCTCGCCCCGCACAACGGCTACGCGTCGTCGGCGCGCATCCCCGGGCAGATGCGCAGCCAGGTGCAGGAGTTCAAGACGATGGTCAAGGCGCTGCATGCGGCGGGCATCGAGGTCATCCTCGACGTCGTCTACAACCACACCGCAGAGGGCAACCACATGGGGCCGATGCTGTCGATGCGGGGGATCGACAACCACGCCTACTACCGCCTGATGGACGACGAGCCGCGCCACTACCTCGACTTCACGGGCACCGGCAACAGCCTCAACATGCGCCACCCGCACGTGCTGCAGCTGATCATGGACAGCCTGCGTTACTGGGTGACCGAGATGCACGTCGACGGGTTCCGCTTCGACCTCGCCTCCACGCTGGCCCGTGAGCTGTACGCCGTCGACCGCCTGTCCGCGTTCTTCGACCTCGTGCAGCAGGACCCCGTCGTCTCCCAGGTCAAGCTGATCGCCGAGCCGTGGGACGTCGGCGAGGGCGGCTACCAGGTCGGCAACTTCCCCCCGCTGTGGTCGGAGTGGAACGGCCGGTATCGCGACACGATCCGCGACTTCTGGCGCGGTGAGCCGGCGGCCCTCGCCGAGTTCGGCTACCGCTTCACGGGCAGCTCGGACCTCTACCAGGCCGACAGCCGGCGACCGACGGCGTCGATCAACTTCGTCACCGCCCACGACGGGTTCACGCTCGCCGACCTGACCGCGTACAACGACAAGCACAACGAGGCCAACGGCGAGGGCAATCGCGACGGCGAGTCGCACAACCGGTCGTGGAACTGCGGCGAGGAGGGCCCAACCGACGACAAGGCGGTCCTCGACCTGCGCGGCCGCCAGCGGCGCAACCTGGTCACATCGTTGCTGCTGTCCCAGGGCGTGCCGATGATGCTCGGTGGCGACGAGCTGGGCCGGACCCAGGGTGGCAACAACAACGCCTACTGCCAGGACTCGGAGATCTCGTGGTTCGACTGGGAGGACGTCGACGTCGAGTTCCGTGGCTGGTGCCGCCAGGTCACCGCGCTGCGCAAGGCGCACCCCGTGTTCCGCAGGCGCCGCTGGTTCCAGGGGCGGCGCATCCGCGACACCGAGGACATCGCCTGGTTCCGCCCGGACGCAGTGGTGATGAGCGACGACGACTGGGACAACGGCTACGCCCGCTCCGTCGGCGTCTTCCTCAACGGCGACGCCATCCCGACGCCCGACGCGTTCGGCGGCCGCATCGTCGACGACCATTTCCTCATCTTGTTCAACGCCAGCGAGCTTGACCTCGACTGGGCCCTGCCCGACGAGTCGTGGGCCGCGATCTGGTGCGTCGAACTGGACACGAGCGGTTGGCGGGAGCAGGCGACAGAGTTGGTCGCCGGGACCGACCTCAAGGTGCAGCAGCGCTCCATGCTCGTGCTGCGCGCCCCCAGAGCGAGCGGCTTGGCCTGATCGCGAGAACTCTCCTGATGCGGCCGCCGCAAGCTCGTTCCTCGCCGGCGTGCCGAACCGGCCGACCCACCTCACAACGACGCGACCCGGTCTGCCCGATGCGGCCGCCGCACGCTCGTTCCTCGCCGGCGTCCCGAACCGGCCCCACCCACCTCACAACGACGCCACCCGGTCTGCCCGATGCGGCCGCCGCACGCTCGTTCCTCGCCGACGTGCCGAACCGGCCCACCCACCTCACAACGACGCCACCCGGTCTGCCCGACGCGGCCGCCGCACGCTCGTTCCTTGCCGGCGCGCCGAACCGGCCCACCCACCTCACAACGCTGCGACCGGCGCTGGGTAGCGTGCCGCCCGTGACCACCTCGGAGACGGCCGCTGACCTGGACGCGCTCCGCCGGCGGGCGACCGGGCTCGGGGTGGAGACGTCGTACTGGGACGTCGAGGGCATGTTGCACCACGCCTCGGAGGCGACCCTCCGTGCCGCCGTCGACGTGCTCGAGGCCGACGCTCACGACGGTGCGGCTCGGCGGGTCCAGCCGGTCGTCGTCAGCCGCGGCGGGCGCGTCGCCATCGGCGATGGGCGGGGCACCCACCTCGTACTGGCCGACGGCGCGACGCTCGACGTACCGGCCGGCGCGGGCTACGTCGAGCTACCACCCGACGTGCCGATCGGCTGCCATCGCCTGCACGTGGACGTTGCGGGCGGCGACGAGACCGTGACCGTCGTCGTGCCGCCGCCGAACATGCCGCGCGCAGCGGCGCTGGATGGTAGGTGCGGGTTGTTCGTGCCTGCGTACGCGCTGTGGGAGAGCGACCGGCCCCAGCCGTCGTTCGGCCACCTCGCCGAGCTGGCCGCCCGACTGCACCGCGCCGGTGTCGACGTGCTGTCAACTCTGCCGCTGTATGCCGCGCTGCTCGACAAGCCGTTCGATCCCAGCCCGTACGCGCCAGCCAGCCGGCTCCACTGGAACGAGCTGTATCTCGACGACGGAGGGCTCCCCGCCGGCCCGCCCGTGCCCGAGACCACATTCATCGACTGGCGCTCCCTGGCACGGCGACGACGCGACCAGTTGCTCGCCGCGGCCGGCGAGCTCGACTCTGCGCTCCACGCCGAGCTGGACCGGTTCACGTCGGCCCGTCCCGATGTCGTCGACTACGCCAGCTATCGCGCGCCGCGCGAAGCCGGTGACGGTCGCCCGGCGGCACTCGTGCGGCGCAGCCACGAGCTGGCCCAGTATCTCGCCAACCGGCAGCTCGCGGCGATCGAGGGGCCTGGGCGGGCGACGCTGGCGCTGGACCTGCCGATCGGCAGCCATCCAGACGGCTACGAGACGTGGGCCTTCCCCGAGCTGTTCGCCGACGGTATGTCCGTCGGCGCGCCGCCGGACGAGTTCTTCACCGAGGGCCAGGACTGGGGCTTCCCGCCACCGCTGCCGGGTACGGGACGCCGCAACGGCCACGGCCTGTGGCAGCGCCTCGTGGCCAGGGCGGGTGAGCATGCGTCGATGCTGCGCATCGACCACGTGATGGGTGTCCATCGGCTGTGGTGGATCCCTGCCGGCGCCGGCGCCGCCGACGGCGTGTACGTGCGGTATCCGCGCGAGGAGCTGCTCGCGGTCATCGCCGCCGAGGCCCACCGGGCGGCGACGACGATCGTCGGTGAGGACCTCGGCACGGTCCCCGACGCGGTGCGCGAGGCGATGCGCCGCTGGGACATGGTCGGGATGTACGAGGAGCAGTTCTTCGCCGACGGTCGCCCACGCGGCGCGGTGCCAGCGCGTTCGGTGGCCGGCATCAGGACCCACGACATGCCGGCGTTCGCCGCGTTCGTCGGCGCCGCCCGCGCGGCCGAGCCGTACCGCGCCCGGCTCGAGCACGAGCTCGGGCGCCCGGTCGGGGCGACGCCGGGCGGGCTGCTCGACGCCGCGCTGGAACGGCTCGCCGCCAGCGACGCGTATCTCGTGCTCGCCGATCTCGACGACCTCACCGGCGAGACAGCTCCGCACAATGTGCCGGGGCGCGTGTTGCCGACGACGTGGCGGCGACGTTTGCCTGCGCCGACCTCCGAGGTATTGGGTGATCTCGACATCCGCCGGCGGCTGCACATGCTGGCGGCTCGCCGCGGGTGCGGCACCCGGCCTGGAGAGGAACCTCGATGACGCAGACCCCCCCTGCGCGCAACCCGCTCGGTGAGATCGACCTGCATCTGTTCAACGAAGGCACGCACCGCTACCTGCACCGCGCGCTCGGCGCCCATGCGGACGGCGGGGGCGCCTGGTTCGCGGTGTGGGCACCAACCGCGGCGTCGGTTGCGGTGGTCGGCGACATGGCCGGTTGGGACTCGGGGCAGCCACTCGGCTCGGCCGGCAACTCCGGGATCTGGACAGGGTTCGTGGATGGAGCGACGGTCGGCCAGTCCTACCGGTACGCCGTGGTGTCGGCGAAGGGGACGCGTCTTGAGAAGTCCGACCCCGTCGGCGCGGCGACCAACGAGCCGCCGTCCACGGCGTCGGTCATCGCTGCCGACGCGCACGAGTGGGCGGACGGCGAGTGGATGGCCGCGCGGGGCGAACGCGTCGCGCCCGGTCGGCCGATCTCGATCTACGAGGTGCACCTCGGCTCGTGGGGGCGACACCTCACGCCGGGCCGACGCTTCCCGCGTTACGACGAGCTGGCCGATCCCATCGCCGACCACGTGCTCGCCCACGGGTTCACGCACGTCGAGATCCTGCCGCTGATGGAGCATCCGTTCTACGGGTCGTGGGGCTACCAGACGACCGGCTTCTTCGCTCCGACGGCCCGCTACGGCACACCGACCGACCTGATGGCGATGGTCGATCGCCTCCACCAGCGCGGCGTCGGCGTGATACTCGACTGGGTACCGTCGCACTTCCCGATGGACGATCACGGGCTCGCCCAGTTCGACGGGACGCACCTCTTCGAGCATGCCGACCCGCGCCAGGGCTACCACCCCGATTGGACGTCGGCGGTCTTCAATTACGGGCGGCCAGAGGTCCGTTCGTTCCTCGTGTCCAGCGCGTTGTCCTGGCTCGACCGGTACCACGTCGACGGGCTGCGTGTCGACGCCGTGGCCTCGATGCTGTACCTCGACTACTCGCGGAACGACGGCGAGTGGATCCCCAACCGCCTCGGCGGCCGCGAGAACCTGGAGGCGATCGACTTCCTGCGCCAGGTCAACGACGCCGTGCACGAGGAGTTCCCAGGTGTCGCCACGTTCGCCGAGGAGTCCACGGCGTGGCCAAAGGTCACCGGGCCGACGAGCGAAGGGGGGCTCGGCTTCGACTTCAAATGGGACATGGGCTGGATGCACGACACGCTCGAGTACCTGCGGCGCGACCCGGTGCACCGCCGGTTCCATCACGACGAGATCACGTTCCGCAACATGTACGCGTTCACCGAGCGGTACGTGCTGCCGCTGTCCCACGACGAGGTCGTGCACGGCAAGGGCAGCCTGTTGACGAAGATGCCGGGCGACGAGTGGCAGCGCTTCGCCAACGTCCGCCTGCTGTACGGGATGATGTGGACGCAGCCCGGCAAGAAGCTGCTGTTCATGGGCGGCGAGGTGGCCAGCCCTGTCGAGTGGGCCCACGAGGGCACGATCGATTGGGACGGGCTGCACGACGCACCGGGCCACGCCGGCGTGCGACGGCTCGTCACCGACCTCAACGCGCTGTACGCGCGCGAGCCGGCGTTGCATGCCGGCGACACCGACCCCGCCGGGTCCCACCTCGTCGTCGGCAACGACGACACGCACAGCGTGTTCGCCTGGCTGCGCCACGATCCAAGTGGCGGTGCGGCGCCCGTGCTGTGCGTCGTCAACGCCACGCCGACGGTGCACCACGGCTACCGCGTCGGCGTGCCGGTGGCCGGCCACTGGGCCGAACTGCTGAACACCGACGCCGACGCGTACGGCGGCAGCGGCGCCGGCAACCTCGGCGGCGTCAACGCCGAGGAGCAAGCGTGGCACGGCCACGACCAGTCCATCCCGCTGACGCTGCCGCCGTTGGCGGTGGTGCTGCTGCAACCGGCGTGAGTCGCATCTCCCGCGGGTGGTCGCCTGGAGCGAGCGCATGCTCGGTGCCTTCGCCAAGGTGACTCACGCCCGTCGAGAGGATCACCGCGCGCGCCACTTGCATCCCCGAGTGTTGGCGGCGTCGCCGAAGTGGGACGGCCAACATTCGGGAACGTGCGCAGGGCTGTACTCGGGTCACCCGCGCCACGTGCAACTCGCCTGGGCGACCACGCCCCGCAACGTCCGTCCGCTCCGGGCGACCACCCCCGCCGCATGCGGTTGCTCCGGGCGACCGCCCACGCCACCTGCGGTGGCGGCCGTGCGCGCGGTCAGCGTCGGGTCGACCGGTACCAAGCGATGAGCGCGTCGGTCGAACTGTCGTGCTTGTGACGCGCGCCGCCCGTCAGCTCCTCGGTGATCTCGATCGCCAGCTCTTTGCCGAGTTCGACGCCCCACTGGTCGAAGCTGTTGATGCCCCACACGCAGCCTTGGACGAACACGATGTGCTCGTACAGCGCGACGAGTTGGCCGAGCACGGTTGGGGTCAATTGCGGCGCCATGATCGTCGTCGACGGGCGGTCGCCGGGGAACGAGCGATGCGGCTCGCCCGGGCGCTCCCGCCCGAACGCCAGCGCCTCGGCCTGCGCGATCAGGTTGGCCACGAGCAGATCGTGGTGGCGCCGGTGCGGGTGGTTCGGATTGGCGAAGCCGATGAAGTCGACTGGGACGATGCGCGTGCCTTGATGGAGGAGTTGGTAGAACGCGTGCTGCCCGTTCGTCCCCGGCTCGCCCCACACGATCGGCCCGGTGTCCAGCGTGACCGGTGTTCCGTCCAGGCGCACCGATTTGCCGTTGGACTCCATGTCCAGTTGCTGCAAGTAGGCGGGAAAGCGGGCCAGCTCCTCGGCGTACGGCAGCACGGCCTTCGTCGCGGAGCCGAGCACGTTGGCGTTCCAGATGCCGATCATCGCCATCAGCACGGGCACGTTCTCAGCCAATGGCGCCGTGCGGAAATGCTCGTCGATGACGTGGAACCCGCCCAGCATCTCGGCGAAGCGTTGCGGCCCGATGAGCACCACTAGCGACAGCCCGATCGCCGAGTCCAGCGAGTAGCGGCCCCCGACCCACTCCCAGAACCCGAACATGTTCTCGGTGTCGATGCCGAACGCCTCGACCTCCTGCGAGTTCGTGCTGACCGCAACGAAATGGCGGGCGACGGCGTCGTCGCCGAGCGCGGCGACGATCCAGTCCCGAGCGGTGCGCGCATTCGTCAGCGTCTCGATCGTCGTGAACGTCTTCGACGACACGACGAACAACGTCTCGGCCGGATCGAGCCCGGCCAGCGCGCTGGTGACGTCGGTGCCGTCGACGTTGGACACGAAGCGCGCCGTCAGCTCAGGGTGTCGGTAGGCATTGAGTGCGCGGGCGGCCATGGCGGGGCCGAGGTCGGACCCGCCGATGCCGATGTTGACGACGGTGCGGATGCGCGCCCCCGTCGCGCCGGTCCACTGCCCCGAACGAACGGCCTCGGCGAACGTGCCCATGCGGGCGAGCACGTCGTGTACGGCGGGCACGACATCGGTCCCGCCGGTCTCGAGGTGTGCCCCAGCCGGTCGGCGCAAGGCGACGTGGAGGACGGCGCGGTCCTCGCTGACGTTGATGTGGTGACCAGCGAACATCTCGTCGCGCCGTTCGGCCACGCCGGCGGCCTCGGCGACGTCGAGCAACGCGGTGACGATGCCGTCGTCGATGCGTTGCTTCGAGACGTCGACGCGCAGGTCGCCGACGTCGAACACGTAGTTGGCGACGCGATCGGCGTCGGCAGCGAAGAGGTCGCGCAGGTGCGGCGGGCGGGGCCGGGCGACGAGCGCAGTCCACGCTGGCGTGGTCGTGATGTCCGGCGGCGCAGGAGCCATCACGGGCGAGGGTAGACCGGCACGTCGGGCGTGGCGAGCCCGCGGTCGGGCGTCGGGTGGGCGAACACGGCCATCGTCAACAGCACCATCGGCCCGAACTGCGTCACCAGCGCCACATCGGCTGCGTCACGCCCGTAGGCGACGGTGACACGGTTACCGCGGGGCGTGGGCTGGGTGGCGTCGAACGTGAACCATCGACCACCGATGTAGGCCTCGAACCAGGCGTGCTGGTCCATCGGTTGCAGCTCGTGGAGGTAGCCGACGACCATGCGCGCAGGGATGTCGATGGCGCGGCACAGCGCGATGCCGAGATGGGCGAAGTCGCGGCAGACGCCAACGCCGGATTCGATCGTCTCGATGGCCGATGTGGACATCGAGCTCGTGCCGTACTGGTACGTGATCGTGCGCTCGATCCAGTAGCGGATCGCCTCCACCTGCGGGTACCCCGGCAGCGCGCCCCGAGTGACGTCCATCGCCTGCGCGAAGAGAAGGTCGGACGGGCAGTAGCGGCTGGGGAGGAGGAACTGCGTGGCCCAGTCGGGGACGAACTGGATCGGCGTGCGCGGCATCGTCATGTCGACGTCTATGCCGTCGGACGTCTCGACCGTCGCCTGGACGCTGATCGACGTGCGCCCCGCCGGCACGACGAGGCGCTGGCAAAGGTTGCCGTACGCATCGGTGAACTCGGACAGCGGCATCTCGGGCACGATGGAGTAGCGCTCCGAGATCACCCACTGGCCCTCGCCGCTGCGCGGCCGCAGCATTAGGGTGGCCGGTGTCGGCCACGTCGATTCGAACGTCATCGAGCAGCCGACGTCGAGTTTCACGTTCCCACCGCTGAACGGCGCGGCCTCACCAGTGCGCCTCGAGCTTCGCTGCCGCAGCGGCGTCGAGCACGACGGCAGCGTTGCGCCGCTCGACCCGGGCGATCGGCAGATCGCGGCCGTCGAACGGCGCGCCCTCCAGCCATGCGGCGACGGCCGCCGCCTTGTCCTCGCCCGTGATCAGCACCACCCGACCGATGGCCTCGTTGATCACGGCCGGTGTCAACGTCATGCGCACCCGCCCCTGGTAGCGGCCGCTGACGGCGACGCGCACGCCGGCGGGGGCATCAGCAACCGGGTCGCCAGGCGGCCAGGACGCGGTGTGGCCGTCCGGTCCCATGCCGAGGTGGACGACGTCGAAGCGCGCCGGCAGTGCGGCCTCGTAGTCCGCCGCCGCAGCTCGAACATTGCCGGCGGTGACGGGCATGAGGTGCACCCGACACGGCAGTTCCGCCAGCTGGTTGGCGTTGCGGTCACGGTGACCGTCCGGCGCGACTCGCTCGTCGACCTGCCACGCCTCGATGCGGTCCCACGGGATGGCCCGCTGGCGGCCGAGCAGCTCGGCGAGCATCGGTGGCGCCGTCGAACCGCCGGAGAGTGCGACCGTCGCCCGCCCGTTCAACCACACCGCCCGCTCGAGCCGCCTGGCCAGCGTGAGGGCGGCCCGGCGGGGCGGATCGGCGTCGATGCGGACGGACAGGGCACGCATCAGCCGATCATGCCTGATCGGAGTCATCATCGTCGCGCCGCGTCGTTCGGAGGCGGTCGCCCGTTCCGGCACGCCGTGCGAGGAACGAGCATTCGGCGGCCGCATCAGGCGAG
>Ga0136615_10000732_pt1 | contig 15313 bp, 11 predicted proteins | sample AntDrymUQ2882206_2_FD_106647 | JGI IMG/M metagenome (GOLD analysis project Ga0136615, IMG submission 106647) | Polar desert sand microbial communities from Dry Valleys, Antarctica - metaG UQ288 (22.06) | ecosystem: Environmental > Terrestrial > Soil > Desert | place: Antarctica: Dry Valley...
CCACCACCACCCGGGCGGCTCGTCGTGGCCGCAGGCTATCCGACCCCGGTGGAAGGTGGCCCTGCGCCTCCCTGACGTATGCCGCACGCTGGCAGCGGGACGACGACCAGTGTGATCCGCCGGTGAGAGCTGGAACGTGAAGCCGCAGCAAGGGGTGGTCCCCGGTAGACCCGTCCGACATGAAATCCCACACACGGGCTCATACGGGCACGTGCTGGCGGCGCCCTTGGCCCAGCTTCGGCCTCGTGAGCGCCGGCAGCGCGGTCGCCCACGCCCACGCAACCCCGTCGGCAACGGCCTCATCGCAAGCAGGAACCCCGCTGGGACTCCGTCGCCAAGCCGACCCGGCCAGCGCCTACTGTTCCAAGCAAGAACCACTTATCAGGTGAACGCCGCAGGGCCTGACGCCGGCCGACGCCCGTTACCGCCCAGAGAGGTACGCCGCCTACCGTCAAGGTCATGCCGCGGCCTGACGGGTCGCGGACCCATGGGCCGCGCGGGAATCGGGGTGGGTCAGTCCCAGGCGCGGTCGAGGCCGCTGACCTCGATGGCGACGCGCTGGGCGAGGCCGGGACTGTGGCCGCGGCGCACGAGGTAGGCCTGGACGCGCCGGGCGATGGCCTCGGGTTGGAGCTTGGCCGGGAGGGAGGGGAGGCGGTCGCGGGCGAGGTCCGTGGCGACGGCGAGGTCGTCGCGGTCCTCGATCGCCGCAAGGGCGTCGGCGATCAGCGGTTCAGGGACCAGGCGCCGCCGCAGCTCCTGGCGCAGTCGCGTGGTGCCGAAACCCCGCCCGGTGCCGCGGTCCTCGACCCAGGCGCGGGCGAACGCGGCGTCATCCACCGCACCGACCTCGCGGGCGCGCGCCAGTGCCGTCTCCGCCACGTCGGCATCCACGTCCCGTCCCGCGAGCTTGCCCAGGACCTCCGCCTCGGTCTGCGGCCGCTGCTGTGTGCTGCGCAACACGAACGCGACCGCTGCGCCGACCGCGTCCCCGCCCGCCGCGGACGCTGCACCGGCCGGCGCAGCGTCCCACTCCCGGGCGCTCACTCTGAGTCGTCGGGCTCGCCCACCACATCGGTGGGGACGAGGTCGAGGTGTTCGAGGATCTTCTTGGCGATCCCCTCGCGGACGTCGGCGTGCTCCTTGAGGAACTTGCGGGCGTTCTCGCGGCCCTGCCCGAGCTGCTCGCCGTCGTAGGTGTACCAGGCGCCGGCCTTGCGGATGATCCCCGCCTCGACGCCCGTGTCGATGATCGAGCCCTCCTTCGAGATCCCCTCGCCGTAGAGGATATCGAACTCCGCCTGGCGGAACGGCGGCGCCACCTTGTTCTTCACCACCTTCACACGCACCCGGTTGCCCACCACGTCCGTGCCGTCCTTGAGCGACTCGATGCGCCGCACGTCCAGCCGCACCGACGAGTAGAACTTCAGCGCCCGCCCACCTGGCGTCGTCTCAGGGCTGTTGTGCACAACCACACCGCCCGCCACGTAGTTGTGACTGCCTTCAACTTCGATGTCATACCGGTGGTTGTTACTACTCGGGTTTCTTGCTTCGATCTCCAGCACCGGAACTGGTACGAGAGCGTGACCCGGCTCCTTGAATGAAGGTGTGACGTTGAAGCGGCCCCGGAGCCGCGGGAGGAGCTTGTACGACATCGACGGGTGAACGAAAGGCGCAATCAACTCGTGAAGCTTCGCAGTCTCATCCTTGGGAAACTGCAGCACGGCCTGACCTGCTCTCGTGATGAGCTTGGGCGTGATGTCCCACGTATCGGAGAGGTGGTCAAGCAACCGCTGGCGCGTAGATGGCTCGATTGCCTGGACACAGATCTCAGAGCGGCCGCTGCCGTCGCGTGTTCGCCCCTGCAGCCCCTTGGCTCGAACCGCGAAGGTGCCATCGTCCATGTACCAGATCGCTAGAGAAAGGGGAGTCAGTCGCTTGAGATAGTCATAGCTCAGCACCTTCCTGTTGCCGAAGTACACAGCATGTCGCAGTTCGGCCAGCTCAGGTAGAGGTTGAAGATCATAGAAGACTGCACCCGACGTTCTCACGCTGCGATTCATCTTGAGGTTGGCAAATAGTGACGCTTTCCAGTCCGCATACCCGGACTGATTGGCACCATGACCCATCCGCAGCCGTGCGCTGTGACCTCGACCAGTCGGTGACAGCGCAGCGTCGCCCATCAGGCCGCCTAGAAGGACTTCCCATTGGAACTCGGACAACAGTTGCGGGGCGAGTTGCATGACGCGGTCGCCGACCTCGATCTCTTGCGCCTCGCGCCAACCAGCGGGCGTCCGCACCAAGTGGTTCGGTGTGCAGGCGAGCCCCGAGTTTCCCCTCCCGCCGCGCGCCACTTTGAAGTGGAGGAAGTCTTCGGTTGGCCCATTGTCGAACCAGTTGATCACCCGCTTGGGAACGACCGCGCTCAGTTCTGGGTCATAGGACAGCACCTCGACCTGCTGACGCTCGTTGACGATCTTACCGATGTACTCCTGCCGCCCATCGCTCAGGGTCACGCGGGAGTGCCAATTCAGGCAGCCGAACATCACGCCGATCTTCTCGCGCAGCTGGTTGACGAAGATGGCGCAGGTGTTCGAGCGGTTCAGGGTGCCGGCGAGCTTGCGGAGGGCCTGGCTCATGAGGCGAGCCTGGAGGCCGACGTGGGTGTCGCCCATCTCGCCTTCGATCTCCGCGCGGGGCGTGAGGGCCGCCACGGAATCGATCACCACGAGGTCGATCGCGCCGGAGCGGATGAGCATGTCGGTGATTTCCAGCGCCTGCTCGCCTGTGTCGGGCTGAGAGACCAAGAGGGCGTCCACGTCCACGCCGAGGTTGGCCGCGTAGGTGGGGTCCAGGGCGTGCTCGGCGTCGATGAACGCCGCGATCCCGCCCGCCTTCTGGGCCTCGGCGATCGCGTGCAGCGCGAGCGTGGTCTTGCCGGAGGACTCCGGCCCGTAGATCTCGACCACGCGCCCGCGGGGGAAGCCCCCCACGCCGAGCGCGATGTCCAGCGCCAGGGCACCGGTGGGGATGGCGGGGACCTTGATCCGCGGGTCCTCACCCATGCGCATGACGGAACCCTTGCCGAACTGCTTCTCGATCTGGCCCAGCACCATGTCCAGGGCCTTGTCCCGCTCCACGATCTCTCCTTCGCTCCCGCACTCGTTCGTCGTCTCGCGACGGTAGCGGGCAGGTGCGACAGACCGGCGATCCTGCGCGGTCCGCCTGTGGACGAAGGGATCTTACCGAACGCTCGTTCGGTCCGTGGGGAGGTGCGGTGGATCGAACGCCTCGCCCAGCTGGTACTCGCGCCACACCTCGTAGCGGGCGCCGCCGACCGCCAGGCGCGAGCGCATGAGCGCCAGCGAACGGACCGTCCACGGCGAGCTGGGCCCGGCGTAGCGCTCCACGAGGTCGTCGGGGAGCCGGCTGCCGCGCCCGGTGCGCGCGAGGGTGAGATGGGCGTGGAAGGGGCGCTCGTCCGGCGGGCGGCCCAGCGCGGCGAAGCGCACGCGTAGGGAGGCCGCGAGCTCGTCGAGCAGCGGCGCCGGCGCCACGCCTGCCCACAGCATGCCGCCGGGGAACGTGCGGGCCTCACCCGTGAGCCGCAGGGTGAAGGGGTGCGAGCCGGCGGCGGCGCGCCCCACGGCCGTCTCGACCGCCGGTAGCAGAGCGGGCTCCACGGCACCCAGGAACGCCGCGGTCAGGTGCCAGCCCTCGATGCTGGTCCAGCGCAGTCCCGGGACCGCGGCGCGCAGCGGGGCGACCGCCTCCTCCAGCTCGGCGCGCACGCTGTCGGGGACCTCGACGGCCACGAACAGCCGCAGTTTCGGGGGGCTGGGATCACCGTGGCTCACGGTGTCTCCGCCAGCCTGCGGCGCAGGTAGTCCAGCGCCGCGCTCGCCGCCCACTCCTGCAGCTGCGCGCGCGAGCGTGCGGGCAGCCGCAGCTCCCTCGTCCGCACGCCGCCGTCCGGCCCCGCCAGCCCCAGGCACACCGTCCCCACGTCCCGTCCTCCCTGCCTCGTGGGGCCCGCCACCCCGACCACACCGACCCCGACCTGCGCGCCCAGCCGCACCCGAACGCCCTGGGCCAGTGCCGCGGCGGTCTCCTCGCTCACGGGCCCGACCCGGTCGAGGAGCTCGCGGTCCATGCCCGCGAGCATGACCTTCGCCTCCTCGGTGTACACGAGCAGGCCCCCTCGGAACCAATCGCTGGCGCCGGGGACGCCGACGATGCGGGCCCCGAGGTGCCCGCCGGTGACCGATTCCGCGACCGCCAGCGTCCAGCCCCGCCGGACCAGCGCCCGCGCGACCGCATACTCGGGCCCCTCCTCGTCCAGCCCGGCGACCCCGGATCCGAGCAGCCCCGCGACCTCTTCGACCACCGGGTCGACGAGCGCGAGCGCGGCCTCCCGCGAGGTCGACTTGCCCGTCACCCGCACCCGCGTCTCGCCCCGCGACGCGAGGAACGCGACGGTGACCGGCTGACCCTCGAGGCGCTCGACGACCGGGGCCAGGGTCTGCGCCACCGCGGACTCCGCCATCCCCGCGGTCCGCACCAGCCGGCTGACCGTGGCCGCCAGCCCGCCGCGCGCCACGAGCGCGGGCAGGATGTCGCGGGCGACCATGACCTCGGCCTCCTGCGGCACCCCCGGCACGCAGTAGATCGTGGCGTCCCTCACGTCCACCGCGAAGCCCGCGGCGGTGCCAACGGGTGCGAGCACCCGAGCGCCCTCGGGCAGGTCGGCCTGCACCAGGTTGTTGTCGGGCATCACGCGGCCGGACCGCGCGAACGTCGTGCAGAGGTGCTCGACGAGCTCCGGGTCCCGCTTCAGGCCCACACCGGCGAGCTGCGCCACCGCGACGCGCGTGAGGTCGTCCTGGGTGGGTCCCAAGCCGCCGGTGACGATCACCGCGTCCGCCCGCTCCGCCGCCTCGCCGAACGTGGCGACCATGCGTGCGACGTTGTCGCCGACGGTGACGTGGCGGAACACGTCGACGCCCACCTCAGCCAGGCGGGCCGAGATCCACGCCGAGTTGGTGTCCACGTGCTCGCCCAGCAGCAACTCGCTGCCGACGGCGATCAGCTCAGCGCGCACGCACGAGCCTCCGGCCGCGCCAGGCGTACTCGGCGCCGCTGGCGACCGTGACGACGACCGCCAGGGCCATGACCGCGCCAGCGAGGCTGCGCGGCGCCGTGGGCACCAGGTACAGGGTGATGGCCGCGAGCTGGCTGACCGTCTTGACCTTGCCGTAGATGCTGGCCGGCATCACGACCCCGCGGGCCGCGAGCACCGAGCGCTGCACCGTCACCGCGACCTCACGGACCACGACCACGGCGACGACCAGCCACGACAGCTGCGCACGCAGGGCGAGGATGGCGAGGGTGGCAATGACGAGGGCCTTGTCCGCGAGGGGGTCAGCCAGCTGGCCCCAGCGGGTGGAGCCGGCCATACGCCGAGCCACCCAGCCGTCGACGGAATCGCTCAGCGCCGCCACGGCGAACACCCCGGCGGCCCACCAGCGGGCCGCGTCCCCCTCCCTCCACAGCAGCACCGCGATCACGGGCACGAGCGCGACGCGCAGCAGCGTCACGGCGTTCGCCGGGTTCGTCCAGGACATGGTCCCCGACGGCGCCCCGGCGCCTCGGCTCACGCGGGCTCACCGATCCGGTAGCTGATGTCGCGCGTCTCGGCGTCCCCGCACGTCAGGCCCTGATCCACGCCGTTGAGCACGAGCCGGACCTTCGAGCAGTCACCGATGCGCAACTCCAGCTCCTCCTCCGCGGTGAACGACAGAGTGGTCCCCGGCTGGAGGATTTCCTGTTCGACAACGCTACCGTCGACGGTGGCGCGGAGCCAGGAGGGTCCGGCCGGCAGGACCGTGAGCTCCACCGCGATCTCGGAGAGCGGCCCCGTGCTGGGCGGCGGCGGGGAAGGCGGCGGGGAGGGCTGAACCGTGGGCTCTGGGCTGGTGGCCGCGCTGGCCGCGGGGCTCGGCTGGCTCGCCGGCGGGGTCACGGGGGGTGCGACCGACTGCGGCGTGGGGATCTCGACGGCGGCCGCGGTGGCCGGGGTCGTGGACTCCGCCGCGACCTCGCCACCCTGCTGGCTGCGCTGCACCACCACGACCGCGCCCACGAGCAGCAGCAGGATGACCCCAGCGCCGATGAGCGCGCGCGACAGCAGGCTGGACCGGGGTGGGTCGTCGTCGAGCAGGTCGTCGTCATCAGCCCAGCGCCGGGCGGCGACCGGGGGGGCCGCGTTCAGCGGGCGCGGGGACGGCAGTGGTGGTGGCGGACCGCCCGGCGCCCGCACGGGCGGGGGCGGCGGCGGGCCGGCCGTCACGGTGGCCGTGACCGCCCGCGGGCCCTCATCGCCGCCCTCGTACTCGCGCCGGTAGGCCTCGACGACCTGGTCCGGGTCCAGGCCCAGGTACTCGGAGTAGCCGCGCAAGAAGGCTCGGACGTAGACGTCCCCGCCGAGCTTGCCGAACCGCTCCTCCTCGAGCGCCGCGAGATAGGGCTCCCGCACCCGGATCTCCGCGGCCGCCTCCGCGAGGCTGAGCCGCTGCTGCGTCCGGGTGACGCGCAGGGTCTCGCCGATGCCAGAAGCCATCGTTGTCGTCCTTCGCTAGTTTCGCCCGAGGTCCGCAACTCGCACGAAAGCGGTGCGTGCCAGGACGCCAGCCGCTCCGCGACAGCGCACCGCCGTAGAGACTACGTCAACACGCAACTGTCCACGCCGCTGAAACCGGGCCGATGCGCCCAGAAGGTCACGGTTGCATTCTTCGCTCGGGGGCTGCGTGACTAGCCTCGTCGCCCCAGGAGCCCGAAGACGACGGATACCGAATGAGTGCAGGGCCGCTGCAGGGCGTACGGGTGGTCGAGCTGGCGGGCATCGGCCCCGGGCCATTCGCGGCGATGCTGCTGGCCGACATGGGCGCCGACGTCGTGCGGGTCGACCGCGCGGGTGCGGTCGGGCAGGGCTCCGCCACGGACCTGCTGGCACGCGGGCGGCGGTCCGTGGGCGTCGATCTCAAGCATGCGCTCGGCGCGGAGGTGGTGCTGCGCCTCGCCGAGGGCGCGGACGTGCTGCTGGAGGGCCTCCGTCCGGGCGTGGCGGAGCGGCTGGGCGTGGGGCCCGACGTCTGCGCGCGGCGCAACCCCCGCTTGGTCTACGGGCGGATGACGGGCTGGGGCCAGGACGGTCCGCTCGCCTCGCGGGCCGGCCACGACCTGACCTACCTGGCGGTGGCGGGCGCGCTGCACCCGATCGGCCCGGCCGCCGCCCCGCCCCCGGCGCCCCTCAACTACATCGCCGACTTCGGCGGCGGCGGGGCGTTCCTGGCCTTTGGCGTCGCCTGCGCCCTGGTCGAGCGGGCGAACTCCGGGCTGGGCCAGGTGGTGGACGCGGCGATGGTGGACGGGACCGCGGCGATGACCGCGATGGTGCACGGCCTGCTCGCGGCCGGCGTCTGGAGCGACGAGCGCGAGGCGAACCTGCTCGACGGTGGCGCGCCGTTCTACCGCTGCTACCGCGCCGCCGACGGTGGCTTCCTCGCGGTCGGCGCGCTGGAGCCGCAGTTCTACCGCGAGCTGCTGGCCGGGCTCGATCTCAACCCGGCCGAGTGGCCCCAGCACGACCGCGCACGCTGGCCGCAGCTCGGCCGCGCCCTGGCGGAGCGCTTCGCGACCGCGCCCCGCGACCTGTGGGCCGCGCGCTTCGCCGGCACCGACGCCTGCGTGGCGCCCGTGCTGTCGCTCCGCGAGGCGCCCGCGCACCCGCACCTCGCCGCCCGCGCGACCTTCGTGGAGCACGAGGGACTCGTGCAGCCCGCGCCCGCCCCGCGCCTGTCGCGCACGCCTGGTGCACTGTCACGCCCGCCGGTGCTGCCCGGCCAGCACACCGCCGAGGTCCTCGCTGAGGCTGGTTTCGCCCCGGTCGAGGTGGACGCGCTGCGCGCGGCCGGCGCGGTGCGCTGAGCCCTGGTGGCGCTGCGGCTCAGTCGGGATTGGTGACCTGGGCGGCGCCGCCGCCGCGGCGGCGGGGCTCGGCCGCGGCGAGCACGCGGCCGCCGTCGAAGAAGGCGACGCCCGTGGCGGCGCCGATCTCGGCGGTCGGGGCGAAGGCGTGGCCGCGCGCCTCCAGCGGGAGGCGCAGCGGTGAGGCGAGGAACTCCGGCTCCGCCTGGGTGGTCGCGGTATTGCGCTGGGAAGCCCTCGGCGCGGCGATCGCCTCGGGCAGGCCGGCCCCGAGCTCGAGGTCCTCGACGAGGAGCTGCAGGACCGTGGTGATGATGGTCGCACCACCCGGCGAGCCCAGCGCCACGACCGGCTCGCCGTCGCGCAGCACGATGGTGGGCGCCATGCTGCTGCGCGGGCGCTTCCCGCCCTGGGGCGAGTTCGCCGTGCCAGGGGTCAGGTTGAAGTCCGTCAGCTCGTTGTTCAGCAGGAATCCGCGGCCCGGGACGGCGATGCCGCTGCCGCCGGTGGACTCGATGGTGAAGGTGTAGCTGACCACGTTGCCGTGGGCGTCGGACACGGTGAGGTGGGTGGTGGAGTCGCCCTCTGCGGCGGTCGACACGCTCACGGCGCCGTCGAACGGTTCAGGGTCGCCGGGCGCGACCGGCTTGGCCGACGCGGTCTCGGCGATCAGCGCCCGGCGCTGCGCCGCGAAGCCGTCCGACAGCAGCCCGTCCAGCGGCACATCGACGAAGTCGGGGTCGCCGAGGTACGCGCCGCGGTCGGCAAAGGCCAGCGCCGAGGCCTCAAACATGAGGTGGAAGGCCTCCTCGCGCGACGCCTGGCCGAGCTCGAAGCCCTCCAGGATCTGCAGGGCCTCCGACACCGTCGACCCGCCGCTGGACGGCGGCCCCATGCCGAACACCTCGTACCCGCGGTAGTCCACCAGGGTGGGAGCACGCTCGGGCGCGACGTAGGCGGCCAGGTCGGCCGTGGTCATCGCGCCCGGCCGCACCGTCCGGGTCTCCCCCACCAGCAGGGGCGGGTCGGTGACCGTGTCCACGATGTCGTGCGCGATGCGCCCGTTGTAAAAGGCGTCCGCCCCGCGCGCCGCGATGACGGCGTAGGTGCGGGCGAGGTCGGGGTTGCGCAGCACGCTGCCGACCGCCGGCGTCTCGCCGTCCGCGGTCAGGAACAGCTCGCGGGTGGAGGAGAAGTCGGCGAAGCGGTCGAGGTTCGCCGCGGTCTGGGAGGCGAAGGTCTCATCGACGGTGAAGCCGCGCAGCGCGGTGCGGATGCCGGGCGCCAGCACCCGCGCGAGTGGCATCGTGCCGTAGTTGCTCAGGGCCTCGTCCCAGCCACGCACGGTGCCGGGCACGCCGACGCCGAGGCCGGACGTGACCGCCTCCGGGAACGGGATGGGCGCGCCGGTCGCCGGGTCGAGGAACGACGTGGGCTCCAGGGCCGCCGGGGCGGTCTCGCGCGAGTCGATCGTGACCACCCGCTGCTCGTCAGCCAGGTAGGCGACCAGGAAGCCCCCGCCGCCGATCCCGCACGAGTACGGCTCCACGACACCGAGGACAGCCGCCGCGGCGATGGCGGCGTCGACCGCGTTGCCGCCACGGCCCAGGATGTCGATCGCCGCGGAGGTGGCCAGGGCGTCGACGCTGGCGGCCGCTCCGCCGGTCCCCACCGCAGTGGGCTGCTGCACCGCCTCGCGCGGGCGAGCCGCGACCGGTGTCGCCTGGCCCAGCAGGCCGACGAGGAGCAGCGCCGGGAGGACCAGCAGACGAGCACGACGGGTCACGGGCAGTCCCTTGCCGAGGGCGGCACAACGGTCGGGCGACCCTAGCGACCGGTGGTTCGGATGAACAGACCAGAACGTGTGATGGACCTCAGAGACCGTCGGCGCCGCGCTCCAGCTCATCGACGGTCATGAGCACCGCACGGGCCTTGGAACCCTCGGAGGGGCCGACGACCGCCATCGTCTCCAGCTCGTCCATGATCCGCCCGGCGCGCGCGAAGCCGACCTTCAGCTTGCGCTGGAGCATCGAGGTCGAGCCCAGGCCGGAGCGCACCACCAGATCCCGCGCGGCGCGGATGAGCTCCTCGTCCGTGGCGTCGTCGCCCACGTCGGCCGCGACCGCTGCGGCGCCCTCGCGCACGATGCCCGCGGCGTACTCCGCGGTGCGCTGCTGGGTGCAGAACGCGATGGCCTGCTCGATCTCGGCCTCGCCGACGTAGCAGCCCTGGATGCGGTGCGGCTTCGAGGCGTTCGCCGGCAGGTAGAGCATGTCGCCGAGCCCGACGAGCTTCTCCGCGCCGCCGGAGTCCAGGATGGTGCGGCTGTCGGCGTGGGTGGCCATGGCCAGCGCGATGCGCGAGGGGATATTCGCCTTGATCAGGCCGGTCACCACGTCCACCGAAGGGCGCTGGGTGGCCACGACGAGGTGGATGCCCACGGCGCGCGCCATCTGGGCGATGCGCACGATCTGGGACTCGACGTCGCGCGGGGCGACCATCATCAGGTCGGCCAGCTCGTCGATGACGAACAGGATGTAGGGCAGCTCCTGCCAGAGCTCGTCGGCGCGGCCGGACAGCGCGGGCGCGGTCCGCACGCTGCCATCGCGCACGGCCTTGTTGTAGGTGTCGACGTTGCGGTAGCCGAGCAGCGCGAGCCGCTCGTAGCGGTCCTCCATCTCCTTCACCGTCCACCCCAGCGCCTCGGTGGCACGCTTCGGGTCGGTGACGACGGGGGTCAGCAGGTGCGGCGCGCCCTCGTAGGAGGTGAGCTCCACGCGCTTGGGGTCCACCAGGATCATGCGCACCTGCGCCGGGGTCGCGCGCATGACGATGCTCGTCACGATCCCGTTCATGGTGACCGACTTGCCGGAGCCGGTCGCGCCCGCGATCAGCAGGTGCGGCATGGTCGCGAGATTGATGAGCACCGCGTTGCCGGCGATGTCCACGCCGATGCCCGCGGTCAGCGGGTGCGGCGCTGCGCTGCCCTCGGGCGAGCGCAGGACGTCGCCGAGGGTGATGAGGTCACGGTCGCGGTTGGGGACCTCGACCCCGATGGCGCTCTTGCCGGGGATCGGCGCGACGATGCGGATCTCGGCGGTGGCCAGTGCGTAGGAGATGTCGTCGCCGAGCTTCGTGACCGCCGACACCTTGGTGCCCGAGCCCAGCGACAGCTCGAAGCGGGTGACGGTGGGCCCGCGCGAGACGCGGGTCACCTTCGCGTCCACGCTGAACTGGGCCAGGGTCGACTCGAGCGCCTTGGTCATCGCGTCGAGGGTCTTGCGGTTGCCCGGCGCGACCTTGCCGCCGCGCAGCAGGCCCATCGGCGGCAGCTCGTAGCCCGCCCAGTCGTCCGAGGGCGGGGCGAGCGGCACGGCCCTGTCGTCGGCCGGCGCCAGCCCCGGGCCGCCCCCCGGCGCGCCCCGGGCGAGCAGCGCGGTATCGGACCGCCCGGCGGTGGCGTCGGCCTCGTCGCGGCCCTCCACGCCCTCGTAGACGATCTCGAGCTCGGGCTCCTCGGGCGCTCGCGAGCGGAACTGCTCGGGCGTGCCGAGCGGCTGGGTGTGATGCTGCGGCTCGCCGAGGTCGCCGAGGTCGCCGAGTTCGAGGGCGTCGTCGGCGTCGTCGTCGTCGGCGGCGGCGGGGGGGCCGTCAGGGTCGGTCTTGTGCAGGGCGCGGCGCAGGCCGGCCGACTGGCGCCAGTTGCGCACCGCGCCGCTCGCACCCCGGCCCAAGGTGCGCGGGGAGGTCGCGGTGGCCACCAACAGTCCGACGGCGAGCAGGGCGACGAGCACCACCACCGTGCCGAGGTCGTCGACCAGCGTCTGCAGGGGACGCGAGACCCCGGCGCCGACCCAGCCGCCGGAGCGCTGCAGTTCCGCGGCAGCCGCAGCGAACGAGGGCGCGCCGTTGCCGAGGTGGACCAGCCCGGTGACGGCGAGGCCCACCAGGCCCAAGCCGAGGCCGAGGCGCCGGTGCAGCGGCGAGGGCGCCCGCAGCAGCGCCACCGCGATCCCCGCGATGGCGAACGGCGCGACCATCCCGACCCAGCCGAACAGCCCCAGCAGCGCCTGTTCCAGCCAGTAGCCCAGCGTCCCCGCGGCGTCCTGTCCCCATAGCGCGAGTCCGGACAGGACGGCCAGGACGATGAGCGCGATCCCCCATACGTCGCGAACCCGATCCTCGCCCTCGACCGCGCCCGCACCCTTGGCCTTGGGGGCGGGCTTGGACGGCAGGCGCTGGGTGGTCGCCCGGCTCGCCTTGCCGCCGCCCCGCGCCGCGCCGCGCTTGGAGGCCGCGGTGCTGCCCGAGCCGCGACCCTTCGACGTCGCCTTCGCCGCGGGCTTCGGGGGGGGCTTGCCCTTGCGGGACGGGCTCTTGGTGGGCGGCCGCGCCACGCGACTACACCTCCATGAGGACCGGCAGGATCACCGGCCGGCGGCCCGTGGCCTCTTTCCAGAAGCGGGCGAGCGCGCGGACGGTGTCGCGGCGGATGACCGCCTGGTCGCCCTGGCCCGTGGAGGCGTGCAGCTCCTCGGACAGCGCCTTGACGGCCTGGTCGAGCAGGGGCGAGGACTCGGGCTCGTAGATGATCCCCTGCTGGACGACCTGCGGGGTGCCGACCAGGCGGCTGTGCTGGTCGATGGTCACCACGGCGACGCAGATGCCCTCGGCCGACAGCTGCCCGCGGGCGCGCAGGACCGCGCTGCCCACGTCGCCCACGCCGAGGCCGTCGACGAAGACCACGCCAGGGGTGAAGCTGTCACCGCGGCGAACCACGCCGCCCTCGAGCACCACGGTGTCGCCGTCCTCGCAGACGAAGACCTGATCGCTGGGCGTGCCGGTCTCCACCGCCAGGCGGGCGTGGGCGACGAGGTGACGGTACTCGCCGTGCACCGGCACGAACGCCGAGGGCCGCACGACGTTGTGAAAGTAGCGCAGCTCCCCCGACGCGGCGTGTCCGGACACGTGCACGTCGGCGATGCCCTTGTGCACGACGTCGGCGCCCTGGCGGAACAGGCCGTTGATCGAGCGGTAGATCGCGTGCTCGTTGCCGGGGATCACCGAGGAGGCCATGACCACTGTGTCGCCCGGCTCCAGCCGCACCTGGCGGTGCTGGCCGGCCGCCATGAGCGACAGCGCCGCGTAGGGCTCGCCCTGTGAGCCGGTGCAGATGATGACGGTGCGGTCGCGCGGCAGGCGATCGACCTCGGACAGCTCAACGACCTGGCGTTCCTCGTAGGTGAGGTAGCCCAGTTCGCGGGCGATCGGCATGTTGCGCAGCATCGAGCGACCCACGAAGCAGACCAGCCGCTCGGCGTCGCGCGCGGCGTCGATCACCTGCTGGACGCGGTGGATGTGGCTGGCGAAGGTGGTGACGACGACGCGTTCGCGCGCCTCGCGGAAGACATCGCGCAGGGTCTTGCCGATGGAGCGCTCGGTCGCCACGTGGCCGGGCTGGTCGGCGTTGGTGGAGTCGGCGAGCAGCAGCGCCACCCCGTCGTCGCCGAGCTGGGCGAGGTGGGGCAGGTCGGTGGGCCGGCCGTCGATGGGGGTCTGGTCGAGCTTGAAGTCCCCCGAGTGCAGGATCGTGCCGTGTGGGGTGTGCAACGCGATCGCCAGACCGTCCGGGATCGAGTGGGTGACGCCCACGAACTCGATGTCGAACGGGCCGGTCGACAGCCGCTCCCCCGCCTCGACCTCGCGCAGGTCCGCGGTGATCTCGGGGTACTCCTCAAGCTTCGCCCGGATCAGCCCGAGGGTGAGGCGCGTGGAGTAGATCGGGACCGCGGGGAACTCGCGCAGGAAGAACGGCAGCGCGCCCATGTGGTCCTCGTGCCCGTGCGTGATGACCGCGCAGTGCACGTCCTCGCGGCGCTCGCGCAGCGTCGACCAGTCCGGGAGGATGAGGTCGATGCCGTGGTGCTCGGCGTCGGGAAAGATCAGTCCCACGTCGATGAGCGCGAGGCGCCCGTCCACCTCGACGGACGCCATGTTGCGCCCGATCTCCCCCAGGCCGCCGTAGAAGGCGACCCGTACCGGCGCCGTCATCGCGTGCCGCCGGTCTCGGCCAGGCTGACCCCGGCCGTCACGAGCGCGTCGCGAACGAGCTCGCGGGTCTGGTCGGTCGCGTCCGCCAGCGGGCCTCGCACCGGACCGCCGGGCAGGCCGACCAGTTCGAGGGCCGCCTTCAGCGGCGCCGGGCTGGGCTCGGCGAACAGCGCCGCGCACAGCGGCGCGATGCGGAAGGCGATCTCACGCGCCTGGGCCGGGTCGGTGGGAAAGGTGTCGACGATGGCGGCGATGTCGCCACCGACCAGGTGCGCCGCGACGCTGACGATGCCGGCGCCGCCGACCGCCAGGCAGGGCAGCAGCGTGGCGTCGTCCCCAGACCAGATGCCGAAGCCCTCCGGCGCACGCGCGGCGAGCCAGGCGGTCTTCGGGAAGTCCCCGACCGCGTCCTTGACGCCGACGATGTTCGGCACACTCTCGGCGAGGTGCAGCAGCGTCTCCGGCGCGATCTCGTTCGCCGTGCGCGAGGGGATGTTGTAGAGCATGACCGGGAGTTCGGTCGCGGCGGCGGCCACGGCGCGAAAGTGCGTGTCGAGCCCGCGCTGGTTCGGCTTGTTGTAGTAGCCGGTCACCGACAGGATCCCGTCCACGCCCAGCTGGCAGGTCTCGCGCACCAGTTCCACCGTCGCGGCCGTGTCGTTCTTGCCACAGCCCGCGAGCACCACTGCTTGCCCCCCGACGGCCTCGACCACCGCGCGGAAGAGCATGAGCGTCTCGGTGTGGCTCAGGGTCGGCGACTCGCCGGTGGTCCCGGCCATCACCACGCCGTCACTGCCGTTGGCGACCAGGTGGGCGGCCAGGGCCTGCGCAGCGTCGAGATCGACGGCGCGCTCCGGCGTCATCGGCGTCGCCATCGCGGCGAGGACACGGGGAAAGGCGAGCATGGCCCGGAGTCTACCGGGGCTGACCAAGCGGCCGGGTCAGGCAGACCTGATCGACGTGCTCACGCGTCAGTAGCGCTTCCCTACTGCGCCTGGGCGAAGCGGTCGGTCGCGGCGACGACGCGGCTCTCGAGGTCATGCGATGTGTGTCCGGCGCCCTCGAGGACGACGAGCTCGCTGCCGGGCCAGACCCGTGCCAGTTCGACTGCGACCGTGAGCGGGCCGCCGAGATCGAGCCGGCCGTGGATGAGCACGCCGGGGATGCGGGCGAGCCGGTGCGCCTGCCGCAGCAGCTGACCCTCTTCGAGCCACGCGCCGTATCGGAAGTAGTGCGTGACGATGCGGGCGAAGGCCAGGCGGAAGCGGGCGTCGGC
>Ga0136615_10000734_pt1 | contig 15295 bp, 17 predicted proteins | sample AntDrymUQ2882206_2_FD_106647 | JGI IMG/M metagenome (GOLD analysis project Ga0136615, IMG submission 106647) | Polar desert sand microbial communities from Dry Valleys, Antarctica - metaG UQ288 (22.06) | ecosystem: Environmental > Terrestrial > Soil > Desert | place: Antarctica: Dry Valley...
GAACACGCAGCCACCGGGACACTCCCACCACTCTACGAGCGCCCGCATCCCTCCCTCCGCCTCACATCCGCCGTGATCTTGACGAAAGTGTCGGTTCACCGCCTTCGGCGACCCCCTGAACCGACAACAACGTCAAGATCACCGGAGAGGTGGGTCAGCTGAGCAGGGCGGGGAACGGGTTGTGCTCGGCGGTCCACGCGTGCACCCGTACGGCCTTGCCGATCTCGATCCGAGGGATCTGGCCCGAACCGACCACGCGCACCGAACAGCTGACGCCGAGCCGCTCCTTCAGCGCCCCGGCAAGAGCCTTCCCGAGTCCGGACGCGGTTTCGTCCGCGAGATTTCCCGACGCCGGTTCGGCCAGCACGAGCACTGACGGCATCTCGGCGCGCTGGTCGATCACGATCGCGTACGACGTACCGATGGCCTCGTCTGCGAGCAGGACCGCCTCGATCTCGGACGGGTAGACGTTCACTCCGCGGATCACGATCATGTCGTCGCGCCGACCCAGGATTCGCGACATCCGAACCAACGTCCGGCCGGTCCCGTCCGGCTCGCGGTAGAGCGCGGCCAGGTCACCGGTGCGATAGCGCAGCACCGGAAGGGCCTGCTTGGTCAGGGTCGTGAAGACCAACTCGCCGACTTCCCCGTCGGCCACCTCGCGTCCGGTCTCCGGATCGAGACATTCGACGTAGAAGTGGTCCTCGTTGACGTACATCTTGTGCGCGGACTCGGCGGTTTCGAACGCCACACCGGGACCGACCACCTCACAGAGCCCATAGATGTCCAGGGCGGTGAGGCCAAGCCGAGCCGAGAGCTGGGTCCGCATCGACTCGCTCCATGGCTCGGCGCCGAAAATCCCGGCCCGCAGCGAATTGTCTTCGGGTGCAACACCAAGCGCAGCGAGAGCATCGGCCAGGGTGGCCGCATAGGAGGGGGTACAGACCAGGATCTCGGGTTGCAGGTCCATGATCAGCTGCACCTGACGCGCCGTCTGACCGCCGGAAATGGGTACCACGTTGGCACCCAACGCCTCTGCGCCGCCATGCAGGCCCAGTCCGCCCGTGAAAAGGCCGTAACCGTATCCGTTGTGGACCATCGTGCCGGGACCGGCGCCTGCTCCGGCGAGCACCCTCGCGTTGACCTGACGGAAGATGTCCAGGTCGTTCTCGGTGTAGGCCACGATCGTCGGACGTCCGCTGGTGCCGCTGGTCGCATGTATCCGGCGCAGCTCAGAACGCGGTACGGCAACGGCTTTCAGCGGATACTGATCCCACAGGGCCGGCTTGCTGATCGTCGGAATCGAGGCCAGATCGTCGATGGACACATCGTCGTCCACATCGGACAGTTGACGCCCATAGAAATCGTTGACGCCTTTCAGCCGGCGCACCTGTGCGCGCAGCCGCTCGGTCTGCAGGGAACGGCGCTTCTCCACAGGCATCGATTCCGCACCCGGGTCGAACATCATCGAGCCTCCAGGGCGGCTGTCTCGCGTGCCGGAGTGAGTCCGTGCATGACCAAGGCCACCATGGCTTCTGGGATGTCCGGTGCATCCGCACCGCGCTCGGGTCGATACCACTCCGTCACCGAGTTCACCATGCCGAAGATCAGTCGGGTCGTCAGCGAGGGGTCCAGTCCACGAGTCACTGACCCGTCACCCAGGGCGCGGCCGACCAGTTCGACCACGCGCCCGTCGAACTCCCGGCGACGTTGCAGCGCCTCACGTTCGACGCGCGAGTTGCCTCGCACCCGCAAGAGAAGCGTGACGTACGGCAGTTCGCGCATCAGGGTCTCGACCGATCGGCGCACCACAGATGCCAACTGGTCCAGCGCAGTGGCATGAGGGTCGACGTGGTCGAGGATGCCGAACAGCGCGTTCAAGGCGCGTTCCAATGCTCGCTGCAGGAGGTCTTCCTTACCAGCTACATGGTGATAGATCGAGGACTTGCCGATCCCGGCAGCGGCCGAGAGATGCTCCATCGTCGTGCCGTCATAGCCGCGGGTGTTGAAGACGCCGACAGCGACGGTCAAGAGCGACTCCGTGTCGTACGGGCGCCGAAGACCTTCCTTCGTACGGCGCGGTGCTGTCATCCGAGTCACCCTAGCCCGAACGAACGTTCGGGTGGACGCCTCCGGCGACCGGCGTTGATGCGGGCCAGCAAATTGCCGGTGCGCCAAGACTCAGCCGGGCCCGGAGAGGCCGATCAGGTCCGCCGTCATGGCCATCGAATACTCGAAGAACGGCTCGGTGGGATCGACGCTGCCCACGAAATGGCCGTACAGCTCCAAGCTGATCATCCCGAGCAACTGGCTGAATCCGTAGAACACCAGACCCAGGACGTGCTCAGGCACGTCGGCGGCGAACGTGCTGGCCACTGATCTCAGCTGAGTCTCGAGCCGCCGCGGTATCGCTGACTGCGGCGCGAATCGAGCCAGCAACGCTCCCGACAGGACCGCATCGCTCACGACGTCGAGGAAGAGCAGCATGACCCGCGCGGCCGGCTCGATGGTCTCTTGGGGCGCCAAGTACCCGGGCACTGGCGAGCCGTAGATCAGGGCGTACTCGTGCGGACGCGCGATTGCCCAGCGTCGTACCGCTCGACATGTGACCAGCCAGCGACGCCGGGAATCCGCCCGGTCGATCCGGGTCTGTGCAGCGGCTCCGGCGTCAGCCAGCGAACCATAGGCCTCGAGGATCAGCGCGGTGAGCAGCTCGTCGCGGCTCGGGAAGTACCGGTAGAGGGCTGAGGACACCATGCCCAGTTCCCGTGCGACAGCACGCAGGGACAGCCCTGCGGCCCCGTGCTCGGCGAGTTGGCCGCGGGCGGCTCTGGTGATCTCTGCGGTGACTTCGGTGCGCGCGCGCTCCCGCGCCGTCCGGATGGCTGCCATCGGCCCATGATTGCACTGGACGGCGGTCAGTGGTTACAGATGAGAGCAGTGCTCTTGCTATTTCGGCTACTCCGGTGCATGCTGATCCTAATCGAGAGCACTGCTCTCTCGTTCAGGGAAGGATAGCCATGGAAGGAATTGCGCACTACGAACCGCCGGGTTGGTTGACCCGGAACCTGCTCAACCGCGGGATCGCCCGGCTGACCCGGATGGGGGTGAGCGTCGCAGGTTCGCGGGTGTTGAGGCTCCGGGGCCGAACCAGTGGACAGATTCGCTCGAACCCGGTGAACGTGCTCGCCCTGGACGGCGAGCCCTATCTCGTGGCGCCGCGCGGGTTGACGGACTGGGTACGCAATCTGCGCCTTGCCGGCTCCGGTGAGTTGGTCGTCGGTCGGCGGGTGGAGGCCTTCACCGCCACCGAACTGGTCGGCGATGGAGCCGGGGGTCCTGCCGATGCCTTACTGACCACGGTGCTTCGGGCCTACCTGCGCCGGTGGAAATGGGAGGTCGGACAGTTCTTCGACGGGGTCGGACCGGACTCCACCGACGACGAGTTGCTCGCAGCCGCACCCAAGCACCCGATCTTCCACATCGCGATGCTGAGCCGATGAGCGGCGGAACCGAAGTGTCTGGTGGCACCACCCTCTTGTTCGCCGTCGTGTTCCTCAGCGAGCTGGCCATGTTGGCCGGGCTAGCCATCATCGGGGCCACGATGGGCGAGGGAAAGGTTGCCTCGACCGCCCTCGGCATTACCCTTCCGTTGCTCGTGGCCGTGGCATGGGGCGTCCTGCTCGCCCCGACGTCTGTTGTCGGCCTCGCCGACGCAGTCCAGATCGGCGGCAAGGTCGGGCTGTTGGCCGGTACGGCGGTCGGCCTCGTCGCGATCGGGCACCTGGTGCCGGGCCTCACCCTGGGGCTGGTCGGGGTCGGCAGCACGGTCACCGCCTTCTTGCTCACTGGGAGCAACTGAGTCAGGACAAGGTCGGCGAGGGGGCTGGTCCGGCCGTACGGGCATATCTCGCAGGAGGTTCGCCGACGATTGCGGTGAACTCGCGGACCAGGTGCGCCTGGTCGCTGTATCCGAGTTCGGCGGCGAGTCCGGCCCAGTCGACTTCGGCTCCTGACGCGGCTCGACCGGCGACCTCGTGCAGCCGGTAACAGCGGATCACCCACTTGGGACCGATGCCGACGTACTCGGTGAACAGCCGCTGCAGCCGCCGTACGCCGATCCCGTACTCCTGGGCGACCGCATCGACGCGGGTCAGCGCAGGGTCGTTCCGAATGCCGTCCACGATCGCGGCTATCTCGTCGACGACCGGATCGATCGACGGGGCGAGGATGGTGAGGACATCGTCCGCGGTTGCGGCGGCCGCGGCCGGTGAGGGTGCGGCCAGGACGCGCTCCCGCCACTGCGCGACATCGACGTCGAAGTGCTCCTCGACGCCGACCTCACGATCGGTGAGCATCGAGACCGGGCCGGACAGGAACGGTCGCAGACCGCCGGGCCGAAACCGTACGCCGAGAACCCGCCCTCTACCGCTGAGCGCCTCGACGAAGTCGAAGGTCGTCGTGATGCCGGTGATCCGGGCTCTGCGCGGCTCGATGGAAAGGTGCACCGAGGGGCTGGGCAGTACCCGCTGGACGTGATCGGGGCGATCGGTCAGGTCCCACTCGATCACCCAGTGGTAGTCGACAAAGGGAGCCAGGGCAGGGCTCGGGTCGTGCCTGGTCAGGGCGAAGGCGGCGCCGGCGCCGGCGTGCGGGCGCAGGATCGCCCGGGCGTTGTCTGCCGCCGACGAGCTCACCGCCTCAGCTTCGACCAGTCATGGATCGGCCTCCGATGCGGGGTCCGTTGCCGAATATCCGCGCGCGCTGGCCTCGTTCGGGGGATGGGATTCCCCCCATGTCGAGCCTGGTCAGCGGATCGGCTTCGTCGACGATCCGCAGGGCGTCGGACGCTGCGGCTCAACGTCGCCGTCGGCATCTCGGTCTCCGTCAGCGGCCCATATTCCGGCCGGCGTCCCGGTGGCGACGCCGAGGGCGATGGCGTCGTCCTCGTCCCCCTGCTTGCCTTTCAGCTGGTCGAACAGGCCCATCCGGAATCCCTCATACTCTGGTCGGCGCGCGGTACGGCGTCGTCGTCAGCGTGGCGCCACGCTGTGCGCAGATCTTCCCAGCGGTCGACCGGGGTAAACCCCGGCAACGCATGCCCGCCGGCCTGCCTACGATGCTGGTGGAGTCACTGTCGCCTTCGCCGCCGTCGCAAGGAGTTCTGATCCATGACCGCAACCGGCACGCAGCCCTCGACCGAAGCAAAGGTCCTGCGCGAGATCTACGTCGGAGGCGCCTGGGTCCCGTCGACCAACGACGCGCTGATCGACGTGCACAACCCGTACACCGAGCAGGTCATCGCCCGGGTCCCGGCTGGTTCGGCCGAGGATGTCGACGCGGCGGTCTCGGCTGCCCGCGGAGCCTTCGAGTCGTGGTCCCAGACGCCGGTCGCCGAGCGTGCGGCGTACCTGAACAGGGTCGCCGACCTGCTGACCGAACGCACGGACGAGCTCGCCGCGGTGATCACCTCCGAACTCGGTATACCGCTGAAGATGGCCAAGCTGATCCAGCTGGGTACGCCGATCGGCACCCTGAAGACCTACGCCAAGCTGGCCGAGGACTTCGCCTGGGAGACCGAAGTCGGCAACTCGCTGATCGTCCGCGAGCCGATCGGGGTGGTCGCCGCGATCACGCCGTGGAACTACCCGCTGCACCAGGTCGTGGCCAAGGTCGCCCCGGCGCTGCTGGCCGGGAACACGATCGTGCTCAAGCCGAGTGAGGTCGCTCCGCTCATCTCGTACGAATTCGCCCGGATCCTGGACGAGGTCGGTCTGCCGGCCGGGGTGTTCAATTTGATCAGCGGCGCCGGCCCCGAGATCGGCCAGGCGCTGGTCGGCCATCCCGACGTGGATATGGTCAGCTTCACCGGCTCGGGCCGCGCTGGGCGGGAGATCTCGGCGACCGCGGCGCAGACCGTCAAGCGGGTCGCCCTGGAGCTGGGCGGCAAGTCCGCCTCGGTCATCCTGGACGACCTGGACAACGAGGCCTTCGCCAAGGCGATCAAGTCCTCGGTCGCCCAGTGCTTCACCAACGCCGGACAGCGGTGTACGGCCTTCAGCCGGATCCTGGTACCGGGCGACCGCCTCGACGAGGCGTTGACCGCTGCCGCCAAGGCCGCCGAGTCGCATGTGACCGGGGACCCGATGACCGACGGAACTCGGTTGGGGCCCTTGGTGTCCGAGCACCAGCGCGATCGGGTACGCGGGTTCCTGACCCGAGCGGTCGCGGACGGTGCCCGGGTCGTCACCGGAGGGCCGGACGCACCGTCGGGCGTGGAGTCAGGCTATTTCGTCTCGCCGACCGTGCTGACGGATGTCGACCTAGACTCCGAGATCGCCAAGGAGGAGGTCTTCGGGCCGGTCACCGTCGTGCTGCCGTATTCCACTGTGGACGATGCGGTCCGGATCGCCAACGACACGTCCTACGGGCTGGCCGCCGGGGTGTACGGGGCCGACTCCGACGCTGCCGTGTCGGTCGCCAAGCGGCTGCGGGCCGGTCAGGTCGACGTGAACAACGGCCGATGGAACTGGATGGCGCCCTTCGGCGGTTACAAGCAATCCGGCAACGGACGGGAGTTCGGCACCGCCGGGCTCGAGGAGTTCCTGGAGATCAAGGCGGTTCAGAGATGACGGTGTCCTTCTTCGCCCTGTACCGGACGCCTCCGGATGCCGATGCCTTCGACTCGCACTACTTCGGTACGCACGTACCGATCGTCGCCGGCACGCCCGGGCTGCTGGAGAACAAGGTGCACCGGGTCAAGCGCCAGCTCGTCGGCGAACCGGCGTACTACCTGATCGCGGAGCTGGTCTTCACCGACGCGGAGTCGATGAAGGCGGCGTTCAAGTCCCCCGCATGGGGCGCCTCCGGGGCGAATCTGCAGGAGTGGGGCGGGATGGACCTGGTCACGATGTTCACCACGGACGGCCCCGACGCCGCCGGCTGAGCCGCCCACCTGCGCCCGCCACGTTGAACTGTCGGTGGGCTGGCGGAGGATGGGTTCCGTGGGTTTGACATCCGAGACCGTGGGGCCTGAGCAGGATCTCGACGCCGCCGAACGAGTGACAGTCGCCTTCGGAACGGTTCCCACGCAGGTCGGAAACGTATTGGTCGCGTTGACCGAGACTGGCGTGGTCGCGACGCACTTCCGGGACTCCGCTGACGTACGGAGTCGGATCGCCGCTCGGCTCGGCCTGCCGGTGGTCGACGATGCGGCCCGGACCGCTCAGGCGCGTACGGAGTTGGCGGCGTACTTCGCCGGATCGCTGCGGGCCTTCACCGTTGCGGTCGACTGGCAACTGATGTCGGTCGCGCAACGGCTGGTGCTGGGCACGCTGTACGAGACGGTCCGCTTCGGCCAAGTTGTCACCTACGGCCAGCTGGCCGAGCGTTCCGGTTCGACGATCCCAGCACGTGGGATCGGCTCGATCATGGGAAGCAATCCGATCCCGATCGTCGTGCCGTGTCATCGAGTGGTGGCCGGCAACGGGCTCGGCGGGTTCAGCGGCGGAGACGGCGTGGAGTCCAAGCAGGCGCTTCTCGCACTCGAGGGCCAACTCCCAGCCGCCCTCTGGTAGCCCGCGCGGCGCGGGCCAGACCGCAGCGCCTGCGGGCCTCCGGATGTACGTGCGATTTGGTGTCGGCGCTGTCACGACGAGTCGGGCTGTCTCGTCTTAGCGGTGTCGGCCCGATCGGCGGGCTACAGAGACACAGCTACCCCGCTGGAGGCAGTTATGGCCCGAATCCCGTTAGCTCTGCAGGACCGTACGAACCGGCCGTCGTTCCTGACCCGGCGAGCACTCGACTACGTCCGCAAGACCTACGGTGCCGATCTCGACAGCGCACTGGCGACCAGCCAGCACCCTGGCGTCTTCTGGCCGTGGAGTCTGATGGAGATGGCCGGTGAGCGCCGGCGCAGCGTGCTGCCAGAGCATCTGGATCATCTGGTCGTCTTCGTCACGGCCGTACACCTGGGCTGTTCGTGGTGTGTCGATTTCGGTGCGTCGTTGTGGCAGCGCAAGCGCCTGGATTCTGCGATCCTGAAGCAGGCCGCGCACTGGCGTACGTCGGATGCCTTCAACGCCGACGAGCGGGCGGCGTTCGGGTACGCCGAAGCGGTCAGTGGTGAGCTGTCCATGGTCACCGACGGAATGGTCGCTGAGCTGCGGGAGCGGTTCGGCGATGCGGGCGTGGTCGAGTTGACGTACCTGATCGCGCTGGAGAACATGCGGGCCCGATTCAACAGCAGCCTTGGCCTGAGTTCGCAGGGCTTCAGCACCGGAGATGCCTGCGTCGTCCCGCTCCCGACGCATGCCGAGTCGAGCCAGCCCCGGTGATCCGCACCGGTTCCGGCGTCTGCTTTTCGCCGAGCCGCGGGAGGCCCGGACCGAGTCAGTTGAGCCGGGTGAGCTTGTCCGGGGCGAGTACGGCGTACAGGGCGACGATCTGCCGGCCGCGCACGGCAACGGTGTAGACCGAGACCGGCGCATCCTGGGGCCGAGGGCTGTTCACCCGTACCAGGAATCCTGGGTCGCCGTTGACCAGCACCGGTTCCACGCTCGCGCCTGACCCGTACCGGGAAACGAGCCCGGCGAGGAAGCCGCCGACCTTGGCCGCACCCACGACCGGTCGTCGCGCGGCGGAGACCTTGCCGGCACCGTCACTGGTCAGCACGACATCCGGCGCGAGCAGTTCCGACAGTCGATGAATGTCGCCGGCGAAGAGCGCGGTGGACATCTCGCCGAGCACCGCCCAGGCCAGATCAGCCGGCTGACGCGGCGCGGGATCGAGATCGCTGAGTCGCCGCCTACCGCGCGCTGCGTGCTGGCGGGCCATGGTGACCGAGCATCCGATCACCTCCGAGATGTCCGCAAAGTCCAGTCCGAGTACGTCATGCAGGACGACGGCCAGTCGTTGTTCGGGGCTGAGTTCGTCCAGTACGACCAGAAAGGCCATCCGTACCGACTCGTCGGTGACCAGGATGTCGAGCGGGTCCCGCTCGTGGCCGGGGTTGCCGCCCCCGCCCCGGCTGTCCGCGCGGCCAGCGCCGCTGCCGACGGTGCCGCCGGCCGAGGTGATCAGCGGTTCGGGCAGCCACGGTCCGACGTAGGTCTCTCGCCGAACCCGCGCCGAACGCAGATGGTCCAACGACAACCACCCCACTACCCGGGTCAGCCAGGCCCGCGGATCCAACACCTCGTCGGCGTGCTCGGCCCAACGCGGCCACGCCTCGGCAACCAGGTCCTCCGCGTCGGCCCAGCTCCCGGTCAGCCGGTAGGAGACGCCGAGCAGGTAACTCCGCTGGTCCGCGAAGATCTCGGCCGCGCGCTGTGCCTCCACCGGGACCACCTTCCCCTACGCCGGACCTCCGCGCAGGCCGGACCGCGGGATGGTGCATCCCGCACTGAGTGGACGAGGCAGCCTGCGTCGCTGTGACACCGCTTTGCCTACCTGGTGTCCGGGACACGCGCGAAACGATCGGCGTGTTGGCGCCTCAGGTAGGCAAAGGCGGTGAGCAAAGCGGTACTGACCTCTCGGACTTCCAGCGGTCAGCGCTCGGGTTCTTCGAGCAGGGCGAGATGCGCGGGCAGCTTCTCGATCTCACCCTCGACCGTGCGCCTGGCCATCCGTACATAACTCGAGCGGCTCATCGCCGCGGCGATCCGGCTGCGCAGATGCGGTGTCACCTCGACGCTGATCGTCACCATCGTGGTATCCGGAGTCGCCGTGGACATCTCCACCCGAACGACGACGGTTTCGCTGCCGGCTTCGAGCCGGGTGGCCACCGAACGTTGCGGGGACCAGTCGATGATCTCGCCAGGCATCCCACCGTCGGCCGCACGCGTAGCGACGGGCCCGTCGGCAGCGCGCATTGCGACGGGCCCGTCAGCCGCAGGCGTTGCATCGGGTCCGTCGGCTCGCTCGGTACGTCGGCCCGGAAAGGCGCGGAACTCCGTACCTGCTCGGAGTTGTCCCGGACTGATCACGATCACTGAGACGTCACAGACCGAGCAGTACGGCAGCAGCGTTGCCATCGCCTGCCAGACATGCTCGACCGGATAGGCCACCTCGCGGACTGCCGAGGCACGCTGCGGGTGGCTCGCTGTGTCTCGCATGGCCGGTCGAGCCTAATCCGAGCACCAGCACATGCGGTCGACCAGCTCGGGCAGACTGCCGACATGGCCCGCCGATTTTCCCAGGTCGATGTCTTCACAACCACCCCCTATCACGGCAATCCGGTCGCCGTCGTACTCGACGCGGACGGACTGAGCGCCGAACAGATGCAGCGCTTCGCGAACTGGACGAACCTTTCCGAAACGACGTTCGCCCTGCCGCCCACCGAGCCAGGCGCCGACTACCGGGTACGGATCTTCACCCCCGCTGCCGAGTTGCCGTTCGCCGGGCACCCGACGCTGGGCACCTGCCATGCATGGCTGGCCGCCGATCAAGCTGTCGCCACTGGTGGCGGCCCGAGAGGCGGAGACATCGTGCAACAGTGCGCTGCCGGGCTGGTCCGGATCCGCCGTACCGCCGATGGGCTGGCCTTCGCCGCGCCGCCGTTGCTGCGCGACGGGCCGGTCGAGGCAGCGCTGCTGGAGCGGATCGCCTCCATGCTCGGCATTGCGCGAGCCGACATCGTCGAGGCTCAATGGGCCGACAACGGACCGGGATGGGTGGCGGTCCTGCTCGAGAGCGCCGACGCAGTGCTTGCCCTGCAGCCGGGTTTCGTCGATCTCGACCTGGGCGTTGTGGGCCCGTACCCGCCAGGATCGCCGCACGCCTTCGAGGTGCGCGCGTTCCTTCCCAAGAACGGCTCGACGGACGAGGATCCGGTCACCGGCAGCTTGAACGCCTCCGTCGCGTCATGGCTGCTGCGGACCGGTCGGGCCACGGCACCGTACGTAGTCAGCCAGGGAACTGCATTGGGCCGCGCGGGACGCGTGCACGTCTCGCGCGACGACGACGGAGTGATCTGGGTCGGCGGCGGCACAGTGACCTGCATCGAGGGACAACTCGAGCTCTGACCGCCCGTGCCGACTCCGGGCCCCTGCGGCGTTAGGTTCGTAAGAATCTTCACCTGATCCCCGCGCCCCTTGCAAGATTGTTCCGGTTGGGTAAGGTTTGCCTTCCCTAATCGATCGTCGGAAGGTGCTCGGTGGATCAGGCATTCCTCGCCAGCTACCTGATCGGGCTCCGGGAAGGCCTGGAGGCCACCTTGGTGGTCAGCATCTTGATTGCCTACCTGGTCAAGTCCGATCGCCACCGGCAGCTGGCCCCCGTCTGGCTCGGCGTCATCCTGGCGGTCGTGCTGAGCGTTGGTTTCGGGGCCCTGCTGACCTATACCAAGACCAGCCTGCTGTCGGACTTCCGCTCCCGTGAGCTGTTCGAGGCGATCACCTCGGTCATCGCCGTCGCGCTGGTGACCTGGATGATCTTCTGGATGCGCCGCACCGCTCGCGCGCTCAAAGGGCAGCTGCAGGGCAAACTCGAGCAGGCGGTCGGACTGGGTACGGCGGCGGTGGCCGGGCTGGCGTTCGTCTCCGTGGTACGCGAGGGTCTGGAAACCGCACTGTTGTTCTTCTCCGCCGTACAGGGCGCGACGACGTCGACCGCTCCACTGCTGGCCATCGGGGCCGGCCTGCTGACCGCCATTGCGATCGGGTTCGGGCTGTATGCCGGCGCCGTTCGGATCAACCTCGGCACGTTCTTCACCTGGAGCGGGATCGCGCTGATCCTCGTGGCCGCGGGCATCTTCAAGTACGGCATCCACGACTTCCAGGAGGCCGGCGTTCTGCCCGGCTTGAACACGCTGGCCTTCGACATCTCCGGGACCTTGGACCCGAATTCCTGGTACGGCGCCGCGTTGGCCGGGATGTTCAACATCACGGCGGCACCGTCGGTCCTGGAGATGCTCGCCTACCTCGGGTACCTCCTACCGGTGCTGACGCTGTTCCTCTGGCCGGGGCCTGCCGCCAAACCTGTGCCGGCCGGACCGGCCATCGCTGAGCCCACTGCATCACGCGCCGCTGAGTCGGTACGCGCCGCTGAGCCTGTACCGACCGCTGAGCCTGTACCGACCGCTGAGCCCATCCGAACCGCGGACTCCGTACCAGCCGCCAGTCGGACCTGACCGCCCGCTAACCCGCAGCCCATTCTCACCTGGAGATTCGTTGATGCACCGAGGCTTGTTCGTACGGCTCGGCCTGATGGCCACGACCGGTGCAGTGCTGCTCGCCGGATGCAGCGATGGCGGTTCCGCAGGTGGCGGTGCGGCCGGAGCCGACGAGGCACCGATCGCGGTCGCCGCGGACGACGACTCCTGCGAGGTCGACGTGACCGAACTGCCGGCCGGTACGCACACCTTTTCGGTGACCAACAACGGTAGCCAGGTGACCGAGTTCTACGTCTACGCCGCAGGAGACCGGGTCATGGGCGAGGTCGAGAACATCGCGCCCGGACTGACCCGTGAGCTGATCGTCGAGCTGGCCGCGGGCGACTACGAGACCGCCTGCAAGCCAGGAATGATCGGCGATGGCATCCGCAACGACCTGGCCGTCACCGGCGAGGCGGAACGGCTCACCAAGGACGAGTTGCTCGCCCAGGCCACGCAGGACTACTCCCGGTACGTACAGAGCCAGACCGCCGCGCTGACCGAGAAGAACGACGAGTTCGCCGCCGCTGTCCTGGCCGGCGATATCCCGGGCGCCAAGGCGCTGTTCCCGATCGCGCGTACGTACTGGGAGCGGATCGAACCGGTCGCGGAGATCTTCGGCGAACTCGATCCGGCCATCGACGGCCGCGAGGGCGACCAGGCCGAGGGCGAGGAGTTCACCGGCTGGCACCGGCTGGAGTACGACCTGTGGGTGCTGGGTGACGTGTCGCAGTCCGGGCCGATCGCGGAGAAGTTGCAGGTCGACGTGGCCGAAGTCGTGGAACTGGCCAACACCACCGAGCTGTCGCCGATCCAGCTGGCCAACGGAGCCAAGGAACTGCTCGACGAGATCGCCACCGGCAAGATCACCGGCGAAGAGGACCGCTATTCACACACCGACCTGTGGGACTTCGCGGCCAACCTGGAAGGCAGCGAGGCTGCCGTACAGGCGCTGCGTCCGGCGCTGGAGGAACGTGACCCGGAGTTGGTTGCGGCGTTGGACACCGAGTTCGCCGCTGCCACGGCCGCGCTCGAAGTGCACCGATCCGGTGACGGCTGGCAGCTGCACGATGAACTCACCCAGGATCAGCTGCGGGTGCTCTCTGACGCGATCAACGCATTGGCCGAACAGGTCAGCCAGGTCGCCGGAGTGATCGCCGGCTGACCAAACCTCTTGCACGTTATGCGCATAACGTGCGGTCTGGGCCACGGTTTCCGGGACGTTATGCGCATAACGTCCCGAAGTGGCGCTGTCCTGAGTGGGTGTTGGTGATGAGCGAGGAAACGCGGACTGCACCGGGCTCGGAGTCCGGTCCTGGGCTGACTCGGCGGCGGTTGCTCGGATTGGCCGGGACCGGAACGGCGGGCGTGCTGGCCGGCGGCGGAGTCGGTTTCCTGCTCGGCGATGCCGTAGCCGAAGCCGGTGGTCCGGCCGGGTCGGGGGACCGTACGGACCCTGAGTACGGCGGACTCGCCGCGGCGACCGAGTTCGAAGGCGCACACCAAGCCGGGATAGTCACCCCGGCTCAGGACCGGCTGCACTTCGCCGCCTTCGACATCGTCACCGACGACCGCGCGGAACTCGAGGCGCTGCTCCAGGAGTGGACCGCGGCGGCCCGCCGGATGACTCGGGGTCAGGCGGCCGGCGCGGGCGGCGCCATTCCCGACGTACCCGAATCGCCACCGGAGGACACCGGCGAGGCACTTGACCTCCCGGCCAGCGGACTGACGATCACCGTGGGCTTCGGTCCGGGCATGTTCGTCGGCCCGGATGGCACCGACCGCTTCGGCCTGGCTCTGCAGAAACCCGAAGCCCTCGAGGATCTGCCGCCCTTTCCCGGCGACACCCTGCGGCCGGAGATCAGCGCTGGTGATCTCTGCATCCAAGCCTGCGCTCACGACCCGCAGGTCGCCGTACACGCAGTGCGCAATCTGGCCCGAATCGGCTTTGGCGTCGTCTCGGTTCGGTGGTCCCAGCTCGGATTCGGTCGTACGTCGTCCACGTCGGTCGAGCAGCAGACGCCGCGCAACCTGTTCGGGTTCAAGGACGGCACGAACAACCTCAAGGCGCAGGCCGGTGCGGCCCTCGAGGACAACGTCTGGGTTCAGTCCGGCGACGGCCCCGAGTGGCTGACCGGCGGCTCGTACGTCGTGAGCCGCCGGATCGCGATGACGATCGAGACCTGGGACCGCACCTCGCTGGTCGAGCAGGAGCAGATCATCGGTCGAAGCAAGCGCGAAGGCGCCCCGCTGGGCACCGGCAAGGAGTTCGACCCAGTCGACCTGACCGCGACATCGATTCCGGAGAACTCGCATATCCGGCTGGCGAACCCGAACTCCAACGACGGTGCGGCCCTGCTCCGGCGGGGGTACAGTTTCGTCGACGGGACCACCGAGTTGGGCCGACTGGACGCTGGGCTGTTCTTTCTCGCCTACCAGCGGGATCCGCGGACCGGGTTCATCCGGGTGCAGCGAAATCTTCGTACGGATCTGATGAACGAGTACATCCGGCACACCTCGAGCGCGATCTTCGCCTGCCCACCCGGCGTCGACGGCCCCGACGACTACTGGGGCCGCGCCCTGTTGGCGTGAGCTCCGGGGCCGAGCAACGGCCTGGAACTACCGGACGTTATGCGCATAACGTCCGCCGCCATCCCCGCTTTCCGGGACGTCATGCGCATAACGTCCCGGATTGGGGGTGCGGTGAACGGCCGTGTCCGCCAACGCGCGGAGTACTTCCGAGCAGCCACCGTCGATTCCCAGCGTGGCGAACTCGTCTCCGCGGGTCGGCCCACGGTTGATGATCACCACCGGGATGTCCCGCCGCAGTCGCGCCCGTCGTACGAACCGCAGCCCGGACATCACGGTCAGCGAAGAGCCGGCGACCAGCAACAGATCCGCACCGTCTACCAGATCGAAGGCGGCCTTGACCCGGCCGCGAGGTACGTTCTCGCCGAAGAAGACCACATCGGGCTTGAGTCGCCCGCCGCATGCCGTACAGCCGGCGATCCGGAACCCGGCCACGTCGGCCAACACCGCGTCCCCGTCTGGCGCGGTCTCGATCGCCGCGCCGACTCGTTCCACAAAGCCAGGATTGAGTTCGGCGAGCCGGTCCTGTAGGTCCTGCCGCGGGGTACGGGCTGC
>Ga0136615_10000737_pt1 | contig 15252 bp, 25 predicted proteins | sample AntDrymUQ2882206_2_FD_106647 | JGI IMG/M metagenome (GOLD analysis project Ga0136615, IMG submission 106647) | Polar desert sand microbial communities from Dry Valleys, Antarctica - metaG UQ288 (22.06) | ecosystem: Environmental > Terrestrial > Soil > Desert | place: Antarctica: Dry Valley...
CGCACGATCGGGAGATCCCGCCCCACAACCTCGCGCATCTTCTCCTCGATGCGCGGCAAGTCCTCGTCGGTGATGTTGCCGGCCACCTCGATGTCGTAGTAGAAGCCGTTCTCTATGGGAGGACCAATGGTGAGCTTGCTGCCGGGATACAGCTCTAGTATCGCCTGCGCCATCGCGTGCGCCGTAGAGTGCCGCAGCACCTCGAGCCCCTCGGAGGAGTCCCCGGTTACGACCTCGAAGTCTCCTCCCCCATTCAACGGGGCGTCGAGGTCTATCAACTCGCCGTTCAACTTCGCAACCACAGCATCCCGAGCGAGCCGTTTGCCGATCTTCTCGGCCACGTCGCGCGCCTTCTCGCCGGGCTCTATCGGAAGTTCTCTGCCATCGGGTAGCCTAACCGCTGCCATGCACCACTCCTCCTTACGTTCTGTAATTCAAGTTCGCGAACGTGATTCTACCCGACCAGAAATTCCCCTCCCCAGAGAGGACACGGAACAACGAGATAACGAACCGCCACAAAAAGGCTCTTAGCTGATGACTGATAACTGAAAACTAATAACCACAAAAAGTGGGCGATAGTGGATTCGAACCACTGACCTCTTCCGCGTCAAGGAAGAACGACGCTTTTCCGGGCTGTTCCCATATGTGCAAATTCCCTGCAAACCGGCGTATCCTCCACGCAACGCTTTTCCCGAGCGTTCAGTGTATCCGCTCCGGTTGCTGCACGGTTGCTGCACACCCCGTTCAGGTCTTAGGGTACTTGTCCGCGTCCCATGCGAGTAGAAGCCGCGTTGGCGCACGTCTCGGAGCAGTATTTGCTGTTGCTTTGCGGGCCCGCACGATAGTAGCTTTGGCAAGCGCTTCTCCTGCACCTACGGATTTCGCGGCCGCCGGTCACGTCTAGGTAAAGCATCAGGTACAGGGCCTTCAGCAAGTAAGGGCACCGCCAACCGCGCTCTGCTTGCCCGTGTTCATTGAGGTAAGCGCGAGGAGATACGCTTCCTGACAGGTGTGCGCTTATGTTGCCTATCGAGAAGCCGTATTCCGCCGTCAACCGCTCCTTGGGGGGGAAGCTTTCCAGTTCCATCTGCCACCAGAAGAGCGGTTCGCGGGTACTCAGCAAAGTCACCCCGGAATCGGAGTATCTATCTAAGACGACGTAGCACCCATAAAGCTCCTTCACCTCTTCCCAGTCAGCCACCTCGCGCTCAAACGTTTCGCTAACCGCTTGAGGCGGGCCAAAGGGCCCCACGGGATTCTTGGCCAAGAACTTCAGTTCGTGCGGAAAAGCCAAGCGCTCGCTCAAGTCCATGTTTTCGATATCCGGATGTCGTTGGCGCAAAAGCCTCTCGAGGTATTGCTTGCCCTCAATCCTTGGATTCACCTCCCGTAGCTTGCCTTCTCCAGTAAACACTGCGTCCGGCGCCACCCGGTACTTGTGGTCGGGCAGGATCGGACCAGAATAACGCTTGTAAAACAGCCCCAGGAGGCCGTGGTTGTTGACAAAATTCAACAAGACCTGGCGTCGCCCACGCTGGCGGCTACGCCAGATCACGCTTGCGTACATGAAGTCGAGGTGTGCTCCGGCCTCCGGCTCCCGAGACGAAGACACCGGCTTATAGGATTCAAACGGATCGGTTCGTCTCCATGCGGCTCCCGGCGACACCTCGATGCCTCCGTCTGCCCGACACAACAAATCGGAGAGCGCTTTGCCCCCCTGATGCGAGCGGTCATACTCTAGCGGCAACTCGCCCTCGTAGGACCAAAATTGATGGGCAAAAGCCCGCCGGGGGCGCATCTCCAACGGCTGGCTCAGCCCGTCCAACGATTGAGCAAAGCCTGCTGCAGCTCCTCTGTGCCATGCCTGTGTCATTAATCTGGCACAGTATCAAACCTTCGCTTAAGCTGCAAGCAATGTCGAGAACAGCAGGAACAAAAAGGAGGAGCGTTGCTAAAGGAGCCGGTACAGCAGGAATGGGTCAGCTACCCGGAGGCAGAGCGGTACTCCGGCCTCTCGCACACAACGCTATGGCGCTACGTGACCAGCGGGAAGTTGAAGGCCGCGAGGGTTGGCAGGAGCGTGCGGATTCATCTCCCGAGTTTGAGGGAGTTCATGGAGGCCGCTTCTGAGGAAGCCGTAGGAGAGTAAGACGGGCCACCCTCTCGACAAAGGCGACCCGCAAAACGAGGCGAGAAAGGATCAAATGGACGCCCCGCAAGAAGCATTCTACAGGAAGGACGCGCCGGACCCGATGGCCGACGTACGCGATGCCATGAGCCGCCGCGGCGACTTCAACCCTACCCCGGAACACTACGCGAACGACACCAACATCTTCGAGGTCCTGGCCGTTCTGGAAGCCCTGACCGTCGAGGGCGAGGTCCTGGCTTGAGCACTGAGTTCCAGCACGCCGTCGAGCAACGAGCCGTGTCCGCGGTTATTGCATACCTCAAGAAAGGAGGCCGCCGATGACTTGATAAAGGAGTACTACGACGAAGGAGAAACCCAAAGTGAAAGGAACTCACGGATGACCATCCAGGTCAAGGACACAGACCCGATCGAGGCGATGCGCGCCACTCTCCGGGTAGAGGCCGCTGAGGTCGTGGACAGCAAATACCCCGACGAGCGGACCGGCGCGAAGAAGCAGCAGTTCGCCACCGAGCTGAAGGTCCTCTCCGGCGCCGGAGAGCGCAACGGCGAGACGTTCAACGAGTGGTTCGGATTCGTCCCGAGTCAGAGCTTGACCACCGCCTCGAAAACGGGCGAGCTGGTCCGGGCCGCGCTGGGCAAGGGCGGCAAGGCGGAGAGCTTCGAGGAGCTCGCCAATAAGCTCATCGGTAAGACCTTCTGCGCAAAGTTGGTGCGTTCTGGCGAAGCGGAGGACGGCCCCTACACCAGAGTCAAGCACAAGACCATAGGACCGGCTACGGGCGGAGACAACGGACACGGTCCCGCTAGCGGAGCTGGCCGGGACGAAGAGGACCCAGAAGAGGATTTCGACGCTATTCCCTTGTAGTTAGGCCCAGGCTCGCCGGGGGCTGTGTCCTTTAGAGCCCCCGGCGGCCCGACGAAGGAGTCCCTATATATGGTAGCAGAGACAGAATCGCCTAAAGCGCTGGAGATAATATCCGAGGACATCCCTGACGAGCTGAAGGTGCGTCCTCAGTGGGTGTGCTGGCGCTACGCACTCGACTCTAAGGGTAAGTGGACCAAACATCCCTACAATCCACGGACCGGGAGGATGGCGTCACACTCGGACCTCATGACCTGGAGCCCTTTCGAGATCGTGCTCGATGCCTACAACAAGAGCGGAGACTATGATGGCGTGGGCTTCGTCTTCTGTAGCGGAGATCCCTACACCGGCGTGGACCTCGACGCTTGCAGGGACCCGGAGACCGGCGAGGTAGAGGCGTGGGCGGTGGAGATCGTCCAATGCCTCGACTCCTACACTGAACTCTCGCCGTCCGGGACAGGACTTCACATAGTCGCCAGGGGCAAGGTCCCGGCTCCGCTCAAGCGTGGAGGCATTGAGATGTACTCCGTCGAGCGGTTCTTCACAATGAGCGGGCATGGTGCCGGGATTTTGGAAGCGGCGCCGTGATACGAGATCGCACGGAAGAGCTGGTCAGGCTTCATTTCGAGCATACGCCGCGTGAAGAGCCATCCTCCAACGGACACAAACCTAGCGGAGCTGGCGCGGCTCCGCGTAAGTCCGACGGGGAGGTCATAGAGAAGGCCTGCGCAGAGCGTAACGGGAAGTTCGAGAGGCTCTGGAGCGGGGACCTCTCGGACTACGAAGGCGACCACAGCAGCGCGGACGACGGCTTCGTCCACAAGCTGTGGTCCTACACCCAGGACGCCGAGCAGGTAAAGCGCATACACGCCGCGAGTGGGCTTCACCGGCCTGAGAAGAGCGGGCTTAGAGCCGACTACCTCAGGCGGTCCATAGACCGCGCCGCGAAGAACGTCACCTGGTTCTACGAATGGTCGGAAGAGGCTTTCAAGATCGGTCCGAAGAGTGCCTCCAAAGACTCTCAGGACGCCTCTGCAGGCCCGGATTGTGTACATGGCGTCCTCCTATCGGAAGTGGTCCCGGAGCGTGTGAGGTGGCTCTGGAAGAGTCGTATAGTCCTCGGGAAGCTCAACCTCGTGGACGGAGATCCCGGCCTCGGGAAAAGCGCAGTCACGATAGACCTCGCAGCCCGCGTGAGCGCGGGCAAGCCGTGGCCCGATGGCTCGGAGTGCGAATCGGGCGGCGTGGTGGTCCTCTCGGCAGAGGACGGCCTCGCCGACACCATCCGGCCACGCTTTGATGCAGCGGGGGGCGACCCTTCGAGGGTGGTTGCCGTCTCTACCGTGCCGGATGAAGAGGGCAACGAGCGCCAGCTATCGATACCCGGGGACTTGCATATCATCGAGGCCGCCATCGAGCGTGTCGGGGCCGTGCTGGTCATCATAGACCCTTTGATGGCTTTCCTACCCGGTGAGGTCAACTCGCACCGAGACCAGGACGTGAGACGAGCCCTGGCGCCGCTTGCGAGGCTTGCGGAGAGGACCGGAGCGGCCGTTGTGGTAGTAAGGCACTTGAACAAGGCCACAGGCGGCAACGCCCTGTATCGTGGCGGCGGAAGCATCGGCATCGTCGGGGCGGCTCGCTCGGGACTGCTGGTAGCCAAGCATCCCGAGGACGACAACAGGCGGGTGCTTGCCGGCATCAAGAGCAACCTGGCAGCTCCCGCACCCTCGCTAGTCTTCTCCCTATCCAGCACGGAGAGCGGAGCGGTTCGCGTTGATTGGAAAGGGGAGACGCCCCTGGACGCCTCAGCCCTCTTATCTGCCCCCACGGACCATGAGGAGAGGTCCGCGCTCTCGGAGGCCCAAGAGCTCTTGAGGGAGGTCCTCTCGGATGGCCCCCAGCCCGCCTCGGACGTGCGCCGGGAGGCCGACTCCGCCGGCGTCGCAAAGCGGACGTTGGACCGGGCGCGCCAGTCTTTGGGGGTGCTCTCCGAGCGCGAGGGCGAAGCCGGCAAGCGGGGCGGCGGTAAATGGACGTGGCGGCTACCGGGCATTAAGGTTGCCAACCCCGAAGGTTGGCGTACTAAATCACACACAGACCGTACCGATGGGGAGAAATCCTCTTACCTAAGCCAAAACGGACAGAGTGGATTAAGGATGCCAAGCGACGAGGGGGTTAAGAGTGCCAAAGAGGTTGGCGCCCTTAACCAACCGCTCTCGATGAGCCTGCATCCCGGTGAGTCGGCTACCTTGGCGGAGCTGAAAGCGCGGCTCTCGGCCGCGGACGTCCGCGCAGAAATAATCCGCGCGAAGTCCGGCCCGGCACTGGCATTGGGCAGTTACTTGGAGAAGCCTACAGAGGAGCGCCTGGAGTGGCTCACCAAGGCCGTGCTCAAGATTCGCGGAATGGATACGGCCGACTGGAGGCCGCACGCCGGCGTAGTCACAGCAGCCGCCGAAGATCCGAGCAACCATCCTTTGGACTGCGGGTGTGAGGAGTGCGCATGAAGGACTGGAAGGCTTGCGAGCGCCGCGTAGCCGAACTTCTGGGCGGCAGGCGTATCCCGGTCTCCGGCCGAACCCGCGGAGACTGCCCGGACGTCGAGCACCCGACCCTCTCGATAGAGTGCAAGAGCCGCAAGAAGCTCCCCGCCTGGATAGAGGATGCCATGAAGCAAGCGGAGGCCTCCGCCAAGGACGGACAGCTGCCCATAGCTGTCTTGCACCAGGACCGCGCGCCGTACGCGGAGAGCCTGGTTTTGCTGAGGCTTAACGCCTTCGCCGACTACCTGAAGGGGGGAGCCTAGTGGACCGGGCGCACGTTGAAAAGGTCGAGGCAGAGCTGGACAGCTTCATAGAGAAGCGCGCCCGCCAGGCCGCCGAACAAGAGCACGTCGAGGAGCTTTGGGAAGAGAGCGTGAGACGAGATCGGGAACGCCGGCGGGAAGAGAACCGGGAAGCCTGGCGCGGCTTCCACGCCCACATGCAAGAGCTTCATGCCCAGCTTGCCGCCGAGCACCGGGCCAAAGCTGAGAGGCTGCTAGGACAAGACGAGCGAACGGAGACGGCGTGACCGGACGGAAGAGACCAACGAGGGCCGAGAAGCGGGGGTGAGCGATGTACCTAAGGAGGAGTTACACCATACGAGGCGAATAAGCTCATGCACGAACCCAAAGAGAAGCAGACGACGTTTTGAGCATAGGAGGTAGAGCATGGACTTGATGAAGTACATCGAACGGATGCGTGCGTTTCGCGAGCGAGAGGGGTATCATCCTGCCTTCGGGGAAACCCAACGCCGCGAGCAGGGGGACCGAGGGGACCACGAGCCGGAGCTAGAGCAACCGACGCGGCCACGGTTTCTACTCCGGAGCCGTCGCCGTCCGTGGAAGTAAGGCGCCCCCGCAGAGGCGACCGCCGGGGGAGGGTAGTAGCTATTGGCTAGATGCAGCGCGATAACCCGGTCCGGCGAGAGGTGCAAGGGGGTAGCTATCGACGCCACCGGCCTGTGCTACGCCCACTCCCCGGACCACGAAGAGGACCGCCGGCGAGCCGCCAGCAAGGGGGGCAAGCGGGGTGGGCGCGGCCGTCCCGTGGTCGATATAGTCAACCTCAAGGACCAGCTCTCCGACCTCTACGACTCCGTGCTTTCGGGCGAGACCGAGCCGAAGGTCGGAGCCGTCGCCGCGCAGATCGCCAACGCGCGAGCCCGCCTTGTGGAGACCGAGCTCAAGGTTAAGGAGCAGCAAGAGCTTACCGAGCGCCTGGAGGAGCTAGAGACCCTTATGGAACGCCAGAACCAAGGAGGTAGACGATGGGGATAAGAGACCGCCTGGACCGCCTGGAGACTTCGCTGTCCTCTCGCCACGCGGACACCGGGGCGAGGGAGCGGTTCAAGGCGAAGCTCGGGGCCATCTCGGAGGCGCACCGCATCCACCGCGAGCGGGGCGAGGGGCCAAACCTGGAGGGGCAGAGCATGGCGTCCCTCCTGGGGCTGGTGGGATCCTACCCTCACGGCAAGGTCCCGCCAGAGGTTGCGGAGGCGGCGAGGAGCAAAGCACGAGAGTTAAGCCACGGTCCCCATAGCGTGTCCGCCAAGATGGTTCGCTTGTGCCTGGAGTCAAAGAGGTACGGGCGTGGGGCTTAGAGGCCGCGCCAATAGGCGAGTAGCTGATGTATCAACAGACGATGAAGAGGCGATCTAATCGTTCGGAGAATCGCCAGGTGCGAAAAGTTGCCAGCCTATTGGCGCAAGCTCTTAGAGGCCCCTTAAAGCGCCTGGCACGCGAAGCCGAGCAAGAGATGATTGCCATACCTCAGCAGGATGGCACCGTAAAGCGGTTCCACCGGGACGCGTTCATGGATTGCTTCGTGCACGAGATGAAACGGGGACGCCGACACCACTTCGGCGAGGATGCCGGTCCGGCCCACCCGATGGTCGAAGCGCTTCGCAAGGTCTCCGATTCGGAGCTCACCCGCCTGATGAGCGAGCACGGCACGATGCTTGGCCACTTCGTCGGAGAGGACCAGATCATACGCGGCGAGCGGGAGCGTCCGGGGCCGCCCGTGAGGGAGACATCTCCGGGCGTTTACGAATAACGGTGAAGCGTTCAGACAAGTGCAAGAGCAGAGAGGAGGCAAACGTTGACGAGTGTGAGTAGGCGCGTGGCATGGCTCGAGGAGGTCTCCCGGGAGCGGGCCACCTCACGATTACGGCAGGCGTGGGCGAGCCTCACCGACGAGGAGGTGGCCGTGGTCTTGGCGCCCTACGCCGAGTGGGTCCAGTACGGCGAACCGACCGAGGAGGAGAAGGAGGTTCGGGGGAAGGCACGGGACGCCATGCCTGAGGAACTCATAGCCACAGCCATCGGCTTCACCGAGCGCATGGAGTCAGAAGAGATAGACTGGCGTATCCACTCTCTAGTCGGGGAGCTTGGAATCTTCGAGCGCGGTAAAGGCATCCGACGTCACCTGTCTATCTCGGGAGAGGTAGGAACATGAACGCACGCCGACGCCTGGAACGTCTGGAGGCTCAGGGCGCTACGACGCAGGCGGACGAAAGGGCGACTGTTAGCCGTGAGGTCTTGCGTCGGCTCTCGGACCCCGAACTAGAGGCCTACGTGGGCGCCTTACGTTGCCTCAAGGCCCAGAGCGCACCCCTGGGCGAGGACTGGGCCATCCGCGACCGGGTCACACAGCTTTACGAGGAGGTGAGAAATGAACAAGCGATTGCGTATTGAGCGTCTGGAGGCCACCCAGAGCATCACAGAGGGTCACGACGAGGCGCCGGTGTATCTCGAACTGTACTTCAAGCACCTAGCAAACGAGCGTCGGGAGCAGGCCGGGGAGTCACCCATACCGCTTACACCAGAGGAAGAGCGATGGGAGCGCGAAACGGACGAAGACCCGGAGTTTCGGGCCAACATGAAGCGAATAAGCTAACAACCAAGGGAGCAAAACTAATGACGGCACGACGGATGGACCGAGCCCTGGAGAGGTTTCGCGCCGGGGAGCGGGATCTCTACACGGAAGAGGGTCACAAGGTCTACTCGGACGAAGAACACGAGCGCCGACACGACGCCCTCCTCGCGGAGTTCGACCGCGAAAAGGATAGCGCCGTCGCGGAAGCGGACAGAGCTATAGAAAGAGCCGAGCGCACCCTCGCCTTAGAGCACCACGACCTCTCGGACAGTCTTACCACCACGGAGCTAGAGCGTGCCAACGCGAAGAAAAGCTACGTCGAGGACGACGTTTGGAACCTGCCACCGGAGGCGCTCGCAAAGCGCGTAAGGGCCGCACAGACGGCCGGCGACAAGCCGACCATGTTCCTCTATGCTCGCACGCTTCAGAGGCGCGCAGAGACGGAATACGAGGCGGGTACCGACCAAGCCGCGAGAAACGGGGCTACCCTGGAGAGGCTCGCCTCAGAGCTTACCCAAGCCGTCCGGGGGGCAGAGGCCGAGCGCGACCTGGAGAAGGCTAGAAAAGCGAAGCGGGACGCCAACAGCCTCAAGATATACGCCCACCAGCAACGGGGAGAGGCGGACGGGAGCGCGACTATGGCATATGAGAACGCCCGCGCTCATGTTGCACAAAGCCTCTAGGCTCAAGTGGCTGGGAGTGGGCCAACCGCAAGCTACTCCTTAGACCTTGCATACCCTTACCAAGGGACTACCTATTGCTAGCCAGACACACTTCGCGACTCGAGGTGTTCAGCAATATCATCAAGCTCTTGCTTCATAGACAAAGCCACAGTCACGGCTACAGCGCCCGCCCCCGCCACAAGCGTCCCCAGCGCTACCAGAGACAAGCGCACCATCCTGCGCTTTGTTATGACCATCGTCTCTCTCCCCTCTACTCAAGAAGGTCGGGCGTTCTCCAGAAGCTACAGCCCTTCAGCTTACCTTGCTTGGCAGTGTAGCAAGTTACATCTGAGGCTAGAACTCCTCAGAAGTTCTTTTCTGCTCAACGCACACCATCTAGCAGACCAACTGCAGAGAAGATACAAGCCTTGAGATGAGCCCGGACGTGTAAGAAGAGGGGATGTAAGGGGAAAGCTTAGAGGTCTCAGGGGCAATCAGGCCGTGGCCGTCCCAAAAGAGAGGGGCGGAGCCCCGATTAGGACCCCACCTTCTACTCCAAGGGACTCACGTAAAAGCCCTCCGGTCCCTCGCCGAGGGTCTCCATCGTCTCCTGCACCTGCTGCTTGTGGGCCTCGTGCAGGACGGTGACTATGATCTTCTCGATCCTCACCGCCATCTCCCAGCCGATCCGCTTCTGCTCCTCGGTGGCCCGGTTGCGCCAAGCGGGGGGAGAGTAATCGCGGTGCCAGCCGGTCGCGTCCCACAGGGCGTACCGCACGCCGTCGATGCCCTCCTCGCGCAGCACCTCTAAGAGACCGGGGATGCCGTCGCGTTCTACCTCCTCGAGGACTCGTAGGTGTGGAGGGGTGTCTCTCATCGTCCAGTCATTCTACGCTTGCCGCTTCGAGGCCGCGCCCGCATAATGGGACGGGCAAGAGAAAGGGCGTAAAGCCGAGGGGGAGCAGTGGTTTTTAGCAGGATGGGGTTCAGCGCGGCCCTCTTAGTAGCGACCGGCCTGGTGTTTATCGGGATTCTCCTAACGGCGGCACCGTCGGAAGCGCAGGACCTCGATTGCTCGGACTTCGATTTCCAGGAGGACGCCCAGGAGGAACTGGAGAGCAACCCGGGCGATCCGAGCAACCTCGATAACGACAACGACGGCATCGCGTGCGAAAGCCTACCGAGCAGGGGCGACGAGGGAGCCAATGCCGACGGTACGCCCGGCGACCTCGACTGTTCGGACTTCGACTCCCAGGAGGAAGCACAGAACGAGCTCGAGGATAATCCGAGTGACCCTAACAACCTCGATGCTGACAACGACGGCACGGCCTGCGAGAGTCTCTCGAATGGAAGCGCCGATGCCAACGACGAAGGGGATAGCGGCGACGCGGATGACGAAGCCGACGACTCGATCGTCCAGCAAGATCCGGGCGAAGGATCTACGGGCCAGCCGGCTTCGTCCCAGGCTTCTGCGAGGGCGGGCGGCGCCTTTGCCCAGAGTTCCTCGGAGGAAAGCACCCCGGAGCGTACCAACCGGGGACGGAGGGATAGGGTTATGAGGAAAACTATCCCCAATAAGCCGCTCCCGCCCACCGGCGGATTGACGGCGCACGTCGTGGTTACCGGCTCCATCCTCGCGGGCACGAGCCTCCTGGGGCTGGGATTCGTGGTCCGGCATGGGCGGCGAAGGTAAGGCAGACCCGCAACGAGAAGGGTGCTTGACTGCCTCAACCGCCCACGCGAACGGCAACCCCTGGGGGCGAACACTCATGTCGACCCCGCATGTCGTGTTCTGGCAAGAGATGGACCGTCGGGTGATGCGCTCGCCCCTCGGGGGATGTAGGATGTTCGCTGAACAATACGGGGTGCGGCTGAGGAGGGGGCTTTGAAGCGCATCGTTCTGTTGGTCACGGTGGGGGCCGTCGTAGCGGCGATCATGGCAGCGAGCGGTCTGTCGTCGGCCGGTGGCACCCAGGAGGCCACGCCGCAGACGGACGTCTGCGCCCCTTGGTCCAAGGCGTGGGACGTGTCTGGGGGATGGTGGTATTTCCAGTGGTACCGGTGGTGCTACGACCCCGCGCATTCCGACCCCGCGGACGAGTCGAGCTGGTACAAGGAGATCGGTACCTCGGAGTGGTGGGACAAGGTGAACGTCTGCCCCGAGTCGGGTAGCTGTACGATGACCACCGGGTAAGGTCGGCACCGCACTAGCTCAGAAGGCATCTTGGGCAACCCGCTACGGTGCGGAGGGAGAAGAGGAGGGGGACATCGAGGAAGTCGGCGATGTTGTCGGCAACGCTCTTGGGCTCGGCCTAGCGCCCCAGCCCCTTGTAGTCGTCTTTCAGAGCGGTTAAAACGTCCCTCAAACCAACGTGGCGACCTTCGCCTCCCCTTCCTTACCCGCCGGTCCTGCCGTCCCTTGAAACCGCTCTATTCGCGTTGAGTGACTGGGAGGATCGCCTTCCTCGAGGGGTTGGGCGATATGAGGTACCGCACGCGTTCCCTGCAAACCGCAGCGCAAGCCCTAACCTTTCTAAGACGATGCAGGACGATCCACGTTTTCGCCGTTCGCCATTTACAAGCGCTTTATTCCGAATCCGTCCAAGAGTCGTACGAGGTCAAACCTATTCTTTTTATGGACACCTAATTCGGGTTGCTCGTTTGTAGCGCTCTTCCTCTAAGCGCTACTATAAGGAGCCCAGAACGTATTCCAGTAATGACATGTAGTCACCCACGGAGAGGAGCGACCATGAGTTTGGAGGTCATCGGGGCGGGTTTCGGACGGACGGGCACGATGTCGCTCAAGGTGGCCCTAGAAGAACTCGGTTACGGCCCCTGCTACCACATGGTCGAGTTGTTCGAGCACCCCGACCACGTGGAGCGGTGGGAGGCCGCCGTGCGGGGCGAGCCCGTCGACTGGGTGGAGATGTTCGCGGGGTACCGGGCCACCGTGGACTGGCCGGGGGCCGCCTTCTACAAGGAGCTGGCGGAGAGATATCCCGAGGCCAGAGTGATCCTTACAGTGCGCGACCCCGAGAGGTGGTACGAGAGCGCCAGGAACACCATCTTCAACTTTCAAGGTGCTGAAATTCCTCGTGCCCCCCGGATGGCTATGGAACTCGCCTCCCAGAGGGGGTTCGACGGGGGCGTCGAGGACCGGGGGCGTATGATCGAGGCGTTCGACCGGTGGAACGAGGAGGTCAAGCAGTTCGTGCCCGCCCAGAGGCTCCTGGTCTACGAGGTGAAGGAGGGCTGGGAACCGTTGTGCGATTTTCTGGGCGTGGAGGCGCCGAAGGACAAGCCGTTCCCGCACCTAAACGACTCCGACTCTTTTCGCAGTAGGGTTTAGCGGGGTAGGGCGGCCTTACTTCGGCCCTTCGCGGTACTGCTCCAACGTCTTCAGGGCGAAGGCGTCGGCTTCTATCTCGCCGTGCCGTCCCTCCACCTGCCTCGTCCTGCGGAGGTAGTGGAACGCCTCGTGCGCGACCAAGAATACCAACACCTCGTCTTCGTTCCCGAGCTCTAGGGGGCGGTACAGCCGCTTCCATTGGATGCTCTTCCCGTCGCGGTTCGATACATAACGATCACCGACCTCGTGGCCTTCGGGCACCTTTGGCCACGTCCCATCGGGGTTTCGGTACAAAGGAGAGACGCGGATAAACTGGGTAACAGGGTACGGGGTGTGCCTGCTCACGTTGCAGTTGATTCGGTACCCACTCCCCTTCGAAGGCGGCCTACACACGCCCCGGAACGCGTACCTCTCGCTCCGTCCGCGCCGCACGGTGATCCAGTCTACCTTTGCCCAGTCGTAAGCCTCTAGCTGGTCGCGGACCCATCTCAAACCCTCGGAATCCTCCAGGGCTTTGTCCACTCGCCACAGCTTGCCCATTATCCCTGGCTCCCCTCCCGGTGATGACCAGGTGGGTATCTCTTGTCCCGTTCCCCACGCGAACATGCTAGCACCCGCGACGGGGTGAGCGTCCCCGGACCACGCAGGGGAGCCGTCGGAAGTCTGCCGGAGCTTGACCCGTCCGCCGTGGGTTATAAGATGCCCCGCGTGTTGGAGCGGCTGCGAACATTCCTGCGTGGGGTCGGCCCCGGTGGGGTTCGTGCCGGCTTGGCGATACTGCTGTTGATCCTCTTGCCGTTGGGGCTGGTATTGGTCGCAATCTGGTATGCGTTGTCTTACGGGCAAGAGACCGCCGATCGGGATACTGGCGGGGAGCAATACACGATCTCGGTCGGCCCTCAGCCCGAGGACTTCCCCCTGATCTTCGGTCCCGGCCCTTCGCCCGAACTCGCAGAGGCGGCCTCTGCCGACGGACCCCGTCGGGGGATACCGGGCCTCTCCGAGATGGAGGTGATCGGCTACCTGCAGCACGTCCCGGGAACCGATTTTCGCTGCACCGGGAGCTTGAACAAGCGGGTTTGTACCTTACCCGCAACCGACGGTCCTGCCGTCTACGAGGTAAGCTTTTTGAAGGACGGGGCGGCCGTATTCGCGGTGGTTGCCACCGCCTCCGACGCTTCCGAAGACGAAGCGGCCAGGGTCTTGGGCTACGTGGCGAGGCTCTCGATAGGCGACTTGGGTCCCCTAGATCCCGAGGCGTGGGTGGGGCGGACCATCTCGTCCGGCGGCCAATACTTGGCGGCAGGAGCGGAGGTCAGGCTCTACGGCACCGTGCAGACCAGGACTTTGGAGATCGTGGCGACCGCCGCCCCGGATCAGGGTCCGGAAATCACGGATCTAATCCCCGAGATTCCAGAGCCTCTAAGTCCCGAGATCACCGAGCAGACCACCGGCCAAACCAAGAGGTAAGGGTGCGCAGGCCCGGCACTCGTGGCAAGATGCCCGTACCATGACTACGACGAAGGCCAAGAATAGGGAAGGGACGCGGACCGGGGAGAAGAACAGCGAAGCTACCGAATCGCCTTGGAACGTGGTCCTGCACAACGACCGGAACCCGATTAACCGCGTGGTGTGGCGGCTGTGGAGGATTCTTCCAGGTATGACCGTGAAGAGGGCGACGGGGATCACGTGGGAGGCGCACACGAAGGGGAGGGCGGTGGCAAAGACGTGCCACAAGGAACTCGCGGAACTCTACGAGGAGCGACTGCGGAAGACGGGCCTCACCGTGTCCATCGAGCCTGGCCGCTAACCCGGGCCCTCTAAGAATCCGAACGGCATAAGAAAGGGCCGTAGCCCGGAGGAGGACCCCAGTCCGCCGAAGAAGCTCACCCTCTACACTTGCTGCTCGGACATCGCTTTCCTAAGCATCTCCATTCCCGGCCCTGCCGTTACGACCGAGAACTGGTCCTTCTGGACATCCAAGGTTCCGCATCTTTATGCGGAGGCGCAAGATGTTGTGATCGCCTCTGCGCCGTGGATCGGCTTAAAGAGCAAGATGCGGCCTCCCCAGGGGCGATCCATGCAGGATCGTGGATACGTGTTTCCGAGAAGACTTCTTCTCGGAGATTCCTGAATAGAGCTAATTTAACTTGGGGTTTCGTTCAAGATCATCCAATATATCCCTAGCTGCTGCACCGCCGCGTGGAACTCGAGGAAGTCCACCGGCTTACGCACACAGCTGTTTGCCCCGCGGCTGTAGCTTTCCACGCAAGCCTGCTCCTCCGCGGAGGAGGTAAGGATCACCACCGGCAGTCGGCTCGTCCTCTCGTCCGACCTTATGCGCTCCAAGACCTCAAAACCGCTCATCTTCGGAAGCCCAAGGTCCAACAGAATCACCTGCGGCATGATACTCGTGTCACGCCCTTCGTAAGCACCCGTGCCGAACAGGTAGTCTAGGGCTTGCTCCCCGTCGTGGGCGACCACCAACTCGTTGCAGAGGTTGTTCTTCTTGAGGGCCCGGCGGGTCAGTTCCCGGTCGTCCGGGTCGTCCTCGACCAGCAAGATCGCTTCTTCCCTGACCACTGGGTCTTCTCCTCCCACCTACCCATTATCCTCTCGAAATCGTCCCGCCATGATAGAGGAGGGCCAGTGTGCTCATCCCCGGCCCTCTTTGTCAAGGGACAAGAGCAACCTGACGCATACCCACCACTTCAGGACGACCTCGGTAAGCAGGCCAACGGCAGGTTCCCAAGATGATCGAGCAGAGCCAGAGCCAAGCTAATCACGCTGGCCCTTCCACGCTGGGCGAC
>Ga0136615_10000739_pt1 | contig 15233 bp, 11 predicted proteins | sample AntDrymUQ2882206_2_FD_106647 | JGI IMG/M metagenome (GOLD analysis project Ga0136615, IMG submission 106647) | Polar desert sand microbial communities from Dry Valleys, Antarctica - metaG UQ288 (22.06) | ecosystem: Environmental > Terrestrial > Soil > Desert | place: Antarctica: Dry Valley...
CGTCAACTCGCCGAACAACCCCACGGGCGGCGTGATGACGCGCGCCGACCTGGAGCGCATTGCGGCGATCGCTGTCGAGCGCAACCTCTGGATTCTTTCGGACGAAGCTTACGAGCACATCATCTACAAGGGCGAGCACGTCAGCATCGCCTCGCTGCCCGGGATGTACGAACGGACGATTCCCATCTACACCTTCAGCAAGTCGTACGCGATGACCGGGCTCAGGCTCGGCTACTTCGCCATTCAGGATCCGGCACTGCGGGCGCGCGCCGTCAAGGTCATCGCCTACACGATCAGCAACGTGAATTCCGTGGTGCAGTACGGCGGCATCGGCGCCCTAGAAGGCACGCAGGCCTGCATCGAGGAGTTTCGCACAGAGCTCATCGCGCGGCGTGACTTGTTCTACGCCGGGCTGCCCGAGGCAAGTGGGGGCGTGTTGAGCGGCACTCCGCCGGACGGGGCGTTCTACGCATTCGTGAAGATCGATTCCGATTGGGTCAACGACGCCGGCAGCAATTCCCCCTCACTGTCATGGGCCTTTGCCGAACACCTGATCACGCACGCGCGCATCGGCTGCGTTCCCGGGGTCGACTTCGGCGCGAGCGGCGAGGGCTACCTGCGCCTGGCGTTCGGCCGCGAGCGCAAGGAACTCGAAGGCGCGCTCGCATCCATGAAGGCGGCGCTCTCGCGCCAGGACCACGGCGTTCTCTAACGGAGTGCTAGACGCCGAATTGCCGGAGGTGATGCTCCGTGTGCTTACAGATCAACTTTCCCCACGCGTCGTAGCTCATTCGGCCGAATGCCGGGTGGTCTGGGCTCGCGTCGGCAGCCGTCCGGCGCGCCGCCTGTTCCGCAATCGCCGTAAAGGCCTTCTGCTCGGCCGCCAGGTCCGCGTCGCGGCAGCGCGCCAGTAATTCGGGCGCCGTCGGCGCGCCCTTGGGAAACGGCACCACATACAGAATCAGGTGCTTCAGCGGAAACAATCGGAGCGGCCCGGACTTCGGCTTGACGGTCAGTTCACCGGTCGCCATCCGGAGCGCGTCGTTGAGGTGCGCCACCATTTCGGCGGCGGTGAACTTGCCCCATCGTGGCGTGGACTCGGGCGTCAGACGGTTCACGCGACGGCAGTATTCGTCGCGGGTCGAGGCGTCCCAGAAGGTGCGCAACGCTTAAAGTTCCAAGAACCCTGTGTATTAGAAGCGATACCGCAGGCCCACGCGAGCGACGCGCGGCGCGATGATCTCGGTCGGACGCAGATACGTGGCACCGTTGCGGTTCGTCTGCGCCGTCACCGTGGCCACGTTGAGCGTGTTGAACAGATCGAGCTGCGCTTCGACGGAATGACCACGGAACAGCCCAATCCGCTTGGAGATGCGGTTGTCCCAGATCTTCACCCACTCGTAGCGGCCGGCTTGGGCCTCGGGCCGAATCGTGATGAGCGTGTTCAGCGTGTCACGAATCTGCACTTCGCGGAAGAAGTACTCGCCGCTCTGGGCAACCAATGACGAGGCATACATCAGACCCCAGGGTAGACGATACGTGCCGCTCATGCGGAACGCGTAGTTCCACGAGTCAGCCGAACGGCCGTATGTGTTCGCGCCGGTTCCTGACGCGGCCGTCGGCGAGGATCCATACAATGCCTCATTCGGATTGCGTGGATCGTTGTCGTTGAGGTCGCGATAGTCAGCGTCGAACGATACCAGGAACGAATAGTTGTTCGAGAGCTGCTTGTTGAAGGTCACCCCGTACGCATCGTACTTGTTGCGGCCTTCGTTGCCATCGGTCTGGATGATGCGCTCGATGACCTGACCAAACGTCGGGAAGGTACGCGGAACCGAATACACCTCCAGCACCTGGTCATCAGCCGTGCCCGCGGTGTTGTCGCGGCCCGGGTCGATCCCGGTCGTCCTCAGCGTGTAGGCCTCGTAGGGCAGAGCCAGGTTGAGCGTCTCGTTGCCACGCCCGTCCAGCTTCTTGACGTAGTTGAACTGGAGGGTCATCGTGCGGCTCAGACCGATGTCGAGGCCGACGGTGTACTCATCAACGTAGGGACCCCGGAGGTCCAAGTCGATGGAGCGTGCCGTGCTTCCGCCACTGATGGACGTCAGATTCGCGGCAACCGGGACATACGGGATGCTGCCGTTCCAATTGCTGTACGTGCGGGTCAAGATCGCGTTCGGGTTGACGTTTGCCGCACCGGGACCGGGATTGGCCGAAGCACCAGAACTGCCACCGACATAGCGGCCGTAGCTGCCGCGCAGGGCCATGCGGCCCTCACCGGTCAAGTCGTAAATCGCCGACACGCGCGGCACGAGGGTCGAGTAGACCGGGTAGTTGCTCTCGCCCTGATACGCGTAGATGTTGGCCTCGGCGAACGGCCCGGTGCCGGGGTTGCCCTGCTCCGGCAGGAAGCTCGAATACCGGTCGTAGCGGACGCCGACATTGAGCGTGAACTGCCTCGTGAGTGTGATCTTGTCGTTGATGTACGCGGAGTGATACCACTCGCCGGAGCCGGTCACATTGGGGTAATCGAACACCTGCACCGAGTCGGGACGTGCGAAGCAGCCGTCGTAGTTCGACTCTTCGTTACAGCCCGGATCTCCCGGCAGGCTCCGGTAGCGATAGACCTGCTGATTGGGGTAACCGATATTTTCGGTTTCCACCATGTTGCGCCACCCGAGGTAGCCCGTCTTCAGCTCGTGATTCTTGCCGAACAGCTCGGTGAAGTGCGTGACGGTGCCGCCGTACTGCCAGCGGCGGGGCGTGCGATCCGTCTCGAGATACGCACCGCGCGTCGGCCCGTTGTTCGTCGAAAGGTCCGTCCTTCGAACATCCGTTGTCCACGGCTCGTCGGGCCAGAAGTAACCGCCGCGCTGGAGGCTCGCGTCGAACGTGGTGCGCGGGCTGAGAATCGACAGCCACTTGAACGACGGTCCGATCAGCGAGAACGAGTCCTGGTTCTGCGTCGATTCGAGCGGCACGAAGCGGCTCGCCGTGCGGTACGGCTGCCACTTGCGGCCGACCTGGAACATGCCTTCGAACTTGTTGTTCTGCGTCACCTGCCACGTCACCTTGCCGGTCGGATCCTGCAGCACGGTGAAGAACTCGACCTGCTGACGGGTGGCCAGATCCACGAAGCCGGGAATGAAGTTGCCCGAGCGCGCATCGCGGTGGCTCGCGTAGAACCACAGGCGGTCGCGAAGAATCGGGCCGCCGATTTCGGCATAGCGATCCTTATAAGACGTGAACTTGTTCGTGCCTGGCGCATAGCCGCGATCCAGCAGCGCCTGCGAGACGTTTGTCCACTGCATGTCGCCATTCTGGTAGTTGTAGGCGGCCGTGCCCTTGAACATGTTGCCACCGGACTTGACCACGAGATTCATCGTGACGCCCGGGTTCATCGCGTCGGCGCCCTTGGCCGCCGTCGTGATCTGTGCTTCTTCGTACGTGCCGAAGTCGCCGTAGGTCTGATCCCAGATCATGCCGTCGTAGCTGACGACGTTGCCGCCGGCGCGGCCGAACGTGCGCGCGGCGGGACCCGACCCCGTGCCGAAGGACGAACCGCCGACATCATACGCGGTGGCGTGCAGACCAGGAATCAACGCGACGAGACCTGTCAAGCTGCGGCTGTACGGGATGTCATCGAGCTTCTGCTGATCCCAGTTCACGGCCACCTGCGCCGCTTCGAGGTCGATGGTCGGCGCCTGGCTGGTGACCGTCACCGTTTCCTGCAACGACGCGACGTCCATCTTGCCGTTGATGGTCATCGTCGCACCGGCGTTGACCTGGACACCCTCGACGTTCAGGGTGGTGAACCCGGGCAGTTCGAATTTCACGACGTACGCGCCGCCGGGAAGCGCCGTGAAGCGATACACCCCTTCGGCGTCAGTGACCGACGTGCGGGCCCCGCCGATCATGTTCGGACTGGTAATTGAGACGGTGACCCCGGGCAACGCGCCACCACTCGTATCGGTGGCGCGGCCGGTAATGGCGCCGGTCTGCGACTGTGCCCAAACAGACGAAGTCATCGCCATGGCCGTCACGAAGACGGTTAGACGAAACACGTTTCTCCAACTCATGCGACTTTCACCTTTCCTGGAATGTTCCTGCGGTGGGAACTCGACTGGACTTCGTGTGGGACGAAGTTTGGGTGGAGTTTACGGTGCGTTGCCGGTCCGCGCAGGTCTTTTTTTGTCTTTAATTACAGCCCCCTGCTGTCGCTCCACAGCTTCACAGGCATCGCAAGCGCAATTCGAGGGGCTGGGTGAGGACGTGGGGACGGACGGGGACGCCGCTTGGAGGGCGAGAAGGCTCGTGCTGGGACGAACGCACGTGCAACCTGTTCGATTCCGGAGCGGTCCGCCCCGGTTCGGACAACCTCTTTACCCGTTTCGTCCGTCTAACACAGTGGTTCCGCACGTTTCCGGCGGTTGCCGGTAGGAACGACGATTGCTCTAGAGGTCCCCGATGCGAAAACTCGAATACATCCTCAGCGTATTGCTCGCGCTCTTCGTGCTCGGGGGGCTGATGGTCTGGACCCAAGCCAGCCAAACGAGCGGACGCACGGCCGTGTCGTGCCGCGCCGGCAAGGCGTTGCCCCCGGTGGTGCTGAAGGGCATGAGCATTTACCGCTGCCCCGCCGGCAAGACGAGCTGACGCAACACGGGACCTGCGGCCATCACGATTAATCTCACCGCCGTCCTGAGTCTCGTAGCGGTCAGGGTTCAGCCGCGCCCACAACCTCCTAACCTCGAGGCCCCCTTGCTCGGGATCACTCCAGGACCGACTTACGTGGCATGTAAGTAGTTTTGGCACGCGTAAGCTGGAGCGGTCAATCACGCCCGGGCGCGCAGGCTTTGGCCCCGCCCGCAAGCGCGCGTGCGTGGCGCGATTCCTGCTCTATTCGGCGCTCGCGGTGTAGCCGCAGTCTCGAGAAGCGCCAAATATTTCGTTCCGAAGGAGCAGTGCGATGCGACGAGTGTTGACGACGATAGCAGCGGCGGTGGTGGTGTTGGCGATGGCCGGACCGGCGCGGGCCCAGACCGTGAACTTCACGGCGAACCTGTCGGGCAACCAGGAAGCGCCCGCCCCGGGTGTCACGACGGGCGCGTTTGGCACCGCGACCGTGACGTGGAACACCGTGACCCAAACGCTCACCTGGATCATCGACGTGTGGAACATGCCGAGCGGCACCAACAACGCGCACTTCCATGTCGGCGGACCCGGGGTGGCTGGCCCAACGGTGGTCAACATCGCGTTTCCGGAGAACATCTCGAATGACTTTCGGCTGACGGCTCCGCGACGGCGAGCGACCTGCTACCGCGCGCCGCGAACGGCATCCGGTCGTGGGAGGACTTCGGGCAGTCGTTGGTGGGCGGGCAGATCTACATCAACGTCCACAGCGTCGCCAATCCAGGCGGCGAAGTGCGTGGCCAGGTGATCCGCACGCAGTAGGAGGACTCGCCGCTACGCGGGCTCGTGTGAGTCGGCGGCTTCGCCGCCTCCTGAAACTCGGACGCGTGCCGCGCCCTCGTAGGGGCTCGGCCGTGCGGCCTCGCGACGGCCCCCTACGAGCCGCGAAGCGGCGAGTCCAAGGTCGTGGTGATGTAAGGCGCACATCACTCCGAGCGGCCCGGCGTCGCATGTCCCCGCGACGTCGGGCCTCGTTCTCTCCCATCCCAGCGTCCCTCTATTCCGGGCGACACCCAGGTGCTGTGCCGCTGACAATCCGATCGACAACGGCGCGAGCCGCATCCTGATGCGAACATTTCCCGACGCGCAGCTCCAGATATTGCTGCAGCCACACCGCCTCTCCCTCCGAATCGACGGCTGACATCTGATCGGAGCTCCAGGAATGGTGGCGCTTCTCGTCCAGTAGGCGGCGCAGTTCGACCGTCTCGTCCCATGGCGGAAACTGCGCGGCGTCGGGCGGCGCGCACAATGGCGCGATGGTGCCGTCCTCGAACTGACCGACCACGTTTGCCTTCGCCCTGGCGTGGCTGCAGCCGTGAACGCGGTAGCGAAGATATCGCCGAGTCCAGCGCAACGCCTCGCGCGGCGGCACACTGACTGGCGACGGCGCCCGACCCAGGGTCGTGGCGTAGGTCACTTCGAGCATCGACCTGAACGCCAGCACTTCGGTCTCGACAGGGAAGAAGACTCTTTCGTGTTCCACGCGATGCCCTGACCAGTCGACGGGTGCGACTGCGATCGGAGGTTCGAGCAAAACGTCGGTCGTCCAGCGCTCGCCGTTCAGAAACGCGTCGCGATCCTGCAGGTCGTAGTAAAGAATGCTGGTTCCGCTGGTGAATTCCGCCCGTGCCGGCCAGATCAGCCGGGACAGCTCAGAAGCACGGTACTTGTTGCTGAAGTGCGCGCCTTCGATCGCCACATCGAGAACATAGACCGGCCTGTGGCCGCGGCGCTGGAGGTCCGCAAGAACGCCGTCGAATGATTCAGGGGTAATCAGATCGAGGCGGAGCACGGGACGTCCTGTGGCATGACGCAGCGCGGCACCGTGCGTGAACGTCAGGATCACGGCGTTTCCCGGCAATGCCTCTCGCAGGTAGCGGCCCATCAGCTGCAGCCGTGAGAAGCCCGTCGGAGGCCGCAGCACCTGGAGTGGGAGAGCAATGACGTAGAGCGCTGGCACCACCGCGAGCACACCGGCCCATCGCCCTCGTCGTGTCAGCCACATGCGAATCTCGTCGAGCGTGGCGGCCAGCAGCAGGAACAGCGCCAGCATCGCTGGCAACATGAAGCGAAGCCATTGCGGGCCCTCGTGGCTCAAGTACGGGAGAAACAGCGCGTAGTTCACCGCCACGAAGCCCACAGCTCCCGCGGTGACGACAGCTGCTCGATAGTGTGACGGACCGAGCCTCGCCCTTCTCAGGGCCAGCGGCACAAAGAGCAGACCCGCGAACGCGACCGCCGAGTGGAGGTCCAATAGCAGGGTCGGGTAGAACCGGGCGTTGTGTGGGATGCGCGCGGTATTGAAGAAGTACTCGAGCGGCGCTCGATAACCGGATTGCATCGGGCTTCCGTAGAGCATCGCCTGAGACCAGAGCACGAGCAGTGGTCCCACTGAGGCGACGGCCCCGAACACGAGCAAGCGCTTGAGGGCGACGGCAAGGGCCACCCGCTCGCTGGCGGCCGCACTGGAGGCAATCACCAGGGCCAGCGGCGCGAGATTCGGCCGAATCATCACGGCAAAGGCCGTCGCCGCCCCCGCGGCGGTCGCAGCGCCCAGTCCCGGCCGAAGGCTCATCACCCACGCCAGCGCCCAGAATGCCGCCGCCGGGACGTCGCTCATCGGGAACACCGACTGCTCGAGTGTGATGGGAGTCGCCGCCATCATCAGGGCGGCCAACACGCCCGCCCTGGGCGTCGAGAGGTGTGAACCCAACAGAAACGCGCACCACGCCAGCACTCCCGCCATCACCGGCGCCACGGCGTATGCTGCGAGAGGGCCACCGAGCGTGATCGCGGCCGCAATCAGCAACGGATATCCCAGCGGGTACGCTCCGGTGATGGTGCCCTTTGTCGGACCCGGAGCATAGCCATGAGGTGCCTCGACCAATGGCTCGGCGCTCCATGGCGCCCAGAATATGAACTCGGTGGGGGTAATCAGATCCCCAGTCGCCCACTGGTGGCCGGCGGCGATGTAGGCGCCGGAGTCAGTCGCCCAGGGCGCAAACGTGTTGTACCGGATCGTGAGACCAACGACCAACGCCACGATGAGCGCGGCGGCGAGTCGCCAGGGAAGCTCGGGATTCGGCGGCAAGCGCGGAACTATAACATTCCAGTAAGATCTCCCGTCGTGCGCCTCTCCGTCGTGATGCCCTGCTACAACGAGCGGGCCACCATCCGGGAAATCGTCTCCCGCGTCCTCAGCGTCGACCTGCCCGACATCGACAAGGAACTGCTCATCGTCGACGACGGCTCCACCGACGGCACTCGTGCGATCCTCGCGGAGCTCGAGGTTGATCCGGCGGTCCGCGTGCTGCTCCAGCCGCAGAACGAAGGCAAGGGCGCGGCCGTGGCACGCGGCATCCGCGAGTCGACCGGCGACGTCGTCGTCATTCAGGACGCCGATCTCGAGTACGACCCGCGCGAGTATCCGCTGCTGCTCCAGCCGATCCTCGAGGGCAAGGCCGACGTCGTCTACGGCTCGCGGTTTCTCGGATCGCCGCGCGGGCACCGTGTTCTGTACTTCTGGCACTCCATCGGCAACCGCCTCCTCACGCTGCTGTCCAACGCGGTGACCGATCTGAACCTCACCGACATGGAGACCTGCTACAAGATGTTCGTCCGCGACATCGCGGACCGTCTCGACCTCCAGTCGCGCGACTTCGGGATTGAACCGGAGATCACCTGCAAGGTGGCGCGCATGCGTGCACGGGTGTGGGAAGTGCCCATTTCCTACGCCGGCCGAACCTACGAAGAAGGCAAGAAAATCGGGCTGAAGGACGCGTTCAAGGCGGTCTGGACGTTGCTCCGGTACTCGCGGTGGGAAGCGCCCGAGGGGGACATCGGCGCGATGACCCTGCGCCGAATGGCGACGCTGGCGCCGTACAACCGGTGGCTGCACGAACGCTTCGAGCACTTTCTCGGCGATCGCATCCTCGAAGTGGGATCGGGCGTCGGCAACCAGACGCGGTTCTTCATCGACAATCGCGAGCGCGTCGTCGCGTCCGACATCGAGCCTTACTACGTGCGGGAGCTCACCAGCCGGTTCGCGGACCGGAGCAACGTACGGATCGCGTCATACCGGTTCCCGTTGGACGCCACCGCGCGCGGCGAGCTGCAATCCGACGGTATCGACACGATTGTGTGCATGAACGTCCTGGAGCACATCGAAGACGACGTGTCTACGCTCATCGATTTTGCCACCGTCCTTCCGGCCGGCGGCCATTTGGTGCTCCTCGTTCCCTCGATGAAGGCGCTTTACGGTACGCTCGACCAGCATCTGCATCACCACAGGCGCTACGACGAGGAGGAGTTGGGCGGGAAGCTGGCGGCGGCAGGGTTCAAGATCGACACGATGCGGTTCCTCAACCGCGTCGCGGTCCCGGGATGGTGGCTCAACTCGCGCGTGCTCAAGCGAAAGGTGCTGCCGAAGGGTCAGCTGCGCTTCTTCAAGTGGGTCATGCCGTTGCTGCGGCTCGAAGAAAGACGCCCGCCGCGCTTCGGTCTGTCCCTGCTGGTCCTCGCGCGCAAGGCCTAGCCCGCACACGCGAACATGACGACATACCTCGTGTCCCGCTTCGAGCGTCACCGCGACTCGCTTGCGGTGTGGGCGGCGGCGCTCGGCGTGCTCGTCCTGCTGATCGTCATTTCGTGGCCGCTTGCCGCCGAGCTCGGAAGCAGCCTGCCTGGGGACTACGGCGACCCGCTCTTTGTCACCTGGGTGATGGGGTGGGTCAACAGCCGGATCACCGCCGGAGCATTTCGCGGGTTCTGGGACGCCAATATCTTCTTCCCTGAACGGACCACACTCGCGTATTCCGAACACTTCATCGCTCAGTCGGTGACGGTGCTCCCGGTCTACTGGTTCACGAAGAACCTTATCCTGTCCTACAACATCGCCTTCATCCTGACGTTTGTCCTGACCGGCGCGAGCACGTTCCTGTTCGCACGGGCCCTGGTCGGCAGTGTGGTCGGGGCGATGGTCGCCGCCATCGTGGCGACGTTCAACGAATACCGCATGGTCTGGTCGTTGGCCCACCTGCACACGTTGTCGCTGCACTGGTGGCTGTTTGCGCTCTTCAGCGTGCATCGCTACTTCGTCACCGACCGGCGGCGCTATCTGCTCGGCACGGCGGCTTGCCTCGTCGCGCTGCACCTCTCGTCCGTGTACTACACGGCTTACTGCGCGCCCCTGTTCGCCATCTTCGTCGTCGCCGAGGCGGTTCGTTCTGGGCGTTGGCGAAGCGGGCGCGTGTGGCTCGAGCTGTGGGCCACGGGGGCGGTGGTGGCGGTCAGCATTGTGCCGTTTCTCCTCCCGTACATCGCCGTGCAACAGCGGCTGGGCGTCGAGCGGCCGATGGCGGAAGTCGTACAGGGCGCGGCGACGCTCGACCATTACGCCGCCGCGCTCCCGGGCCTCGCCGCGCCGTTGGTGCTCACGGTGGTTGGAATCGTGGGCGCCCTGTTCGTTCGCCGGTTGCGATACGCGATCACGCTCACGGTGGTGCTGCTTGCGCTCGCCTTCTGGTTGTCGCTGGGGCCGGAGATACGCCGTGGCGGCGTCGCACTCGACTGGCCTGGGCTCTACACGGTGTTCTACCGCTACGTCCCGGGGTTCGACGGACTTCGCGTGCCGGCGCGCTATGCGAGCCTCGTCTTCCTGTTCCTCGGCATCAGCTCTGCGATTGGACTGGCGGCGATCGAAGCGCGATCTCGGCGCCTCGCGCAGGTCGTCGCCGTGGCGGCGTTGTTGGTGTTCCTGAAGTACTCGGTGCCGTCACCGATGATGCTGAACTTCGAGCTGCCCTCGGCGGTCCTGGTCAACCCGGCGCCGGCGTATCTCACGCCGCGCGCGGAGCTGCCGGCTATCTATCGGGCTGTGGATTCACTGCGCCCGTCCGCCATTCTCGTGGAGTTGCCGTTCGGCGATTACTGGTACGAGCTGCGTTACCAGTATTTTTCGGCAATGCACAAGCGCCGGATCCTGAACGGCTACAGCGGAATCTTTCCGCCGTCGTTCGTCGCCCGCCAGCGCGTCCTGGCGCGGCCGCTACTCGACCCTGGCGCGTCGGCGCAGGCCATCGCCGGCGCCACGCACGTGATTGTGCATCGAGGCGCATGGACCGATGACACCGGTGGACGCGTCTCCGCTTGGCTGGAGCAGTTTGGCGCGACGCTCATCGAGGAGGCCGACGGCGCCGCGCTCTACGAATTGCCCGTGCGGGAGAATTTCGCTCAGAAGTAGAAGGAGGGACGCGCTCGCTTCGCTCGCGTGACAAGGACGCCTCACTATCGTTCGGCGACAGGGACGCCGCCTTCGGCGGCGAAAAGGAAAGGCCGCGGGTTCTTTCCGCGGCCTTCCTTATCGCGGCGCGCAGCGCCGCGTCCTTGTCGCGCGAGCCAAAGCGAGCGCGTCCCTGTCGCGCGAGCGGAGCGCGCGCGTCCTGTCCTACGCCAGGACCTTGATCACGACGCGGCGGTTCTGCGCCCGGCCATTGCGCGTGTTGTTCGGCGCCGCCGGCTTGTCCTGGCCGTAGCTGATGACGTTCATCTTGTGCAGCGGCACCTGATGCTGTTCATACAGGTATCGCTTCACCGTTTCGGCGCGGGTCATGCCAAGCTGCTCGTTGAACTTCTTGTTGCCCACGTTGTCGGTGTGGCCTTCTATCTCAATCCACACGGCCGATTTCTGTTCCTTGAGGCTGTTCACCATCTGATCGATGGCGGCCTTGGCATCGTCCGGCAGCACGGCGGCGCCAAAGCGGAACCCGCCCTGATCTTCGCTGAGCACGACTTCGTAGAGAAGCTTGCGGCTCGCCGTTTCAATCGCGTCGGCGCGCGTGCCCACTTCCACCGCCGCTTCGTTGGCGGCCCGGGCGGCCTGCTGGGCCTCAGTCGCGGATTCCTGCGCCGCACCCGCCCTGGTGTCGACTTCCGTGATGCGGCCTTCCGCCTGACGGACGCGTTCCTGCGTCTGTTCGATCGAAGTGCCCATCGTGGTGACCTTGTCGTTCACCTGGCCCACTTCGGTTCGGACGAATCCCTTGCTGGCACACGCCGGCGCGACCGCGAGGGTGAGTGCAAACATGCTGACGACGAATACCGGTTTGCGCATTTGAGTCCTCCCTATCTACTTTCGTTTACTAAAAAGCCCCGCGCGGTCCGCCGGCGATGTAGCCGCTTCGCGCGCGCACCACGTGATCCTTGTGTCGAGTCCGTACTTCGAGCGGCCGCCAACCCGACGCGGTGGCAGGCTCGAACGCGATGACGTACTGCATGCGCAGTTCGTCGAGCATCTGTCGTGACGCATTGCTGGTGTCCGACGGGGTGCTCACGTAGAACATCGCGCCGCCAGTCCAGCGGGCGAGGTCCTGCACCGTGCCGTCCACGCCGCCTTCGTCACGCCGCGGCAGGGCGCCCTGCCGGCCGATGTGATCGATCGGCAGCACTGTCGCCATGATGTAAACGGGAACGTCGATGGAACTGGCGATGCCGGAGACTTCACCGGGCGTCAATCCGCTGGCGGTATCGATGCCGTCGGTGATGACCACCACCGCGCGGCGCCCGTCGGGGCGAGCCGCGACACGTCGGGCGGCCTCCGCAATCGCGTCGTGCAACGAAGTGGCCCCAAACGGATCGACCTCCCCCAGCGCACCTTGTAGGGCACGCGTATCGACCGTAAACGGGGCCACCTCGTGCAACCGGCTGTCGAACGTGAACAGCGCGGCTTCGTCGCGGCCAGGCTCCAACCAGGAGAGCACGTGATGGGCCGCAAACTTGGCGGCGGTCATGCGGTCCGCCATCCGCATGCTGCCGCTGATATCAAAGAGAATCGCCAGGCTGACCGGCGTGGCCTCGGCGCGAAAATCGGCGATGGGCCGCCGGACGCCGCTGTCGAGCACCTCGAAGTCGCTGACTTCGAGCCCCGATACCAACCGCCCCCTGCGGTCGCGCACGGTGGCCGTCACCGTGACAAGGTCCACGCCTGACTTGAAAGTCGGACGTTCAGGCTGCCCGTTCTGACTCTGGGCAAGCGGTATGGCTGGCGTTGCCGCCACCAAGGCGAGGAGGAGGAGGAAGCCCCGACCCATGCCACTACTTAGGGCAAGAATTTTGCCAAACCCCTAAACCTTTTTCGGACAACTACTTACACTTGGGAGTGGCAACCAACACATCTAGGTAAGGATAGAAAGTTGCGTAAGTTTTACCCTGTGTGGCTCCCGATCGATGAGCCAAGTGCCGCCATCCGCAAGCCGAAAGCCAGTAACATTTCGCACGCAATGTCCGTCGCCACCGCCATCCGTACGGCTCGTCGTGTTGACCGTTTCACGTACGCCATTCGCAACATCGTCGCCGAGGCACGAAAGGTCGAAGCCGCCGGGACGGCTGTGCGTTACCTCAACATCGGGGATCCGAATCAATTCGGGTTCGTGACGCCGCCGCATCTGGTTGAGGCGGTGGCACGGGCGATGCGCGACGGGCACAACGGCTACACCGCGTCGGCCGGCATCCTCGAGGCACGCGAGGCGGTCGCGGCCGATTTCATCGCCCGGGGCGTCGACGTCGATCCCAATCGGGTGTTGATCACCTCGGGCACTTCGGAAGGACTCGAGCTCGCGCTCACGGCGATCGTTGACGAGGGCGAAGCCGTGCTCGTGCCGTCGCCGACCTATCCGCTCTACACGGCCGTTCTCGCCAAGATCGGCGCCGAGCCGCAGTACTACCGGACCGACCACACGAACCACTGGCTGCCCGATCTCGCCGATCTGCGCAGCAAGATCACGGCGAAGACCCGCGTTCTGGTCGTCATCGATCCCAACAACCCGACCGGGGCGATCTATCCAGACGCCGTCAGACGCGAGATGATCGCGATGGCCGAGGAGCGCGGCCTGCTGATTCTCGCGGACGAAGTGTATGGGGATCTGTCCTACGACGGTCCGGTCGCACCGATGGCGACGCTCGATCCGGACGCAGCGATCATCTCGTATTCCAGTTTGTCCAAGGCCTATCTGGCCCCCGGATGGCGCGCCGGGTGGATGGCGGTGGGCCGTACTCCGAGGCTCGATGGCGCGCTCGCGGCCATCAAGAAGCTCGCCGACGGGCGGTTGTGCAGCCCCGGCCCAATGCAGTACGGCGTCCTCGCCGCGCTCACCGGCGACCGTTCGCATCAGGTGACGTTTCGGCAACAGCTTCAGCAGCGCGCGGAGTTGACGACGGCGCGGCTCAATGCCATCGAGGGCATCTCCTGCGTCGCCCCGCGCGGTGCGTTCTACGCGATGCCCAAGGTCTCCTTGCCTCCGGGCCGCACCGACGCCGACTACGTGCTGGCGTTGCTGCGCGCGACGGGCATCCTGTGTGTGTATGGCTCGGGCTTTGGCACAGCCCCGGCCGACGGATTCTTCCGGGTGGTCTTCCTTGCCTCGCCGGATGAACTGAGCCGCATTTACGACGACATCGCGTCGTTCACCGGCGACTACCTCCGCTGAAGCCCCGAGAGCGTCGACGGTCGTTCTCCACGATGGTTCTTCACGAGGGTTCTCCACAGCGGTTCGTGGCGCGAGGTTCTCGAGGTTCTTGCAGAGGAGAACCCTTGTGAAGAACGTCTTCGGGGGGTACGTGGTGTTGGCGCTGGTGATGACGTGGCCACTGGCGCTCGGCATTCATCGTGACGTTCCTGGTGACCTCGGCGATTCGCTCCTGAACTTGTGGATTCTCGGCTGGGGAGCCGAGAACCTTCCGCGACTGCTGACCGGGCAGATTGACTTTTCCGATTACTGGAACGCCAACATCTTTCATCCCGAGCCGCTGGCGCTGGCGCTGTCCGAGCATCTCTTCGGACAGGTGATCCAGATCCTGCCGGTGTACTGGCTCACCGGGAACCTGATCCTCGCCTACAACCTCCTCTTCATCACGTCGTTCGCGCTGTCTGGCTTCGGGATGTACCTGCTGGTTCGCGAACTGCTCGGCGAAGGAGGGCGGTTCAGCCCCGCCGCGTTCGTCGCCGGGCTGATCTTCGCGTTCCTCCCCTTCCGCATCGCGCAAGTGGCCCACCTCCAGTCACTCAGTTCGCAGTGGATGCCGTTCGCCTTGTACGGATTTCTGCGTTATACCCGCGGCGTCGATTGGCGTTGGCTGGCGGGCGGGGCGATGGCGCTGCTGATGCAGAACTGGTCGTGCGGCTACTACCTGATCTTCTTTGCGCCGTTCGTGCCCGTCTTCGTCATGCACCAGATGTGGACGTCCGGGCACTTGCGCGACTGGCGCATGTGGCTCGCATTCGCCGTCGGCGGCGGCGTCGTGGCGGCCGGCACGTGGCCGTTTCTGGCGCAGTATCTCGAGGTGCAGCGCGTGCATGGCTTCGAGCGCCCGGCCGGTGAGGTCATTCGCTACTCGGCCGATGTCTACAGCTACTTCACGGCGCCGGAGGCGCTGCGTGCGTGGGGCGGCGCCATGCAGGCATATCCCAAACCCGAGGGCGAGTTGTTCTTCGGAGTGGTGCCGTGGCTGTTTGCCTCGCCGTCTGCGCGATAGAAGGCTCCGCCCTC
>Ga0136615_10000741_pt1 | contig 15209 bp, 8 predicted proteins | sample AntDrymUQ2882206_2_FD_106647 | JGI IMG/M metagenome (GOLD analysis project Ga0136615, IMG submission 106647) | Polar desert sand microbial communities from Dry Valleys, Antarctica - metaG UQ288 (22.06) | ecosystem: Environmental > Terrestrial > Soil > Desert | place: Antarctica: Dry Valley...
CGCGCAGGGCCGGCGCTCCGTCGGGGCCGCCGCCGAGCGTGGCGGACGTGGCGACGGGTGTGATGGCGCCGAGCGGCCGTTCGTCGGTGGTCACGCCGAGGGCCATGCCGAGCCTGCGCAACAGCATGGCGACGTCGGTGCCCTGGGCGCCGTCGTAGGTGTGGAACTCGTCGAGCACCAGGTACTGCAACGACTCGTTGGCGTTCGCGAACAGCGGGGTGTCCTCGCTGCGCAGCAGCAGCATGTCGAGCATCTTGTAGTTGGTGAGCAGGATGTCCGGTGGGTTCTTCCGCATGGCATACCGGTCGCCGATCACCGCGGTCTCGGTCATCTGCAGGCCGCCGTCGATGTCGCCCGTGTAGAGCCCGACGGTGACGTCGCCGAGATCGTCGCTGTGCTGGTGCACGAGCTGCGCGATGCGCCTGGCCTGGTCGTTGGCCAGCGCTTTCATTGGGTAGAGGACGAGCGCCTTAATACCCGGCTGCCCCGCGCGGCGCTGCCGGCGGCAGTGGTCGAGCAGCGGGACGACGAAGCTGTCGGTCTTACCGGAGCCCGTGCCGGTGGTGACGAGGGTGGCACGCGGTACGCGGTCGCGGTACGCGGTCGCGGGAGGCGAGCCGCATCCAGGCTTCGGCCTGGTGGCGGTGCGGCTGGAACCTGCGGGGTGACCAGTCGAGGTGTCCGCGCCAGCCCTCGTCGGCGGGCCGGAACGGCAGCCGGAGTCGGACGTAGGGTCCACGGAAGACACCCTGGTCCGGGTCGGCGACGAACCGCTCCAGCTCCGCCCGCACATCGTCGTCGCCGAGGGCGAAAGTGGTACCGAGGAAGCTCGTCAGCGCAGCGCGCAGGTCCTCGGCAACCAGTGACGGCAGCACCGCGACCCCTCCTCGCCTCACTATTGCAACTCACCGTAGTCGGTCGTACCGATGGAACCGGGCGTCTCGTCGAAAAGCCACGAGGCATCGCCGCCGAAGGCATACTCTCGGCGTGCCCACCGTTGCGGTGCCGGTCTCGCGGAAGGAGGCGTGGCGATGGTTGCTGACGTGAGCTACCTCGAGGTGCCCGTCATGGCCCCGAGCGAGGCAAGCCGCCAGCTCGGCATTCCCGCATCGACGCTCAAGCACTGGCTCGACGGGCACCATGTCGGGAGCCGCTTCTACCCTCCGGTGCTGAGGCCAGAGTCGTCGCCGGGAGCGGACGTGACCTGGGGGGAGATGGTCGAGGCCGACTACCTGCGGGCCTACCGGTCGAAGGGCGTTTCGCTGCAACGGCTGCGCCCGTTCGTCGCGGACTGCCGGGAACGCTTCGACCTGCGCTATCCGCTCGCGCACCTTCGCCCCTTTACCGACGGGCGCCGCCTGCTACTCGAGGCACAGACCGAGGCAGGGCTGACCGGCGAGCTACGGGTGATCTATGAACTCGCCACCGGCCAGCTGGAGCTGCACACGCGCGCCGTCACGTTCCTGGAACGGGTGGATCGTGGCGACGACGCAAGCGCCGACGTCGCACTCGCTTTGCTGCCCGACGGGCCGGAATCACCGGTGCGGCAGGAACCCGGTGTCTCGTCGGGCGCGTCCGCGGTCGGTGGCGTGTGCACGGAGATCCTGCGTGAGCAGTACGAGGTCGGCGAGGACACCCGGGACATCGCCGAGATGTTCGGACTGGACGTCCACGACGTGCTCGCGGCCCTGTACCACGAGGACAGGCTCCAGCCGCTGAGAATCGCGTGACCGAGTTCGGCGTCGCCCGCGGGTATGGCGATCATCTCCCGAGACGCCGCCATCTCCCGCCGACGCGTCGAGAAGGACGCGGTCCTGGCGGCCGACGCCCAGATGTTCGCGATCACCGATCCGGCACAGCTTCGCGTGTGGGACCTGCTTGAGATCGTCATGCACAGGTGGCGGGACATGGAACGGCTACGGGAGCGGCCCGGCCCCTACATCTTCGCAGTCTCCAGGACCCGGTTGACGGAGATCGATCTGAGCTGACGCATCTCGGACGCGGAGTCAGTCCCTCGCCATGAACACTTTCCTTGCCTCTGCCTGCTCCGGCGTCGAGACGTACGCCTGCCCGACATCGAGATTCTCGAGCACGACCGACATGTCCTGACCAGCTCGGCCACGCAGGAACCCGGCCACCGTCTTGCTCTGCGGGTAGTTGCAGCGGAAGGCAACCTTCGTACCTGCATTGCTCAGAACGTCACGGTGGAAATCGTCGACACCCTGGCTGGCGACAACCACTGCTATACCGTACTTCCGACCTTCCTTCATGATCTTCGGAAGCGTGACGTCACGGGCAAGGCGGTGGGCCTCGTCGAGCACCACAGCCAGCCGGAGTTCCTGCGTCTGCCCCCAGCGGAACATCTCGCGATACACCTTGCGCAGGACGAATGCGCCCGCGGCGAGCTGAACCTGCTCCATCAAGCCGTGAACATCGAGCACGACACCCTCACGGAGGAGTTCGACAAATCCTCGGCCATCTCCGCTTTCCACGAAGAGGCCGAAATCGCTGAGCGGCCGCAGGCGCGCAGCGACATTCCGCCCGCGGCCGGCGCCCTCACGCTCGGCGACAGCGTCAGCCAGCTCACCCATCGTGGGCAAGCCGACAGGGCCTTCCAGCGAGCCGAAGCCGCGGCGTTCATACAGCTCCCGAACGCCTTCGTAGACCACGTTCCGTTGGATCTCGCCCAGCCCGCACACATACCCGATGACTTCGGACAGCTCCCACGCGGCCTGCGGGTAACGAGCGTGGTCGTCGTCGCGCAGTTCGAATGGCGAGATTGCCAGACCCTGGGACGCGTCGAGCACTGTGGCATCCCCGGCCGGGGCGGCCGCCATGTCGCCGTGGAAGTCCACCACGACCGCCGGCAGCCCCTGGTCGGCGAAGGAGTTGAGGATCCGCCGGGTAGTCACCGACTTGCCCTGCCCGGGGATGCCCAGGACGAACATGTGCGGGCTGCCCGACGTGCTGATCCTCCATCGCACGTCGGCCGCGTGCGCGTCCTGCCCCAGATGAACGTCCACCGTCCGCGGACTGATCGAAGGGCCCGCGGCCTTCGGCTCGATCGTCGGCGCCACCGAATGCTGCCCAGTGTCGTTCTGCACGCTCAATGGAACGGCAGGCCCGTCCGGCCAATCGTGGTCGGGCTCGCTCCCGGAGGGGAGCATGGGGCCGCTGGTCGGCGACGGGGGAGGTGCTGGGGTAGATCGCGCAACCTCGTCGTCGAGATCCGGCGCATCGCCCTCATCTGCGACGGAAGCCTTGACGCTAGGGGCGAACCCAACCGTTTCAAGGTCAGCAGCCGTCAGGACCTCGATTCGGACCCCACGGTGCTCCTGAGGAAAACCGGTCTTGCCGCCCAGACTGACAACGTAGCCGCGCCTCCCGATCTCGGGAACGAGCGCGCCATCCTCGACGCGCTCGAAGACCCGCTCGGCCTCGGCGCGCTTGCGCTCATCCAGCAGGTCCATCGCGAGCGACCGGTTGGCGTGGTGTCGCAGAATCCCAACGAGGCGGGCACGCTGGAGTTCGGCGTCAAGCCGAGGTGGATCGGTTCGGAAGAACGTGTCCCGGATCATCGTGACAGTTGAGTCGAGCTGGTCGACGATGTCGTCGACCAGTGCCGTCGGGAGCGCCGCAGCCCGCCGCGACTTGACCTCGACGCACTCCATCCGCAACGTCCGCGCCGTCGTTCGTACGAGAATCACGTCGCAGCGTCGGACGCCGGCGACCGGGCCGGACTCGCCGAATATCTCCTGGTGAGCGTCGACGGGCACCACGATGGTGCCGTCCAGCTCGCCACGATGCCGCAGCCAGGCCATCAGCGCAGCCAGGCTGACTGCCTCGGTGGCGAGGCTCGACCGTCCCACCAGACGTAGAGCGAGGCGTCCGGACACCACCTGGAGGTGACCGAGAATGTCTCGGACGGATTCCGCCACAGTTGTGAGATCGAGCTCGATCATCGCGTCCGCGAGCAGGCGCTCCACTTCGGCCCGGTGGGTCGTCGTCACCGTCAGACGGGGCCCAAGTCCTTCCAGGAAGTCTGGCGCGTAGTCGAGGATGTAGGGCTGATCCTGGTTGGGCTGCGCCGCGGACTCCGAGTAGAGATCGATCCCGAGGTTGCGGTCGACAGTCAGGACCCAGTCGGCACGCTCGTGGGCCGCACGCAGGGACGCCAGCTGGTCGGGGCCGAGCGACGCAGTCAGGGCGATCGACCGACCTTCCTGACCGAGCACCGAGGTCAATGCGGACTGGTAGGCCCGGTGCGCCTCGACCGCGTCGACCGCGCCCTCTCGGCCGCGGGCACGAATCGCCGGGGTGGTACGCCAGGCGATGCCTTCATCGGAAGCGGCACGCTGGTTCGTGGCCGGTGTCAACAGGTTTCGGAACGACGCGGCAATGTCTTGTACCGCCAGTTCACCGCCAGCCCGGACGAGGGCAAGGTCGGCGATTACACTGAGATGGGCAGCGTCCTCGTCGACCGCGAGCCGGTCATGTGATCGCGCGCTCAGGCCGAGCGGTGGCGTGAGGAAGGACCGGGCTCCCCGCACCTGCTGCAGGCTGACTCGTCGCTGGAGATCGGTGAGCGCTGACAACGGATCGGTGAGGGAGGGGCGACGGCTGTAGGCGACGACCTCCAGGCGTGCGGGTGCTGTCGCCACATCCTCGTCCTCGACCGGAGCGTGCAGGACCGAGGACGTCAGCGCACGGGCCAGAAACTCGCCTGAACCCGGATTGTAGGCGAGCAGCCGCATCGCTTCCTGACCCGGATGCACCACCCGGTACGCGTCGATGCGCTCGGCGAGAACCGACGACGGGACGTCTGGTGTGACGTCCCGTCGGTCGATTCCCAGCACGTCGAAGACGGCCTGGACGGCGGCGCCGGGCTCAGCCTCGGCAGGATCGAGATAGATTCCGGTGCCGAGGGTGGCCTCACGGGTGTAGATGAACGGGGATCCCTCCACACCGAGAACCGCGAAGGGCAGGTTGGCCGGCGTGACGCGCCGGACGAGCCTGGTATCCACCGACTGCCGTCGTTGAGCCTTGGGCCGGCCATCACCGCACATGTCTCGCGCCCAGCGCATCAGCGTGCCGTCGTACTCCGCAAACCACGCGAGGCGCATCGGATGAAGCGGAAGGACGACGACCGCGGCGATGGGGGCATGGCCGGCGGTCGCGATGCTCAATGTCACCGTGTCCATGGTCAGCAGCGCGCGGCGACTCTCGTCGTCGGCTGCGGCGTCGAGGGCTCGTCGGTAACTCTGGCAGTACGCACTGGCCTCCTGCCGGAGCTCGTCGTCCCACTCGAGGGTCTCGACGACGTCGCGTGGATGGCGCTCACCGAGCCGGTCGAGCAGGCGCCTGCGGCGATCGGCGAGGCTCTGCGGCAGCGACCCGGCAACTCCGTCGATGCGGTCTAGCTCGAGCACCTCACCGAGTCGCACCTCGCCTGCCCAGGCAGTCGTCCGGCCACGCTCGGCGAACAGCCTCCGCTGCAGCTTGGTGAGCACAGGGCTCACTGCGAGCAGCACGGTCCGCCGTCCGCCCAGGCGAATGGAGAATGCCGACGCCGTCTCGTCCCAGCTCGGCGCATCACCCTCCAGGTCATCCTGTCCGTCGAGTGCGGCGTCCAGGTTGGCCTGAGCGAGCGACGGGGTCGACGCGCGGCGGCCGGTGCCGGTGAGTATGTCGGCCTCCCACCGAACCGCGAACTGCTGGCTCTCCTGCACGGCCGCCGTCCCGTCGGTGAGCAGGACTGGCTGGCCGGTTGCATCGAGCGCAGACAGCCGCACCGCCAGCAGTGCGCCCTCGACGAGGTCCTCCTCGGAGAGTTCGATGCGGAGAGTTCCGCGCCGCTTGTCGCCCTTGACCGTCTGCTTCGCGAACGGCTCCGTATCTGAATCGCGCAAGTCCTCCGGGGGGAGCGCTTCGAGCAACCAGCGATCGATCGCGTCGGTCTTCGCCGGTTCGGTCTTCCAGGTCAGCGTGACCGAAGCCGGGTTCTCCTCGCGGGTCTCCGCGTACGGAAGGTCGCCAGCGGCGTCCTGCCGCAGCCGGGTCCCCGGCTGGAGCGTCCCGTTCTCCTTGAGGAAGGGGTCGATGCGTACGTGAGTGACCTCGACCGTCCGCTGCTCCGTCAGAGGCCAGTGCTCGAAGGTGAGAGAGTCGGCGTGCGGCGTATCGGTAAGTGCCGACGCCCACGATGCGGGATCGGACAGGTCGACGTCCGGATGCGAGAGGTACCGAGTGATCCGATCTCGGGCCTCCCCCTCCTGCAAGCCGGCATTGCTGAGCCGGTCCGCCACCGACGAGACCGCGCGCTGTGGTCGGGAGATGGCCTTGACACATCGGGAGTTGCGGGCCAGCCGGTCGATCAGCTCCTCGCCGCCGAGGTCGGGGACGAGGCCGACCATCCACAGCATGGACCCGGCCGTGGCCCAAGACGGGTCGGCGACGACCGCTGCTACGTAACGGGCCCAGGCCTCGACCGGCCGGGCGCGGCCCAGCTCCCGCGCGACCTTGCGGACCCCTGCCTGCATGTCGTCGTCGAGCTCTGCGGTCAGACCCTCGCCGGCGTCACGCAGCAGGCTTGCGACATCGATCCGTTCGAAGCTGTTGTCCAGCGAGCTCGCGGCGGACCCGCTGCCGACGGGCACCATCAGGATGAGCCTGCGCTCCTTGCGGTTGCGCAGCTCGACTGCCCGTTCGGCCGGGATCGACGTTTCGCGGTCGGTATCGGCCAGCTGGTCCACCAGGACGTGGACGTCGGAAGATCCGTCCGGGAGGGCCTTGCGCAATGCGACCACGAGAGCCTGCGCGTCGTCGGGCCGGACGCTATCGATGCGGACGCAGTGGCCGGGCCCATGGTCGGTGAGCTCACCGACGAGGTGGTCAGCGATCGTATCGACGATCTGGATGGGCAGGCCTGCGGTGGACAAGTCGGACATCAGGCATCTCCCAGGGGATGGCGGACGACCTGCACGGAGAAGTCGTCGGACAGGCTGTCGAAGCAGCCGAGCAGCTGCAGCCGACGCTTGAATGCCTCAAGGTTGGCTGCTGCGGCGGCCCTCGCCTCAGCGCCGTCAAGGAATGCGGGCGGCCGGTCGATGAGGATGCCGAACCGGTTGCGCATCGCATCGAGCACGTCTCGTAGCGGCATTGAGGGGCGGTAGGTCGCACCGTCCGGCCGGACGAACACCGCAAGCAGCAGCGCGGTGAGCAGCTCGTCGCTGGGCGCGTACCGCCAGGACCGCCGGCTTCGCAGCGAGCCGTCGAGGATGCCGTAGGGCTTCTGGAGTCCACCGACCGACCAGTACCAGTTCACCGCGTTCTTGGTAGCCCTGGTCTGGTTGACGAACTGCAGGATGTCGAGGAGCTTGTCCAGCTCGCTGCCGTGACTGGCCTGGGTCTCGCGGAGGAACTCCATCTCGGTCTCGGTGACAGCTTCAGACTCCTCCGCCTCGGCCACGAGATCGTCGATACGGCCCTCGGCGTACGACTCGACACGCCGGTGCTCGCGCAGCGAAGCCAGCTGCGCGAGCTGCTCCGGCCGGGACAGCGTCTTTCGCCGCTCCTGCTCGCCGGGCATCCGCGTCAGCGCGTTCTCGACGACGACGAACGTCATCCGATCCCGGAACGCAAGCCGCACCCGGTCCAGGTCGCGCTCGACACAGCGCCGGGCGAGGCCGTCGGAGTCCGCCCCGAGATCGCCGGTCATGTCGCAGTACAGCTCCAGCGGAGACGCTGGCGCCGGCTCGCCCATGTCGGTCGGCAGTTCCATGGTCCGGAGCAGCTCCCGGGCCGCCGCGTCGGTCCGCAAGCTGAACGAGAACACGCTCGCCGCCAGCAGCGCCGCGAAGCTCGACATCAGAGCTTGGGTTGGCAGCCGCTTCCCATAGATCTGGATGTGAGCGAGCAGAGTCGCGCCGATGTCGCCCGACACTCCCGGCAGGGGACTGTCTGGCGACAGCTCGCCGATCTCACGCGCGTCGCTCATCTCGAAACCCTCGACGAAGCGGAACTCCAGAAGAGCGCCGATGTCGAGCTGAGCGGCGTCCGCCAGCCGAGGCTCCCACCGCGGCTCCGGTCCGATTGTCATCCCCTGGCCGACGGTCCGGGCGACGAGCTCACGCAGATCGGCGCGCTGTGTCCTGGATCCGCGCCGCGCGATCTCGGCGAGCAGCAGTCGGTAGACGAACTCATCGATTCCGCGGTGACGCTCGCGCCTTGTGGGGAGCCCTGCTCGGTAGGCCGCGAGGGTCAACGGTGCCACCGCGAGCATCTGCTGGCCAGTGCGGCTCCGCCCGACCGTGCCCATATCGACCACGCACGAGCGGAGCCAGCCGTCGAGGAGCGCCTGGTCGTCGACGTCCTCGAAGCCGAGGACGAATCCGCTATCCAGTAACCGGTCCCGGTACCCCGCGTAGTCGCGGGCGTTGGTTAGGGACCGGGCCGACCTGCCACCCTTCACGCACAGCTCGAAGAGGTGTGGCAGGACCCGATCGGTATCGGTGTCGAGCATGGAGAAGACCGTCAGCGCGCGGTACTGATAGGTCCGCAGCGCCCTGGGCAGGGTAATGGTCATCGCGCCTCCCGCACGATCCGGCCGTCGGCAACGGAAGCGGTCACCGACCGGCCGGAACCGTCGATGATCCGGACGGAACGGGCCGGCTGGAGCCGCAGCCGGTTCCCGAAACCCTCGAACTCCTGGCGCAGCGCGGCCGAAGCAGTGTCACCGAGGACCTCGCCGTCGGCTGCACGCAGCAGCAGTTCGACCGTGTCCAGTGTGATCGTCAGGCGGGCGTTCGAGTCGTGCCGCAACACCAGCTGGTCCGGGAAAGACTCCACGTAGGACGACCCGAGGGTCGCCGGCTCTAGGGTGAACTCCTCGGTGCGCAGCTCCTTGACCACCACGATCGCCCGAACCGCCGGGTCATCGAACGCCCGGTCGCGCAGCGCGAGATGCGGATCCCGATAGCCGACGAACGCCAGCACCCGGGACAACCCGAGCAGGACCCGCGGTAGCGCCAGCCCGGGCTCGCGCAGGGCGTCGAGGTACTCGGCCAGGTAGCGGTAGCCGCGGACCTCGTGTCGTGCACCTGCCACTGGCCATTCGCCGAAGAACAGCGCGCGCTTGAGGTGTGCCATGACGTCGTACTCGACGGCGGCCAGATCCGGGACGAGGTCGCGGCGTGCCCGCGCGGCGCGCGCCGCTCCAGGAGCGGGTAGCCCCGCGGGGTCCAGCTCGGCCCACTCCTGCACCAGGTAGTCACCGCTGTCCGCGGCGAAGGCGAGGTCGGACGCCAGCCGGTTCGGCCCGACGCCGGGATCCTGGCCCCGCTCCTGCTCCTGGTGCACGTCCTCACACGATAGGTCACCCGTGATCAGCCAGCCGAACGCGGACCGGACGTCGCGCACAGTCGCCCGCCGGCGGCGGCGCAGATGGCTGGTAAGCAGGAGCTCGGAGATCGCCTCCCGGGCACCGCCTGCGCGCAGCCGTTCGGCGTTGCCGCGGATCGGGCAGGCGGTTCGTGCCACACAGCCCGTGCAGTCTGCCCACCGGTCAGGCTCGGTGAACAGCGCCAGGACGTCCCCACCCAGGCTCTGTCCTCCGTGATCCGGAAGCGCGAGCGCCCTGCGCTTGAGGTCGACGAGCACAATCCGCGAGCCGGGCGGTGCCTCGGCCGTGCGCTGGCGCTCCATCTGCTCGGCGATAACAGGATATAGGTCCTCGTAGTCAGTGAAGAACTGCAGGATCCGTCCGTCGTTCGCAGCGAGCAGGACGGTCCGGCGGGTGGGGTCCTCGCCCTCGCCCGGATCGAGCGCGCGGCGCAGCAACTCGTCGGAGGACAGGCTGCCGTGGGACTCGGAAGCGTCGTAGACCGCGGTGAATGTGTGGCCGTCGAGCCGCTTGCGCCAGCCGGCGGCATTGGCGTGGGTGGTGTCGGCGCCTGCGGCATCGAGTTCATCGCCCACCCGCACCAGAAACGAGGTCTTGCCGTCGCCGGGGTTCCCGCTGAGGACGACCACATCGAGCGCTCCGTCGATGATCGCGGGAAGCAGCTCGGTGTCCAGACGGGTCGTCGCATAGGTGCTCCGGGCGAAGTCGTCGTCCATCCCCCGGTTCCCGGCATTGCCGATCCCGCTGTGGCGGTACAGGCCACGTAATGCGGCGACGGTCGGATTCACCATGCGGCTCCCGGACTCCGCCACCGGGGTGTCGCTGGCTCGCTGCACCCGATCGGCGAAAGCAGCGGCGTTGTTCGGCCGGGAGCCCGAGTCGTAGGTCACGCCCTCGTACAGCACCGAGAGCAACGCCCGCCCGTAACGTTTGCAGTCCTGTTCGGACGGCGGTACCAGCGTCTTGCGCTCGTCCACCCCGGGCCCCGCGTATGGGTAACGCCCGAGCATCGCATGTAGCACCGAGGCGGCGGCGCTGTAGATGTCGGCCGCGGGCGACCACAGACGCCGGGTCCAGACCTCCGGTGCGGTGAACGGGGGTGATCCGACAGCCGACTGCGCGGCGTCCGCCCGGGCCGCCAACCCGAAGTCGATCAGCACCGCGCTGCCGTCATCCCGCACGATGATGTTGCTCGGGCTGACGTCACGGTGGTATAGGAGCTGATGGTGCGCGTCAGCGAGGCCGCGCAGCACGTCGACGGCGATCCGCCGGAACTGTTCCGCATCGATGTCGCGTCCCGCGGCCCGGTGCTGCAAGGTCTCGCCGGGGATGTACTCCTGGACCAACACGCCCGGTTCGGGCTGGGCGAGCAGGTCGTACACCCGGCCGCAGAACCGGCTATGGAGCAGGTCGGCGTGGGTGTACTCGGCCTTGACCTGCGCATAGTCCGCACGGTGCGGGCGCATGTGTTTCAGCGTCCGGTACTTGCCCACGTTCTCGTCGAATGCGAGCCAGGTGACCGCCCACGCTCCTTCACCGAGCACCTGCATCAGCGTGTACCGGCCGTTTACCAGCGCGTCGACCGCCATCACGTCCGCGCTATTGCTCGGGGAGGGCTGGGGTGCCGTCGCGTCGGCCGCATCCGTGGCGTCCGGCCGAGCGCCGTGGTCGGGGCTGAGACATCGTGCCAGGGTCGGACCGACGATCGGGTACGCGGCAGCCCGCTCCCGGGCGAGGTCGTGGTCGGGGAGGTCGGCGGCGTCGCCATGGAGCCACTGCACGAGACACAGCGCGAGGCTGTACACGTCGTCCTTGGGCTGGAAGAACTCAAGCGCCAAGCCCGGGGGTCGGGAACCAGCCGAGGGGTGATCGTCGTCGAGGGCGGGGGCGATGGTCTCCGCCGTGGGCAGATGCGCCCGGCTGAAGTCCCGGAAGCGGACCCGGTTCGCGGGGGTGACCTCGACGCTGCGCAGCTGGAGCGCGCGGTGCGTGATCCCCTCAGCGTGTACGGCGGACAGGGCCACGAAGGCGTCGTGGACGACGGTGGCTGCGATCTCGGAAGGCACCCGCCCGCTCACGTCGTGCGCGGGCCGGTCCGTCGCGGCGAGCTTGCCCAGGCTGGTGCCGTCCATCGCGACGACGACGGGGGTCACCCGGTAGCCATCCCAGTCGAACCAGTCCTGTACCCGCCAGGTGCGTTCCTTGGCGGCCAGCGCTGAGAGCGCGTCGTGCTCCCGGGTGGCGAGCAGCTTCGCCTGCGCCTGATCGGAGGCATTGACGGTGGGCACGCAGTAGAGCAGGACACTCTCACCAGCCGGGTTGGATGCGCCGAATACACGGACGTTGCCCGGCGCATCGACCGGACCCAGCACCGTGTACTGATAAATCTCGCGAGGCTCCTCGGCCGACGGGCGGCGGTCGAGACCGAGCAGGTAACTCATGACCTTGGGTCGGAACTCGGCCACCCCGTTACCGAGCCCGGCGTCACGCGTCAGCAACGCTGGCGCGACGTTGGCGAGCGGGAGGACCGCATCGGAGCCAAGGTCGTCGGCGCCCTCCAGGACGAGGGAGGAGTGCGACAGCACGACGTGGCCCGACACCGGCTTCAGGCCCTTCGGGAGTCGTCGCCGCCCTTGCGCCCAACCCGCGACCTTCGTCCCCAGCCGAGTCGCGAGCACCCGGGTGCCGTGCGCGACCTGATTCGCGGGGCTGTGCCGCCTCGTCCCATTGACGTACCACGCGACCTCACCGACCACGATGTGCGGGCCCCATGCCTTCTCCTCGCACACGTAAACGCCGTGCGGCCCCACGACGACCAGGTCGAGGTCGACCGCACCCATCGGGTCGGGGATCTGCCGACCGGCCACGACGTCCCAGTCGTCGGGAAGATCGTCGGCGAGCTTCCTCGCCGCCTTCTCCTCACCCGGCCCGTGCCAGTCACCCAGGACATGCAGGCGCGCCATCAGCTCATACCTCGTAATCGTCGGGCCAGGTCCATCGACGAATGTCGTCGCCGAGGGCGATCAGTCGTTCCAGGTACGGGTTCTGCCGGGTGTAGGAGATCAGCAGCTGGTCCTTCGCGCGAGTCGTCCCGACGAATCCCACGCGTTCCCGCTGCCGGGCCTCCGCGTCCCCGCCCACCGGCAACGCCTCGAGCCCGAGAAGGACCACGACCGGGAACTCGTGTCCCTTCCCGGAATGCACCGTGAGCAGCTTGACCGTGGGCGCCGCCGGATCGAACTGGGCCACGTTGGTGTGGTCGATCACCTCGTACGGAATAGCCTCGGCGTCCAGAGCCGCACGGAGCCGGCCGAGGGTCCCCCGGCGCTGGGTGACGAGCACCGCGATGTCGCCGGGCTTGCGATGGCCGTCGGCGACCATGGTCCCGATCTCCCAAGCGATGCAAGCAGCCTGCCCGGACCACGAGCTCGCCCAGATTAGATCCACCGGCTCGCCGTCCGGTGACCACTCGATGCCGACAACCGGGGACGACGGCGACAGGGCACTGGCCACGTTCAGGATCGGCTTCGTGCTGCGGTAGGGACGCACGAGGGCGTGATGGACGACGCTTCGGCCGCGGAGTACGTCGTTCAGATCCGACTCGCGGTAGAGGCTCTGCGCCGGATCACCGGCGAGAACCACACCTCCGCGCCCCGGCCGTACGACATCGAGTAGGAAGTGCAACCAGGCGGGATCCATGTCCTGCACCTCGTCGACCAGGACAGCGTCGACAACGCGCGGGATGCCCCGGGCGCGCGCCCTCGCAAGCTCGCGCGACGCCGCGACGCCGCCCTCAAAGTCGATGCGGAAGCCGAGCTGATGGGCGAACTTGCCGACCGTCATCACGGTCACCGACGGATCGCCGACGAGGCCCGCGACGTACGGGACGAGAGCCCGGTTGAACATCACGACAGCGATGTTCCAGCCCGAATGGGTCTGGGCGAGGTGCCGGGCCCGAGCGGCGAGCAGCAGCGTCTTCCCGTTGCCCGGGGGGCCGGTGATCACCGCGACGTCCTCGACCGGGCCGAGGGCGGTCGCGGCCGGGGCGGCGTCGAGCTGGATCCGGAAGCCCTCGCGATCGATCGCGCCTGGGTCGGCGGCACCCTCCCGTCCGCGCCGGGTGAAGACCACGGCCGGTGCGACCCGGTCGACGATCGCCTGGAACGTCGGTTCATCTATCGGTCGTGCCGGCAGGAGATCGGGCCACGTCGGGTCATCGAGATCCTCAATGGCCAGCGCGGTGTGATTGGCCGTCTGGGTGCCGAGGAAACGCCCCTTCGCGGCTCCCAGCACGACTACGGCGCCGACGCCGGAGCTCGCAAGGTCTCCCAGCGTCTCCCGCAGCTCGGCACGCTTGCGGTTGAGCCGCACGAACGGCGCGCGGTCCTCGATCGTGTTCCCGTTCGGCTCGAACTCGATCGCGTACATTCCGGCCCACCGGTCGATCAGGATCAGATCGGGCCTTTCGTGCCCGTCAGCGCTGATGAGAAGCGCATCAGGTCTGCCGCGGAGGGAGACAACGGCGCGGCGGAGGAGAGATTCGGCCGGTGACGCGTCAGTCATGTCACTGTCACCTCCGGCGTGGCCGCCCTGCGGGTGAACTCGGCGTGGGCGATGGTCACCTCGGCCTCGCGATCGACGGGGGTGAAGGGGAGCTCGTGGCGGCCGAGGTCCGCACGGGAGCTCCACCGCTCTACGTCCTTGAGTACCTCCCTCGATACCTGACGGCCGTTGGCGTCGTGCTGCATCACCCGCTCGTACTTGCGCAGCACGCCGAACTGGGTGCGGTAGATCGCGCATAGCTCTTCCGCCGTGATGCCGAGCATGACGGCGGCGAGGGCGTCGATCTCGACGAGGGCCTGGCGGCGTTCGGCGTCGCGGCGCAGCGGAGTGGTCATGATCCACTGTGGCGCGACCTCGCCCATCGGGCAGGCCGGGATCTCGCGCGTCCAGGAGTCGTGCTGCCAGCCTGGGTCGAACAGCTCCTCCCAGAGCGGGGCGTAGTCGGCGGTGAGACAGTTGAGTCGGAGAGCGCGGAGCATGAGTTCGGGGACGAGGGGGTGGTCGGGGGGGAAGCGGGAGGCGAACTCGGCCTGCACCTTTGACACACCGCTGATCTTCACGAGGAAGTCGGCGGGCAGCGAGGCCCATATGCCCGCGGCGACCGCGAGGTCTCGAACATCCGGCGTCGTCAGAGTGTGAACGACGTGGACGTGCACCGGCCCCGGCGAGAGCAGAGCGGCGTGCAGGCTACGTACTGTGGATAGAGTCAACCATGTTGCGCCAGGCGAGGCGCCAGAACTGGTTGGCGGGCTTGCCCTTCCAAGTCGGATACCCCGCCATATACTGTGCCACCGGCCTCGCCCGCTGGTAGTTGGTGCGCGGGATCTGCCGCTGCTCCAGGGTCTCCAGGTCCCAGTCCGTGTAGTCCTTATTGCTGCGCATGGTGGGCCGCGGCTCGCGGCGCAGCCAGTTCAGCGTGGCGACCCGCTCGCTGAACAGGACGACCCGGGTGTCACTGCCCTTCCCGACGCCGATCTGGCGCAGGTGCGCGACCAACGCGTCGAGCTTGGCAGAGCCGTGTTCCCGGGCCTCGGTGGCCAGCTTTCCCAGCCGGGTCAGCGCGGTGCCCTCGGCCGTGCCCATCTCGTTGCGGGCGGCCAGGGTCCGCTTGCGGTTCTCGATGGTCTCCACCAGCGCCGCGGGCGAGGAGAGGAACGCCTTCGCCATGGTCCACGGGAAGAGTTGCCGGCCGGCACCGGTGATCGGCGCGGACCCGTCGGCCGGGTGCAGCCAGGTGCGGGACAGC
>Ga0136615_10000742_pt1 | contig 15194 bp, 17 predicted proteins | sample AntDrymUQ2882206_2_FD_106647 | JGI IMG/M metagenome (GOLD analysis project Ga0136615, IMG submission 106647) | Polar desert sand microbial communities from Dry Valleys, Antarctica - metaG UQ288 (22.06) | ecosystem: Environmental > Terrestrial > Soil > Desert | place: Antarctica: Dry Valley...
ATCCACCCCAGCGATGCCACTGCGGTCATGGGTGCCTCCTCGAGCGTCGATGAACATCGTTGGGTGTCCGTGGTGCCTCATCCTGACCGATGCCGGTGACGGTTCCAGCGGCTCTACGGTCGGAGTCCAGGGGCTGCAGTGACTCCGCTAGCGTCAGGTGATGACCTGCTCGGCGCACATCGCGTGGAGCGAGGCGATGATCGCGTACGACTTCGGGCCGGGCCACCCGCTCGCGCCGGTCCGGCTGGACCTCACCATGCGACTGGCCCGCGAGCTCGGCTTGCTCGACCGGTCCGGTGTCACGGTGGTCGCCCCGGACCCGGCCGACGACGCGCTGCTCGGGCTGGTCCACGACCCGGACTACGTCGCGGCGGTGCGCGCGGCCTCGGCGGACCAGCGCCAGTCCGACGTCGCCCGCGGCCTCGGGACCCCGGACAACCCGGTGTTCGCCGGCATGCACGAGGCCAGCGCGCTCGTCGTCGGCGCCACCGCCGCCGCCGCCGAGGCGGTCTGGTCCGGCGCCGCGTCGCACGGCGTGAGCATCGCCGGCGGCCTGCACCACGCGATGCCCGACCGGGCGTCGGGCTTCTGCGTCTACAACGATCCCGCGATCGCGATCGCGTGGCTGCTCGAGCAGGGCGTCGGGCGGATCGCGTACGTCGACGTCGACGTGCACCACGGCGACGGGGTGCAGGAGGTGTTCTGGGACGACCCCCGAGTGCTGACGATCAGCATCCACGAGACCGGCACAGCACTGTTCCCGGGCACCGGCTTCCCAACCGACGTCGGAGGTCCGGGTGCCCGGGGGTACGCGGTGAACGTCGCGCTGCCCCCTGGAACCGGCGACGCCGGCTGGCTTCGGGCGTTCCACGCCGTCGTGCCGCCGCTGCTCGACTCGTTCCGGCCAGACGTGCTGGTCAGCCAGCAGGGCTGCGACAGCCATGCGGAGGACCCGCTCGCGCACCTCAACCTGAGCGTCGACGGCCAGCGGGCGGCGTACCTGGCGCTGCACGATCTCGCGCACACGTGTGCCGACGGGCGCTGGGTCGCCACCGGCGGCGGGGGCTACGCGCTGATCGACGTCGTCCCAAGGGCGTGGGCGCACCTGCTCGCGATCGCCAGCGGTCGTCCGCTCGACCCGGCCACGGTGGTGCCCGACCACTGGCGCGAGCACGTCCGATCGAGGTTCGGCCGGGGCGGCCCGGCGCGGTTGACCGACGGTGCGGCCGCGACGTTCAGCCCCTACGAGGAGCACCCGGGCGCAGGCGGGGCCGTGGACGACGCGATCGCGCAGACCCGGTCTGCGGTGTTCGCGCACCACGGCTTGCCGACCGGGTGAGCCGTCACGGCGCCCGGAACCCCTTCCCCGTGCGTCACACCTGCCACTACCATCGGCGGACGCACGGCCGCGCGGAGTTCCGGTGGGGAAGCCGGGACCGCACTCGTGCTCGAAGGTGTGGTGTGCGATGGCGTCCAACGACGGGCCGCTCGCCGAGGTGAGGTTTCTCACCGTGGCCGAGGTAGCCGCCGCGATGCGAGTGTCGAAGATGACCGTCTACCGACTCGTGCACTCCGGCGAGCTCCCGGCCGTACGGGTCGGGCGGTCGTTCCGCGTGCCCGAGGACGCCGTGCACACGTACCTGCGCGAGTCCTTCTTCCAGGCCGGCTGACCGCGAGCCGGCTCGGTCGCCGGCACCGACCGGTAGACTGACCAGTTCTCGCGTCGCACCGACCGGTGCGGACGCGCCGATCACCGGTGCAGTGCACCATCGACGACTCGTGAGTGAGGCCGGACGACCCGTGGGCTCCGTGATCAAGAAGCGCCGCAAGCGCATGGCGAAGAAGAAGCACCGCAAGCTGCTCAAGCGCACGCGCGTGCAGCGGCGTAACAAGAAGTAGCCCCAGTGGGGCGGGTCGTGCTCGTGACCGGTGCGTCGCGCTACCTCGGTGCCCGGATCTCGGCCGTGCTCGCCGACGATCCGACGGTCGCACGGGTCGTCGCCGTCGATGTCGTACCCCCGCGGTACGAGCTCGGCGGCGCGGCGTTCGTCCGCAGCGACATCAAGAACCCCGCGATCCTCAAGGTTCTCGAGCGCGAGGACATCGACACCGTCGTGCACGCCGGGGTGCTCGCCACGCCGCACCAAGCCGGCGGTCGCGTCTCCATGAAGGAGACGAACGTCATCGGGACGATGCAGCTGCTTGCGGCCTGCCAGCGCTCCTCGACGGTCAGCCGGTTCGTGGTCAAGTCCTCCACGACGGTGTACGGCTCGTCTCCGCGCGACCCGGCCGTGTTCACCGAGGAGATGGCCGCCCGGGTCGTCCCACGGGCGGGCTACGCCAAGGACACGGTCGAGGTCGAGGCGTACGTCCGCGGCTTCGCCCGGCGCCGCCCGGACGTGGGTGTGGTCACGCTCCGATTTGCCAACACCATCGGTCCGAGGGTGACCACGCCGCTCACGGCCTACTTCGAGGCGGCGTTCGTGCCGACCGCGCTCGGCTTCGACCCACGGCTGCAGTTCGTCCACGAGGACGACGCGCTCGAGATCCTGCGCCTCGCGACGGTCGGCGACCACAGCGGTGTCTTCAACGCAGCCGGTGCCGGCGCACTGCTCCTGTCCCAGGCGCTGCGCATGGCCGGCCGGGTGTCCGTGCCGGTGCCGACGATCGCCAGCGGGCTCACCGGCCAGCTGTTCCGGCGGGTCGGGCTGGCCGACTTCTCGCCGGACGAGGTGCGCTTCCTCGCGCACGGCCGGGTCGTCGACTGCACCCGTCTCCACGAGGTCATGGCCTACCGCCCGAAGTACTCCACGCTCGAGGCGTTCACCGAGTTCGTCCGTGAGCGTCTCGGCGCCGGGCCGCTCGATGTCGATCGCGTACGGGTGGTCGAGCGGGCGTTCCAGCAGGCGCTGCGCGCGCCCGGGCCGGCCGAGCCGCCGCTGTGAGCGCGGACCAGAGCTCGGACCAGCGCGATTCCGCCGGACCCGGGGCGCCGTCGGGCGAGGACCTGCTGGTCGGGCTGGCCGAGATCGCCGGGCGGCTCGTCCGCGACCTCACCGGCCCCGACGGGGTCGAGGCGGCCGGCGCGCTCGCCGCCGTCGTGCGCGCGCGGCTGTCCGGCGAGTACGCCGTGGACGAGTTCGGCTTCGACCCGCAGCTGAGCGACCAGCTCTTCGCGGCCGCGCTCCGGCCGATCTACCGGCACTGGTTCAGGGTCGAGGTGCGCGGGATCGAGCACGTGCCGGCGACCGGCGCGGGGCTCGTCGTCGCGAACCACTCCGGCACGTTGCCGCTGGACGCGATCATGACCCAGCTGGCGATCCAGGAGGAGCACCCGGCCGATCGGCGGCTGCGGCTGCTCGGTGCCGACCTCGTCTTCTCGATCCCGTTCGTCGGCGAGGCGGCCCGCAAGAGCGGATCGACGCTGGCCTGCCTCGAGGACGCCATGCGGCTGCTCGGGCGTGGTGAGCTGGTCGGCGTCTTCCCGGAGGGCTACAAGGGCACCGGCAAGCCGTTCTCCGAGCGGTACAAGCTGCAGCGGTTCGGGCGGGGCGGGTTCGTCTCGGCGGCGCTGCGCACCGGTGCGCCGCTGATCCCGTGCTCGATCGTCGGGGCCGAGGAGACGTACCCGATGCTCGCCAACGTCGGCACCCTGGCTCGCCTGCTCGGCCTCCCGTACGTCCCGATCACGCCGACGTTCCCACTGCTCGGCCCGCTCGGGCTGCTCCCGCTCCCGTCGAAGTGGATCATCGAGTTCGGTGCGCCGGTGGACACGTCCGCGTACGACGACACCGCAGCCGACGACGCGGCACTCGTCCTCGACGTCACCGACCAGGTCCGCGAGACGATCCAGCAGACGCTCTACCGCCTGCTCGCCCAGCGCACCGGCACCTTCTTCTGACCGCTCCGCCGCGCGTACGCGACGCCGGCGACGGTCGCACCGATCGCGGCGCCGGTCCCGGCCGCTGCGACGACCCCGATCCGCGCCGCGCGCCGGCCGGTCCGGTAGTCGCGGACGTGCCAGCCGCGCTCACGCGCCACCCGCCGCAGGCCCAGGTCGGGGTTGATCGCCCAGGCGTCGCCGACGAGCTCGAGCATCGGGATGTCGTTGGACGAGTCGCTGTAGGCCGAGCACCTGGCCAGGTCGAGCCCCTCGGCCTCGGCGAGGCGTTGCACAGCGACTGCTTTCGCCGGGCCGTGCAGGATCTCGCCGACCAGGCGGCCGGTGTAGACCCCGTCGATGCTCTCGGCAACCGTCCCGAGCGCGCCGGAGAGCCCCAGCCGGGCCGCGATGATCCGGGCGACCTCGACCGGGGTGGCGGTGACCAGCCAGACCCGCTGGCCTGCGTCGAGGTGCATCTGCGCGAGTGCCCGCGTCCCGGGCCACACACGATTCGCGATGAACTCATCGAAGATTCTTTCGCTGAGCACGGCGAGGTCCGCCACCCGGTGGCCGGTGATCAGAGCGAGCGCGGACTCACGGGCGTCGGCCACGTGCGCGGGACGCTCGGACCCGGCGAGCCGGAAGTAGAGCTGCTGCCAGGTGAACCGGAGAAGGTCTCGGGCACTGAAGAAGTCCTGGTCGTAGAGCCCGCGGGCCAGGTGGAAGATCGACGCGCCCCGGACGACGGTGTTGTCCACGTCGAAGAACGCTGCGGCGGTCGGGTCCGGCGAGGTGGACAGTGCCGCCTCGACCTCGGCTGCGGCCGCCGAGGCCTCGCCAGCCAGGATCGACCGAGCGGTCAGGTCGGGTCCGGTCTCCACGGCTTGCGAGCCTAACGGCCGGCGCCGAGCCGAGACCTGCTGCGCCCTCACCGCAACTGTCCGGCTGATGGTTGCCAGACTCGGCCCATGGACGCGCCGCGTGTACGCCTCCTCGGCAAACCCGGGTGCCACCTCTGCGACGAGGCCCGGGTGGTGGTCGCCGAGGTCTGCACCGCGGCCGGCGTCGGCTGGACCGAGGTCGACATCCTCACCGACCCGGACCTCCTCGCGCGCTACGGCGAGTACATCCCGGTCGTCCTCGTCGACGGCGAGCCGCACGACTTCTGGCGCGTGTCCGCCGAGCGCCTCCGCGCCGACCTCACCCCTCCCGCCATTTGATGGCTCGCCCCGATGACCACGTCGGTCGGGCCTGGCCGGTGGGGCCGCGACTTTGTGCGTTCGTTCACAAGGACCGTAGACTGACTCGCGCTCTGCTCGGCTGAGCCTGGTACCCAGCGCGGGCCGCACGGCCCCGAGCGAGCTCGACGACCGAGAGGAAGCGCCTGTGACCGTCAGCCGCCGTGCCACCGGGCCCGGTCGTGCCCGCGGTCGCGGCGTACCGGACGCGACGGTCGCTCGACTGCCGCTCTACCTCCGGATCCTGCGGGCGCTGGCCGACCAGGGGTCGTCCACGGTGTCCTCGGAGGAGCTCGCGGCCGCCGCCGGGGTCAAGTCCGCGAAGCTGCGCAAGGACCTCTCGTATCTCGGCTCGTACGGCACCCGCGGCGTCGGGTACGACGTCGCGTACCTCGTCTACCAGGTGTCCCGCGAGCTCGGGCTCACCCAGGACTGGCCGATCGTGATCGTGGGTATCGGCAACCTCGGGCACGCGCTGGCCAACTACGGCGGGTTCGCTTCCCGTGGGTTCCGGGTCGCCGCCCTCTTCGACGCCGACCCGCGCCGCGTGGGCGAGCTGGTCGAAGACCACGAGGTGCTCCCGATGGGCGAGCTTGCCCCGGTCGTCGGCGAGCTCGGCGCCGCGATCGGCGTGATCGCAACGCCGGCCGGCGCCGCCCAGGGCGTGTGCGACCGGCTTGTCGCTGCCGGGGTCCGCAGCATCTTGAACTTCGCGCCCGCGGTGCTCGCCGTGCCCGACGGTGTCGCGGTCCGCAAGGTCGACCTGTCGATCGAGCTGCAGATCCTGGCGTTCCACGAGCAGCGCAACGCCGTACCCGGCCCCGTACCCGACGGTGCCGGCAGCGGACCGGGCGAGCTCGTGCAGACCGGCCGGCGGTCACGGGCATGAGCCATCTCGTCGTCGGCCTCTCGCACCACACCGCGCCGCTCGGCCTGCTCGAGAGGTCGCTGCTCGACCAGCAGCAGGGCGAGAAGCTGCTCCGCGACCTGGTCGACACCGGGCACGTCGCCGAGGCGGCAGTGATCGCCACCTGCAACCGGCTCGAGGTCGTGGCCGATGTCGAGCGGTTCCACGCCGGCGTGGACGCGGTGTGCGACTGCCTGGCCGCGCACATCGGCGTCGGGCTGGACGAGCTCCGCTCCCACCTCTACGTGCACTACGAGGAGCGGGCTGTCCGCCACGTGTTCACGGTTGCCGCCGGGCTCGACTCGATGGTGGTGGGCGAGACCCAGATCCTCGGCCAGGTCCGGACGGCGCTGCGCCATGCGCAGGACGCCGGCACCGTGGCCCGCTCGCTCCACGAGCTGCTGCGCCAGGCGCTCCACGTCGGCAAGCGGGTGCAGGCCGAGACCGAGCTGTCCGGCACCAGCCGGTCTCTGGTCGACCTCGGTCTCGGCGCCGCCGCGTCGGCTCTCACCGGTCTCACCGACAAGGTCGCGCTCGTCATCGGCGCCGGGACGATGAGCTCGCTCGCCTCGCACGCTCTGCGGCGGGCCGGCGTGGCCACCCTCCTGGTCGCCAACCGGAGCGCGAACCGGGCGGCCCACCTGGCCGCAGCCGTCGATGGCCGGGTGGTCGCGCCGGAGTCGCTCACCGACGCGCTCGCGACCGTTGATCTGGTCGTCTCGTGCACGGCGTCGACCACGCCGGTCCTCACCGTCGACGCGCTGAGCGATGCCATCGCGGCGCGGGGCGGTCGGCCGCTGGTCCTCGTCGACCTGGCCATGCCCCGCGACGTGGAGCCGGCCGCGGCCGACCTGCCCGGCGTCGAGCTGATCAGCCTGGAGACGCTGCGGACCGGCGGCCCCGGCCTGCCCGGCGCGGGTGTGGACTCGGTGTCGGCCGCGCGGGAGATCGTCGCCGACGAGGTCGCCACGTTCCTCGGTGCGTTGCGGGCGGCCCGCGTGGTGCCCACGGTCGTGGCGCTCCGGTCGATGGCCGCCGAGGTCGTCGCCGCGGAGCTGGCCCGGCTCGAGGGGCGCCTGCCCGAGCTCGAGCCGGGCGAGCTCGACGAGATCCAGATCTCGGTGCGGCGCGTCGTCGACAAGCTCCTGCACGCCCCGACCGTTCGCGTGAAGGAGCTCGCTGGCGACGAGACCGGTCCGGACTACGAGCGGGCGTTGCGCCACTTGTTTGCGCTGGACCCGCGCGCCGTCGAGGCGCTGAGCGCGTACGACCCCGCACCGGAGGTGCTCCCGTGACCGGGGCGATGACGTCGGCCGGCGGCGGGGTCTGGCGGGTGGGTACTCGGGCCAGCGCGCTCGCCCGGTCGCAGGCCGCGACGATCGCTGCCGCGCTCACCGCGCGCACCGGTCGCCCAGCCGAGCTGGTCGAGATCGCGACCGTCGGCGACAGCAGCAGCGCTCCGCTCCCGGCGATCGGCGGCACGGGGGTCTTCGTCAGCGCGCTCCGTGACGCGCTGCTGGCCGGGACCGTCGACGTCGCGGTGCACTCGTACAAAGACCTTCCGACCGGTCCGGTCGAGGGCCTGGCCATCGTCGCCGTACCCGTACGTGCCGACCCACGCGACGCGCTCGTGGCCCGCGACCGGCGGACGCTCGCCGAGCTGCCGCCTGGGTCCACGATCGGCACCGGGTCGCCGCGGCGCGCGGCCCAGCTGCGCCTCCTGGGTCTGGGCCACGACGTCGTCGGTATTCGCGGCAACGTCGACACCCGCCTGCGCAAGGTCGCCGCGCACGAGTTCGACGCCGTCGTCCTCGCCTGCGCCGGGCTGGCCCGGCTCGGTCGGCTCGGCGAGATCACCGAGACCTTCGACCCGACCGTCATGCTGCCTGCCCCCGGACAGGGCGCGCTGGCGGTGGAGGGTGCTCGTGACCGCGCCGAGGAGCTCGCGGCAGCGCTGGCCGCCATCGAGGACCCAGCTACCCGGGCGGCGGTCGATGCCGAGCGCACGGTGCTGGGGGTCCTCGGGGCCGGGTGCAGCGCACCGATCGGTGCGCTCGCGGAGGTGGTCGAGGGCGAGGACGGCCTCGAGCTCTCCCTGCGCGCGACCGCGGTCGACGTCGACGGGACCGCCTCGATCCGATGGTCGGCCAGCGGACCCTTGAGCGCCCCGGTTGCGCTCGGCCGGCTGGTGGCCGCCGAGCTGCTGGCCGGTGGCGCGGCTGATCTCGTCGGACTTTCAGGCACGTTGCTCCCAGGCGCAGGAGGTACCACTCGATGACGCTTCGCGACCGAGACCCGGAGGCTGACCCCGGGCTGGCCATCCGCGACGCGGTACCAGGGCCCGACGACGACCGAGCACAGCGACACGACCAGGGAGCAGCGGTGACCACACCCCGCGTACGCAAGAAGAAGAAGCCGCTCGGCAGCGTGGCGCTGGTCGGAGCCGGCCCGGGCGATCCCGGCCTGCTCACCGTCCGCGGGCGCGACCTGCTCGCGCGCGCCGAGGTCGTGATCGCGGAGGTGCCGGCGCACCGCCAGCTCGCCGAGTCGTGCCGCCCGGGCGTCGAGGTCGTCGACGGCGGCTTCGGCGAGGACGGCGCCCCGCTCGCGCACGCCCAGCGGGTGAAGCTCGTGTTGGGTGCGGCCCGGTCCGGCAAGCGCGTCGTCCGGCTGTTCGTCGGCGATCCGTTCACCTACGCCACCGGCCCGGAGGAGGCGGCTGCCTGCGTCAAGGCCGGGATCGCGTTCGAGATCGTTCCCGGTGTGTCGAGCGCCTCCGCCGTGCCCGCGTACGCGGGTATCCCGCTGACCGGCAAGAACGTGCGCGAGGTCCGGATCGTCAACGTGGCTGGCGGTCGAGTCGACTGGACGGCGTATGGCGACACCACCACCCTGGTGCTGCTGTCGGCGGTCGAGTCGATCGCTGACGTGGCAGCCAGGTTGATCGCCGCCGGCCGAGCTCCGGAGACCCCGGTCGCGATGACCTCGCACGGGACGACCACCGAGCAGCTGACGGTTGTCTCGACCCTCGCCGAGATCGCCGACGACGCCGCCGCGGCCGGCATCGAGCCACCGGCTGTCACCGTCGTCGGATCGGTGGTCTCGCGCCGCGAGAAGCTCTCGTGGTTCGAGACCAAGCCGCTGTTCGGCTGGCGCGTGCTGGTGCCACGTACCAAGGACCAGGCCGGTCCGATGCTGGCAGCGCTCAGGTCCCACGGCGCGGTCGCGTACGAGGTCCCGACGATCGCCGTCGAGCCGCCGCGCACGCCGCAGCAGATGGAGAAGGCGATCCGGGGCCTCGTCGAAGGCCGGTACGAGTGGGTCGCGTTCACGTCGGTCAACGCGCTCCGAGCGGTCCGGGAGAAGTTCGAGGAGTACGGCCTGGACGCGCGTGCGTTCTCCGGGCTGAAGGTCGCCGTCGTCGGCGACGCGACCGAGACCGCGTTGCGGGCCTGGGGCATCGTGCCGGACCTCGTGCCCGCTGACGACCAGTCGGCGCACGGCCTGGTGGACGAGTGGCCGCCGTTCGACGACGTGCTCGACCCCATCAACCGGGTGTTCCTGCCGCGCGCGGACATCGCTACCGACACGCTGGTCGCCGGACTGGTCGAGCTGGGCTGGGAGGTCGACGACGTCACGGCGTACCGCACGGTCCGGGCTGCGCCGCCACCGGTCGAGACCCGGACCGAGATCAAGGCGGGTGCGTTCGACGCCGTGCTCTTCACGTCCTCGTCCACCGTGCGCAACCTGGTCGGGATCGCGGGGAAGCCGCACCCGTCGACGGTTATCGGGGTGATCGGGCCGCAGACGGCGAAGACCGCGGAGGAGCACGGGCTCCGGGTCGATGTCATGGCGGCGCGCCCCGGCGCGCTCGACCTGGTCGAGGCGTTGGCCGAGTTCGGCCTGGCTCGCCAGATCGCGGCCGCCGGTGCGGGGGAGCCGGTCAGCCGGCCGAGCGAGCACCGGCCGGCGGCGCGCCGGCGCGCGACCTGAGCGACCGCTGACCGTGACCGGACACCCGATGGAACGGCCGCGGCGCCTGCGCGCGACTCCGGCCATGCGCCGGCTGGTCGCGCAGACCCGGGTGGCTGCGGCCGACCTGGTGCTCCCCGTGTTCGTCCGGGAGGGGGCGAGCGAGCCGAGACCGATCGCGACCATGCCCGGCGTGGTCCAGCACAGCCGGGACTCCTTGCTGAAGGCCGCGGTCGAAGCGGTCGAGGCGGGTGTCGGCGGGTTGATGATCTTCGGCGTGCCGGAGCACCGGGACGCCACGGGCACCGGCGCGACCGATCCGCGGGGCGTGCTCAACGTCGCGATCGCCGACGTCGTGGCGGAGGTGGGCGACGCGACCGTCGTGATGGCCGACCTGTGCCTGGACGAGTTCACCGACCACGGCCACTGCGGCGTGCTCGACGACCGGGGTCGGGTCGACAACGACCGCACGCTGGAGCGGTACGCCGAGATGGCGCTCGCCCAGGCGGCTGCGGGTGCCCATGTCGTCGGCCCCAGCGGGATGATGGACGGCCAGGTAGCGGCGATCCGCTCGGCGCTGGACTCCGTAGACGCGATCGACGTGGCGGTGCTGGCGTACGCGGTGAAGTACGCGTCGGCGTTCTTCGAGCCGTTCCGGGCGGCGGTCGAGTCGACGCTCGACGGCGACCGGAGGACGTACCAGCAGGACCCGGCGAACGCCCGCGAGGCCATGCGTGAGGTGCGGCTCGACGTCGCCGAGGGTGCCGACCTGGTGATGATCAAGCCGGCCTCGGGCTACCTCGACATCGTCCGGCTGGTCGCCGACTCCGTGGACGTCCCGGTCGTGGCGTACCAGGTGTCCGGCGAGTACGCGATGGTCGAGCATGCCGCGGCCGCCGGTGCGATCGACCGCGATTCGGTGATCATGGAGTCGCTCACCTCGATCCGTCGCGCCGGTGCCGACATCGTCCTCACCTACTGGGCCACCGAGGTCGCCACCCGGCTCCGCGCGTCGACCTAGCGAACCCGCAGGACGTCGATCCGTTGGACAGCGACCCATGGCAGCCCGAGTCACCTGCGCCCGCGGAGCTCCCGGGGCTGGGTCGTCGGACCGACGTGCTGCTCGAGCCAGCCGACGAGCGGCTCGGTCCGGTGCCAGAGGTCGAGGACGCGCTGACGCAGCCGGCTCGACCGGAGCACTGTGGCGCCGCTGATCTCGGTGCTCGCCAGGCAGCCCTTCCAGCGCAGCAGGTCGATCCGTGGGTGGTCGCGCGGGTAGGCGCGCGGTGCGGTCTTCAGCGGCTCGTCGTGGCCTGACGCCACCTCGATCCGAGCCCGGCGAAGGCCACTGATCAGATGCTCGAGCTGGGGGCCGGTGTCGTCCGCCGCCACCGCCGATCGGAACCGGGCGAGCTGATCCGGTGCGAGCATGTACATGCCGCTCGCGACGAGCAACCCCGCGCTCGACACGTGGAGGTAGTGCACCGAACCGTCCGCGGTCTCGCTCCCGGCGCCGTGGATCGTCTTGTACGGCGACTTGTCGGCGCTGAATCGCACGTCGCGGCTCGGCCGGAAGACGTGGAACGGGTGGTACTGCTCCGGCAGCCCGGCCAGGAGCGCGGCCATCGGACCGCGCACTGCCGACTCGAACGTGCTCTTGTTCGCCTGCCAGTACGCCCTCGAGTTGTCGGCCTCGAGCCCGTCGTAGAACTCGAAAGCAGCTGACGGGAAGCCGGTGAACCGGTCCTTCGGCCCGTCGACCTTGGTGTCGATCATGGAGACTTCGCCACCCGGGTGAGGACGTCGGCCGGGACGTACGAAACGTCGCGCAGGTCGGCGAGGCGGGCGAACACCTCGGCAGCGGCGCTGGAGAACCCACTTGGCACGCCAGCACCGTCGAAGACGTCGGCGGCCTCGGTCATCTCGCCGCTGAACCGCCACGCCTTGGCCCCGATCTGCCTGAGCGAGGCGTCGCTGCGGGCCAGCACGTCGGGCATCGTGCGTGCCCACTCGTCGACGAGCGCGTCCTCGACCCCGCCGGCCCGCGCCGCCGCGCGGCTGGCCAGCAGAAGCGCCGTCACCGCCTTGCTCGAGGCGGCGTAGCAGGCCTTGAGCGTCGAAGCCGTGCCGAGCGGTCCGTCGTGGAGATGCGTCCGGACGACGGTCGGGTCGAAGATCGCCGCCGCGTCGATCGCTCGATCACCCGCGAGGTGGAGCACCGCGTCGTCGCTCGTCGGCCCGCCGATCACCGCGCCGTCGACGACGTCGGTCAGCAGCTCTGCGACCGCCTCGACCGTACGCGCGCTGACCGCGTTCGCGTCCACGTAGAGCCCCGTGAAGCTGGCTGCGGCGACCGTGCGGGCCACCTCGAGAGCGGACTCCGGCGGGCACACCGAGATGATCACGGGAGCGGCGCCGACGATCTCGGCGAGCGTCGCGACCTCGGTGAACCCGGCGGCCCGCTCACGGGTCGCGGCGCTTCGTCCCGCACCGACCCAGAGCACCTCGTGGCCGGCCGCGGCCACGGCCGTCCCGAGGAATGTGCCCATGGCACCCGGGTGCAGCAGACCCACGTTCATGGTCGGCGCTGCGCGTCGAGCGTCGGCACGTCATGGTGTGTGGTCGTCGTCACGTCCTCACCCTCTCGCGTCCGGCCCATCCGCGCGCAGCAGCGGCTGCCGACCGATTCGCATGCACCTGGACCGGCACGCCGTCGGGCCAGCCGGACCCGAACTCCGACGTGGGCAACCAGGAGTGGAACAGCAGGCGCCGCTGGCTCCCGCCCGGGTCTGAGCCAGCTGCTGGGCGGGCATCCCCCCGAGCGAGAAGCCGGCGTAGACGACCTCGGTGGGGAGCTCCTCGGCCGCTCGGACGCCCCGCGCGCCTCTTCTTCGTCGGTACGGTCCCGCTGGAGGACATCACACCGCCGCCGTGGACCAGCTACCTCGCCGACGCCGCCGCCGAGTCCGTACCGGCGTACCACGCGGAGACGATGTGGGCCAACCATCGCCATGCCCGGATCTCACGCGCTCGCGCCGCGGACTTCTGGGGGCGCGTCGAGACGATCGTCCGTGAGTTCAGCGAGCTGCCCCGGGAGGGCGACGCCGTGTTCGGCTTCGTCGTCGGCCTCTACCCGACCGACCACCCCACCCTGCCTGCAGGGGACCCGGACGACTGACGAAGAGCGGAGCACACCGGCCTGAGACACTGGGGCGGTGACCCACCCCCCCGGAGCCCCGGCCTCTGCAGCGCTTCTCGCGCGGGCCGAGCGGGTCACGCCGGGCGGCGTGAACTCACCGGTACGGGCGTTCCGCGCGGTCGGGGGGACGCCGCGGTTCATGGTCGCCGGGCGCGGGCCGTACCTCACCGACGCCGACGGTCGCGAGTACGTCGACCTGGTCTGCTCCTGGGGTCCGACGATCCTCGGGCACGCTCATCCGGCGGTCATCGAGGCGGTCACCGTCGCTGCTTCGCGCGGGACGTCGTACGGGACGGCGACCGAGGGCGAGGTCGCCCTGGCCGAGGAGATCACTCAGCGGGTCGAACCGGTCGACCAGGTCAGGCTCGTCTGCTCGGGCACCGAGGCGACGATGTCGGCAGTTCGTCTGGCCCGCGGCTTCACCGGCCGGAACAAGATCGTCAAGTTCGCCGGGTGCTACCACGGGCACGTCGACGCGCTGCTCGCCTCGGCCGGCTCCGGCGTGATCACGTTCGGGCTGCCCGACACCCCGGGCGTCACCGGTGCAGCCGCCGCAGACACGATCGTCCTGCCCTACAACGACCTCGCCGCGGTCGAGGCCGCTTTCGAGGCGAGCGGCGACGACATCGCCTGTGTCATCACCGAGGCGGCTCCAGGCAACATGGGCGTCGTGCCGCCGGCGCCGGGCTTCAACTCCGGCCTGGCCGCGATCTGCGCGGCCCACGGCGCGCTGTTCGTCTCCGACGAGGTGATGACCGGGTTCCGGGTCAGCCGGTCCGGCTGGTACGGCCTGGACGGCGTCCGGCCCGACCTCATGACGTTCGGCAAGGTCATGGGCGGTGGCTTCCCGGCCGCTGCCTTCGGGGGGCGCGCCGACGTGATGGCCCACCTCGCCCCGGCCGGGCCGGTCTACCAGGCCGGGACGCTCGCCGGGAACCCGGTCGCAACCGCCGCCGGGCTGGCCACGCTCCGGGCCTGCGACGACGAGGTCTACTCGTACCTGGACCGTACGGCGACGAGCCTGCGCGAGCTGGTCGGCTCGGCGCTGAGCGCCGAAGGTGTGCCGCACCGGGTGCAGCAGGCAGGAAGCATGTTCTCGGTGTTCTTCGTCGATGCGGACGTGACCGACCTCGCGAGCGCGCAGCGGCAGGACGTGGGCCGGTTCGCCGCGTTCTTCCACGCCATGCTCGGCGAGGGGGTCTACCTGCCGCCGTCCGCGTACGAGACCTGGTTCCTCTCGGCCGCGCACGACGACCGTGCCCTGGATCGGATCGCGGCAGCGCTACCGGTGGGCGCGCGAGCCGCCGCGCGCGAGACCCCCCAGACGCAGGAGCGCAGATGACCAGCTTCGCCCGGACCGTCGTGCACCTGCTGCGCCACGGCGAGGTCCACAACCCGACCGGCGTGCTCTACGGGCGGCTGCCGGGCTACCGGCTGTCCGAGCGGGGGCAGGCGATGGCCGAGCGGATCGCCGAGACGATGGCTGATCGCGACGTGCGCCGGGTGATCTCCTCGCCGTTGCAGCGGGCGCAGGAGACGGCTCGGCCCACGGCGGCGGCGCTGGGGCACGCGCTCGGGAGGGACGACCGGCTGATCGAGGCCGGCAACAAGTTCCAGGGCCTGACGTTCGGCGTCGGTGACGGGTCGCTGCGACGACCGGCGCACTGGAAGCATCTCTGGAACCCGCTTCGCCCCTCGTGGGGAGAGCCGTACGCGGTGATCGCCGAGCGCATGCTGGCCGCGGTCGAGGCAGCACGCGGCCCGGGAACCGGCGGCGAGGTGGTGCTCGTCAGCCATCAGCTGCCGATCTGGACGATCCGCAGCCACCTCGAGGGCCGGCGGCTCTGGCACGACCCGCGCAAGCGCCAGTGCTCGCTCGCGAGCCTGACCTCGCTCGTCTACGCCGGTGAGCGCCTCGTGGAGATCGACTACTCCGAGCCGGCAGCGGACCTGCTGCCGCTCCGCGCTGGGTCGACCTTCAGCGCAGGAGCGTGA